>Ga0210397_10000201_pt1 | contig 44240 bp, 35 predicted proteins | sample IncBWH2OmetaG_FD_160126 | JGI IMG/M metagenome (GOLD analysis project Ga0210397, IMG submission 160126) | Forest soil microbial communities from Barre Woods Harvard Forest LTER site, Petersham, Massachusetts, United States - Inc-BW-H-2-O ...
ATTTCTGTCTGTCGATTTGTGCCCGAAGCAACTTTTTGCGCCCTATGAAACGCTGTAGCCAAATATGGCGAGACGTATATCGATGCAAGGAAGAGCAATCTCAAGCTTAGATAATTTATAGAGAGCATTCGGTTTAACTTTTTCTCACGCAGTGGTAGCTGGCTTGCAGTTGTTTTTATCATCAGGTTTAGTTTGTAGTGGTTGCCCAATTCAAGGACAGTTTGGATCTTTCAGAGTAATCGGCTCTGCCTGATTTGTTTTAGCTGTTTGAGAAGTGTAGGGCTCCAAAGGCCCATCCAGGAGGTAGTTGAATGTCAAGTAAGCGAGTGGCGTTGCTCCTAGCTGCGTTGTTCTGTATTTGTGCTCTTGCTCCGTCTGCTCTGTTCGCTCAAAGCGCATCAACCGGTACAGTCGCCGGAACAGTTACGGATCCGTCTGGCGGTGCCATTGTCGGCGCGACGGTCACGTTGACTGATACCGCGACGAGTATTTCACGAACGGATGTAACGAATGAAAACGGGAGATATTTCTTTGCAAACGTAGTGCCAGGCAAATACACGGTCTCTGTCAGCAAGACCGGGTTTCGGGTTGCAAAGCTCGTGGACCAGGTGGTAAACATCGGCGCTTCGCTTACTTTGAATCTCACGCTGGAAATTGGCTCTGTGGCGGAGACTGTCGAAGTAACGGCCACCAACGGCGCCGAGTTGCAGACCCTGAACGCTACGGTGGGCAACACCGTTAGCGGCGACCTCTTGCAGAACTTGCCTTCGATTGGCCGGGACGCAGCCACTTTCGTAACCTTGCAGCCCGGTGTCTCCCCCGATGGTAGCGTGGCCGGCGCGGTCGTCGACCAAAGCACGTTCATGCTCGATGGCGGCCAGAACACAAATGATATGGACGGCAGCATGCAGGTCTATACGCCAAGCTTCGCTGGCGATCCGACCGGTGGCATCGTTTCCAGTCAAATTGGCGGCAGTCCGACCGGCGTGATGCCGACGCCTCTGGATAGCGTTGAAGAGTTCAAGGTAAATACCGCCAACCAGACCGCGGACTTCAACAGCTCCGCTGGCGCGCAGGTTCAGGTGGTCACCAAGCGCGGCACCAATGCCTGGCATGGCAGCGCTTACGAATATTATTTCGACAATAATCTCAACGCGAACACGTTTGACAACAATTTCAGCGGCATACCTTTGCCCAGTTATCACTACAACCGCTTCGGTGCTTCCGTCGGTGGACCGATCATCAAGAAGGACATTCTTGGTGGGAAAACATATTTTTTTGCTAACTACGAGGGATTTCGCTGGAATAATTCGGCAACCTTTGAGAGAGCGGTTCCTAGCGCAAATATGCGCTTGGGTATCCTTACTTTTGACAATGCTGCGGGCGTTCCTGTGAATTACAACCTGAATACAGGGGCCAACTGCGGCTCAAACGGAACTACTGCGTGCGATCCGCGAGGCATCGGAATTAATTCCCTGGTCCAGCAAATGTGGAACAAGTATGAGCCCATCGGGAATGACCCGGGCTGCTCGATTATTGGCCCCGGCTCAAAGTGCGATGGCGTTAACGAAATCGGGTTTAAGGGCAATGTTGAGGTTCCCTACACCTCCAATTTCGGAGTGGCTCGCCTGGATCACGACTTCAGCTCAAAGTTCCATTTCAATAGTAGCTACCGCTATTACAAGCTGGTTCGCTCCACGACCAATCAGGTCGATATCGGCGGTTTCTTTCCGGGGAACACGCTGGGCACACCGGCAGCGCTCTCCGTGCGCCCTCAACAGCCGTGGTTTTTCGTGGCCGGCTTGACCATCAATGTCACCTCTAACACCACCAACGATTTGCACTACAGCTTCCTTCGCAACTACTGGTCTTGGTCCAATCCAGGCGGTGTTGCTCAATTCTCCCAGCTTGGCACCGATGTGGGTGGCGCCGCACTTGAACCCTTTGGAGAGTCCGCCACGAACGCTCTCGCTCCCTACAACGTGAACACCCAGAGCGTCCGTACGCGGTTCTGGGATGGCCACGACAACTTCCTCCGTGACGACTGGACCATGCTGAAAGGCAATCACCTCTTCACGTTCGGCGGCGCTTATCAGCGCAATTGGGACTGGCATCAGCGCTCGGACAACGGCAACAGCATCAATTACCAGGCCACTTACCAGCTCGGTGATTCTTCGGGCGGCGGCCTTGTGAACTTCTCGGGAACCAATCCCACGGGTGTGAGCTCGAGTACCTGGGCTCGCGACGTTTCCGCCGTTTTAGGCATCGTGACAGACTCACAAATCGCCTACACGCGCGCTGGCTCCAATCTTGCGTTGAATCCCCCCCTCACGCACGCGTTTGACCAGAGCACGATTCCTTACTACAACGTGTACTTCAGCGATTCCTGGCACCTCAAGCCTTCATTGACGGTCACATACGGGCTGGGCTGGACCCTCGAGATGCCCCCCACGGAAGCACTCGGCAAGCAGATCGAACTGGTGGATTCGAGCGGCCAGCAGCTTCAGACTTCGGCCTATCTTAAACAGCGAGAGATGGCTGCTCTGAATGGGCAGGTTTACAACCCAGAGATCGGGTTTGCCCTCGTTGGCAATACGGGACCGGGGCAGAAATACCCCTACAACCCGTTCTACGGTTCTTTCAGCCCGCGAGTCGCTGCTGCCTGGAACCCTAATTTCAGCGATGGATGGATGGGTAAAGCATTCGGTGTCAACAAGACCGTTATTCGCGGCGGGTATAGCCGTGTCTATGGACGTCTAAATGGAGTGGACCTCGTCTTGGTACCGTTGCTTGGTACAGGGCTCATCCAGGCTGTCCAGTGCCGCAACAACGCCATGCCCGGCGTTATCGCACCGGTAGCTTCGGGCCCACAGTGCGGCGTCCCCGCGGGCAGTACCCAGCTTACTCCCGCGAACGCTTTCCGTATCGGAACCGACGGGAACAACGCCCCGATTCCGGCTGCTTCGGCAACACTTCCTCAGCCGACTCTTCCAGGTTTTAACGCCGTTGCATCTGGCGCCGGTGAAGCGCTGGACCCGAATTTCCGCCCCAACGTGGTCGACTCTTTCGATTTCACCATCCAGCGCCAGTTGGGCAACAAATTCATCCTGGAAGTGGGATATATCGGCCGGAGAATTACGCATGAATATCAGCCGATCAACATCAACTCTGTCCCCTATATGATGACTTTGGGCGGGCAGCAATTCCAGAAAGCCTATGCCGCCGTCGAGACCGGTCTGGGGTGCGCCACCTCCTTTGCAGCATGCGGTGCGGCGATTCCGAAGGGCAAGGCAGCACAGATTGCCTATGCCAATACCTTCGCGCCGCAACCCTTCTTTGAGGCGGCGATGAATCCCGCCTACTGCGCTGGTTTCACGAGTTGCACGGCAGCCGTCGTCTACAACGAAGGCATTGCCAGTAGCAACTTGACCACTCAATCCGTTTGGAGCATGTGGAGTGATCTCGATAACGGTGGGTTCAATTTTCCCCGCACCATGATGAACACGCCAATCGCGGGGCAAGCGTTTGGCAGCCAAGGCCAGATGACCTCTGGAGTGGGCGTTAATGCCAGCACCGGACACGGAAATTACAACGGTGGGTTCGTATCCCTAAAGATGAATAGCTGGCATGGGATCACTCTTCAGGAAAACTTCACCTACAGCAAAGCTCTGGGTACGGGGGCTTTGGTGCAGGCCACAAGCGCGTACACGGTCAACGACCCCTACAACGTGAACAATGGCTATGGGTTGCAAGGCTTCGATCGCAAGTTCGTGTTCAACACGTACGCCATGATCGAGGATCCGTGGTACAAGGGTCAGCACGGTATCATCGGCCACCTCGCTGGTGGCTGGTCCCTGTCTCCGATTCTCGCCATAGGCTCCGGCCAGCCGAATGGCTGCGGCACAAATCAGGGCGACCAATCAGCCGGCCAAGGCTTCGGCGCAGGGGATAGTTCTAGCTTCTTCACAACTGAAAACTGCATTTTCACGAAAGGCGCTCCCTCAGGCAATGCGTCGCTCCATAACAATGCCGGCCCCGGTGCGTTCAACATCTTTGGAGATCCCGCCGGCTTGCTCAGCACACTTCGTCCCGCAATTTTAGGCATCGACACCAATACCGGCGGCGTTGGCGTGTTCCGTGGTCTCCCGTACTGGAACGTGGATATGCGGTTGGTGAAAGACATTCATGTCACGGAGCGCGTCAGCTTGCAGTTCCAGTATGTCGTCACCAACCTGTTCAACCACCCGGTGTTTGCGGATCCGTTCGCCGGAGACGCTCAAACGGGCTTTGGTGTCGATCCAACCTCTCCATCGACCTTTGGCGTTGTGAGCTCCCAAGGCAACAACCCCCGGCAGATGCAGTTCGGTCTCCGGTTGACGTTCTAACTTCTTCCGGCGAGTTTCAAAAACTTGCCGTAAAAACGGGGAAGGTCACCACGGCCTTCTCCGTTTTACTTTTATTGGGTCCGCAATGGATTACGCGCATGCTGGTGCAAGAACTCAATTCGCGGAGGCTGACGCTGGGACTTTCCCTCCGCGATCCGGCGGGCTAGTCCAAGCTTTGGCAACTCTGAGCGATCGCCGCGTCGGCGCCTGGGCATTGTCACTCTTCCGCTCAAGAATTAAACTGACGCGCCTGCCTCGCCAAGGCTGCGCCACTCATGACAAAACGCTTCCGCGCCGATTTGTCGCTGGCCTTCTGCAGCTTGCTTTGGGGCGCGACATTCGTCGTTGTCAAAAGCTCCCTCGACTATTCTTCGGTCTTTGTTTTCCTCGCTGCTCGATTCACGCTGGCCGCGCTCCTCATGGCTGCCTTCGGCCCGCGGGTCTTTCGTACGCTCAAAAGGGAAGAGTTGCTCGCGGGCGCCGCTCTCGGCTTCTTCATGTTCGCTGGCTATGCCTTCCAGACTGCCGGCCTGCAGTACACCACCCCAGCCAAGTCGGGTTTTGTCACCGGTTCCAGCGTTGTCCTGGTTCCGCTGCTTCTCGGTATTTTCTGGGGACGCCGCCTCACGCTTTGGGTGTATGGAGGGGTATTTGCCGCCGTCTTTGGCCTGTATTTCCTTACGGTTCCCGCCGAAGGCATCTCGCATCTCAATCGCGGCGATCTCCTTACTCTCGTGGCTGCGGGTTTCTACGCCATGCATATCATTCTGGTGGGGGATTACACTCGACGCCACTCCGTTGCCGCGCTCAGCGTGCTGCAGGTTGCGGCGTGCGCAGCTCTGGCGTGGCTCGCCACCGGCCTGGCCTCAGCGGCAGGCTGGCAGGCAGTACGATTTGGATGGCAGGGAAGGTCGCTTCTGGGAATTGCAGTGTGCGCAGTGCTGGCCACCGCCGTAGCCTTCTCAGTCCAGCTTTGGGCGCAGCAGTACACCAGTTCGAGCCACGCTGCCATCCTGTTCACGCTTGAGCCCGTCTTTGCTTCGATTACGTCCTACATTTTATTGCGCGAGAGGCTCGGCAGCCGAGCCTTGCTTGGTGCCGCCTTCGTGTTGGCAGGCATCTTGATCGCTGAAATGCTCGGCCCACCCGCCGCTCCGGAATCGCCCGAGCCCACCGCCGAGCCCGCCTGAATGCAGGCCGCCGGATTGGGTTCTCCATGTCGCGAAGACTATCGTGCGTTCGAGTAGTTCTTTACGTCGACCGCTTCGTACATTGTGGCGGTTGCGGCGTGGGATTTCTCGTAGGCGGTGATATCTGGCTCGTGCTGTAGCGACGTACCGATATCGTCAAGACCCTTGAGCAGAACTTCCTTGCGGGACGGAGCCAGATCGAAGCGGAACATCAGGCCGTGCCTGTCGGCAATGGTTTGATTCGGCAGGTTCACCGTCAGCATGTAGCCTTCTTCTTTTTCTGTGCGCTGGAAAAGTTCCTCGACCTGTTCTTCGCTCAGCGAAGCCGGCAGGATTCCGTTCTTGAAACAGTTGTTGTAGAAAATGTCCGCGTAGCTCGGCGCAATGATCACGCGGAAGCCGTAATCTTTCACGCCCCAGGGCGCGTGTTCGCGGCTCGACCCGCAGCCGAAGTTGTGGCGTGCCAGCAGGACCGAGGCTCCTTCGTAGCGAGGGAAATTCAGGACGAACTCGGGATTCGGTTTCTCGCCGGGCAGGTAGCGCCAGTCATAAAACAAGATCCGTCCAAAGCCCTTGCGCGTCAGAGCCTTCAAGAATTGCTTCGGCACCATCTGGTCGGTGTCCACATTGACCTTGTCCAGCGGCATGACCATGCCAGTGTGTGCGTTGAACGGTTCCATTTAATTCGCGCTCCTCAGAAACTCAAATCGCTCCGGGTGAGATCAACTTCACTCCACGGAGGCAACATCCAGCGAACGCACATCCACAAAATGACCTGCAATCGCGGCAGCCGCGGCCATTACCGGACTGACCAGGTGCGTGCGGCTGTCTTTGCCCTGTCGCCCCTCGAAATTTCGGTTTGATGTGCTGGCAGAGCGCTCATGTGGCGGCAGCACGTCGGCGTTCATGCCGATGCACATGCTGCAGCCGGCGTCGCGCCACTCGAAGCCGGCGTCGCGGAAAATTTTGTCGAGGCCTTCTTTTTCGGCTTGCGCTTTGATACCGCGCGAGCCGGGAACGATCAGGGCTTGCTTGATGCTGTGCGCCACGTGTTTACCGGCAACCAGATGCGCCGCGGCGCGCAGATCATCGAGCCGTGAATTTGTGCATGAGCCGATGAACACGCGGTCCACGGGAATGTCCACAATCGGCGTGCCAGCTTTCAGCCCCATATATTTCAGCGCGCTTTCCGTGGCTTTCTGATCGTTCGGGTCGTGGAACGAGCCCGGCTCCGGCACACGTCCTGTCACACTTGTCACCATGCCCGGATTCGTGCCCCAGGTGACTTGCGGCGCGAGCTCCTGCGCTTGCAGCTCGACGGTCATATCAAACTTCGCGCCGTCATCGCTCTTCAGCTTCTTCCAACCCGCAACCGCGTCCTCGAAGGCTTTGCCCCGCGGCACAAACGGGCGGCCTTCGAGATACGCGAACGTCGTGTCATCCGGCGCGATCATTCCGGCGCGCGCGCCGCCTTCAATCGTCATGTTGCACACGGTCATGCGGCCGTCCATGGTCAAATCGCGGATGGCTTCGCCGCCGTATTCCGCCACATGTCCTGTGCCACCACTGATCCCGATCTTTCCGATGATTGCCAGAATGATGTCCTTTGCCGTCACGCCGCGTGGCCGCTTGCCGTGTACCAAGATGTGCAGCGTTTTGCTGCGCGATTGCACCAGGCATTGGGTGGCAAGCACGTGCTCGACTTCGCTCGTGCCGATGCCGAACGCCAGGGTGCCAAACGCTCCGTGCGTTGAAGTGTGGCTGTCGCCACAAACGATTGTCTGCCCGGGCTGGGTTACCCCCAGCTCCGGTCCAATGATGTGCACGATCCCTTGGTTGCGGCTATTCATATCGAAGAGGCGCACGCCGGTTTCACGGCAATTTTTTTCGAGAGCCTCAAACTGGAGCCGCGCGTCGGTATCAACGATGGGCAGGATGCGGTCTTTCTCGGTGGTGGGGACGGAGTGATCCATCACCGCGAACGTAAGATCGGGCCGGCGCACCTTGCGCCCTTCGGCGCTCAGTCCCGCAAAGGCCTGCGGCGACGTGCCCTCGTGGATTAGGTGACGGTCAATATAAATGAGAGCAGGCTTGCCAGCTTCTTCGTGTACGACGTGGGAATCCCAGATTTTTTCGTAGAGTGTTTTTGGTGGCATGGCGTTCACTGTGGATTTTAACACTCCATATATATATGTCCAATGGACCACGTTGCGCTCGTGGTTCAACTTGCCGGTAGCATAGCCACTCTCGCCTGTGCGCTGCAGTGCAAAGGAACGAAAGCACTCACAGGCAAGCATGGCTGTGCTGCCCCGCATCCGCGCTGCAAACAGCTACCGCTTAATGCTCACAATCGCAGCGTCTGCCTCGTATCCTTCGTCCTTTACGGTTTCTTCGGCTTTCGCGCGAAGCGTCTTCTCATCGGCGTCTTTTGGCGCCTTACAATGGCGGCGGATCACTTCTTCGCCGCTTGCAATGCGAATCACCCAATCCGATTTCCCGCTGTCCCAGGAAACTTCCACGCTATTGGCACGCATATTCCCTCCAGCAGAATTCGTGGGACATTGTAGTCCCAACCGCCCTCTGGAGAGAATCCCCGCTTTTCAGAACCCTGGCGGAGGGCACATTCCCCCGGGCCGGTTTATTGTGCTTTTGGATTTTTGGGCCTGGGATGTTCTTGGCAGGAGTGGGAAGCGAATGTCTGATCGCGCTGTCGTTCGTAGTTCTGCTTCATCTCTTCAATCGTGTTTCCATCGAGAGCGTCCATTGGGTTGAAGAGCCAGGCGCACTGCGAACAAGCCCAGCCTTGAAAGCCCGAGGCTTTGACCCAAACGAGTTCTCGACGCATGCATAGAGAGTATCCGCACCACTAAAGAAAGGTGACAATATTGGTTTCCTTTATCGGAGCTATGAACAACGTAGACCGTAGTAGAACTTGAGGGAGTATGACCCTAACAAATGCAATGCGTAGAACTATCGTATGAGTACCGCATAAAGCAGAATGGGTGGGTAGAATAGACCCATAGTTGCCCTAAAATCGCCAACGTGGTACCGTATCGTCCGTAATTGCGGAGGGTACAATGGCCAGCAGACAGCAAGCTGGAGGCAAGCAACTAGCGTTGAAGTATCGGCGAGTGGATCTGTCCAGTCTGAGGAAAGGGCGCCGGGGAAAGCATCATGACCTTGTAGAAGGAATTCTGGAAGAGTTGGAGACCGTGCAGGCCGGCTCGGCGCTCGAAATTCCGCTTGCCGATGTGAACGGGATTGGACTGGCAAACCTGCGCTCGGCGGTTCATCGCGCGTCGACTTCTGCGGGAATGGACATCGAAACGCTTGCCGATGAGAAGAATTTTTACGTTTGGAAAGCGCCGGCTTAAGCCGGGTCGTAGAGGATGAAGGCGGAGTTTGGCGGGCGAAAGCCGTATTCCGTGTTTGCAGCAGATCGTTCCCTCGGGAATTCCCTCCGGTAGCAATCCAATTTATTCCTGAACAGCGGGATTGTAATCAGCAGATGGTGCGCTCGCATGAGCGCACATTTCAGTGTGAGCCACTATGTCGTCCCCACGGGATGCCTACCCCTAGCCAGAGCGTAGATGCTTGTCTCTCAGTAAACGCTTGAAAGTGCCCGGTATGGAACAGACGCGGCACTGGGCATCGTTCTAGAATTAACAGTTCGAGAAACTTCAGACTGAGATAACGAGGTGAACTTATGCGTGGATTTAGATTTCTGGTGATAGCCGCGGTTGCTGCTAGCTGCTTCACCGCAGCGGTGCCCAAAGCGGACGCTCAGGTCGCGGTCAGCATCGGAGTAGCTCCTGAATGTCCCTACGGCTACTTTGAAGCTGCTCCCTATGACTGCGCGCCCGCTGGCTACTACGGCCCAGAATGGTTTAGTGCGGACGTTTTCGTCGGCGCCGGCCCGTGGTTTCACGGCAGCACCGACTTCCGCGGAAAGGTAGATAACAGTTACGACCCGCACAATGGCTATAAGGGCTCAAAGCCAAATCGTGGCGAGAAAGCCGAGCCAACAAAGCGTGTCGATAAAGACCACTTTAAGGGAAACGAAGAACGGGATGGACGTGGCCACGTAACTCCTGAAAAAAATGACAAAAAGTAGTTCGGATCCAGCGGATGCCACGGTAAGACACCCGAGGCAATTGATTGCGAGGGTTGTCAGCGCTTCGCGTTTCAGAAGTTCGGGTGCGAATTCGTCACCTGGGGACCCGACGTGGCGAACGTTTGCGGCGAGAAGCCAACGAAAGGGCTGTTTTGTCCGATCGTTGGTGATGTAGCGATTCAGTTCAGCCGGGCTGCAGGGACGCACGCCAATTTGCATGCTGCTTGCGGCCCGGTTTCATTTTGTCGGTTTGTTCGAGAGCACCAGAAAGGTCTGTCCCTCCCGTCAGTTGCAGCGTAGCGATGCGTGCGGGAGACGAACCGTGAGCGGTGAGACAGTCGGCGAGGAAAACCCCGCACAAATAGAACTCTTGTCGGACGCTGGGCGATTAATGGCCGCCGCCGCTTAGTTCGCGGACGATGTCGCTCACGAATTTTTTTGCGTCGCCGAAGAGCATCATGGTGTTGTCGAGATAGTAGAGCGGATTGTCGATTCCGGCGAAGCCCGCGGCCATGCTGCGTTTGATGACCATGACGGTGCGGGCTTTGTCCACGTCGATGATGGGCATGCCGAAGATGGGGCTGCTTTGGTCGGTGCGGGCCGCAGGGTTGGTGACGTCGTTCGCGCCGATGATCAGAGCAACGTCGGTTTGCGGTAGGTCACCGTTAATCTCGTCCATCTCCTTCAAGCGGTCGTAAGGGATGTCGGCTTCGGCGAGCAGAACGTTCATGTGGCCAGGCATGCGTCCGGCGACGGGATGAATGCCGAATTTAACGTCAATGCCTTTTTTCGTGAGGATGTCGTAGAGTTCGCGGACTTTGTGCTGTGCTTGCGCGACGGCCATTCCATACCCAGGAACAATCACCACCGTATTGGCGGCCGCAAGAATCCCCGCGGCATCTTCCGGGGAGGCGCTCTTGACCGCGCGTTCTTCTTTAGCGCCTGCGGCGGAGGCCTGCACTTGGCCAAAGGCTCCGAAGAGAACGTTGGTGAAGGAGCGGTTCATAGCTTTGCACATGATGACCGAGAGGATGAAGCCAGAAGCACCGTCAAGGGCGCCCGCAACGATCAGGACTTTGTTATTGAGCACGAACCCGAGGAGTGAAGCGGAGAAGCCGGCATACGAATTCAAGAGCGAGATCACCGTAGGCATGTCGGCGCCGCCGATGGGCGTGACGAGCATGATTCCGAAGATCAGGGCTACGCCGATCATGATGGGGAACAGAAAGGTCATTTCGGGATGAATGACGAGAGCCACCACGAGACCAAGCGCGGCAGCTAGAACTGTCAAGCTGACGTAGTTCTGTCCTTTATAGGTGATAGGGCGTTGCGGGAGGATTTCCTGCAGTTTGCCGGCAGCGATCAAGCTGCCGGTAAAGGTGAGCGAGCCGATGATGACTTCGAGGCCGATTTCCGCCATCTGGAACTTGGGCACGTGGGGAGCAGAGACGTAATATTCGGCGATGCCGATGAGGGCGGCAGAAAGCGCGCCGAAAGCGTGGCTCAACGCGGTTCGCTGGGGAACCGCGGTCATCTTCACCATACCAAGGGGTACGCCGACGGCGGCGCCAATGATCAGCGTGATGATGATCCACTTGTACTGGTCAACCTGAGGATCGCACAGCGTGGCGATGACGGCTATGGCCGAAGCGAGTTCGCCGATGACGACGCCGCGCTTGGCCGTGACAGGTGAGCCCAGCCACTTGATCGCGAGGATGAACCCAATCGCCGCCGCGATGTATGTGAAATCGATGAGTTGCTGGAGGTCGGCTGGGCTCATGGCTTTTTCGCCGCCTTGCCGGTCTTGAACATGCTGAGCATACGGTCGGTGATGACGAAACCGCCGACCATGTTGCTGAAGGAGGCGGCGACCGCAACGAGGCCGAGAATGGTCGACAGGCGCGTCTCGTGACGGCCGGCAATAATGATGGCCGCGACCACCACGATCGCGTCGAGAGCGTTGGTCAGGGACATCAGCGGAGTGTGCAGCAGCGGAGAAACCCGTTTAATCAGCTCGATGCCTAAAAACGCCGATAGAATGAACACAAACAGACTCGAAATAAAATCCGCGGGCATCCATGCCTCCTTATGATTTCGCAGCCAGCGCCGGGAGTTTGTAAATTTCACGCAGCCTGGCGCTCACAATTTCCCCACCCTGGGTCAACAATGTTTCTCGGACAATTTCATCCTGCGGATTAATTTGGAGCTTGCCATCTTTCACCACATACAGAAGAAACGTGGCCACGTTTTTGGCGTACATTTGGCTGGCGTGATAGGGAACGGTGCTGGCTAAATTGATCGAGCCGATGATGGTCACTCCGTGCTCTTCCACTTTTTCGCCTGCGCGAGTTAGCTCGCAGTTGCCGCCGCGCTCGGCGGCCAGATCCACTAGCACTGAGCCCGGCGCCATTCCGTCGACCATTTCTTTGGTTACGAGAATGGGGGACTTTTTGCCGGGGATTACCGCGGCGGTAACAACGACGTCGCTTTCCGCGACTACTTTTCCGAGCAGTTCGCGTTGCTTTTTGTAGAACTCTTCGCCCTGCGCCGTCGCGTACCCGCGCGCATCCTGTGCGTCCTTAGCTTCAACCGCGATCTCCACGAAGCGTCCGCCGAGGCTCTGGACCTGCTCTTTTACCGCCGGACGGAGGTCGTATGCCGAAACAACCGCGCCGAGTCTTCGCGCGGTGGCGATGGCTTGCAGTCCGGCTACGCCGCATCCAATGATGAAAACGCGGGCGGGCGTGATCGTTCCCGCCGCGGTCGTCATCATCGGAAAAAGCTTGGGGAGAGCGTCCGCAGCGATCAACACGGCCTTGTAGCCGCTGATGGTGGCCATTGACGAAAGCGCGTCCATGCTTTGCGCCCGCGTTGTGCGCGGCATCAATTCAATCGAAAAAGCGGAGACGCCCTTGGACGCGATCTCTTGAATGGTTTCGAGAGAGCCAAGGGGACGCAGAAAGCCGATCAGCACTTGATTGGGGCGATAGAGCGGAACATCGGCCTTGCCGGTCTTGTCATTCGAGCCGTAGCAGAGCACTTGAACGACGATATCGGCCGCACCGAAAACATCGGCGCGCGTAGGGAGAATCTTCGCTCCTTTGGCAGCGTATTCAGTGTCCAGATATCCGGCTTCTTTTCCCGCGCCAGCTTCCACAACAACTTCGAGGCCTGCTTTCGTGAGGCTCGGAATTACGGCGGGCACCATCGCTACACGGCGCTCTCCAGGAAAGGTTTCTCGTGGCACTCCGACGATCATGAAGCTTCCTCCGGTATTCTCTCCGCTACTTCAGAACTCGCCCACGAATCCAGTTTTGGCCCGCCCGCGCGGCATTCTACAACGAATTCGAACCGCCAGGCTCGCAAACAAATTAGCGCTCGAATGAGAGTTGGTTATCCGGCTCCGACCTCTTTGCCAGGGATGAAATAGACTTCTTCGAACAAAGAACCCTTTTGCCAGCCGGCACGAGAGAGAATGCCTTGGCCGTTTTCGCACATGCTGGGGTGGCCGCAGAGATAGCCAGTGGTGCTTTCCGGGCGCAGACTCCACTTGTCGACATACATGCGCACGAGATCATCGACGCGGCCAGTTTGTCCTTTCCATGAGGCGTCCTCCCAGGGACGGCTAATGGTTGCGACATATTTAAACCAGGGGACTTCCGCGGCGACCCGCTCGAGCTCTTCGCGATAACCGAACTCCCACGAACGGCTTCCGCCCTGCAGACAAAAGAACTTGTGCTCGCCGGGCATAGGACTGTTGCCGGCTTTCCAATCCTTGTAAAGAGTTCGCACATAACTGACAAACGGGGCGACACCAGTGACGGTAGCGAGAAGAAGATGATTGATGCGGCCGCTCTTCAGATCGAGGGTAAAGCGCCCCTTCGAGATTTTGCGGCAAAGCATGGTGTCGCCGACTTTGAGTTTGTAGAGAAGCGGCGTGAGGGCGCCTTGCGGAACCAACTCTATGAAAAACTCGAGGCCTTCTTCGTACGGGGAAGAGACAATGGAGTAGGCTCGCTCGATGCGCTTGTCTTCGTGATCCACGCCGAGAGTGGCGTATTGTCCGGCTTTAAATGAAAATGGGCCGCCGGGATCAACCCGGATCAACCACAAATCTTCAGACAAATCTTTCCGCTCGATGATCCGAGCCGTAAAGTGTTTGTCTGTGGGCAGAGCCATCCTCATAATCCTCAATCGCCGAGTTTCCTATTGGGTCCATTCAAAGAACGACCGGGTGGAGCAGTTGTCTGCTTCGCCCGGTGCTGTGGAATCGATACGTTACCCCCGGAGATGACTTGAATGCGTTGATAGAAGCTATCCCTATATTTGGCTTCGTTTGCGTCTTTTGATTGGGGAGGCTCACGGCTGCCATTCCTCATGCTGTGGCTACCTAGGAACCCCAACGGGCGGCATTGTACACCCGGTTGGCCATTTTGCGAGGGGCTGAATCGCTGGCCCATGGGTCGGTTCCACCGACGCAGGTCGTGTGTCCGCATTCAGTTCAAGGGGCCGAAGATGTCGTCGACTGGAAATCTTTCTGTAACGCGGGATTCACCAAACGTTCATGGAATGGAGCTTAGACTCTCGGCGAGCTCTTCGCATGAACATCCTGGTCGTGGAAGACGATGAAGTCTTGGCCGAAGTCTTGGTCCATGGACTACGGGACGAGTCCTACGAAGTTGATCGGGCCGCGGACGGTCGCGCGGCCCTTCAACTTACTGGAGACACCGCTTTTGACCTGATTCTTCTCGATGTCATGCTTCCCGGCATGAATGGATTGGAAGTGGCGCGGCAGTTGCGCTTTCGGGGCAATTCCGTTCCGGTGCTGATGCTCACGGCGCGCGACGCTCTGTCGGATATCGTCAAGGGTCTCGACGCTGGGGCCGACGACTATCTTACGAAACCATTTTCCTTTGTGGAATTACTCGCACGGATTCGCGCCCTGGAACGGCGAGCATCCGCGAGGCCGAAAAGTGTTTTGGAATTTGAAGATCTGGTTCTCGACGTAAATTCTTATCGCGCCTTCCGCCACGGACGCGAGATTTACTTGACTGTCACCGAATTCCGTCTGCTCGAGCTGCTGGTGAAGAATCCCGGCCGTGTGTTGTCGCGATGGGCAATATTGGACGCGGTGTGGAGCAATCGCCCTGACGTCGCAGAAAACACCGTTGAGGCTTTCGTTCGGCTTCTAAGAAAGAAGTTGGATGACGGTGCTACCAAGAAATTGATTCAGACCCACCGCGGGTTCGGGTACTCGGTCGGAGGCCATCCGGCTTGATGAATTTGCCGATTCGAGCGCGCCTCACTGCTCTCTACTTCGTCGTTCTGGCTTCGTCGTTTGTGGCCTTCGTTTGGGTGAGTGACCTTGGCTTCCGCCGCAGCATTGAGACGACCGTCGACAACGCCTCACGCTCGAACCTGGAGACTGTTCGACGTGTTCTAGACCGCACTTCCTGGCAGGGAGAAGCCAAGGTCCGAGAAGAACTCACCCAGCTTGCGCTGCTTTGGGCGAATGGAGCGCTTTTTGAAGTTGCGGACTCGGATGGCAATTGGATCTTCCGGCCTCAGCAGTTTTTGCGAATAAATCCTCCGCTGCCACGGATTCGGGACGCACAGGTTTCCTTCGCCACCACGAACCTCGATGCTTTGCAGTATCGAATCGCGCTTCAGCGCATCACGACAGGCGGGAACGTTTATGAGATTCGTGCCGCGGTGCCGACCGAGCCCTTCGATCAAGCTCTTGACCATTTCAGGCTCATTGAAAAGGAGTTCCTTCCCGTATTGGTCCTGCTAGCTTCGCTCTTGGGCTACTGGTTAAGCGGAAGGTCGCTTGCCCCCGTCAACCGGATCATTGAGACGGTCCGGCTAATCGGCGCACAGAATCTGTCCAGCCGGCTGGAAGTGCCGAGAGCTCGTGACGAGCTACGACACCTCACAGAAACGCTCAATGCCATGCTTGCGCGCATAGAAGCCTCCTTCAAAAGCATTACGCAGTTCACGGCCGATGCCTCGCACGATTTGCGGACGCCGGTAGCTGTGATTCGCGCCACCGCCGAAATTACTTTGCGGAAGCCGCGCGCCCAAGAAGAGTATCGCCGGGCCTTATCCACCATTCTCGAAACTTCCGTGGACACGTCGGAATTGCTCGAAAATCTGCTGACCCTTGCCCGAGCCGACGCCGGTGCAGCCGGCATGGATATGCGCCCTCTCGACCTTTCCGCGCATGTCCAAAAAGCGCGGGAGCGCGCCGCCTTGCTTGGCCTCGAGAAAGCGCTGGATATCACCGCCACGACTCCGCGCGAGCCCGTTTGGGTCAAAGCAGACGCCATCGCGATCGACCGCCTGCTGCTCATCCTTTTGGACAACGCGGTGAAATATAGTCCAAGCGGCGGGCGATGCGAGATTGCTTTGTCTCAATCGGAGACTCACGCGCAGATTACGGTTCGAGATTCTGGCGAGGGCATCCCCGAATCGGAGCTAAAGAATATTTTTGACAGGTTTTACCGCGTCGATCGCGTTCGGTCCAAGAGCAATGGCGGTGCGGGACTGGGGCTTGCGATCGCCCGTTGGATCGCGGAAATGCATGGCGGAACAATCGCTGCCGAGAGCACGCCCGGCGCCGGTTCCGAATTTCAAATCAAGCTCCCCGCTGGCGCGGTTTAGAACTCTCGGTAATGGAATGACTTAGCCACACGTTCGGGCTTACCTGAAAAAACTTCAGCGTCAATTTAACCAACGTTTCAAGTCGCGTCATGGGCGGTTTCCATTTCCTCGGTTAAATCGAGGAAAGTTTTAAGAGTTCAAGTGTCAAAACTGACGCACCAGGAATCACCGCAGGTGGAGTTTCTTGCCGGATACAAAAATTGGGGGGATCCATGAAGTCCAAGTATTACCGACTTTTCGCAATTTTTTCTGTTTTTGCAGGTTTCGCGCTATTGGCCACTGGCGCGCCTTCTTTTGCTCAGACCGAGCGCGCCACTCTGGAAGGCACGGTAACGGATCCAAGTGCCGGAGCCATTAGCGGAGCGGCTGTCAAAGTTACGGCTGTTGACACCGGGATTAGCCAGGAGCGCAAGACAAACTCGAGCGGTTATTATCGCTTTCCAGGGCTCCCCGTTGGGCAGTTCGCCGTCACGGTCTCGAATCCCAGTTTCAAGACCAAGGTGATCGAACAAGTGATTCTGCAAGTGGGCGAAACTCATACGCTCGATGTCTCCCTGACCGTCGGTGAGATCGAAGACAAAGTTCTTATCACCGCAGAGGCAGGTCCTTCGGAACGAACCTCTGCTGCGGCCGCCACCGTAATTAATACCGAACAGATCGCGAACCTGCCGGTGAACGGCCGCGATTGGTCCAGTCTGACCCTGCTAGCCCCCTTCGCCCAGGACGACGGCGGCGGCGATCAACGCACCATCCGTTTTGCGGGCCGCGCTCGCGACGATAACAATTTCAATTTCGACGGAGTTGACGCGGGCGGAATCCAGGAGCAGGCGCAGAAATCACAGACTCGACTGCAAATATCCGAAGATGCAGTGGAAGAGTATCGCGTCAACAGCGCGCTCTACGACGTGGAATACGGAACGCAGGCCGGTGGTCAGATCAATGTCGTCACCAAATCCGGGACCAACGATTTCCACGGAACAGCCTTTGGCTACTTGAGAAATTCCGTGTTCGATGCTCGAAATTTTGACGATTTCGCGCCAGACGCTACCGGCAACCCGATCATACCGGAGATCCTGCCCTTTCGAATGGGCCAGTACGGAATGACGGTGGGCGGGCCTGTCAAGAAAGACAAAACCTTCTTCTTCCTTAGCTACGAGGGACTCCGCCAATTGCAGGAGTCCACCTCGTTGGGAACGATCTTTGTACCGAGCAAGAGCTTTGTGGAAGACGTTCTCATTAATGGCAGAAACGATGTCACACAAACTCCCCCGGTACATTTTGGTCCTTCGCCAAACATGTGCGCAATTCTTCAGGGTTTTCCCTGGCGTGCCTCAACTGGCACCATAGCTGGATGTGCTCCATTAGTGGTTTATCCTGATAACGACTTCAGGGCCTTGACGCCGGCTGAACTCGGAAACGAAAGTTTCGACGCCAACGATCTGCCCACTGACATTGAGGCCTTCACCCACCCTATACAGACAACGGTTCACGAAGACACTTGGCTGGTGCGGGTCGACCACAAATTCAGCGACAAAACCACTCTTTACGGCCGTGCCCAGCGCGATATCAGTCTTGTCGATGCGCAGATTGGTGTCACCGTCGGTTTGGACAAGGCGCAGACCATAAACCACCCCGCCAACTATCTCCTTGCCTTGCAACATATCTTCACGCCCAACCTCTTCCACGAGGTCAAGGTTTACATTAACCGTTCTCCTTTTCACAATCCTGAGGCGAGTACGCTTACCTATGCTGTGAACTCGAACAATTTCACCGGCATTCCGAACGAATCGGCGGACATTGAAGTCGGCACTACCTACGGTGTCGTCAACAACCTGACCTGGACTCACAATCGCCATGCTTTCAAGATGGGTATGGAAGTTCGCCGCGTCCGCCTCAACCAGGGTCAAACAGCGAATAACACGCTCAACTTCGCGGACAATCTAAGCCTGATCGCCGGCACGCTTTCGAACCTCAATTTTATCGCGCCCTGGTGCTGCCACCGTCTTCGCCGGGGCTTCTACATGCCTTACTTTCAGGATGAATGGAAGGTCACTCCAACTTTCACGGTCACCGCCGGGCTGCGCTGGGAATACTATGGCGTAGCTACTGAAGCTACTAACCGAACTACGGTCTTCGATTTGAATCAATTTCATGGCGCCTGCCTGGGAAGCGGTTCTTTCAATACTCCCTTTATCGCTCCGATAAACACCCCGCCATGCCCGATAAACCCGGCTTTGTATAATCCTGATTACAAGAACTTCGACCCTCGTGTGAGCCTGGCTTGGGCTCCCGCTGCGCTTCACGGAAAGACCGTTGTTCGCGCTGGCTTTGGCATCTATCATGGCGCCGCGCAGAATGACGATCTGAACGCAGGACTGGAAAGCGACACCTTCCGCGCAACAGTGCAAGGACCAACGGTTACTCCAGCCTTGACACAGGAAATCCCCGATCTATCGGGCCTCGGCACCCAGAAACAGGCCAACCATCCTCGCGCCCTCCAGCGGCAGGACCGGCGCGACCTTTATGCCGAGGAATGGGGATTAACGATCGAAGACCAGCTCCCAGCCCGCTTTCAGCTTTCCGCGTCTTACCTGGGCAGCCATGGGGTTCGCCTCTTCTCGCGAGGTGGCGTCAATCTGTGCGACTCGCCTTTAATACCCAATAGTACGGACCCGACCCAAGTCACGGACTGTGCCCGGCCTCTGGATCAATACTTCCCGGGTAATCCGGTCACTACTGATCCGTACGGCTCGGTCGACATCAAGAGAGACATCGGATCCAGTACCTATAACGCTCTTGGAATCTTGCTTGAGCGAACTTTCAGCAATGGTTTCATTTTCCAATCTCGCTACACATATTCACACTCGATAAATGATGGTTCCGTCGGAGGCGGCGAATCCAATGGACCGGAGAACGTCAACTGCCTGCCCTGCGACAAAGGCCCAAGCATCTTCGACATTCGCCACAACTTCACGGCCAACGCGGTGTACGAGCTCCCCTTCGGTCCTGGCAAGACTTACCTTAACAATTCTAGCGGCGTGGTCGGCAGGCTCGTCGGAGGCTGGAGTCTCAGCAGCGTCGGCATCTGGCATACCGGCCATCCGCTGACGGTTTTTATGGACTTGAGCGGGGCCGTAAGTAATCCGGCCAACCCTTTCTTTAACCTTCCTAACGGCCCGTTTGCCGACACCTATCTTCTCCCCGATGGCAACGACCAGACGACGCAACGGCCCGACATCGTGCCGGGTGTGCCTCTAACCCTCCCTGGCGGCGGTCACAATGGAGTGCCCCTGATCAACCCCGCTGCCTTCAAGGCTCCCCCAACGAACGCTGAGGGCTTCTTCACCCGGTACGGGGACGAGGGAAACGGCATCATCCGCGCTTTGCCCACTTGGCAAATGGATCTGGCACTGATGAAAAACACAAAGATAAACGAGCGTTTTTCTGTCGAGTTTGGTGTACAAGCCTTCAACATTTTTAATCACACCCAGCTTGGCGATCCAAACCAACTGACACTCAACTATGATTCAGGAACTGGCCTGTTATCCCCGAGGCCCAATTTCGGCGTCATCACGTCGACCGTGAATTTCAACAACAACAACGACAATGTGGCGTCACCGAACACCGGCACAGGCTTGCCCCGGCAACTGCAATTCATGCTGCGCGTCAAGTTTTGACACCTCAACAAAGGCCGGTGTTCGAGCCTGAGTGCTCTCGATCCCCTGTCCTTGTTTTCTGATTGAGTTTAGGGTTATGAACTGTCTAGGAGGGTCTGAGCGAAGAAAGCCCACTAGCAGTCTCCCGGGCGGATGAGATGAAGGAAGGCGTGGAATGAAGATTGACTTCGCTGGTGTAAGTCTTTTGTTTATAACGGCGGTTCTTGCAACCTCTGTGACGGTACGGTCGCAAGCCAAACCGTCGACTCCGGAAAAGGACCAGGCTGCCATCCTCGTTGGCGCTGGCGACATCGCGGATTGCAAGGATCTTTCCGGAGCGGAAGCCACGGCCAAACTCGTCGAGCTAATCCCCGGCACTGTGATGGTTCCCGGCGATCTCGCTTATCCCGATGGCTCGAAAGAAAATTTCGAGTGCTATGAGAAGACTTGGGGCCGCGTAAAATCCCGCACTCGCCCCTCCCCGGGCAATCACGAATTCCACGCCTCTGGCGCCACTCCGTACTTTGAGTACTTTGGCGCCGCTGCGGGCAATCCGAAGACCGGCTATTACAGCTATGAACTCGGAACGTGGCACATCATCGTGCTGAACAGCGAGTGCACGGATGTCGGCGGCTGCCATTCGGGCTCGTCGCAAGAAAAATGGTTGCGCGCCGATCTGGCGGCGCATCCCGTCGCCTGCACGCTTGCCTATTGGCATAAGCCGCTGTTTAGTTCAGGCGGGGCCCACGGGAACGATCCCGAGATCCAGCCGCTCTGGCAGGCGCTATACGAAGCAAACGCCGATGTGGTCGTAAACGGCCACGACCACGACTATGAACGATTCGCGCCCCAAACTCCCGGCGCTACGCCCGACGCTGCGCGTGGCATTCGTGAATTCGTCGTTGGCACCGGAGGAAAGAGTCACCGTCCGTTCGGCACTATTAAGCCAAACAGCGAAGTGCGAGATATGACCGCCTACGGCGTCTTAAAACTTACGCTCAAACCGAACTCCTACGATTGGCAGTTTATTCCCGAGGCAGGGAAGAGCTTTACAGACTCCGGCAGCGGCAACTGCCATTGATTCGTGAGGCCGTAGGTTCTTGCAGCGGATTCTTGCAACTTTTGCACCTGCGTCCGGACTTGGAGCTCCCCGTACCGAATGAAGGTCTCTTCCTTCGGGTGATTCCGTACTCAGCTGCTCCACACCGCCCCTAAAAGCCTTCTTGCTCACCAGACCTCCATCGACGGGTCAAACTAGCTCAGCTTCGGGGCTGTGATTCCTCCATTTACGGGTCCGCCCGGGCGCTAAGAATCTTGAAACATTTGGGGGTGTCCAGCACGTCTAACCTGTGACGCAAAGGGTATGGCGCGTCTGCCGCATTACCCTCCCAGGCGAACGCGATCAGGGTTTGCATCTCGCGTTAGATTGCAGGAGTCATCGATGGAAACGTGGGAAATGGGGCGCCCGGGGCGCTTGAGGGCGATTGTTGTATTTGTTTGCATCGGGATGGCTGCGGCCTGCGGCGTTTGCGCGGGGACGGCCCAAGCGCAAGCGGCGCAGCAGCCAGCACCGAACCCAGCAACGCGGCCTGTCGGGACGATCAAGACCATTTCGGGAAAAACGATCGTGCTGACAACGGATGCAGGTCCAGAGGTTACGGTTCAGGTGCAGGATGATGCACGGCTGGTCCGGGTCGAGCCGGGAGAGAAGGACCTGAAGAATGCCGCTCCGCTGCAACTGCAAGACTTGCAAGCGGGCGACCGGATACTGGTTCGCGGAAAGATGGCGGACGACGGCAAGACCGTGCTGGGGGCGTCAGTCATTGCGATAAAATCTGCCGATATTGCAGCGAAGCAGGCCCACGAGCGCGATGAATGGCAGAGGCATGGTGTTGGGGGGCTGGTTAAGTCGGTCGACACTGCAGCCGGTGTGATCACGATATCGACAAATGCCCTCGGGGTCGCCAAGGACGTGGCGGTTCAAACTTCGAAGCAGACTGTCCTTCGCCGATACGCTTCAAACTCCGTTAAATTCGATGATGCAAAGCCAGCGCCGATCGATCAAATCAAGGTGGGAGACCAACTGCGTGCGCGGGGAACCCGCAACACAGATGGCACCCAACTGACGGCGGACGAAGTCGTCTCTGGAACGTTTCGCAATATAACCGGCACCGTTAACTCGATAGATGCCTCGGCGGGAACGATTACTGTGATGGATCTTGTGGCTAAGAAACCCGTCACGGTCAAAGTTACGGCAGATACGCAGCTTCGCAAACTGAGTCTCCCGATTGCGCAAGGAATTGCACTGAGGCTAAAGGGCGGCGCCGCTGACGCACCCGCCGGAACCGCAGGGACCGCATCGGGAAGTGCGCCAGCAAAACCCACGGATAAGCCGGCGGGTAGCCAATCTGGTGGCCAAGGAGGCCAAGCTGGTGGTGCCGGAGGAGCAGGACGGCCCGGTGCATCGGCGGGAGGCGCGCGTAGCGGCGACCTAGGACAAATGCTCAGCCGAATGCCCGCAGCGACTCTTGCGGATTTGCAAAAGGGCGATGCAGTCATGATCGTGACGACGGAAGGTACGCAGGAGGGTGGCGCGACGGCGATCACTCTGCTTGCAGGTGTTGAACCTCTCCTCCAGGCTTCAGGTGCATCCAGCATTCTGACACCGTGGACGATGAGTGGAGCGCCGGGCGGAGATGCGGCGCCTTGAAGGGAGCAAGCTGCGAAAATGATCTTAAGTCAGGAGAAGGAATGAGATTTGGGTTTATTCGTCGGTTCGTTGTTTTCATCGCTGCTTTATTGTTGGCGGTCGCCGTGGGGAACGCAGGGCAAGCCCAGACGGCTACGGGAACATTGCGCGGGCAGGTGACGGATCCGTCGGGCGCGGCGGTAACGAGCGCGACAGTGCTTGTGACTACACCGAGCGGCGCGGCCACTACGGCGACTACGAACCGAGATGGCGTATTTGAAGTAACAGGATTGGCCCCGGGGAAATACGGAGTGAAAGTGATTGCGCCGGGATTTACGACTTATGAGAACCCAGGGGTTGATATCGCTGCAGGGCAGGCGCAAAAGTTAAATGTATCGATGAGCATTGAAGTGCAAGAGGAGAAGGTCGAAGTCACGGACACGACGACAAAGGTGGACGTAAATCCCGCGAACAACGCGGGCGCGATTGTCATGCAGGGGAAGGATCTCGAAGCGCTCTCCGATGATCCTGATGAACTGCAGTCCGAACTACAGGCGCTTGCTGGGCCATCTGCTGGTCCGAATGGCGGTCAAATTTATATCGATGGATTCACAGCGGGGCAGCTTCCGCCGAAAGCCTCGATTCGAGAGATTCGCATCAATCAAAATCCCTTCTCGGCGGAATACGACAAACTGGGCTACGGACGGATCGAGATTCTGACGAAGCCGGGCACGGACCAGTACCACGGGCAATTTTTTCTCACCGGGAATACGGCTGGATTTAACTCGCGGAACCCTTTCGAGGATTTGACAGCGGGAACACAGCCGCCTGGCTACTACACTACGCAGTTCAGCGCCAATGTGGGCGGACCGCTGAGCAAGAAAGCCTCGTTTTTCTTCAACATTGAGCGGCGGGACATCACCGATTTGTCCGTGGTCAGCGCGCAAATCGTGAATCCCACGACATTTGCGATTGAACCGTTTAGCGATGCCGTGCCCAATCCGAAGACCCGGCTCAATTTGAGCCCACGACTCGACTATCAGCTGACGCCGACGAATACCTTGAGCGTCCGTTACCAGTATTGGCGCAATGTGGAAACCGGCGATGGCGTCGGTACGTTCAATCTTGCTTCGTTGGCGACCAATTCCACAAACGTCGAAAATACACTGCAAGTGACCGATACGCAGACCGTGAGCCCCACAATAATCAACGAGACGCGATTTCAGTATATTCACGAAAGCAATAATGGAAATCCGTTGACCACCACGCCTGAGATAAGTGTGCCAGGAGCGTTCGTCTCTGGGGGCAACACGAGCGGAATAAACACTGATACTCAGAACCGGTACGAACTGCAAAACATCACGTACATAACAAAAGGCAAGCACGCATTGAAAATCGGCGGCCGCGTGCGGGATACCATAGACAACACTGCATCGAATTCCAGCTTCAATGGCGCATATTCGTTTGGCTCGCGTGTCAATCCAACGGTCCTTGGGTGCAATGTGCCGAATCCTCCTGCGACTTGTCCCACTATTTCCGGCATCGATGCGTATCAAATTACATTGATGGGACTCTCACAGGGCCTTACCATCCCTGCGATCCAGTTGCAAGGCGGCGGAGCCAGCTTCTATTCGTTGAACTACAATACAGTGGGAACAGCGGCCGCGCGCGTCAACTATTTTGATGGCTCTCTTTTTGCACAAGACGACTACAGGTTCCGGCCAAACATAACCGTGAGCTATGGACTCCGTTACGAAACGCAAAACAACCTGGGGGACCACGGCGACTTTGCGCCACGCATCGGAATCGCGTGGGGCATCGATGGGAACGGCAAGAATAAGTCGGCAAAGACCATACTGCGACTGGGGTACGGCATTTTTTACGACCGGTTCACGGAAAATCTGGTTTTGCAGCAGCAGTTGCAGAACGGTTTGATCCAGCAACAATATCTGATCCAGAGCCCAACTTTCTTCGACCCAAACGTGACGGTGACGCCCACGAGTCCGCTTTTTCCAACCACCGCCCAATCTACGCAAGCCATTTATATACAGAATCCCAACCTGCGGACTCCCTACACGATGCAGACGGGCGTGACGCTGGAACGGCAGCTTTCCAAATTTGCAAACCTTTCCGTCACGTATTTAAATGCCAGGGGCAACCATCAGTTCTATTCGAATTTCATCAATGCGCCTACAGTGCTGCCAGGGCAGCCCGTGCCGCCTCCGCCTAGCCAGATTCAATATGCATACCAGTCGGAAGGCGTTTTTAAACAAAACCAGCTCATCGTTAATAGCAGCATGCGCCTTCCGACGCCGCACGGACTCATCACGGACCTTTCTATCTTCGGCTACTACACTCTGAATTATGCGAACAGCGACACCTCTGGAGCGAATTTCTTTCCCTCCATCCCAAGCGACCCCAGCGAGGACTACGGGCGAGCCTCATTTGATATTCGCCAGCGTATTTTTTTCGGTGGCACAATCGGAGTACCGTACGGTTTCCGGCTTAGCCCTTTCCTGATTGCGAGCTCGGGGATTCCGTTTAATATCACCACGGGGCAGGATGTCTACGGCGACGCGCAATTCAATACGCGCCCCACGTTTGCCACCTGCGGAGCGGGGTCGCCAACCGGCGTTATTCAGACCGCCTTCGGATGCTTTAATGCGCTTCCTCAACCAGGGGAGACGCCCATCCCCATCAACCACGCGAATGGGCCGGGACGATTCGTATTTAACCTCAGGTTGAGTAAGACGTTCGGATTTGGACAGAAGAAAGAAGCGGTAGCGAGCGGCGGCGCGCCTAGCGGCGGTACGTTTGGACGCGGACCGGGCGGCCCAGGGGGAGGGGGACACGGCGGTGGCGGAGGAGGCGGCGGGATGTTCGGCGGTGGCGGTTCTTCGAACAATCGCTACAATCTGACGTTCAGCGTGAGTGCACGGAACGTATTCAACAATGTGAACTTTGGGACGCCGATTGGAAATTTGAGTTCGCCCTTATTTGGCGAAGCGAACTCGCTCGCGGGCCAGCCCTATGCGTCTTCGACGGCGAACCGCCGGATCGACTTGCAGGTACAATTCACGTTCTAGCATGCGTTGGCCTTCCTTCAGCGCGACAGCGGGTTGATTTGATATTTGGGCCTAAGGAATCGATGAAAAGGCGCAAAAAGAAGATTCTGGATGCAGGCGTGGAGGCAAGGCGAGCTGCCCGCAATTCCGGAATTGCGCCCGCGGCCACCCGAGTCATCGCCGATAAACGGAAGCATCCAGCCAAGCACAAGAAAAAGTGGCTCGAAAAAGAAGCCGAATAAAACCGGAGTTCGGTTTCTTCTGATTAGGTCCGGACCGGACCTAGTTCTTCGAGCCTCACCCAGGCTTGTGGGCAGGGACAGATTCGTCCGGACGAAAAAGCACCGTTGCAGCGATTTTCTTGCGCTCGGCAAGAGCCGCGGCGATTGATTCCAAATTTTTTTTGTCAAAACCCATACAACTGATTTTTACGCTCCCGTCCGTCTCGATCAGAAAAATCGTGGGGACATTGGTAAGACCATACGCATTCGAAGCAGGGTAGCCGTTGTGCTTCTCATCAAGCAGCATCGGAAAGGTGACACCGAATTCTTTGGCAAAGTCTTTCGTTGCGCGGGCATCATCTTGTGAGATCCCCAGAAACGTCACGCCGTCGCCGCCATACCGCTTGTAGATACGTTCCAGAAAAGGGAAAGTGAATTGGCAGACTGGGCACGAAACTTTAAAGAACGCGGCCACCACGGGGCCCTGTTTCGTCAGCGTTTGCAGTGAATATCCTTTTCCGTCCAGCCCCTTTAGGGAAAATCCCGGCGCCATATTTCCTGCCACGATGTGCGTCATCTCTTTGTTTGCTCCCAGCCAACGTAATGTGCGTTGCAAAATCGTCATTACAAAATTGTAGCGCAGTCCTCGCCCGGAAAAGGAAGCGCTCTTGGAATGAATGACCCTGCGAATGAATGCTCCTGTCTTGCGGCGTGATCCAGGATGGCTTGCGGGCGTCTGTCATTCGGGCTTTGCGCCGGCGCTAGGTCGGTTTTCTTCTGGGCCTGCATGTTCTCGGCGCTGGAAAGTTGGGTCACATCTTTTGTAAGTTTTTTGGCGGCGATGGCGGAGCCGGCCAGCACGACCGCGGAGAAAATGGCAACCAGAGACAGCCGCGTGCGGCGCTCAGGCTCGCTGGCTCCGGCAGCGGGCAGCGCCGCTCCAACGGCGAGGCCCATCACGAGGCCGCCGATGTGCGCGGCGTTACTGATCCCCGGAAGCGCTCCAAACGCCAGGTTGTAGGCAATGAATGTGCCCAGGCTCCCCAGCATTTTTTTGTTGATTGTCAGGTGGGACGGCGTCTTCTTCAAATAAACGTAGGAAACGAGCACGCCGGCCATTCCAAAAATCGCGCCAGACGCTCCTGCGCTCGCCCCCATAGGATGCCAATATACGCTCGCAATGCTGGAAAAAATTCCGCTCACGAAATAAGCAAGCAGGTAAGAAGCGCGTCCCATCAACTGTTCGGCAGCGCGGCCCAAATTCCATAGGCACCACATGTTGAGTCCGATGTGAACGATACCGAAGTGCACAAACATGCTGGTGAGCAGCCGCCACCATTGCCCGTTGAACGTGAGGCTAGCGACGTTCGCTCCGAAGGCAATCGCCTGTTCCGGCGATGGAAGCAAGGGCGATACGCCGCGCAGCACCATGATGACGAACACCAATACGTTCAATCCAATAATTCCTGTGGTGATAGGGAAGGAAGGCGTAACGAGAGCCCGCCCAGAAGTGGGGATCCCGACGCGCGCCATATGCGCCAGGCGGTCCTCGCACTCCGGACAGTTCAGCGAAGCTGGTGAACCTCCGAAATTGCTATCAAACTCTCTTCCGCACTGTGGGCAGCGTTGGATGGGCATAAAAAATGATAGCAGTTTTTATGAAATGGCCGCGTGCTCTCAAGAATAGTGACGGAAACCAGGATCAATGGATTTGCTTGGTTTTGCGCTGCATGTAATCCATCAACAAGTATTGCCCCAGCGTGTAAGGCGTGGTGAAGTAGGCCTTGCCGCGGCACATTTCCGTGATTTTCTGGACGAAATGGACTAGGCTGTAGTCGCTCGCGAGCATGAACGTGTTGATCATGATCCCGGCGCGCTTGCATTTGTTGACCTCTTCGAGTGTTTGCCCGACGACGAACGGATCCAAGCCGAAAGCGTTTTTGTAGATGCGGCCGTCTTCAAGCGTGAGCGCGGAAGGCTTCCCGTCCGTGATCATAATGATCTGGCGCATATCTTTCTTCTGCCGAAGTAAAATGCGCTGCGCCAGTCGCAAGCCTTCGCGCGTGTTGGTGTAATACGGACCAACCTGTACGCGCGCGAGTTCGCCAAGAGGAACTTCTTCGGCGCTGTCGTGAAAGAGAACCAGGCTCAAAGTGTCGCCGGGATACTGCGTTCGAATGAGATGAGACAGCGCCATCGCGACGCGCTTCGCCGGTGTAAACCGGTCCTCGCCGTAGAGAATCATGCTATGGCTGCAATCGAGAAGAACGACCGTGGCGCAGGAGCTGTGATACTCGCACTGGTGAACCATCAGGTCGGAGTACGCCATGTCGATAGGGACTTTTGCGCCTTGCCGGCGGACGGCGTTGAAAAGCGTTTCGCTGACGTCGAGATTCATCGTGTCGCCAAATTCGTACGGTCTGGAGACGCCGCCGGACTCGATACCCGTCGAAAGGTCGCGCGTGTCGTGCCGGCCGAAGCTGCTGCGGCCGAGCGAACCGAGAAGATCCTGCAAAGTTTTGAACCCGAGAAAGTCGATGGTCTTGTCTGTAATTTCGAATCGCGCATCCGGTGGCTTTTCGTGCGGCTGGCCAAGCTGGCCGCGCGCCGAAGTTTGCGGCGGCGGCGTTACCTGCGGCGGCTGCTGCGGATTAATAAAGCCTTCCTGCGCAAGCCGCTCCATCAGCTTTTCGAGGAGATCTTTGACGGCTTGATTGTTTTGCGCGTCGGGATTTTGCAGCATTTCGCGGAGCTCTTCGCTCATGGCGTCTTCGGGAAGCAGATCACCCTCTTGAAGCGCGCGAAGGATGGCTTCGCGGAGAGCTTCCATCGAGCGGTCGGGATCCATCTGCGAGACGCCGTAAAACTGCGATTCGAAGCCGCTTTGCAGAAAAAAATCGCCCATGCGCTTGACGAGTTCTTCGAGATCGACGGCGTCGGCTGGTTCGCCGACGTATTTTCCGTAGCGGATGAATTTCATAGCTGGTGTTCCTTACGCGTTCTCGTCATAGAAACCAGATCCCTCGTCGCAATGCTTCTCCGAATGACGACCCTTCATCAGGTCATTAATTAAATTGGCGCCGCGGCGGCCGGCCGGGATTTTCGCGCTGCTCCGTCTGCTGCTTTGGCTTGTCCGCATAAAAGCCGCGTTCCTCGCTTCGCCCGATTCTGCGGTGAGCCCACAAACCCTCGAGGATCATTTCCGCGGCGGAGGCAGCTGCGCCAGCCTCTTTGCGGTCTTGGACGCCAAGCCGCCCGATATGTTCCATCAAACCTTGTATTTTCGAGAGCTGGTGGTAACGATCGGAAGTGGACGCGAGCTCGGGCAGCTTTAGTTCGCCGCCGATTTCGAACCACTGAATAACCGGCTGAAAATTCACTTCGGCAAAATGTTTGCTGAAGACACGGCCGACCGCGGTCCGAATCAGTTCACGAGCGATAGTGTCGGCGCCCTTGAGCTCCCCTTCGTATTCGAGTTCAAGCTTGCCGGTAATGGCGGGAAGCGCGGAATAAACGTCGGCGATCCGCGCGACCGAGGACTTTTCGCCAGTGCGTGCGGCCCGCTGTTCGGCGCTGCTGACAAGACTTTCGAGAGTGGTAATGGGAAGCCGCTGGCTGACACCGGAACGGCGGTCGACGCGCTTGTCGTCGCGCGCCTGAAAGGCAATCTCTTCCACCACGTTTCTAAGGTAGGCCGGGACTTCGACCTTGCGTATGGCATCGCGTGCGACCCACGATTCCTGCGCAGTGATCGCCATGCCTTCTTCAAGTGTAGAAGGATAGTGGGTGCGAATTTCCGCGCCGATGCGATCCTTCAGCGGAGTGATGATTTTCCCGCGCGCCGTGTAGTCCTCTGGATTCGCTGTGAAAACGATGAGCACGTCAAGTGGCAGGCGAAGCGGGTAACCCTTAATCTGAATGTCGCCCTCTTGCATGATGTTAAACAAACCGACCTGGATCTTGCCGGCGAGGTCGGGCAGTTCGTTGATGGCGAAGATGCCGCGGTTGGCGCGTGGAAGTAATCCGTAATGAATGGTCAATTCATCCGAAAGATCGCGGCCACCGCGCGCGGCGCGAATGGGATCGACGTCGCCGATGATGTCGGCCATGGTCACATCGGGCGTAGCGAGCTTTTCCACGTAGCGTTGATCGCGCGGCATCCACGCGATCGGCGTGTTGTCGCCTTCGGCTGCCACTTTCTCGCGGCACGCTCGGCAAATGGGACGCAGTGGGTCATCGTTGATTTCGCAACCGACGACCACGGGAATCTCCGGATCGAGGAACTGGGCCAAGCCGCGAAGGATGCGGCTCTTGGCTTGCCCGCGCAGGCCCAAAAGAATGAAATTGTGACGAGATAGCAGAGCGTTAATGATCTGTGGGATGACCGTGTCTTCGTAGCCGTGCACGCCGGGGAAAAGCGGCTCGTTCTTCTCGATCATGCGCAAGAGGTTCTGGCGCATCTCGTTTTTCACCGAGCGAGAGATGGTGCGCGCGTCGAAGTCCGGGATGCGCTTGAGTTCGCCCAGAGTCCGGGGTTTCGGATGTCCAGAAGATAATAGAGATGCGCTTGCCGTCATGAGGCCTCGTTCCGCGTCCCGATCTAGTCGGGGCACACACCATGTTAATTCAACCCGTGCTAATTCAATCCGTGTCCATTGCCACCGGCGCGCTGGCGCAGAACGCCTGTCTTTTGTAGATGCGGCGCCCACTCGCGAAGATACCCGACGAGGCGTTCCTGCCGATCCAATTCCGACCGTAACTCCAGGATTTGCTGTTTCAACAGCAAATCCAACGGCAGAGTCCCCGCGATAACGAACGAGAGTTGGGTGGACTCGTCGCTGCCAGTGTTCTTCGGATAGTCCTCAAAGATCAGAGTGTGGCAGGTTTCGTAAAGTTCGAGAAGCTCCCGGCGCATCGATGGGTTCGTGGCCGTGTCGCGATCTTCGAGATAATCCACCTGCCCCTCTGCGAGGGGATTTTCCTCGAAGAAGTCGATGACACGGAAGCGCTCTCGCCCCACCGTCAAAATGTCCATGGTTTCGTCCTCATGGCGCTTTGCGACCTCGATGATCTCCGCAGTACAACCCACCCTGGCAACCCCCTTAGGGAGCGCCAGGAGAACGCCGAACTCCGACTTTTCCTTCAAACAGCGGTCTACCATTTCGAGATAACGCGGCTCGAAGATGTGCAGGGGAAGGTCTGCGCCGGGGAGAAGAACGACGTTCAGTGGAAAGAGCGGAATGCGATCAGGCCGCATTGTTCCTGGGTCAAATCATACCAGACGGCAGGGAAGTGTGCTGAGGAGGCGCGCCGGCATGCGGGCTCATTTTGGCTATCCCATAGATTGTCTACCGAGGACGATTTTCAGCCCGGGTGGCGACTTTCCCGCATAGTGTGCGTCTAAGCGTGGGAGAAATGGTCTTGTAGTAGATCATCTATGGGAGTATAGACGGCTGCATGGCAAAACGAGGCGCACCTCCCCTACAGGCGGACTTACTTCAGGGCACGCTGGACCTGCTGATCTTGCAAACGCTGGTCCTTGGCGCGGCGCACGGCCATACCATCGCCCATGTCATCGAGCATCGCTCGGACGCGGTCTTGCAAGTCGAACATGGCTCGCTCTATCCGGCGCTTCATCGGCTCGAGGACCGCCGCTGGATCGCCTCGTTCTGGGGGACCTCCGAAAACAACCGCAAAGCGCGCTATTACCGGTTGACCGCCGCGGGCCGGCGGCAGTTGACCCAGCAAACCAGCCGCTGGGACCAACTAGTGGGCGCGATCAACCGCGTCCTGCGCCCGGCGAAGGAGTAGTGCCATGGGATGGACCCGTTTCTTCGGCCGCGAGCGCTGGGATAAGGAGCGAGAGCGCGAACTGCAAACTTATCTCGAAATCGAGACTGACGAAAACCTCGCCAGAGGCATGACGCCAGAAGAGGCGCGATATGCCGCGAGGCGAAAGCTGGGCAATCCTACGCAAATCCGAGAGGAGATTTACCGCATGAATAGCCTCACCTTTATCGAGTCGCTTTGGCAGGACGTGCACTGCGGCTTGCGAATGCTGCGAAAGAGCACGGGTTTTGCAATGGTCGCCATCTTGACGCTCGCGCTTGGGATTGGCGCTAACACTGCGATTTTCTCCGTGATTCACGCTGTACTGTTGAATCCGCTTCCTTACAACGATCCGGACCGCATCGTCCTCGTCGTGGAGAGCAATCCCAGCAGAGGATTTCCGCAATTCGCTGTTTCGCCGCCGAACTACGTGGACTGGAAAAAGGAGTCGACCGCCTTCGAGAACATGGCATCGATAGCCCGAGGAAGCTTCAACTACACTGGAGGCCCGGAACCGGAACGGTTGAGCGGCGCGCGTGTGTCGGCGTCTTTTTTTGCGGTGATGGGGGCTACGCCTGCCATAGGGCGAACGTTTTTGCCGGAAGACGATGTCCTGGGCAAAGCGAGCGTGGTCGTACTCAGCTATGGCTTGTGGACGCGGCACTTCGGAAGTGACCCGCTGGTTGTTGGAAAATCTTTGACCCTCGATGGCGAATCGTATCGCGTCGTGGGCGTGATGCAAAACGGCTTCCAGTTTCCGCGCGGTGTGGATTTGTGGCTGCCTTCGGAGTTTGACGCAGACGCCTTGAGGCCTGGGGCCAGGGGCGCTCACTATTTGCGGGTGATGGCGCGGCTCAAGCCGGATGTAAGCATCGATAAAGCGCAGGCGGAGATGGTTGGGATTTCGAAGCGGCTCGAGCAGCAATATCCGCGCACGAACACCGGTTGGACTTCAAAGCTGCTGTCGTTGAATGAGTCGACTGTCGGAAACGTTCGGCCGACGCTTCTGGTTTTGTTTGGGGCAGTTGGATTTCTGTTGTTGATTGCGTGCGCCAACGTTGCGAATCTTCTTTTGGCGCGAGCCACCGCGCGTCAACGGGAAATTGCGATTCGTTTTTCGCTTGGTGCAAGCAGGCTGCGTATTGCTCGACAATTGTTGACAGAAAGCGTTCTGCTGAGTGGGATTGCCACGGGTATCGGACTGTTGTTGGCCGAGTGGGCGATTCGTGCGCTGCGGACCTTACCTCCTTCCAATCTCCCGCGTGCGGCGAGTATTAGTTTGGATTTGCCGGTGCTGGCTTTTGCCGCAGGAGCGGCGGTTTTGACCGGGCTGCTATTTGGTTTTGCACCGGCGCTACAAATCACGCGGGGCGCGCCCGCCGAGACTCTGAAGGAAGGCGGACGGACGTCCAGCACGAGTCGCCATGGAGTGCGCAGCGCGCTCGTGGTTTTGGAGACAACACTGGCGCTCGTGCTTTTGGTTGGGTCGGGTCTGCTGTTAAAGAGTTTTCTCCGGCTGCAAACGGTTGATCCGGGCTTTCAGTATAAAAACGTCGTGACCGCGGATATTTCGCTGCCGCGCTCGAAGTACTCGACGGATGCGCAAAAGATTCAGTTCTTTGATGAGTTGCTCCAGCGGATTCAATCCGTGCAAGGTGTCGGAGAAGTGGCGGCGGCCAGCGGCAATCCCATGGAGGGATCGAACCTCTCCTTTGCGTTTATGACGAAAGATCTGCAAGCCCTTTCGCCGGCGGACCAGCCTTCCGCAGGCTATTACGTGGTCAGTCCGAATTACTTTCATACGTTGGGAATCCCACTTTTGGTTGGAAGGTATTTCACCAGGGAGGATTCGGTTGGTACCCCCCGCGTGGCCATCATCAGCCAGGCGATCGCACACCAATTTTTCCATGATAAGGATCCCATCGGGCAGACGATCAATATCGGGATCGGCGCGCCCGGCGGAGTGCCGATATGGCGCGAAATTGTGGGCGTCGTCGGTGATGTAAAGGACGATGGTCTTGGCGAGGCAGGGACGATGACCGTCTACGAACCCTATACGCAGATGAGTTGGGCGGACATGAATCTGTTCCTGCGTTCGGATTCCGATACCTCGCAAGTGGCTGCGACGGTGCGGAGACAAGTGGCATCCGTGGACAAAGACCAGCCGGTTGGGGATATCTCCACTGGAGAGCGATTGATGGCGCAAGCCGTCGCGCAGCCGCAACTTCGAACGATGCTGCTCAGTTTGTTTGCGGGACTGGCTCTGGTGCTAGCCAGCCTGGGCATCTACGGAGTGATGTCCAATACCGTCGCGCAGCGAACCCACGAAATCGGTGTGCGCATGGCGCTGGGAGCAGGACAGTCCAGTGTGTTGCGGCTGGTGTTGAGCAATGGAATGCGACTCACACTGCTTGGAATCGCGCTGGGCACCGCGGGTGCATTCGCGCTAACCCGGCTAATAAAGGGTTTTCTCTTTCACGTGACGCCGACCGATCCGGCAACATTTGTCGAGGTCGCGCTGTTTCTATTTTTGGTGGCGCTGCTGGCGAGTTACATTCCTGCGCGCCGCGCAACGCGAGTCGATCCCGTGGTTGCGCTGCGATACGAATAGCGCAGCGGCCAATTTGAAACAGGTTTTTTCGGCGGCCTCGAAAATCGTTCATTCCCTTGGAAGTTTTAGATGCGTGCTGTCAGGAAAGCTCGCCGAGGAGAGTTTCCATTTCGGAGCGGGCGTGCTGGTCGCCCTTTTTATTCGCTGCGGCGATGCCGTTCGAAAGAACTTGGCGGGCTTCTTCGTTCCGTGATTCGCGCGCCAGAAGCTGTCCATACATTAAATATGCAGGGATGTAGTCGGCGTTACGCTCCACGAGGACGCGAAAGTGGCCATCGGCGGCGCTCGGGTCGCCGCTGTTCATGCACTCCATCGCCAGACCGTAGCGGGAGAAGGCATCGTCGGGTTTTTTAGCGACGAACTCTTCGAGCATCTGCCGGCGGGTTTTCTTTTGGTCGGACATGGTGTGCTCCCGTATTATACGGGGAAAGAGACTGCGTCCCAAAGCAGCCGAGGAACGGGGAACGAATGAAACGCAAGCAGCTGGTGAAGAGTGAAATGAGCGGGGAAGTCGCGTTAAAGGGCAAGCCCGTCAGCGCGTCGCGGTCGGAGATGACGGAAATCGTTTTGCCTGCGCAGACGAACCCTCTGGGGAAGCTCCTCGGCGGGCAGGTCATGCATTTGGTGGACATGGTAGCCGCGATGGCGGCGCATCGGCATTCGAACAGTTACGTAGTGACAGCATCGGTGGACTACATCGATTTTCGCAACCCCGTAAATCTGGGTGAGATCGTGAATTTGAAATCGCAAGTGAACCGCGTATTTCGAACATCGATGGAAGTTGGCGTCGAGGTCTATTCGGAAAACGCGATGACGGAGGAGCGGAAGCACACGACGTCGGCGTATGTCACGTTTGTAGCGATCGATGAACACACCAGGCTTCCCAAGCCTGTAGCGCCGTTGATTTTGAAGACTCCCGAGGAGAGACAGCGCTTCCGAGAGGCGGCGAAACGGCGCAAGGTGCGGCTCGCGTTGCGCTACGGAAAGAGACATATTGTTAGCTGAAAATTTGTTCAGGGTTAGGTGACGTTGCCGGACCAAAGGATGGGAGTCGTGGGCCAACCGCTGCCGCCGGCCGGCTCTTCGGTAATAGCAATAGCTTTCGTATTGTCCATGGACTCGGGCGGGGCGGAAACGTAAAGCATCAGTTTCCCGTTGGCGTCGGGGCGCACCATCGCCGAAGGCATGGGCGGCGCGCCTTCCTTCTTTGGAATGAACCACACCTGCAACACGTGATTGGCCGTGGGCATCGGAACTTTTTCGCCCATGATGCATACGCCGAGTTGGGAATGCCATTTGGCTTCCAGCGTTTCGGGGTGAGCGTGTTCCCCCCAGAGAGCAATTTTGTGGGAATTGGGATCCATCATGATGGTGGCCTCGCGCTTGGCATCGGCGAGTTGTTCCTCGATTCTTTGGCGTTCGATGTTTAGCGCGGCGGCGCGTTCATTGGCCTCGCGAATTTCCCCTACAAGTCGGCGGGTGTTCCAAGCGGAGTAAATCGAAAAGACCAGGAGCGCGGCAACGCCTGCCCAAAGCCAGAAAGGAATAACGGTTTTGGTGGGAATGATATGGGGCTTCGCTTGGGATTGCGCTTCGGCGCGGACCGTTTGCATCAGGCGGCCTTTGAGCATGTCCGAGGGAGCAGCTTCGGGAGCCGTGTAGGCGAGTTGGCAGACGAGCCAGCGCGCTTCCTCAACAGCCTTGGCGCAGTCGGCGCAACCAGTCGCCAGATGCACTTCGAGCGCGGCGCGTTCCTCGGGATCGAGCGCACCGAGAGCGTAGGCTTCGATCAGCTCACGGAATTGGTCGCAGTTTTTCACGTTGTGGCCTGCAATCCTTCTTTCAGGCGAAGCAAACCGTTTCTTATCCAGCTTTTTACTGTGCCGAGCGGTTCTTTCAAGGCCGCCGCAATTTCCGAATGGCTCAGACCTTCAAAATACGCAAGCTCGATGGCCTTTTTCTGCTGCGGCGTGAGAGAAGCCATGAGTGTGCGGACGCGTTCGGCGAGGCGCTTTTCGTCGAGAGCCTTTTCGTACTCAGGAGCAACAACGACGCTCGGCAGTTCGTCGGGTTGATCCTCGCGGCGGCGCTGGCGTTCGCTCTTCAGACGAAGGTGATCAAGGGCGCGGTTGCGCGCCATGGTACACAGCCAGGGAACAAAAGGGCCGCGCGCCGCGTCGTATTGACCGGCGTTGCGCCAGAGCTGAAGGAAGACATCCTGGACGACTTCTTCGGAAGTCGAGGCCTGCTGGAGAATGCGCAGGACCAGGCCGTAGACGAGGCGCGAGTGGCGATCGTAGAGCTGTTCAAAGGCGCTCACGTCTTTGTGAAGAAGGCGCGACAGCAGCGTCGCATCAGGCGACACTTCGCGGGGACCGCTGCTTGTGAAAGCCGCCAGGAACACGAGTGTCGGCTTCTTCCTCTCCTCAAAGACTATACGGCGGAAACGGCGGTTCGGATGACCGTCGTGGTCAGCCGGAGCTTGCGTGCGAAACGCTAGCTCGAATTCCGTCCGCCACCGCAAGGGCTTGTTCGATGCAAGTGCCGATGGCTGGTCCGCGGAGATAGTTTCCCACAAGCTTGATGTTTAGAAGAGCAGAAGATTCTCGCTCGAGATTGGCGATGCGCGCGGTGTGGCCGACGTTGTATTGGGGCAGAGCTCGCCGGTAGATCTCAACGTTAGAGAATGTTGGTTGGTTGCGGATCGAGAGAATTGGTGCAATTTCTCGATGAACGATGGCGCTTATCTCTTCGGCGGAGAGCATTGTGGCTTGAGGATCTGTCGCGCCGCCAATAAAGCCTGTGAGCAAAACGGAGCCCTGAGGGGCGCGATTGGGAAAGAGCGACGAATTCCAGACGGTTCCGAGCGTGCGGACCCCTTCCGAGCGTGGAATGAGAAATCCAAATCCATCCAGTGAATGTCCTACATCCTGCTTTTGGTATCCGAGCGAAACGACGGCGAGGGGAGCGTATTCGATTTCTCCGAGCGGAGATGCGATTTCTGGGCGGAGGAGTTTCGCAGCAACATAGGTTGGAACCGCGAGAACGAGACGGTCGGCGAGTATGTTCTCGGCGCCTGCAGCCGTTATGGCTTCCACCACAAATGGTTTGCCTGCTTGCGGGCTTCCCGCGCCGCTGTTCTGAATCGTGGTTACTTCTACTCCACAGCGCAGGGCCGGTCCGAGATTTGCGGCAAGCGCTTTGACGAGCGCTTCATTTCCATCGCGAAAGCTTTGAAGAGTTGGTCGTTGTTTTGGGCCGGGTTTGGATTTTGCGGCCCGCAGCATGCCGCGGATGATGCTGCCTGCGGATCGTTCGGCCTCGAAGAGTTGAGGGAAAGCCGCGCGGAGGCTTAATTTTTCCGGGTCGCCGGCGTAGATGCCGGAAACGAAGGGGCCGACGAGTTTGTCGAGGAGTTCGGCGGAAAATTTGCGGCGCGTGAATTCGGCGACGGATTCGTCTATGTAGGGTGGAGCGCTGCGGCCGACGGCATCGCGGAGGACGCTCCACTTGGTGCCCGCACTGAAAAGGGAAGAGGCGAAGAAGGCGGGTGGGCTGAGAGGTGCTGGTTCTAAGTGGCCGTTGATCAGCAGGAATCTGGGCGCATGGCTAGGGGCTTCCAGCAATTCGCTTTCGATGCCGAGGTCCCGGCAGAGATCGAGGACCTGAGGGGTGCCGCTGAAACTTTGCGGGCCAAGTTCGAGGAGGATGCCGTCGCGGCACTCGGAGCGGATTACGCCGCCGGGGCGGTCGGCTGCCTCGAGGATTTGGGCGTCGATTCTGGACTTGCGCAAATAGTAGGCGCAGGTCAGCCCGGAGATTCCGGCGCCGACGACGAGGACTGGGACGTGAGTGGTCATGAAGCGCGAAAGCCATCCTATCATTTTGAGACACCGCGGCTTGAAAGAGTGGAGTACCCCCACCCCGGGTGTTTTTTGTAAGAGTGCCAGACAAAGGACTTATGCTTGACGCGGCGCGCAAGAGTGACAAATGCAGAGGTTAAAGTGGATGGGTTTTCAGTGAGTTGCGAGTGACCTGAAAGAGCGGCAGAGAAAGGAGTTACCGGAACAGTGGCGAGCGACGAGTTGAGAAGAAAAGATGTTACTGGCGTTGCTGTGCGTATGCACGCCCACAGGGACGAGAAGTAACGATGTAACGAGGCAATGAGGTAAGAAGGCAGCGGCGGAAGCAAGAAAAAGCAGATTCCTCGCTTCGCTCGGAATGACGAATAGGGAGGCAGTAACGAGTTGCAAATCTTTGGAGCGGGAAGGAGGGACCCCCTCTTCAGTTTTTTGTAAGCGCTGATTCTGGAGGAGTTGAAATGGAGTGGAATCAACAGTTGTAGAAGTGTTGATTGTGCATGGGTTAGGGGAGGGCGATTTTTATAAAATGGTAAACTATAACGGACGAAAGATTTTGGTGGGGTTTGAAGGACCGCGCGGCGGGGACGCATAAGCGACGCGGGCACAGACAGCCAGATGCCCGAATCCATTTAGAACAATATAACATATTGTTACTATTTGTCAAGGATAAACTGTAAGTCGTTTGTTTGGTGCGAGTTGATGGAAGATGCGAGGAGAGGGTCATTGGACGATCAATGAAAAGTTAAAATCTTACCGTTAGGACCCGTCACGAAAAAAAGCCCACACGTAAAAACCGACGTGTGGGCCATCCGTCCCCGTCTGACCCTAATTTCTCCTCCTTGAGGAGCACGAGAGACTGTGCTGCGATGCTGAGCGTAGAGAGCTAGTCAAGGCTAGTCCTCCTCTGAGTGGATTGTTATTTTTACGATTTGGCCAGAGCCGTTAGGCGGAAGGCCGAAGCCGTAGTTGGAGACGTAGAGGTTGCCATCGGGGCCGACGGTGAGACCTGTGGGCAGGAAGAGACCAGAGACGACGACCGTGCGTGTGCCGTGTTCGTTGATGCGGACGACTTGGCCCAGACCAGGAGTCGGGCCGGGAGCGCCAACGGTGTTTTCGAGGACGTACAGGTTGTCTTCGTCGTCGAAGTCGAGACCGAGGATGGTGTTGAAACCGGAGGCCCAGACGCAGACTTCTCCCGCGCGACTGATCTTGAGAATGACTGAGGCGCCGGGGGTGATGGGGAAAGTGTCGAGGTTGCCGACGTAGAAGTCGCCGTCGTGGTAGGCAACTACGGTGGGTACGATGTGGCCCTGCGAGGCCGAAATGTCCGCGACGCGACGAATGGTCCCGTCGGTGGAGATGGAATCGAGTTCCCCGTGATTGGGCTCGACGGCATAAAATCGGCCGTGAACCGAGATCATGCTGTACCAAGTGCCGTCAGGCTCGAAGTCATCCGCATTTTCATTCTTGGTTGGATTGGCCATGACGAAGGCGCTGAGGTCGGCAATCTCTTTCCACGTGCCATCGGAGTTGATGCGCAGGACGCCGTTGCTGGTGCCGAACAGACCGTGAGAGCAGCCAGCCCCGCCTTCGAGAGCGTAGAGGCGACCGCGGAAAAAGGCGATATCGGCGACACCGCTGACGAGATTGCCGAAGGCCGCGCTAGTCTGACTTGACGGAAGATGGTCGGCGACGGTGGAGACGTGGCCATGATGATCGACTTTCGAGATGCGCGAGGTGAAGCCGCCCGTGTAAGGGCCGGGACCATCGGGAAGTCCCGCGGCCTGAGGACATTTGCCGACAGTCGAGAGCGTGCCGCCAGCGCCGCCTTCAGCAACGTATAAGTAGCCGTCGGGACCGAACTTCAGTCCACGGGGATTGTCGAAGCCCGAGGCGAAAACGGAAACAGATTGGGCCTTGGCGAGAGAAGCGAAACCCAGGCAGAGAAAAGCGAGGGCCGCGAGTCTGCTGCAAGCAAGCGAGCGAAGCATGAATTCCTCCTGAGATGCCGAAAAGCGAAGTCGGACGGAGATGTTTCTCACAAGTGGGCGAATGTGGCAAGGCAAAGCGGGTGACAACATGCTCATTTCGAGATAACTGGGGAAAAGCAAGAAAAGGTAGGAGTTAGGCCGCGCTGAATGGCAACTCGACCGGGGCAGGGAGTTTGATGCGGTTGCTTGACCGGGGGTAGAGGCCGCACAACTGCCACAACCTTTGGAAGCGTCCCCCGGGAAGTTGATATGCCCGCAAATTATCCAGGCCAGAGAGCGAAGTTTGGAACGTTCACGCTGGACGTGACGTCGGGTGAGTTGCGCAAACACGGAACAAAACTCAGGTTGGGAGAGCAGCCGTTCCAGATTTTGAGTCTGTTGCTGGAGCGGCGCGGGGAATTGGTGTCCCGGGAGGAACTCCTTAAGAGGTTGTGGCCGAGCGACACATTCGTTGATTTCGATCATGGGTTGAACTCGGCAATAAGGCGACTGAGGGATGCGTTGGGGGATCAGCAGGAGGAGCCGCGGTGGGTGGAGACGGTGCCCCGAAGGGGCTACCGATTTATTGGAGAAGTAGAGTGGGGTACAAATGGAGCGGGAATAGCGGCAAAGCAGCCCGAGCCGCGGGAAGCGCCGGAACAAGAGCACAATGAGGCGGGGAAAACAGGGAAGAGGACGCGGAAAAGGAACGCGATTGCAATTGCGGTTGCCGCGGCGCTCGTAGTAGGGGCGTGGTTTGCGTGGAGGTTGGCAGGCGAAAGACGCAACGCGAGCCTAGCTGCGCAAGTGAAGGCACTGGCGGTGCTGCCGCTCGAGAATTTGTCGGGAGACGCGAAGCAGGAATATTTCGCGGACGGGATGACGGATGAACTAATCACGGAACTGGCGAAGACCAAGGGAGTGCGAGTAATTTCGCGGACGTCGGTGATGCAGTACAAGAGCGTGCGAAGGCCGCTGCGGGAGATTGCGAAGGAATTGGGGGCGGACGCGATTGTCGAAGGAACCGTGGCGTTGAATGGCAGCAGAGTCCGCGTACGGGTGCAGTTGATTCACGTGGCCACGGACACTCATTTATGGGCGCAAAGTTACGAGAGGGACGTGAACGACGTAATGGAATTGCAGGAGGAGTTGGCGCGGAATATTGCCGTTGAATTGAAGACGACAATTGCACCGACCGCGAGGAAGGCAAAACGGATTGACCCGCAAGCCCACGAAAACTACCTGAAGGGAAGGTATGCGTTCTTGAGCGGGAATGGTGAGGCCTCTCGCGAGTATTTCGAGAAGGCCATTGCGCTGCAGCCGGGCTACGCCGAGGCGTATAGCGGGCTGGCGGATTACTATGGTGCGGGAATTGTGGGCGGAGAGTTGGATCCGAAGAAGGCGGTGCCGGAATGGGAGAAAAACGCGAAGAAGGCGCTGGAGCTGGATGCAACAATTGCGGAGCCCCACCATTCCGTAGCGGCGCTGTACTTCTTTTACGGCTGGAACTGGAAGAAGGCTGAAGAAGAAGAACGACGGTCAATCGAATTGAATCCGAATATTTCGGAAGCGTACCATCTGCTGTCCTACATCCTGTTTGCGCAGAACCGTGTGGCCGAGGCCGTGGAGGCGCAGCGGCGAGCGACGGAAGTGGACCCGTTCGCGAGGCCGTGGGCCATGGGGTATGTGCTGACGTGCGCGGAGAGGTACACGGAGGCAGAAGCAGAATTGCGGCGGGAACTGGAGATGCGTCCGACGAACACGGACGTGCGGGATACCCTCGCGACGGTGCTGCTCGCCGAGAAAAGAGAGAAAGAGTCGGCAGAAGAGTTGGCGGATTCGGCCAGGCGCGATGGTGACCCGGCCTATGCGGTGGCGATCGAGAAAGCATTCGCGGATGGAGGGAATGCCGGCCTGCAGCAAATGAGGTTGCAGAGGTTAGAGTTATATGCAAAGAAGGCGTATGTGTCGCCCATTGCGTTTGCCTTCGCGTATGGGCGGCTTAGAGACAAGAAGAGGACCATGGAGTGGCTGGAAAAGGCGTACGAAGAGCACTCGCCCAGACTGGTGCGGATGTGGATGGAGCCCGAGTGGAAATGGATGCATGGAGAACCGGAGTTCAGAGTGCTGGCGAAGCGGGTGGGACTGGTGCTGCCGGAGGAACAATTGTCAACGAGACAGTAGAGGCTTCCGGTGTTGAAATTTGTTTTTGGGGTGAGCCGGGGCTAAGTGTTGATAAACGCCGTAATCGCTGATGTGATTTGCAAGGTTGCGTTTTCAATGATGAATTTTGCGTGGATTTTCCTGCTAGTCTCTTCCTCGAACCTCAAGAGATGTGATTCATGCTAGCAGATTGCGTGAATGCCAATGGGAAGAGGCGTGGCGGCGAAGGTTAGCTCCGCAGGCGAAGGACGAGCTGTTGACGGTTGTTGCCATTAGCCTTGTGGCAGAGATGCTTGGCGATCTCCCGCATCGATGAACCGGAAGCGAGCCCGCGCGAGATGTCCTCGCGCTCCGGTAGTGTGAGGGCCAAGATCAAATGTCCGGTGACTCGACTTAAGCAGGCATAGCGGCATCGGCGTTTGTAGTCCCTGCGTTAAGCGTCTACGGCTTCTCTTTAGTTTGGTCAGTTATCCAGTTCGTTTCCCAGGTTTTTCCCCCATCCGTAGAAAAGGCCTGCTCGAAGTGTGGCGAATCCGTTGTCACGCCCGACCAGACGAATCGGGCATAGATCGCTCTCCCCTCATAGATTTGTTGGTTATAGAATTCCCCTCGTCCGTTGCTAAACTGCCCGACCATGGGATTCTGCTCCAGGACTCCATCGGCCGCGTTGGCCCAGTAAATGCTCCACTGATGAGACTCCGGGTTGTAAAGACGCAGCGCCAAGCCCTGAATGTGTATGAGCTTGTCCGCGCTTACGACATTCATTTCTTCTACTTCCGCACGACCGTCCAAGACCTTCCGACAGATCGTGGTCCCGTCGAATTCCACCCATTCGGTGGAGCCGGCTAATCGTCGCTTCAATCGTTTCAGGTGGAATTTCCAAGAGCCAACGAGGAAGTCAAAATCGTGTTGCCCATCTCGTTTGTCGGGCACACTCTGTTGCGCGCTAACCGTCCCGTTCTGTCCGTCTACTCTTTCCGTTGGGAAAACGAGCGATGCACCAATCAGACTAAGCGCCAGTAGAGATCTATATAATTTCATCAGCGGTTCCTTTCAGGACAAACTGCAGGGGAGATGACAATGCTCTACCAGCCAGCTTGCCACACCGCGCCCAAGCGGGAAATGTCCACTTCAGGAGATCAGGGCATAGCCACTCTAAGTGAAATCGTTGCGTTCACTCTCCATTTTCTAAATCGTCGGCACCTCGGAAACACTTAGCGAGCGTTGAGCCAGGCGAACCAACTGGGTGCCTGATTAACGGGGAGGTAATCGTACATGTGATTTGAGAGGTTCGCGTTTTCAATAGTGAGAATCTTGGCGCCATTTTCCTGCTAGTCTCTTCCTCGAACCTCAAGAGATGTGACCCATGCTAGCAGGTTGCGTGAATGCCAATGGGAAGAGACACGGCGGCGAAGGTTAGCTCCATAACGGAGCAAGCGAACGACGACGTGGTGACGGTTGTTGCCATTAGCCTTGTGGCGGAGATGCTTGGCGATGTGGTGCACGAAGGGCTAGGGCATGCCGCGGTGGCTTTGCTTACCGGGGCAAAATCGGGGGTGTTGTCGACGGTGGCGTGGTCCAGCGAATTTGACTCGCGACTGGTTGCTGCGGGGGGAACGCTGGCGAACCTGGCGGCGGGGTTGGTTTTTTGGATTGTGCTGCGTGGAACGACGCGCGGATCGGTGCCATTGCGCTTTTTTCTGCTGACGAGTGTTGCGTTCAACCTTTTTGCTGGGACCGGGTATTTTTTCTTTTCTGGCGTTACGAATTTCGGCGATTGGGCGGCCGTGATTGATGGCTTGCCCGTGCACTGGTTGTGGC
>Ga0210397_10000202_pt1 | contig 44110 bp, 46 predicted proteins | sample IncBWH2OmetaG_FD_160126 | JGI IMG/M metagenome (GOLD analysis project Ga0210397, IMG submission 160126) | Forest soil microbial communities from Barre Woods Harvard Forest LTER site, Petersham, Massachusetts, United States - Inc-BW-H-2-O ...
CGGTTTCTCGGGGTATTTCGCCGCGAACCGTTCCATGTAGGACATGGGACTGACAATCGAGAAGATCTCGCGGACTTGATCCTGGGTTAAGCCGGCTTGCTCGAAGGAGGCGCGAATGTGACGTGTGCTCTGGCCGGTCCAGACGACGTCGCCGAACCACGTGGACGCGTGGTTGAAGGCGCAGACCTGGAGGCGCGCGTCGAAGGCCGCGGCAATGAAGGCATAGCAACTGCCGAGGGATGTGCCGAGGACTCCAAATTGCTCGTAGCCTTGCTGTTCGAGCCAGTCGATGCAGCTTCGGATGTCGACTACGGCCTGACGGCAAGCTTCAGTGGTGCGGCCCACATTGGAGCTGACGGCGTAGTCGGAACGCTCGAGCTCTGCGGGGCGCCGGACGTCGTGGTAAGGCTTGGAGAGACGGAGAGCGGAGATGCCGAAGTTATTGAAGAGGGTGCAGAGAGCGTTGTGTGAGAAGGCGTCGGCATTCCACTGAGGCATGACGATCATGGCCTGTTTGCGTTTCCTCTTTTGCGTTTCCGGATGCGCGGGATACCAGCGGGCGTTGACCTGATCGTTTTCGGGATAGCGGGTGCGGATGGGTGAGGTGAAACGAAGGAACTCGGCTGGTTCGAGTTCGCCGGTCTCGGCCTGGCGGCGGAGCTCGGCGTCTTCTTCGAGGGTTTCGGGGCGGACGTTGGTGGGAAAGAGCTGTGGGTGGCGGCGCTCGAGCCGGAAGTCGGTGGGGATCGTATAGCCGAAGAACTCGTCCGCGCGGGCGACGATATCGGCGTTGACTGCAATCATGCGGTCGTAATCGCTAAGGTGCTGGGCGGCTTCGAGCGCGATGGGGGAGAAGTCTTTGAGCCAGTCGAAACCCCACTCGAGGGGGCGAACGATTCGGTTGGTGTCGCGTGTGGTGAGCGCAGTTTCCCAGGCGTACATCCACTTCGCGTAGAGCTTAGAGAGCATTCTCTACAAGTTTAGCAAGATGTGGCCCGGCGAGCGCCATTCACTTACTTGCAAGGACCGTGCGGCCGTTCAGGGCCTGAGTTGGCCGCTCATCGTATGGATAGATTTTGGCAAACGCAGCCACTTGCTCGTCTGAAATCGTTACTGGCGTCTCGAGTACGAACCAACGGACGCCTTCGGTGCACGGTGGAGTCGTCAACGAACCAGTGAAGGTGAAATAGCTATGGTTAGCAGGCAACAAGTCTGCAGCATTAATTTGGAGGTTATCATCGGCCTTCTCCGGCCCAGCCGTCTTCGGCGCTCGCGCCCACAGCGTTTCAACGAGCGGATTTGCAGAACCCTCTTCCAACAGCACGGATAGCACGGCCAAATTCCCCGCCGCATCAGAGTGCACTAGGTGAAGCTCCATGGGGAAGTGTTTGCCTTTGATTGTCTCCTCGCTGGGATGGTGGAAATGGAATTGTTTCAGTTCGTAATGCTTGTCACCGATTCTGATAAAACTGCCGGGGGCATAGTTAATTTGAATCGAGTGGCCATTATTGATGATGTGGAGCGCAGTGGGTTTGTAATCGAACTGAATTGCAGGCAGATCAGAGGTCCGAGCACCGACAATATTGATGGGGGACTGTTGATGGCCGGTTTTGCATGTGGCAAATTCGGGTTCTAGTTCGCCCCAGTGGGCAGGGCCTTCCTTGCCACTGTAACCCCATTCATGCGCAGGATGTTCCTGTGCCATGGGCGCGTATGGCACGCATGCGCAAAATACAAGTAGCGCGGCGAGGGTTGGCAATCGTCCGGTCATGGACACTCCTGAAGGTGAATTCACGTTGCCTCCTTCCGCAGTGAACAATCCTGGTTGCGTGCGAGTATACGCTTGGCTGATTTCATGTGAACGACCTGTCAGCGCGCCTCTCCGAACTAGCCGTTTTCAACACGTGCCTTTATATCCAAGTAGGCCGTCTCGATGAGTCGGGCGAGAGAGGCGGCGTCTGTAGCCGTTCCCGGTCTCAGCTTCACGTGGCGCATGAATTTGCCGGCGCCTTGCAACAAGCGGGCCGGATCCGGAAGCGTTGCGCCTTGAAAGAACCCAACGTTGACGTGGGACCTAAATACATTGACATAGCCGAAGGGCACATCGCCCATACACGCAACAGGATAACCATCATGCAAGAGTTCGCGGACTTCGTCCCCGCACCTTCGCATCACTTCAAACCAGTCACGCGCAATGGCTCCCAATTCACTCCCGTGTTGCTCCATCCATGAATCGATGCGAGGATCGCGTTCCTGAGCACCGTTGAATCGCAGCAACTCTATTTTCATCGCCGCACCAATGTCGTTTTCAGATTTTACGACCAGCGCCCCGGACGTTGGGATCTTCCAATTTTTAGAGCGCAGCAAGGACTTCTTCAGTTTTGCGGACGCGGGCAAGGCGGGGGAAGGTTTTTTCGAAGACATGTCGGTGGCTTTCTTCGTCTGTGGTGCCACATGCGTCTTCTACGATGACGAAGGCCAAGCCAAGGCCTGTGCCTTGGCGTGCGGTGGATTCGACGCCGATGTTGGAGGAGATGCCTGTGAGGACGACGGTGTCGATGCCGCGCTGTTTGAGGGTCTGCTCGAGGCCGGTGTCGGCGAAGGCTCCCCAGTGACGCTTGGTGATGAGGATATCCCCAGGCTGGAAGCCTGCTTCGGGGACTAACTCGGATGCGGTGACGGGTGGTAGCGGATCGGAAGGAGAGCGGAAGCACTCGTCGGCCGGAAGGTGGAGGAGATCGGCGAGGTCCACGCGCACGTAGACGACAGGAGAACCTTTTTCGCGGAACGCTTGAGCGAGGCGTGCCGAGCGCCCGACGATTTCGGCGGCGGTGTGCGGGACGACGGGGCGGCCTACGATGCCGTTCTGGAGATCGATGATGACCAGGGCGGTTTTTGCAGGATCGAGTTGGAGTGGGGGCATGGTTCTCCTGAGTTTTTTGGTTCTCGTTTTTTGCGAATGCTTCGCCACAGTAGAATACGTCGGCTACAGAAGGTTTATGATTCGAGACGTATTGAAGATTGTCTGTGAGTTATCGCCGGACTAAGGTTGTGATTCGACTGGATTGAGAGGCCGCGATGATTTGTTCGCGGATTTCACGCAGAGGATTTCTTCGCGCAGCTGGGGCTTGTACCGTCGGTGAGGCCTTGTCTTCGGCACGTTTGTTGGGAGCGGATGAGATTGGTTTGGGCCAGGCCGAGACGCAATCGGATTACCAGCTGGCGATAGCAACAACGCCAGTCGAGATTGCTTCGAAGCGAATACTTTCTCTTACTACTTACAACGGGCAGTTTCCTGGGCCGTTGCTTCGGCTGCACGAGGGGCAGCGTGTGAGTGTAGAGGTGCGGAACGAGACGGATTCGCCACAACAACTGCATTGGCACGGGCAGAAGATACCGTCCGAGGTAGATGGTGCGGGAGAGGAGGGATCGCCGTTTATTCCGGCCCATGGGAGAAGACGAATTGAGTTCACTCCCGGGCCTGCGGGGTTTCGTTTTTATCATACGCATATGCGGGCGCTGACGGATTTGAGCGCGGGACAGTATGGAGGGCTGGTGGGGCCACTCTATATCGAACCGAGAAATGATGCAGGTGCTTATGACCGCGAGGTGTTTCTCGCGCTCAAGGAGTTTGAGCCGACATTTAGCCAGGGCGGGGATATGGCCCAGGATATTTTTCCGAAGAGTGCTGAAGTTGGGCAGTTGAAAGAACGCGGCGAGAAGGCGATGAAGGCTTCACTGGCTGCGGGAGCGAAGCATGGGTACGAGGTCGGATATGGTTCGTTCACGATCAACGGAAAGATGCTGGGGCATGGCGAGCCTGTCCGAGTGAAGCGCGGGGAGCGGGTGTTGTTTCATGTGTTGAATGGAAGCGCGGGCGAGATCCGGAGCCTGGCGCTGCCAGGGCACAGCTTTACGATTGTGGCAATGGATGGGAATCCGGTGCCGAAGCCCGTGAGGGTACCTGTGTTGTGGATGGGGACCGCGGAGCGAGTTTCAGCGGTCGTGGAGATGAATCATCCAGGGATTTGGATTATGGGAGATCTGGATGATGACGACCGGGCGCATGGGATGGGAATCGTGGTGGAGTATGCAGGCGCGACGGGAAAGGCGGTTTGGGTAAAGCCGTTCGAGTCTCGATGGAATTACGCGCATTTCGGCATGAACGAGGCGAAGGCAATAGAGCCTAACGAGAGTTTCGAGATGGTGTTTGAAAAGAAGAATGCAGTGCTGGATGGGTTTAATCAGTGGACGATTAATGGTGCTGCTTATCCTTCGACTGAGATGATGGCACCAATCATGCTGCATCTGCAGAAGGGACGACGATACAGACTGCGGATGAGGAATGAGAGTGATGACATTCACCCGATTCATTTGCACCGGCACACGTTTGAGATAACGCGATTTGCAGGGCAGACGACTAGCGGCGTGATGAAAGATGTGGTGATGGTGCCTGGGTATGGTGAGGTGGATGTCGATTTTGTTGCAGATAACCCGGGGTTAACGCTCTTTCATTGCCATCAGCAGTTACATATGGACTACGGGTTTATGGCGTTGTTTGATTATGTGTAGGAATGGATTTGCGGGTGGGTAAGGATGACGGGTTCGGTACGCGGGATGGGCGTGCATAGGATGGCTGAGGTCTTTTGGGTGTTTCTGCGGCTGGGGTGCACTTCGTTTGGCGGGCCGGTCGCGCATCTTGGATACTTCGAAGAGGAGTTTGTGCGGCGCCGTGAATGGTTAACGGCCGAAACGCTGGCCGAGTTGATTGCGGTGGCACAGTCGTTGCCAGGGCCGGCGAGCAGCCAAGTTGGATTCGCGATTGGGACGCTGCGAGCGGGAGTTTTTGGTGGGCTGGCTGCGTGGGTTGGATTCACTGCGCCTTCTGCGGCGCTGATGATCGGCTTTGCGTTTGGGCATAAGCTTTTTCGTGGGATGGTGGGAGTGGCGTTTCTGCATGGGTTGCAGTTGGTGGCCGTCGCGGTCGTAGCTACTGCAGTTTTGAGCATGCAACGGACGCTGGCTCCGGATCGAGTGCGACTGGTCTTCGCGATGATCGCGGCTGCTGTGGTGCTGTATGCTCCGCCGAATATTTCGACGCTGCTGGTGGCAGTGTTGAGCGGGGTGGGAGGGTTTTTATTTCTGCGGAAGGTTAAGCCTGCGACTGATGAGACTGTTGCGGAAGTGGGGTCACGACGGTCGGGAATTTTTGCCGCAGCGACTTTTGTCATGCTTCTGGTTGCTTCGATTCTTCTGCGTTCGAAGGAGTTGGGGCTGCCGAGTCTGTCTGCGAGTTTCTTTCAGGCAGGGTCGATGGTATTCGGCGGCGGCCACGTGGTGTTGCCAATGCTGGAGAACCTGGTGGTGGCGAAGGGATGGGTTTCGGAGGATGCGTTTGTCTCGGGGTATGGAGCGGCGCATGCGTTGCTCGGACCGCTGTTTTCATTTGCAGCTTATTCAGGGGCGGTCGTTCAGCCCAATGCGCATCCGCTTTTGTATGGGTTGGTGGCGTTGGTAGGAATCTTTTCGCCTGGGTTGCTGCTCATGACGGCGGTACTGCCGTTCTGGAGCTCGCTGCGTTCACAAGTTGGTGTTGCAGCGGTGCTGCGAGGAATTAATGCGGGCGTTGTGGGAGTGCTTGCGGCGGCGCTTTGTGGAACTCTATGGGCGAAGGCGGTGCACAGGCCAGTGGATTTTCTATTTGTGCTGGGCGGATTTGTGGCTTTGACTGTGTTGCGATGGGCTCCTTGGGTGGTGGTTTTGGCATGTGGAGGGATTTGTTCCCTCCTGGCATCGTTGAGCTAGAGAAAGTGGAAAGAGTTTTCCCTTTTTCGGGAACTTTAGCAGAGTAACCTTGTGCGTTTTGCCAGTTGAATGAGGGATAGGTGCCTGATAACACTAGGTGATGCAGGATTTAGGGGATTGTCACATGGTATGGCATAGTGCTTGCAATTATGCAAAACGTAGCACATACATTTTGGGCATCGAGAATGCAGAAAGGAGGAGGACTATGGCAGCAACAACTTTGTTTACTTGCCTTTGCGGACTACAGAAGAAGACCAGCAACCACTGGGTTCTAGCGAAGGTTACCCCGGATGGAATTACTTTCATGCCATGGGACTGGAACCTAGCGCTGAGCGGTGACATTGTGGTTCTTTGCGGCGAGGGTTGCGCAGCGTCGCTGCTGAGCCGATCGCTCGGCGATTGGAAGAAGCCTGTCCAAGCGGTTAAGGAAGCTCAGCCTGAGCTGGCGGTCGCTTAGAGTCTTATCCCCGGATGCGCATCCCCCTGAAAGAGCGGGGGAGCGCTGGTGTGGACCGTTGGGAAGACCTTTTTTACTTTTGGTTGATAGGCCGGTGGACGCGTTGAGCTTTGGGGAGTATGCCTCGGTGCGGCGGCACGTACTGAGTGATAAACAGGCGCCGAATCCTATGGCGAAGCTCGATCCGCATCGGGATGCAACGTAATCGTGGTGTGAGATCTTGCGAGTTAGCGATCAAGCGCTGGGGAGACGACGCTTTCGACGATGACGCCTTCGGTTTCAAAGTGGGTGACGCGATGGTCGGTGCTGTGACCCATGTGAATTGCTTTTTTTAGAAGAGTAATGAGTGGGCGGGATGTCTCAGCGAACCATCGGTCGTTGGATTGATCCCAGTCGACGGCGAGATTGTAGGTGACATCGCACTTTGGGCAGGCGAGAGGAGTTTCGAGCCAGCGTTGGAAGGAGCCGGTGGATAGCTGGCGTACGGGCTCGGAGCCGGAACGGATGGCAGCGATGCGGAGGTTCATCGTGGTCAGGGTATCACTCACGAGTTGAGTTTGAGCCAATTTGGATGCCAGCTATATTCGTTCTTTTGCTTCAGCATCCCCTCCATCAGATTGACGCGGGTCGTAGGTCGTCGGCCGACTTGCCGACGTCGCCGCAGTTGGAGGTCGGTTGGTCTTAGAGTTCCAAAAAGGCGAAAACTCGGGAGCAGAAGAAGGAAGCGCGGTCGAGACTGTCGGTGCAGCAATCGATATCGCCGATGCTGTGACGATGAAGCATATCGCAGACACCGACAAATTTACTGAGGCGTCAGTACGCTGATCGACAGGGTAGTCCTATGCCTCAACGTGAGTATGTGGGCAAAACAATAACCGGCAGGAAGGCTCGGTGTTGACGGACGAGAACCGTATAATCGGGCCATGGACGCCGCATCGTCGGATAGAGTTTTGGTGGGTGTTGTAATGGGAAGCCGCAATGATTATGCGGTAATGCGCGCGGCCGTCGAGGTGCTCCAGGAGTTCGGCGTCCATCACGAGGTACGAGTCGTCTCGGCGCACCGCACACCCGATCTACTGTTTGAATATGCCGATTCTGCCGTTGGTCGTGGGTTGCGAGTGATTATTGCGGGAGCAGGCGGAGCGGCGCATCTCCCCGGCATGATTGCCGCAAAGACAGTCGTTCCTGTGCTGGGTGTTCCGATTGCCGCGACATCATTGCAGGGGTTGGATTCGCTGCTGAGTATCGTGCAGATGCCGAGGGGGGTTCCTGTTGGAACACTTGCAATCGGGGCATCGGGAGCGATGAACGCGGGTCTACTTGCAATTTCCATCCTCGCGACCATGGATGCTGCACTTCAGAAGAAATTGGGACTGTGGCGTGCTGCGCGGCGCGACGAGGTGCTAGGCCAGGTGCTCAGCGAAGATGAGGTTGGCTCGTGAATCCTGCTTCTTCGAGAGCGAACCCAATCCTGCCCGGCTCGACGATTGGAATCTTCGGTGGCGGGCAACTTGGAAGGATGACTGCGATGGCCGCGCGAGGCATGGGTTATCGCATCCTTGTACTTGATCCCGATCCGGCTTGTCCGGCGCGATTCGTGGTTGATGGTTGTATCGAGGCCGGCTGGGATGACTCGCGAGAAGCCGCTAATCTCGCTCGGGGTTGCGATGTAGTCACACTCGAGATCGAGCAGATCTCTCCCGCCAGCATGGAGGCGGCGGCGAGTTATGCTCCCGTACGGCCCGGCGGAGCAATGCTTGCCATCATTCAGGACAGAATCGAGCAGAAGGATTGGTTGCGAAAGAATGGGTTTCCAGTCGGCGACTATCGCGCAGTGCGATCACTCGATCAGCTCCGCGAAGCAGTAGCTGCTTTGGGTGGCAAATGTTTTTGTAAGAGCGCCACTGGCGGCTATGACGGACGGGGACAAGGTAAGGTCGGGTTCAATCCCGAGGCACCTTTTGACGATGAGATTCGTGGTGCATGGGCGGCACTGGGCGAGCGATCCGGTGTAGCGGAAAGGGCTGTCGATCTTGAGCGAGAAATCTCTGTACTCGTCGCGCGCTCGCCGAATGGTGAAGTAAAGGTCTACCCACCAGCATGGAATCACCACGAAAGTCAGATTCTCGCATGGAGCGTCATTCCTGCCCCAATTCCAACCACCATGGAAACCGAAGCTAGAGGAATCGCCGAAGCAATCGCTGATACCTTTCAACTGGAAGGCGTACTCGCCGTCGAGATGTTCTGTACAACGGACGGAAAGCTTCTCGTCAATGAGCTGGCGCCGCGCCCACACAACAGCTATCACGCCAGCGTCCGCGCATGTATTACAGGTCAGTTTGAGCAGTTGGTACGAGCAGTTTGCGATCTTCCGCTAGGTGATGTCGACGTCGTAAAGCCCGCGGCGATTGCGAATCTGTTGGGTGATCTGTGGCTCAATCCCGACGGCTCTGCGAAGGAACCACAATTCGATAAAGCGCTTGCGGTGCCTGGGGTCAGGCTCCATCTCTATGAGAAGCACAAGCCTCGCAAGGGACGAAAGATGGGCCATCTCTCCGCTGTCGGAACGACTCCGGATGAAGCCGTGGAACTGGTGCTTCGCGCGAAGACCGCCCTTTAGAAAGCTGGCTCAGCTTAGAAAACAAAAAACGCGGCATTTCAATGAGAGAGTGCCGCGTTCTTTCGTTTCACAGAACAGAACTATCCGATATCTTCCGACCAGTTCTCGAGGTATGCCTTGAAGTCGCTCATGAACTTGCCTGCGTCCGCGCCGTCAACAATTCGGTGATCGAAGCCAAGGGTAAAGCGCTGAATCGACCGGATCGCAATCGAATCGTTCCCATCTTTATCCGTAAGAACTTCAGGCTCTTTATTCAAACCGCCGATCCCAAGAATCGCACTCTGAGGCTGGTTAATAATCGGCATGCCGAATTGTTCGCCGAAGATGCCTGAGTTGGTCAGCGTGAATGTTCCACCCGAGATCTCATCCGGAGCGAGCTTCTTGTTGCGGGCACGCTCGGCGACATCGGAGATGGCGCGCGCGATCCCGAGGAAGTTCTTCTCCTCTGCCTGCTTGATCACAGGCACAATCAACCCCCACTCAAGCGCAACCGCGATCCCCACGTTAATGTTCTTGTTGTAGCGAATCGCATCGCCTTCGACCGAGCCGTTCACTATAGGATGCTTTCGCAGCGCGGCAATGGCAGCGCGAGTAATGAAGGGCATGTAGGTCAGCTTGACGCCATTGCGCTGCTCGTACTTCGTCTTCTCTTTCTCGCGGAGCTTGACGATGCGCGTCATATCCACTTTGAAGACTGTGTGGACATGCGGGCTGGTGCGCTTTGACTCGACCATGCGCTGCGCAATGATGGAACGCATCTTCGACATCGGAACCAACTCTCCGGGTGTCGGCTGGGCGGGAGCCGGAGCGGCAGGCTTAGGCGCCGTAGGGGGCGGTGTTGCCGGTGCAGAAACAGGCGTCGCGGCCGCGGGTTTCGCGCCGCCCTCCAGATGGCTCACAATATCCGACTTCGTAATACGGCCCGACGCGCCAGTACCGGGGACTTGGGTCAAATCGACATTGTTGTCCTTCGCAATCTTGCGAACCAGCGGTGAGGATCGGACACGCTCGACCTCCGAAGCAGCAACAGTGGGAGCTGCAGCAACAGGTGCGGCAGGTGCAGGCGCAGCCGCGGGAGGCTTCGGTGCGGTCGTGGCAGCTGGTTTTCCGGCAGCGCCGCCAATAATCGCAACAACCGTGTTGATGGAAACGGTCGCGCCTTCAGGAATCTTGATCTCCGACAGCACACCTGCCACCGGCGATGGAATCTCCGCATCTACCTTGTCGGTCGAAATCTCAAAGATCGGCTCATCACGCTGCACGGTATCGCCAACTTTCTTGAGCCACTTCGTAATCGTGCCTTCCGTGATGGACTCTCCCATCTGCGGCATCAGCACATCCGTGCCTCCGCCATCCTCAAGCTTCGTGCCCGCGGCAGCCGACTCAGCCTCAGCCGGATTTCCTTGCGTAGCCGCAGGCTCATCAACTGCAGCAGGAGTTACGCTGTCGGCCGCAGGTGCAGCGGCGGATTCAGTTTTCGCGGGAGAAGGCGCAGCGGCTGCCGAACTCGTACCTGCACCGTCGATAACTGCAACCACAGTATTGATTTGAACCGTAGCCCCTTCGGCGATCTTGATCTCTTTGAGCGTGCCAGCGGCAGGGGAGGGAATTTCGGCATCGACTTTATCCGTGGAGATCTCAAAGAGCGGCTCGTCGCGCTGCACCGTGTCGCCGGGCTTCTTGAGCCACTTGGTAATGGTGCCTTCAGTGATGGATTCGCCCATCTGGGGCATGACTACGTCGGTCGGCATGAGCTTTTCTTCTCCCTGTTTTACAGATGCGGGCGGCGGAAATCGGCTTATCCTGCCGGGGTGCGCCGCGAAGGATACCCTATGGGATTATAGGCGGTTGCGCAGTTGTTCGCCCAACGGTGCGGTTAGCGAACAGATCGGCTGTCTGCGTCCCTTAAGCTCGGACGGCAAGTAACTGATCGAGCGATTCGCACCACAAAATCTGCCGCTCGAAGACTCTGCCGAAGTTGCGTGCAGCCGAGTGTAAGGCCGACTCCATCGTCGGCTGATGCTCAGAGTCAGCCTCCAGCTCTAGGCTGGTAACCCCTCGATCCGTTATGCCGCACGGAACGATCCAGCCAAAGTCCCGAAGATCGGTTGTGACATTGAGCGCGAAGCCGTGCGATGTCACTCCTTGCGAGACGTGGACGCCGACAGCGGCGACTTTTTTCTCGCGGATACTACCTCCGGCCATCGTCCAAACGCCGGCAAGTTTGCAGATGCGTTGCGCCATCACGCCGAAATCAGCACATGTACGGATCAACGCCTCTTCCAGCATCCGAACATAATCGACCGGGCCGAGATAAGGCCCCTTTTTCCCGGGCAGATCACCACGCAAATCGACAATGGGATATCCAACCAGTTGCCCTGGACCGTGGTAAGTCACATCGCCACCCCGATTGACTTCATGCAGTTCAACCCCACGCCGCGCAAGCAACTCATCACTCAAAAGCACATTCGAACGATGTGAATTGCGCCCAAGCGTCAGCACCGGCGGATGCTCCAGCAACAGAAGCGTATCGCTGATCAGGTCTCGTTTCCGCGCCGAGACGATTTGTTGCTGAATCGCCATCGCTTCCGCGTATGAGATTCGACCGAGATGGAGAAGATTGATATGCATGGACAAAAGTTGCAGCTCAGACGTTAATCGGCATTCCCTCAACGCTCGAGAACCCATCCAGCAGCGCCTCGGCCACTGTCGGATGTGCATGAATCGTGAACATCATCTCTTCGACCGTCGCCTCAAGCTCGATCGCGGTAACCGCCTCGGCAATAATCTCCGTAGCGTACGGTCCGATGATGTGCACGCCGAGAATCTCGCCGTACTTTGCATCCGCTACGACCTTCACAAAGCCGTCATGCGCATCAACAATCGTCGCCTTCGAGTTGCCGACAAACGGGAACTTACCTACCTTGACGTTGTAGCCCTTCTCCTTCGCCTGAGCCTCCGTCAATCCGACGCTAGCAATCTGCGGATCGGTATAAGTGCAACCCGGAATCCGCGCGCGATTCACCGGCTTGGCATACTTGCCGGCAAGCTTTGCCGCAACCACAAGCCCCGCCATCGCACCGACGTGCGCCAACTGTGGCAGTCCACCAACGATATCGCCAATCGCATAGATTCCCGGCTCAGCCGTCTCCATCCACTCGTTCGTCATCACGAAGCCGCGATCCGGCTTGATCTTCGTCGTCTCAAGTCCAATCCCCTCGGTCCGTGGCGCACGCCCAACAGCCATCAGAACCTTTTCCGCCTGCTTCGACTGCTTGTTTCCATTCGAATCAATCCACGTGACCAGCGCGCCGTCCTTATTCTTCTCAATCTTCGTGTCCTGGATCGACAGGAATACATCGATCCCGCGCTTCTTGTACTGCCGCAGCAATTCCTTCGAGATCTCCTCATCCTCCACCGGCACCACGCGAGGCAGCACCTCAAGAACCGTCACATCCGCGCCGAAGCTCTTGAAGATCGACGCAAACTCGACACCCACCGCACCCGACCCGATCACAACCAGCGACTTCGGCGCTTCCGCAATCTTCAAAATCTCGTAGTTTGTCAGAATCGTATCGTCCGGCTTGTATCCCGGCAGCACACGGGCTTCCGAGCCGGTCGCCAGAACGATCTTTTTCCCCTTCACTGCCGTGTGCTTTCCATCGAAGAGCTTCAAGTCAACCGTAAGCACTCCATCTTTCTCGCCCCCCGCTACCTTTCCAAAACCCTTGAAAGTAGTGATCTTATTCTTTTTCATCAGGAAGTCGAGACCCTTGGTGTGCCGGGTGATCACATCATCCTTGCGAGCCAGAACGCCCTTCCAGTTTAGCTTCGGTGTCACACCGTCGATTCCGTAGCGCTCGGCATGCTTCAGGTGATCCCATAGCTCGGCCGTAAACAGCATCGCCTTGGTCGGAATGCATCCCCACAGGAGGCAGGTTCCACCCAGACGCTCATTCGCGTCAATTAATGCCGTCTTCAAGCCATACTGCGATGCGCGGATCGCACAGGTATATCCGGCGGGGCCGCCGCCAATCACGACTACATCAAAGATCGTATCTGCCAAGGGGAACACTCCATGTCTGGGGAAGCAACTCTTCCATCTTATTCGATTCGGAAGGTACCTTTTCGATTCCCGGCTCGCCGGCACCCGCGTTCGTCCTCGACGTGACAATGAAATTTGGTGTTTTGCGGGAGAAGTCCAAGGTCAGCGAAAACTCTGACGAAACATGGGTTATCTCCCTGCGACCATAGTCTCCATCAGCGCGACCGCCATGCGATTCGCTGGTGTCGCGATGCCATGCTTGTGTCCCAATCGCACGATCACGCCATTTCGCGCATCGATCTCCACTGGCCGACCTGCTTGCCGATCGGCCAGCATCGAATTGATCGAGTCAGGAGGCGCCGCACGCTGAGCTGCAAGCACCATCTCTGCCACATTGTCTTCAAGATGGGCGCCCTCGGCTCGCGCTACTGCAGCACACTCACGAATAATCGCAAGCGCAACCTCGCCCATGGCCTCATCGCGCACCACTCCCGCCGGCTGGGCTACCAGTGCCGACAACACACCAGCAGAGTTGAAGCACAGCTTGCGCCAAACCACGGTTAGAAAATCCTCGACAACCGAAGCATCGGCGGACGTTCCTGCGAACAACTCAACGAAGTCTCGGCCCTGAGCACTATCTGGAACCCTCAAATGCATTACTCCTCGCTGCCGCACCTTATCGAGAGACTGCCGTTCCGCAGGACAATCCACCATCGCCGGCAGAATCTTTTCCATCGACATATACGGGACAAACCTCTCCCGATGCTCAACACCGTTCTGCAAAACAACCACCGGTGCACCTTCCGCACAGAGCCTCTCCAGCCACTTCGCCGTTCCTGCCACGTCATAGGCCTTCGTCGCTACCAGAACCCAATTCACCACAGGCGCTACATCAGGGTCAGTCAGAAAATTCGCTTGCACACTGACGAGGCCCTCAGGCGTCTCAACCGAAAGCCTAGCCATCGGCCGTCGCGTACAAAGAAAGAGTTCATGCCCACCGGCCTGTTGCAACAATGCAGCCGTCACCCCTCCGATTGCTCCAACTCCAACGATTGCAATACGCGTCATCTGACAGCCTTTTTCCTCGAGCTTATCCGAGTACCTTCGCCGCATCCTTGGCAAAGTAAGTCACAATAAAGTCCGCTCCCGCACGGCGAATCGAAAGCAGCGACTCCATCATCGTCCTCTCCTGCTCCAGCCAACCACGCTGAAACGCCGCATGCAGCATCGAATACTCACCCGAAACCTGGTACGCCCCCATCGGGAGATCGAAGCGCTCCCGCGCTGCGCGAATCACATCGAGATAGGGCATTGCCGGCTTCATCAGCAGCATATCCGTACCCTCGACAACATCCTCTTCGATCTCCCTCATCGCCTCTCGCAGGTTCGCGCCATCCATCTGGTAGCTTCTCCGGTCACCAAACTGCGGAGCCGAATCCGCCGCCTCGCGAAACGGTCCATAAAACGCACTCGCAAACTTCGACGCATAACTCATCACCGGAATCTGCTCGTGCCGACCCGAATCCAGCGCAGCGCGAATCGCCGCTACCCGTCCATCCATCATGTCCGACGGAGCAACGACATCTGCGCCGGCCTTCGCAAGCGAAGCAGCAGTCTTCGCAATTAGAGCAACGCTCGAATCGTTCTCGATCTCGTAGTGATCGCCATCCCGTGCAACGACACCGCAGTGCCCATGCGAGGTGTACTCACACAAACAGACATCCGCAATCATCACCAGCGAACCCAGCTTGCGATTCCTCTTTAAGACACCCAGCGCCGTCTGCACCACTCCATCTTCAGCCCAAGCTCCCGACGCTTGCTCGTCTTTTTCAGAGGGCAATCCGAACAGGAGCAATCCACCAATGCCAAGCGAAGCACAAGCCTCAGCCTCTTTCACGGCTTCATCGAGGGATAGATTGAACACTCCAGGCATCGAGCCGATCTCTCTTCGCACTCCCTCGCCGGGACAAAGAAACAGCGGATAGATCAGTGCACCAGGATCAAGCCGGGTCTCGCGGACCAGTGATCGCATCGCTTCCGTAAGGCGTAGCCGCCGCAAACGCGTAACAGGAAAGTTCATACAATCAGTCTACGGCCAGCCTTCATCGCCGGTCCGCGATCGCGTCATACTCCAGACCTGAAGCTCCGGAAGCCAGCACCCACAGCGTGTAGATTCCCAGCGCCGTGCCGAATGGAAATCTCAGTAGCGAGAGAATCGCGGCGACTATCGCTACAACCCTGCCCCATGGCCTGCGGTTCAACAGACCAAAGCCAGCAATCAACGCAAGTGCCGCTCCAAAAATCGTCATCACCAGCACCACGGGCCACAGAGCTTCAATCCAACCCGGCATCATCATCATCGGACCATGCCAGCGACCCCCAAACATCCACGAATCATCGAATCGATGCGTCGTAAATGCTCGCAGAAAGACCACGCCGACCAGTCCTCTCACCACGCGATAGACGCCAAACAGGCACCACAACACTCCCAGCGTCTGTAAATTACGCTGTACGCGCGGCACGTACATCATTGCTGTCGAAGGAGGAGGAGGATAAGCCGCATACGACGGCTGAGTCGGCGGAATCTGCGCGCCGCATCTGGAACAGAAATGAACCCCCGTTGTAATTGGAGTTCCACAAGCCTGACAGACCATCTCACACCTCCAAAAGCCTGACGCGTCCAACTCTGCGCCAAGCCCTGCGCTCTCTTCTACGCATACTCCGTGAAAGTGGTTCCCTGCGAGGGAAGGGTACGATAAATGCAGTGAATACACCAGAACTATCGCCGATTATCCCTTCGCCTCTGCGCGAAGCCAGCTCCGTCTCGCTGGAATGGCCCCGCCTCAGGGACCACATTGCAAGCCGCACCCAGTCCCCTCTCGGCCGCGCGTGGATTCTCGCACTCGATCCCTCCGCCGACCTCGGCTGGATCAACCAGCAGCATCTGCGGACCGCCGAGATCCGCACCATGCTCACTCGCGGCGGCAGCTTTGAGTTCCACGGCCTGTTCGATCCCACGGCCCTGCTTGAGAAAGCCCGCATCGAAGGCGCTGCACTCGAATCCACCGAGATTCTCGACCTCCTAGCCGTCGTCGAACGTATCGCCGCATGGCGCAATCTTCTCAACCCGCCCCCGAATACCACTCGATACGACTGGTCCGCCATAGCCGAGCTCTCCGCGTCCCTTCGCGATCGGGATCTCGCCCCACTTCTTCGTCTTCTGCGCGGCAAAATCGAACCGGACGGCAGCCTTAGCGACGACGCCTCACCCGAGCTCCGCCGCATCCGCCGCGCCATGGAGCGTCAACACCGCGCCATCGAAGAAAGCCTCCGAAAATCTCTTCGCGGACTTAGCGAAGGCGGCAGTACCCAGGACGATCTCATCACCATCCGCGGCGATCGCTTCGTCATCCCCGTCAAAGCCGAGTTCAAACGCAAGGTTCCCGGCGTCATCCACGGCTCCTCATCCTCCGGCCAGACTGTCTTCGTCGAGCCTCTCGACACCATCGAGCAAAACAACGAACTCGTTCGCCTCCTCGACGAAGAACAATCCGAGATTCACCGCATCCTCGTCGTGATGACGCATGCGCTAGGCGAAAACTCCGAAACAATCCACCTCGGCGCAGCCATTCTCGCCGAAGTCGAATCCCACTTCGCTCGAGCCCGCTTCGCAAATGATCTCAACTGCTCCCGCCCAACCTTTTCAGAGAAACTCTCTCTCATTGCCGCACGACATCCACTCCTCGAGCTCCGCATGCGCACAGCGGCCGCAGGCACGAACGAACCGCGCAGAACTCCTGTCCCACTCACCATCATCCTGCCGCCCGAAACCCGCCAGCTCATCATCAGCGGCCCCAACACAGGCGGCAAAACCGTCTCGCTCAAGACCCTCGGCCTTCTCGCAATCATGGCGCAATCCGGCATCCCGGTACCGGCCGAACAAGCCGCGCTCCCGCTCTTCACCAGCATCTACGCCGACATCGGCGACGCCCAATCCATCGAGCGCAATCTCTCCAGCTTCTCGGCACACGTCGTCAACCTCGACCGCATCTCCCGCGAAGCCAGCCCTGACTCCCTCGTCCTCCTCGACGAACTCGGCTCCGCCACTGACCCCGAAGAAGGCGCAGCCCTGGCCGTCGCCATTGCGCAGCACTTCCTCGACCTCCGCGCCTGGACCTGCATCACCACGCACATCACCTCGCTCAAGGTCTATGCCGCCGACCACTCTGGAGTCCTGAACGCCGCCGTAGGCTTCGACCAGCTCACGCTCACTCCAACCTATGAACTCCGCCTTGGCGTTCCCGGAGCCTCTGCCGGCCTCAACATAGCGCAACGCCTTGGCCTCCAACCCAAGATCGTTGCCGCTGCACGCGCGCAAATGACCACACAAACTTCAGACATCGGAGCCTTCCTCGACAGCCTCCACGACCAGCTCACCGCAGCCTCCATCGAACGCGAAACGCTCCAGCAACGCGAACGCGAACTCACTCGCGAGAAGGCCCGTCTCGAAGTTGAAGGCCGAGCCGAACAAAAAGCCCGGACCAAAGAACTCGAAACCAAGCTCAACTCCCTAATCGAAGACTTCGCCTACCAGCTTCGCGAGACCGTCAAAACCATCGATGACAAGACCATAGCGCAAAAGATCGCGCGCGAATCCGAACGCCGCATCGCCACTCTCCGCCGCGAGTTCGCCAGCCAGTTCAACTCCACCGTCCTCGCCCACACAACCGGCGCCGATAAGAACGATCCGCACGCCCAGCCTCATATTCCTAAAGGCGTGAAGCCAGGCGATCTCGTCAAACTAAAATCCCTCGGCCGTCAGGCACGAGTCGAACGCGTGATCGACTCCAAAACCTTCGAAGTCTCCATCGGCCCAATGAAGATGCGCGCCACCATCGAAGACATCGCCGAAGTCGAATCTGTCAAAGTCGTCTCCCCGCTCGAAGCCGCGCGCAAACGCGGTGGCATCACTGTCGCCACCACCAGCAGCGACTCCGAAAATGTCCCCTCTGAGATCAACGTCATCGGCCGCACCGCCGATGAGGCGCATGACGAAGTCGAACGTTTCCTCGATCGAGCCTTTCTAGCCGGGCTCCCGCGTGTCCGCATCGTTCATGGCACTGGCATGGGAATTCTGCGCCGCACCCTTCGCGACTATCTCCGCAAGCATCCCCATGTCACCGCCGTCACGGAACCACCGCACAATCAGGGCGGCCAGGGAGCAACCGAGGTCGAGCTTCGCCAATAGCTGGAGGAAAAGAGCTCATGCCATCACCGACGACCGCATCACCGCTTGCGGGGAACGTCATCGGTCCACCTGAAGGTGCGTTCGTCATCGCCGAGTGGAAAGCTCCGGAAGCACCACCCGGCCCTCCACGTCTCATCGCCCCGCTTCACACCCCTCACAGCGACGACGAAGCCTGGTACGTACTCGAAGGCGTCCTCCGAATCAGAAATGGCGACGTCGAAATCGAAGTTCCTGCAGGCTCAAGTGTCTTCGTCCGCCGCGGAACCCCGCACACCTATTGGAACCCCAGCCCACACCCAGTTCGCTATCTCCTGATGATGACGCCGAACATCTGCCGGCTTATTCAGGAGATCCACGCCCTGCCGAATCGCAGCCCATCGGTACTCAAAGCACGCAAAGCACGACTCCGAACTTTTTGAAGAATTTTGTAACGATCAATCGCATTATCTCCGGCTAACCTAATGAATATGAATCCCTTCGTCGAACCCGCATGGCTGGCCGCCCGCCTGCAAGATCCCAATACTGTAATCCTCGATGCAACTCTCCCGCCCGTAGGCGTTAACCCGCCCGTGGACACCAGCGTCCGCTACCACGCCCAGCACATCCCCGGCGCAATCTTCTTCGATATCAATGAACACTCCGACCACAACACGACGCTTCCTCACATGCTCCCCACCGCTGAAGCCTTTTCGCAAAGCATGTCCTCCCTCGGGATCACCGACACCGCAACCATCGTCATCTACGAGCAACAAAGTGTCTTCTCCGCTCCTCGCGCGTGGTGGATGTTCCACACCTTCGGCGTCGAGAACGTTCACATCCTCAATGGAGGCCTCACAGCCTGGCTTGCCGCCAATCTTCCCACAGAATCAGGCGAAGTCCATCGCGCTTCCGCTACCTTCCATACGAAACTCAATCAAAACGCGGTCAAAGACTTCTCGCAGATCCAGCAGCTTCTCGGGCAACGCGCTCAAATCCTTGATGCCCGCTCCAGCGGTCGTTTCACCGGAGCGGTTCCAGAGCCCCGCGCTGGCATCTCCTCAGGCCACATGCCCGGAGCCACCAGCACTCCCTACACAGACCTCATCGAAGACGGCCGCCTCAAATCTCCTGAAAAACTACGACATCTCTTCGCAGAAAAAAAGGTAGACCTCAATCGACCGATCACCACGACCTGTGGCTCAGGCGTCACCGCCGCCGTCGTCTCCCTCGCTCTCAAGCTCGCCGGCGCGAAAGACGTCACTCTCTACGACGGCTCATGGTCCGACTACGCGCAGCGCCCAGAGGCCGTTATCGAAAAGAGCAGCTAACCGATCCTGGAAGAAAATTTCTCAGCCTGAGACTTACAACACCATTCGCATCTCGTTCGTAGCCGCAAAACCCATCGCCTCATACAACGGCCGAGCCCTATTACTCGCGTGGAGGACGATGACCTCGATGCCGTGGCTTCGGCACCAATCCATAGCGCTCTCCATCAGATGCCCCGCCAGCCCCAGTCGCCGAAATCTCTTCTCCGTATAAACGTTCATCAGATACCCGCGCCGCGGCGCCCCACCAATATGATGCGGAGGCCACTCGATCAGCCATAACCCCACACCCGCCGCCACGCTCCCATCTACCGCCACAGCAAACCACTCCAGATACTCCTCTGCGGCAAGCTTCTGATTCACCCACGGAATAAACCTCGCCGCCATCTCATCCAGAGCTTCTTCACCAGCCGACCCCATATCCAGAAACATCGCTCGTCGATGAGCGGCAATGGTCATGGCATCTTCTACCGAAGCCCGCCGAACCGTAAATTCATCCACTCCAATCATTCTTTTGTTCTCTCACACACTGCATGGCAACGCTACATGCATACTATTTGCGGATCATTTTTAAATCCCCATCCCATCGAACGGCATCGGGAACGAAAGGAAAGTCATGCCCTCCACTCACACCCGAATCGCTATCATCGGCTGCGGCCACGTCGGGACCTCGTGCGCATACGCCATTCTCCAAAACCGCCTCGCACGCGAGATCGTTCTTATCGGCGACACCGAAAACCACGTCCAAGGCGAAGCACTCGACCTTCAGCAAGCCGTTCCGCTCGGTTCGCCCATCAAAATCTTCGCCGGAACCTACAAGGACGCCGCAGCCTGCTCCATCGTCATCCTTACCGTTGGTATACCAGGCAAATTCCAGGGATCACGCCTCGACATGCTGGCGGGCAATGTCGTAATCGTCCGTTCCTGTGTCACGAAACTCCTCGCCGAAGGCTTCGACGGCGTCATCGTCATTGCGACCAACCCAGTCGACGTCCTCACTTACATCGTCCAGAAGGAGTCCGGCTTGCCACAAGGCAAAGTCATCGGCTCCGGCACCCTTCTCGATACGGAACGCCTCCGTAATATCATCGGAGAGCAACTCGAGATCGATCCGCGCTCTGTCCATGCAGCCATCATCGGGGAACATGGAGACTCTTCCGTAGCTGTCTGGAGCTCCGCTCAGGTCGCAGGTATTCCGCTGACTCAATATCCTGGTGCCAGCGCGCTTCCCACACACGACGAACTCCTCATCGCCGTCCGCTATGCCGGTCCGGCAGTCGCACTCCTCAAAGGAAACACCTGCTTCGCCATCGCCTCCTGTGTCACACGCATCTGCGAGGCCATCCTTCGCGACGAGCGCTCTGTCCTCGTTGTCTCCACTCTCGTGACAGGCCAGTACGGCCTCCACAATGTCGCTCTCAGTACTCCCTGCATCGTTGGCAGCGGCGGAATCGAATCAGTCATCGAACTCAAGCTCAATAAGGCCGAACAGAAGGCCCTCGAAGCCTCCGCGGCGATCCTCAGAAACGCCTACGATAAACTGCTCCCCGCCGGAGCTACCAACGCAAATCCACAGTGCTAGACTCCCTCCATCATGAGCGATTCCTCCGGCAATCCGATTGAAAGACTGAGCGTCTGGATGAAGGACCCCGATCGCACTGTCTCGCACATTCTTATTTGATCGATCACGGTTGTCATTCTGATCGTCTTCGCTATGTGGATCGTTTGGGTCGTTCCGCGCCATCAAGCAGCGCCTTACCTAGAAGTCTTGACCACGGACAAGGTCCTCGAGCTCGAAAACGAGTTTCGCAAAACTCTCACGCAGATCGTTCTCAGCATCTTCGGCCTCTTCCTCGTCTACCTCACCTGGCGCCGCAGCCGTGCCGGAGACCCCACCGTCTAGATCGCCGAACAGGGCCACATCACAGACCGCTATACGAAAGCCATCGAACAACTCGGAAAACTCGACGGCGACAAGCCCAACATCGAAGTCCGTCTCGGAGCGATCTACGCCCTTGAACGTATCGCCCGCGACTCACTGCGCGACCACTGGACCATTATGGAAGTTCTCACCGCCTACGTCTGCCAGAATGCGCCAGTGACGCCCGCCGGAAAGGAGCCCATCACACCCCAACCCCGAAAGCCGCGTACTGACATTCAAGCAGTCCTCACTGTTCTCGGTCGCCGACCTGTCTCCCCTAAACGAGACGGACACGAGCACCGGCTTGACCTATCCTTCACCCATCTTGAAGGTGCTTTCCTGAAAGATGCCAACCTGAACGGTGCCAACTTTCACGGATCCAACCTGTGGAACTCAAACCCGTGGAAAGCATAGTTGCACCGCGCAGATTTCTTCTGGCCAATCTGGAGCACGCAAATCTCTGGTCAGCGCAGCTTCAGAACGCTAACTTCAACGGCGCCAAACTTGCTCATGCATCTTTGGGTGGCGCAAATCTGGGAGATGCATTTTTGGGGAATGCCGATCTTCGCAAGGCAGAAAACCTTGAACCAGCGCAAATCAAAACTTCCTTTTCCTGGAGGGACGGCCATTATTCCCCCGAGATGCGCGAAGTTCTCGGCCTCCCACTCGAAATGTCGTAGGTGGCCAAGAGCTTGCGAACTTAAAACACACGCACCACGCCACCTTGTGTTGACCGCGGACCGACAAACATCTGCCAGAGGTCGACCGCCAGCTTGATCGACGCAATCGCCAGAGCGACCTTGAAACCGAGGCTCACCGTGTAGTTCAACGAAGCCAGCGTCTCCGCGTTGGGCAGTCCATGCCCCGGTACATAGACAAAGTAGGTCCGGGCCTGCACAATCACCACAAGAATAAGCAGCGAGACCGTCTGCGTCACCAATCCCAGACCCTTAATCCAGTTCATCGATCTCGCAAACACGATACAGAACTTCAATGCCAGCATCACACTAAGCAAACCCACAATCTGCCAGTAAAAGATCCTCCACTCGGGCGACAGTCCGAAGGGCATTCCATGCACGGTGCCGCCCGGCCCCAAGATCAGATACGGATGCGTCGGCACCGCGAGCACCCACAAAAGCATCAGGCCGTTCACGACAAAATCGGCAACACGATTTGCAAATGACGGTCCCTTTACCCGGTTCAGTTCAGGCAGATCCTTCGGATCAAACCTGTGTGTCCATCTCACACCAGTGAAGTACCGGGCCTGCGCAAACTCAAAGACGGCAAAACCCAGAGTCATCACGCTCCAGAACGTAAACAGAACGCCCGGAAGGTGGCCGATCGCCGCTTCGAAACTCGGGGTCTGGCTTCCAAAGAGAAAGCTCACCCCCTGCGCCGCGCAATACGCCAGCAGCACCAGCGGAAGGCTCTTTACCAACGTGAACCAGTAGAGTGCAAACAGCCCGGGTCCAATCAAATACTGCTGCGGCAGATATCGCGCTGCCACAACTGCCGGCGCTCCATGTTTGGCTAGAAGAGCTGCGACCTCACCCTCATTCAGCGAGCGTCCCAGCTCCTCTTCACGACCCTCAATCTCTGCCAGCAGATTCGCACGCAACTCCGCCAGCGTGTCCCCCTTGCTCTTTATTGGCAGATACTGTCCCACGGCCTGCAAATACCGTTCAAGTAAGTTCATAAACCTACCTCCCCTTTTCGCCCTGCAAAATCCTCTGAATCGATTCGTTGATCCTGTTCCACTCCCCTAGCAGTTGCGTTAAAATCGCCGCCCCCGCAGCCGAAAGCTTGTAGAAGCGTTTGTTCCGCTTCTCCTCCTCGCGCCACTCGCTCGTCAGTAGCCCTTGCGCTTCCAATCGGCGAAGCAACGGATACAGCGTGCTCTCCTCGATCTCCAGCCCTTGATCCGCAAGCGCCTTCCGCAGCGTGTAGCCGTAATGCTCCGCACGAAGTTGCGCCAGGACCGCCAGAATCAGACAACCACGGCGAAGTTCCAGTCGAAGCGAGTCGAACAATTCGTTTTGAATCTCTGTTGTCATACTGTACTTGATACACTGTATGACAAACAGTGTACGGTGTCAAGTATTATCGGAGATATCTAATTAGCCCTGTGGATACAATCATTTAGGAACCAGCGCGGCTCATCCGCCTGTATTTGTTACCAGCTGTATCCTCACCTTTATCGAATTACAGTGGAGGCAGAACTGAGAGATGGCATCGTCCGCCATGTCTGGCTGGCCACACTTGGCGCCGGGCCACAAGGGAGGTTGCCCTGCGAAGCTGCCTGAATCGAACCTGGCTGGGAGTCTGCAGCTTCGCGCTGCTCACGATTCTCTTGATCCCTGCTGTTCTCCATGGTCTGCAGGCACAACTCTTGACCGGCACCCAAAAGAAGGCCACCCACACGGATGCCCCTGCTCAGCCGCCTCCGGCCAGTGTTCCTGAGACAACAGCTCCACCTGCGGCTCCAGCACAGCCACCCGCGCCGACAGATCCGCTGGGACGCATCTCGCCGCACGGAACCGTCCTCGGATTTCTGAAAGCCGCCGAGGTAAAGGACTACCAAAAAGCAGCGCAATATCTTGATGGAAAGCGCACTCCAGAGCAGGCAGAAACCCTCATAGTCCAGTTGAAATATCTCCTTGACCAGGGATTTTCAACTAGCCTCGATGCGATCTCACGCTCTCCGAGCGGAGATACAGAGGACAAACTGCGCCTGTCGCGCGAAACAGTCGGCACGATAACAACGCCAAACGGTGAACTCCCGATCCTGCTCGACCTGGTAAAACACTCTGACGGTCCGGCGATCTGGCTCTTCTCTCAAGCGACTCTTAGAGATGTGCCCGCAACTTACGAGGGAATGCATCACGTTGACTACGCCAGTTGGTTTCCGGCGTGGGCCTCGCGGATCCACATCCTGTCGGCTCCTCTCTGGCGCTGGTTATTCGTTCTCGTGTCTCTTGTCGTTCTCTTCGCTCTTACCTCTCTTCTCACACGTGCGGTCCTTTGGGCGCTGCGGCGAATCATCCAATCCAAGCTGGCCACAAATGTTGAGCGAGCTGTTCTCGCGCTCAAATTGCCGATCTACTGTTTGATACTTGCCATGCTCGAGCGCTCGCTTGGAGGATATGCCATTACTGCGCTCGGCAGACATCGCTGGAAGACCGCTGGACTGATTCTCACCTGGATAAGTCTCGCCTGGTTGATAATCAGGGTCTCGGACATACTTACCCACTTCTATCGGCATCGGCTCCTGTTGCAAGGACGGGTCGAGCGGGCCACATTCGTCAACCTTATCGGTCGATTGCTTCAGATTCTTGTCGGCCTCACTCTCATTATTGCCCTCTTATCCCACGCCGGCGTTAATGTCTCGGCTCTCGTCACCGGCCTAGGGATCGGCGGCGTCGCCTTGGCTCTGGCTGCACAAAAAACTCTCGCCGACCTATTCGGCGGCCTCTCCATCATCATGCGTGGTGCCGTTCGGGTCGGCGACTACTGCCAGATTGCGGGGATCGGAGGAACAGTCGAAGACATTGGCATTAGCTCTCTGAGTCTCCGCACTCTGGATCGTTCTGTCGTATCGATTCCGAACTCTAAAGTCGCAGAGGCCAACCTCGAAAACTTTTCTCTTCGCGATCAGTTCTGGATTCATCAGATCTTCACCCTGCGGTTCGATACGCCTCATGAGGTTGTCAAGATTGTCATCGACAAAATATACGAAATCCTCAAATCACAGCCCGACGTTGACACGCAGTCGGCAAGGATAAGGCTCATCAACATGACTGCGTCAGGACCGCAGCTGGAGATATTTGCCTACTATCGCAAATCAGGCGCCGATATGGCTGCTTTTCTCGGACAGCAGGAGAACTTGCTTCTCAAAATAATGGGCACAATCGAAGCGTCGGGAACCAGTCTCGCTGCTCCCGTCGGTGTACTGCGCATGGATTCTGAAAAAAAATCCGAAGATCCGTCAAAAAGCTCTGAAACACTCATTCCCAGAATTCCTGCAAAGTAAGGACCCCGGCTGATCACCGGGTCCTTCTCGCAAATGTTCAAGATATTTCAGCAGCTCAGATACGCATCGGCATCAGGATGTATCGGTACCGCACATCCTCGTTCACATCCTCAGGTCGCATTTGCCCTGCGCTCTGCGCATCCTTGAACTCCAGCCGAACCTCGCCAGTCGTTCCGATTGCCTTCAGAAAATCGATCAGGTACTGGCTGTTGAATCCAACTACCAGTGGATCGTAGTTGTAGGGAGTCTCAATTGTGTCCTCCGACTCGCCAGCATCCGTCGAAGACGACGACAGTTTCAACTCATTCTGCTCCAATCGAATCTTGATCGCACCCGAACGCTCATCCGCAAACTGCGCGACGCGCTGGATCGAACCCATCAGATCTTCAGAACGCACAATCACAAACTTGTTGTTGTCCCTCGGCAGCACAGCCTCATAGTTTGGGAACTGTCCTGTCAGCTTGCGGCTTGTCAGCACGCGTCCGCCAATCCGGAAGAACAGCGTCTGCTCGTCATCGGCAAACTCGACAGCCTCGGCCTCGGTATTCGCCAGCAGACCCGACAACTCACTCAACGCCTTTCGAGGAATCAGCGTTTTCTTCTCGCCCGATACGCCTTCCAACGACTCGCCATGCTTCTCGATATGCGCCAGCCGATGTCCATCCGTGGCAACCATTGCCATGGACTCGGCCTTCAGCACCATCAGCGCGCCGTTCAATGTATAACGCGACTCCTCATTCGAAATCGCAAAGATTGTCTTCGAAACCATGTTCCTCAGCGTGCTCACCGAGAGCCTCACCGCCCCGCTCGCTGGAAATTCTGGCACCTGCGGAAAGTTCGCACGCGCCATCCCCACCATCTTTGTGTTCGATCGCCCCGCGCGAATCTGCACCCAATGGTTATCCATCAGCTTGATCGATATATCGCCATCCGGAAGCAGTTTGATGTAGTCGTACAACTTGCGCGCCGGAATCGTGCACGCACCCGGCTTCTTCACCTTCGCTGCGCAGCTCGTCCGCAGACTTTGGTCAAGATCAGTCGCTGTAATCGTCAGCTTGTCGCCACTGGCCTCAAATAAAAAGTTCGAAAGAATCGGTATCGTCGTCTTTCGCTCGACGACACTCTGCGCCGCGGTCAGCTCCCGCAGCAGCTCCGCTCGCGAAACGGTGATCTCGAGGTTGCCGGTTGGGGCTGCGGTTGACTCGGTCATCTGGGGCTCCTGGGTCGCACTCGTCACGTTTGCTTCTCCGAAATTCATTCGTTGGTTCTGTGCCAAACTTTACACCGAATCAATCCCTCGGCGCACCTCAGACACAACACGTCTTGATTCTAGGGTCGAATCACCCCTCGGTGCGAAAGATTTCTCTGTGGAAACCTCAGCCTTTTTGTGCGACACCATCACCAAACCTAATTCATGCTCGCGCGAGGAATACTCCTAAAGAAAAGGAATTAAAAAGAACAAAATACTAGTAGTAGTAATCGTTCACGCTTGAAAAGTGGATAACCCTCCCATCTCGCCTTTATTAGGCAACTTAAGTCTCCATCCCGTTTTAGAAAAATCAGCTGCCGAATGCGCAGCCTTCGGAAGACCCGTCCGAGTCCGCCCTTCAATGGCCGGTTTATCCCACTTCTTCACACCGCTCCATTCCCACCTAACGGGAAGATGAGTAGCCTATCGTGGACTAAACTGCCAAACGTCGCAAAAGAATGGAGTTATCCCAACCATTTTTTTCACAACAGCGTCTTACGGCAGAGGATAATCAGTCCCAAACCCAAAGGGCCCTCTAATGAACGTTGCTATCTTCGGAGCCAGCGGAGTCACCGGAACTCTCCTCACCGAACGCAGCCTCGCCGCCGGTTACAACGTCACGGCACTCGTGCGGAGACCGGCAAAATTCCCCTTGCGCAACAAAGTCCGCATCATCAAGGGCAGCATCTTCGATCCCACCCCGGTCCATGAAACCATCGAAGGAGCCGATGTCATCCTCTCCACTCTCGGCGCACATTCACCCTTCCGTAATGAAAATCTCCTTCCACGCGCCATCCCCCGCATCATCGAAACCATGCGCCGCACCGGAGTCAAGCGCATCATCGTCCTTGGCTCCGCAGGTGCCCTCGCCAACTCACTCGACAAACAACCGGCCTGGCGTCGCTGGATTATCGAGAACGTCGTCTACACCACCTTCCTCAAGTGGCCGGTTGCTGAGCAGATCGCCCAATACACCCTGCTCTCCAAGAGCAATCTCGACTGGACCATGCTCATGCCTCCAATGCTCACCAACTCCGCCCCGCATGGCACCTACCGCATCGATGCCGATGCCCTCCCGCCCAAAGGCGTACGTATCTCCCGCGCCGACGTAGCCGACTTTATGATGCAGCAAATCAGCAACTCGAAATGGATAAAAAAAGGCGTCTACCTCTCCTGGTAGTACCATCGGAGCACCGCCAAACGAGGTACTCCGATGAAGAAGCTCGGCAGATGCCATAGCCTCATTCTGATCTCCCAGAGCCTCTGGATCACCACAACTTATGCCTTGGCCGACCAGCCGGCAGCGTCGCAAACAATCAAAGGTCTCGGCACTGCAACCTTTCCTACCACGACTCATTCCGCCGAAGCGCAAACAGCGTTTATCCGAGGCCTTCTGCTCCTGCATGTCTTCGAATACGACGACGCAGCCAAAGCCTTCCAGTCCGCCGAGAAAATCGACCCAACCTTCGCGATGGCCTACTGGGGCGAAGCCATGACTCACAATCATCCGGTCTGGAACGAGCTCGACACCCCCGCCGGGCAAGCCGCACTGAACAAATTCGCTCCGACGCCCGAAGCTCGCGCTGCCTTGGTTGCAGATCCCCGCCAGAAAGGTTTCCTCGCCGCAGTCGAGATCCTCTATACGAACAAAGGCACCAAACCCGAGCGCGACGCTCTCTACGCGAAGGCCATGCAGAAACTGGCCGCGGCTCACCCAAAAGACGACGAAGCCCAACTCTTCTATTGCCTTGCGCTTCTCGGACGCAGCGAAGGTATCCGCGATGTCCCAACCTACTTGGAGGCCGCAGCGATTGCCAAGGCTGCCTACGACCGAAACCCTAACCATCCCGGCGCAGCTCACTATTGGATCCACGGCATGGACGATCCCGAACACGCTTCGGGAGCCCTCGTTGCTGCCCGTTCTCTCTCGAAGATCGCACCCGACGCCGGTCATGCGCAGCACATGTGCTCCCACATCTTCATGGCCCTTGGCATGTGGCAGTCGGTCGTCGACGCCAACCTCCAGGGAATGCAGGTCGTGGATGACCAGCGCCGCGCAATGGGCCGTCCAATCCTCGACTGCGGCCACTACGCCATCTGGCTCCAATACGCTTACGATCAGCAAGGTCGTCATCAGGAGGGATACAAGCAGCTCGCAGCCTGCGGGAGGACAGCTAAAGACGCCTTCGCGTGGATGGATGCCCATTCCAGCCAGCCGTTCGCTTCATCAGCGGCTCGAAAAACTCTCAACGAACGCAGCAATCGCAGTCTCGTCACGATGCGAGGAACTGCCGTCATCGAATCCAGCCAATGGAACGGTCCAGCAGCGTCAATGGTCATCGACACTGCCTTACTTGGTTCCGACGTTGGTTGGGATGCATTCACCACCGGATACGCCGCCGCGCAACGGGGAGACCTTCCCACAGCACAGGCATCGCTCAGGAAACTCACTGAAGTCACGCAGACCACTCACGCCGATCGGAAAGCCGAGAAGGAAACCGCAACCTACCTCGACATCCTGTCAGATGAGCTGGGAGGTCTTCTCGCGGGCAAAACCGCCGATATGGCCGCTGCTATCAAGGCGGTTCAGCGTGCATCCGCAACCTACGACAGCATGGCGTTCGACTTCGGGCCGCCCCCAATCCTCAAACCGCCACAGGAGTTGTTGGGCGAACTCCTCCTCAAAGACGCCAAACCCAAACAGGCCTGCGAAGCCTTCGAGGCCTCCCTCAAGCGAGCTCCCAACCGCTCACTCTCGTTGCTCGGTCTCGCCAGAGCTCAGAAAGCTGCAGGCGACAAAGTTGCAGCCGCCGCGACATACAAACTACTCCTCGCGAACTGGAAAACTGCCGACCCGGGCAATCCCGAGCTCGCCGAAGCAAGGCACTACCTCACCACAGAGAAGAAACTTGCCGCGTCGAACTGATCGTCGGCTCACACCACACTCGGGCAGGTAAAGTATTCGTGTCCCCTAAGGAGCCAGAATGAAAAAAAACAGTTGCACTGCCATCGCCGCCACACTCGTATTCGCCACAGTCGCAGCCTTCGCACAAACACCTGCGACGCCTGGCGCACCACCTCGTCCTCAAGGTTCCATCGCAAGCCACACCGGCTGGCCTGTCGCCAAACCGGAAGACGTCAAATCGCCGGACGCCATCATTGCGGCAGTCTACGACGTTATCTCCGGAGTCAAAGGCCAGCAACGGAACTGGGACCGCATGCGTTCTCTCTTCGTCCCTGACGCGCGCCTCATCCCCGCCATCGCCGGCAAAGATGGCCACAACGACGCCCTCATGCTCAGCGTTGACGGTTACATCGAGCGCAGCGGCGCACGCCTTACCAACGATGGTTTCTTCGAGCGCTCCATCAACAACGAGATGGAGCAGTTCGGCAACATCGTCCAGATCTGGAGCACCTACGAGTCCCGCCACGATCCTGCAGACGAAAAACCCTTCGCCCGTGGAATTAACAGCTTCCAGCTCCTCAAAGATGGAGACCGCTACTGGGTCGTCAACATCTTCTGGGACTCGGAAAATCCCAACAAGCCTATCCCGGCGAAGTACCTGCCTCTCAAAAGCCAGGCACGGTGAGCGCAACCCACACCTTCAGCATGTGCAGCGAAGGTCCATTGACCTCGCGCTGCACACTGTCTAGGTCCCGCTAACAACACGCGCCGCTCGACCTATGAACTCGATCTATGGCTTCGTCGCAAGAATCAGCGGTGACGGCCCCGGCACATCCAGCAACCGTGCATCCACAAATCCAGCTTCCACCAGCCACTCGCGTATCTCGCCGAACGAGTACGTGTCTCCGTCGTCTGTATTGACCAGCATGTTCGCCGCAAAGAACAGCGAAACCACAGGCCCTGTCCTGTCTTCATTCACCAGAAACTCCGCGATCGCGACCGTCCCACCGGGAGCCAGCGCATCAAAGATCTTCCGCAGCAGCTTCTTGCTCCGTGCCTCGCCTTCGCTGTGAAGAATATGCCCCAGCGTCACAACATCATGCCCCTGACCAAAGTCCGCACTGCCCAGGTCGCCCTCAACAAACACATATCGGTTCGCCAATCCGAACCGCCCCACCGTGGCACGAGTCGCCGGCAGCACATCCACCCAGTCGAGTGCCGTGACCGTAACATTGGGTGCACTCTGAGCCAGGGCAATACCCCAGACACCCGAACCCGCTCCAAGGTCAAGCACTCGAACTGTCCCGCCCCGTTGTTCTAGCGCCAAATGCTTCCCCAGCACCTGCGCCGACGGATAACTCATCGGAAAAATATCCTGAACAAAGTTCTGAAAGAACTCCGTTCCCGCGCCTTCTTGGTTCACAGAGGCCTTCGGTTTGCCAGTCCCGACGATTTCGTTCAGATCCAGCCACTTCGGAATCAGTTGACCGCTAGTATGCTTGAGAATTCCACCCTGAAAACCTGGCTTCGTACTCACAAGAAATGCGTCGCTCTCGGGAGTCAGCCCATACCTGTCGCCATCCATCCGCGTGAGAAAATTCAATCCCACCAGGGCATTCATCACGATGCGTAGCCCACGCTCCGAGGCGCCTGTCACTGCAGCTGTCTCCGCAATTGTCATCGGTCCATCATCCAAGACGTCAAACACACGATTCCGCACCGCCGCCTCAAGTAGAAAGGTCGGCACATAGCCCCAGGCAAACTGCATAATCCGTTCAGGTGTTACAGACACACTCGTACTCATGTCCTTTTCCTCTTAATGCTGAATTTTCATGATTAGACTCAGGCGGCAATTGTAGCCCACAGATACTTTTCCTTCAGATAAAAAAGAAACCAAAACCTAAAGACAATCCATCAGCTGGCGATACACACTCATTGCACGAAGGCGGTCGTCCGGCTTGCCATTGAAATGATTGCCTTCATAAGTTGTCGCGTTGTCTGCAGGCTCGAAATCGAGCCGTAAGCTTACATCCTCAAAGCTGCAATAACTTTTCGGCGACCCGAACCGCTCGAGAAGAACCAAATCCAACGCTGCTGGTCGCTGAAGACGCTGCAAAACTGGGATGGAACGTAACTTCAGTTCTTGTTCAACCGCCACTCGCGTCATCCCCGGCTTTAGGAATCTCTTATAGAACCCAACCTGATCGTCATAGGTCTTTTTCTCTTTAGCCACAACCCTTCGCTCATACAAATAACAGTCGATTCCAAAATACGTGGCGAGCGCCAGAGGCAATGCCAAAATGATCTTTGTACGAGTCTTCAATGAAGCTCCTGCAGCCAACGATACGACCGAGACCACTTGAACGTTCACTAAACAAAGAAAGAGGCCGCCAAAAGACGGCCTTCTACTCCCAACTTCCTAAACCCCGTCCCTAACTCAGCGTCTCCATCAGCTTGTTGATCGTCCGGTTCAGATCCTTATCTGCCCGTCGCTGCTCATCGATCTTCGCAATCGAGTGCATCACCGTCGTATGGTGCTTGCCTCCGAACTGCCGTCCAATCTCCGGCAACGAAGCCTCCGTCAACTGCTTCGCGAGATACATCGCAATCTGTCTCGGCACCACAATCTGCCGCGAATTGTTCTTTTGCTTCAACTCCGCAACTCGCATCCCAAACTGCTCAGCTACCGAACGTTGAATCGTCTCGATCGTGATCTTACGCACTTGCGTATCGATGAACTGCTTCAGACACTGCTGCGTCACCGGCAGCGTGATCTCCACGCCATGCATGCTGCACCACGCAATCAACCGCACTAACGCGCCTTCGAGCTCACGCACATTCGTCCGCACGTTCGAAGCGATGAACATCGCTACGTCCACAGGCAATGCAGTCTGTTCGCTCTCCGCCTTCTTCTGAAGAATCGCAACTTTCGTCTCCAGATCCGGTGGTTGAATATCCGCAATCAGTCCCCACTCGAACCGCGACCGCAAGCGATCCTCAAAGTCCGGCAGTTCTTTCGGTGGCCGATCGCTCGCAATCACAATCTGCTTCATGCTCTCGTGCAGCGTATTGAACGTGTGAAAGAACTCCTCCTGCGTACGTTCTTTGCCCGCGAGAAACTGAATATCGTCGATTAGCAGTACGTCGACATTGCGGAATTTGTCCCGAAACCCGGTCATCTTGTCGTACCGCACCGAGTTAATCATTTCGTTCGTAAATTTCTCGCCCGAAACATATGAGATGGAAGCATGCGGTTGCCTGCGTTTTACATCATGACCGATCGCATGCATCAGGTGGGTCTTTCCCATACCCACGCCGCCATAGATGAACAGCGGGTTGTAGGCCTTCGAAGGCCGCTCTGCGACAGCCTGTGCCGCCGCCATCGCAAACTGGTTCCCGCTTCCAATCACAAATGCATCGAACTGATATCGCGGATTCAATTGGGACGCCGCGCTCCAGTCAAAGCGTGCCTGCTCGGGCGCCGGCCCCTGCGCTGCTCCTGCGGAGTTGCCAAGGCGTCCCTGACGTGGCGCATTCTGGCTGTGGCTCGGCACAGGCGCAAACCCGCCGTCCTCGCGAACCTTAGGCACACGAGGGTCCTGCTCCGGAGTCGTGAACGTCACCGACTCCACATCCAGCCCGAGATTATCGATCGCCTCCTGGATCAGGTCGGCATATCGGTCCCCTATGTGCTGAAAGTCTGATGAGGGGATCCGCACAAACAGTTTCTTGCCCTCAAGATGCGAAAACCGTGTCGGTTTCAGCCATGTCTCATACGACTGGCGATTGATCTTCTTCTCCAGTGCCGCGAGAATACGGACCCAATAATTCAATACGGCGGTAGCCGTCGGAACGAATGACATTCTTCTAATTTCCTTGTCTCGTTTCCTGTTTCAACCCAGACCGTGCACTTTATCAAAATGACCAAACAGCAAATAGGAGTCTATCCCTGCCCATCCGGGGGCAAGAGGAAATCTTCCCGTGTTGCCAGAAGTCTCTTCGTAGATGCCTAATCGATGACCAGACGGCGAAGAGCAGTTGTTCAACTGAAGCAGAGTGCGGAACAGCTGGACCTGCAGAAAAACGTCTTACTAAACGGAGTCGATAGTAGCACGGAAAACGCAGCGATTCTCAATGCCATTTTTCAAAAAATTTAAGTTGCACCATTCGCGGTGAAGAAAGAAACTTCTCTGCCCTCAACGCAATTTTTTCTCGCCGATCGGAAGATTTCACGCTACACTTGCGCCCCTCTTCGTGTTACCAAAGGCACGCACTAAGATCAGCGTCCTCTGACGACCGCTGTCAGAAATCTAACATTGTCCTCATCGAGGTTTTCACGTTCTTAACTCATTATCGCATCGCGATCTGCAACTCGCCATTGCGAAGGCGCAGTCGATTCCTGTTCATGCCCAAGAGCTATTCGATGGCGCCGTTCTTCACCTCGGTTGACGACGTCATCCTGAAAAGAAAGACGGTCGACGCGGTGTCAAACATGAGCGGCGGGTTCGCCTGCCCCCACAACAACTCCAAATCCAAACGCCCGGTGAACCTCACGAGCTCATCCTCGTCAATGGAATTGCCCTCCGACCGCCACCCGCAAACTGCGCGACGTCCTTACTAAAACTCACATCCCAGCATTCTCGCCGAAACTCAAAACGAAGGTTGGAGGAAAGTAGCGACCCAAGTCGTTGAGGCACAGTAAACTCCGCATCCAGCTCTGTGAAAATCTCGCCCGATCGGGTATACTCAGAGATTGCTGCTATAGCTAAAGTTTTGTGCAGGAACCATCTCCTGCCGCAGGGAGTTTTTGTCATGCCGAAGCGTACTTTTCAACCTAACCGCCGCCACCGCTCCAAGACCCACGGCTTCCTCAGCCGTATGAAGACCAAGGCCGGTGCCGCAGTTCTCAGCCGTCGTCGCGCCAAGGGCCGTCATAAGATTGCCGTCAGCGCAGGTTACCGCGACTAGTTCGACACGCCATGCCTTCGAACACCAAATTCGAAGTGAGCGCGGCCCAGAACGAACCAATCTCGCTTGAACTCGCGTGTTCCGCTCTCAACGAGCTGTGGTCCCCGCGAGTTATAGGTCAGGTGAACAACCAATACATCAAAGTGGCTAAAGTGCTGGGAGAATTTCCCTGGCACTCCCATGAACACGAAGACGAGATGTTTCTCGTTCTGCGTGGCGTCCTTCGCATCGGTCGTTCCGAAGCTGACGGTGGCCCGGTCTCTCTGTATCCCGGAGAGTTCTTCGTCGTCCCTCGCGGTGTCCGCCACAAAACCTCCGCCACCGAAGAGACCTGGCTCGCTCTCATTGAGACCGTCACCACCCTTCATACCGGCTCTGAACAAACTTCCATGACCCGCTCGATCGCCGAACAACTGGGCTCGACATCCTAATTCCCTCCCGCGGAGGCAACCAATCTCACAAAAACAAAATATTGTTGCTTGCCGATTTTTCTCATGCGCCTAAGTTTTTTGCTTTCTTCAATGTTCTGAAAAATCGAGCCCTGGTGTCCGTTAAGCGAAGAATTTTCGGACAACCCCGTCCTTTCAAACTCAATCGAACCTGATATCAGCACCGTTGCACGCGCACGATGAAGCGCCTGCTGATATCAAGGGAGTAATCGAATCATGGCAGATCAAAATCCACAGAATCAACAGCAGGGAAACAAGCCTGGTCAGCCGAATCAGATGCCGAATAAACCCGGCCAGTCTTCGCAACAGAGCGGGACCAGTGGTCAAAACGACCAATCTGCAAATAAAAAGTAGCAAGAATCTCAATTGATCAAACAGATCGAACGGAAAGGCCCGCCGGGCAAAGGCGGGCCTTTCACTTGAAGCGCTGAGCTCTGATTCAGCAGGCAGAGTAAAATTGGCATACGCGCTCGATTCAAAAACGTCGAGTACAGTTCCATCACTCGCAGTATGACGACCCGATCCACAACCTTCCGACTGCGCAAACACGCCGACTATCAGCGCGTCTACCAATCCAGCCGCAAGCAATTCGCCAAACAAATGGCTTACTTCTTCACGCTCCGTCCGCAGCTAGGTTCGGATGGCAGACCGCTCCGCAATGCCGACGACGCCAGTCCTCGCGTCGGACTAACCGTAGGCAAGGTTCTGGGTAAGGCCGTCGATCGCAACCGCATCAAACGCCGAATGCGCGAAGCAGTCCGCAAAAATCTTTCATCTCTCAACACACCCGTCGACGTCGTCCTTCACCCTCGTCGCAGCGTCATCGACCTCGAATTCGCCGCCCTCGACCGCGAGATCGCCCAGATCTTCCGCACAATCCAGTCTGCGGCCCAAAAACAACGCAAATCCTCCAGTGCTTCCTGAAGCGATGCGCGAACTGGAAACAAAACCGTCCGCCGCCATCCGCATCGTCTACTGGCTCTACAAGTCCATCTTGTCGCCTATCCTCCACGCCTTCAGCCCCGGGGACTGCCTCTATCTCCCCACCTGCTCGGAATACACCTACGTCTCCCTTGTCCGTTTCGGCGTCTTCAAGGGTTCCTGGCTGGCTCTCCGCCGGTTCGCTCGCTGCCATCCTTTTGCAAAAGGCGGTTTAGACCCTGTTCCCGCGCGAAACTCCGAGCCATCCCCATCCGTCACCATTACGAAAGACCATTTATCATAGAGCTTGCGCCTCAATACCGTGAGGCATCCGCCTGACCCCTCAGGAAAGAATAGGAAGTACCCTTGGCAGAGTTTAGAAACCCTAATCAACAAGGCGGCGGCGACAACCGTTCGCTGCTCGTTATGATGTTCGTCCTGGTTGCCGTCTTCTTTGGCCTGCAATTCTACCGCAGCAAAACGAACCCCCAGACAGCATCTCCAAACGCTCCTGCCACCCAGAGCGCCCCCGCGACCCTCACGCAGCCTGCCGCCTCTGGCGCACCCGCTGCTGCTGCCGTCGCGCATTCAAGCCCCACGGTTCCCGCACTCCAGGCCTCTGCTGAGTCCACGACCGTCATCGAAAACGAACTCTACCGCATCACCTTCACCAACCGGGGAGCCCAGGTCACCAGCTGGATTCTCAAGCGAACTCCTTCGTGCACCTGTCAGGATTCCGACGGCAAGCCCCTCAATATCGTTCACACTCAGGCCGCTGAGAAGTTCGGTTATCCTCTCTCACTCTACACGTACGAAGCGCCTCTCACCGCCAGCCTCAATCAAGCTCTTTACGTTCCCTCCGCCACTGGTCAGGTCGCCGCCCCCACAGCGCTCACTTTCAAGTACTCCGATGGCAATACGCAGGTTACCAAGACCTTCTCCTTCGACGAGACTTACGTCCTTCACGCCGATGTCCAGGTCACTCGCAATGGTTCGCCCCTGCGCGCTCTCATCAATTGGCCAGGCGGCTTCGGCGATCAGGACAACGCCCAGGCGTACGGCGGCGCACAGTTTGACAACTATCGCAACGGCAAAGACGATCACGTAGCTCCGAAGAAAGTCTCGGGTGGCGATACCCTCAACCCTCCCTTCGACTGGGCAGGCGTCAGCGACCCCTTCTTTGCAGCCATCTTCTTGCCCAACAATCCCGAGACAGCCACGGTCGTTACCCAGCACAATCAGCTTGACGTAGCCAAAACCATCCGCCGCACCGGCTTCGGCAGCGGATCACCCGCCAAAGGCGCGATCGAAGTTCCTCTCCTCGGCGCAGCGCTCGGCGACCTCAGCGGTCACACCCAAACCCGCATCTACGTCGGTCCCAAAGCTATCAGCGTCCTCCGGGCTGTCAAGGCATCCAACCCCAAAATCACCCTCGAACCGCTCCTTGAGTTCGGTTTCTGGGGAGCCATCGGCAAGTATCTCTTCCTCTCCCTCCAGTTCATCCACAATCATCTCGTCGCAGCCTGGTCTGGCTCTTGGGGATGGTCCATCATCATCCTCACGATCGTCATCAACATCCTCATGCTCCCGTTCCGCATCAAGACCATGCAGAACGGCCTGAAGATGCAGCGCATTCAGCCGCAGATGAATGAGATCAAGGAAAAGTACAAGAAGTACAAAGCCACCGATCCCAAGCGCAACGAGATGAACGCCGAGATCATGAAGCTCCAGAAGGATAACGGGGTCAACATGTTCGGCGGCTGTATCCCTACACTCATCACTCTCCCACTTCTCTACGCCTTCTTCACAATGCTTCCTCGCGTCGTCGAGCTTCGCCAGGCCCACTGGCTCTGGCTCCCGGACCTGCAGGCTCCGGACCCATGGCACATCCTGCCCATCGTCATGGTCCTCAGCATGTTTCTCGTCCAGTACTACACGCCATCACCCGGCGTCGATCCGCAACAGCAGAAGATGATGGCCTTCATGATGCCAGCCATCTCTGGCTATTTCACGTGGACCTACGGCTCAGGTCTCGCACTCTACTGGGCGATCGGCAATTTCATCAGCATCATCCAGCAGGCGATTATGAACCGCACAAGTCTCGGAAAAGAAATGCGTCAGATTGCGGCCAAACGTGCCCGCCGTAAAGCAGGTACTGGAGTAACGATCAAGGGTAAGCGCTAACCGAACACTCGGCGTCTTTATCCACTGAAAATCGTCTATTCTTGATATATGAAGTCGGAAGTAGGAAGTTGTTTACTCGATGGAGCAGAACCAGAAATTGTCTTCCCAATGACAACAACGAATTCATTGAACGATCCGGGCCATGCGGCGAAAAAAATCGCGGACTTTCTGAAAATTCTTAACAAATCAGGCGGTCTGCACCTAACCCCCAACATCCTTGCCTGCAACGGCCAAGTGCAACCAAACTCCAGCGATCCTGCCGGGGCCAGCCAACCTGCCTCTCAACCAGCCACCTCCGCAAAATCACCCCAAATTACAGTCGACCTCTCGGGGCCCGATACTCCGCTCCTGCTTGCCCGCAATGGTGAGCTTCTTCACGCCATCGAGCACATCGCCGCCAAAATCCTCCGTCTCGAACCCGAAGAGCACGACCAGATCTACTTTGACGCTCAGGGCTTTAAAGCTACACGAAACCGCGAGCTCGATATGATGGCCGAAATCGCAATCGAAAAGGTTCGCGCAACGGGACGCCCTTTCTCCTTCGCGCCGATGTCCTCCCACGAACGCCGCACGCTGCATCTGGCTCTTGCGAAGTCCGGTCTTCCCACGGCCTCATCCGGCGAGGGCTCTCGTCGCTTCGTTGTTCTCTACCCGGAAGGTCTCGAGCCGGTTCAACCCACAGTTACCTCTTCAGAAGACCGCACTCGCGCCATTCGCAACACCTTCCGCCGCCGCTAACTGGCATGCTTGTGCGGCAGTGCAACCTCCTGCTGTGCACGCACCAGAGTCGGACGGTTCCCGCTGTTCAATGGCGCATCCCACGAAGCTGCCATCCGGCCCACCACTCCCCCGTCCAGATATTTGTGCCACTCCTCTGACTCGGCTACCCGCTTGATCTCCGCATTTCGTTGCTTCAGGAAATCCTTCAGGTGTCTTCGTACCAGAGCTTGTCCCAGCGATCCCCAGGGAGCAATGAATCGAACCTCGTCCCGCATTCTCGTCCCATCATCCATCGCCGCAAAGTGATGATCGTGCTCAAAACGCTTAAAATTCCCCGAAACCATCACGTCCCGAAAATAACTATAGGGTCGCAGCAACTCAATCCGGCTCGTATGCTTCCGCGGCAACAGAAAGTGTCGCCCTTGAAATGTCACAGTTTCGCCCAAGCCGATGAGCCCGGTCGAAACCCCGGAAATCACCCGCTCTCCAGTCCTACGAGCGCACGCAACGTGCAGGTCAATACTCAACGAAAGCAGGAAGCATCGTTCAACTGGAGCATCAATCCAAGTAGCTAATCGAATCGGTTTCATATTCATTGAACCTGTTATCCGAAAGTGATGAACAATACAAAACGGCAAGAATTCAAATTCAACTACGCAAGCAGCAGAATCTTTCCTGCTGCTCCCTTCTCGGCCGCAGCCTGTGCTTTCCCTGCATCAGCAAGCGGCAGCATGCGATCAATCGGAATCTCTAGCCGCTCTTCAGCCACATCCTCCGCCATCGCGCGCAGGGTTTCGGCGTCAGGACTGCTCATAACGGCCTCGATCTTCACCGTAGGGTGCATCCCCGAATTCGCTGGAGGACCCACAACCGAGGCATAAACCCCGCCCTGCTTCACTTTACCGATCAGTATCTGCCCAATCGCACCACCCACGGTGTCCGCCACTGCATCGATGAAGCCCAGCTTCTCCATCGCTGCCGAATCATCAAGTGCCAGCACCTGATCCGCGTGGAGTGACTCAGCCGCCTTCAACTGAGACTTCCTTACCCCTGCGATAACCTTCGCGCCCGCCTTCTTCGCAGTCCACACCGCCGACCTGCCCACACTCCCGATCGCCCCACTTACCAGCACGGTCTGCCCAGCCTCAATCTTCGTCCCACGCGAAATCAGTTGCTCACCAGTCTGCGTCACCAGCGGCAACGCAGCGGCCTTGACTAGGTCGAGCTTCTCTGGAACGGCCGCAACATCCTTCGCATCCACGACAGTGAGTTCCGCATAAGCCCTTGTACCCAAGGCCATTACCTTGTCCCCAGGCTTGAAGCCTTCTACCCCTTCACCCACAGCCCTAACAATCCCTGCAATGTCTCGTCCCAGAATCGCCGGAAGCTCCAGCGGCCAGAATGCCTTCATCATTCCGCTTCGCAGTTTGAAGTCGATTGGATTCACGCTGGTTGACGTCATACGCACAAGCAACTGGCCTGTGCCTGCGACCGGATCAGGCACATCCTCATACACAAGCTTGTCCGGTCCGCCATATTCGTGCAAAACCACTGCTTTCATACACACCTCAACGTATTAATTGAGATGCATCTATTGGGTCCCGCGAAAGCGAATCGATAACAACAAATGATAAATATCGTTAAACGCTAAAAATCAGCCGGCCAGCTCACTGTGTCCGGTTTTCCGACGGAAGATATTTCTGCCACTCATCGTTGTTCTCTGCCACTCGTCGCAGTAGAACCAGGCGTCGCCGCAATCGTCTCGCTAGGTACGGCACTACAATAAACTGGGCCACCACCCTCCCCAGCGGCCCCAGCGGCAGCGAAAACCGGATCTTGTCGTTCAGCACTGTCCGGTCATCCATCTCGTAAAAATAATGGTCGTGTTGATACCGCTTGAATCGCCCTCGCGTCATCGTGTCCTGAAAAAAATTGGGCTTCTCATATTCGGTAATCAAGCTCTCGTGCATCTGCGGCATTCCAAACTTCCACCCCGCCCACAGTAGCTTGTCGTCTGCCTCAACCATTCCCTTGGTCTTGCCTTCAATAGGCTTCATGCCATACGTCCGCCCAACCAACTCTACATTGGTCGAAAGCAGAAAACATCGTTCAATCGGGGCCTTAATAAAGATACTGTCGCCAATCGTAAACATGGGGAGAGGAACTCCTTGCAAAATTGTACTGTCCTTCCAACTGCCAACTCAATCCGGCAGTTCGCAGGATTTATCGTCCACTCACACACGATCTTGAAGGCAAAAAAAAATGCATCAATTACAGGACTCCGATTTTTAAACCCATCATTCTTGGAAAAGTTAGGTGTGCAATTACGCGCACTCCATCTCACAAAGGAACAGCGCGTGTCGTCATCAATTCCTTACACCGCTCCAGGAACGAGCCAAAGGCAACACTGCCCTCGTCACCCCTACCACGCGTCCTTACGCTCACAGTCTCACAAGCCGCTTCCTTGTCGCCCAGCACAAGAACAAACGGAACCTTCTGCATTGTAAACTCACGGATCTTCGCATTCATCTTCTCATTGCGAGCATCCAGCTCCACACGCAACCCCGCAGCTTCGAGCTTTGCTTTCACAGCCGCCGCATACCCCAGATGCTTCTCCGAGATCGGCACCAACCCAACCTGCACGGGAGCCAGCCACAGTGGAAACGCCCCGGCATAATGCTCAATCAGCACCCCAAAGAATCTCTCCACCGATCCAAACAGTGCGCGATGCACCATTACCGGTCGGTGCTTCTCGCCATCCTCGCCCGTATACTCCAGCTCAAACCGCTGTGGAAGATTAAAGTCGAACTGTACGGTCGATAGCTGCCACAATCGCCCCAGCACATCCACCAGCTTGATATCAATCTTCGGCCCATAAAAAGCTGCTTCACCCGGAATCTCCCGGTAAGGAATCTTCTTCGCATCGAGCACCTTCTTCAGTGAGGCCACCGCCGTCTCCCAATGCTCTGCAGAACCGACGTAGCTCTTCTGATCCTTCGGGTCCCATGTCGAGAGTTCCACCTTGAACTCCGCGAAGCCGAACGCCTTCAGCACCTCATCAGCGAATTCCACGCACGCAGCGATCTCACTCTCAATCTGCTCCGGTGTGCAGAAAATATGTGCATCGTCCTGCGTAAACCCACGCACGCGCAACAAGCCATGCATTGTGCCCGACCGCTCATAACGGTATACATTCCCCAGCTCGGCATACCGCTGCGGCAGATCGCGATAACTCTTCGGCGAATTCTTATAAATCAAAATATGCCCCGGACAGTTCATCGGCTTCAGCCGATACTCGGCGTCATCAAGCTCCATCGGTGGATACATATTTTGCGAATAGAACCCCTCATGCCCCGAGATCTTCCACATCTCTCGCCGCATAATATGCGGGGTAAACACCATTTCGTAACCGCGACGGATACATTCATCCCGCATCCAGTCTTCCATCGTCTTCCGAATCATCCCGCCCTTAGGATGCCAGAAGATCAACCCCGCGCCAGCCACCTCCTGGATCGAAAAAAGATCAAGCTGTTTTCCAAGCACACGATGGTCGCGTGCCTTGATCTCCTCCAGTCGCTTGAAGTGCGCCTCCATATCCTTCGCATTGAAAAACGCCGTTCCGTACACGCGCTGCAGCTGTTGGTTCTTCTCATCGCCAAGCCAGTAGGCCCCGGCAACCGAAGTCACCTTGAACGCCTTCACTCGCCCCGTCGAAGGAACATGCGGCCCGCGACAGAAGTCCACAAACTTCCCATTTCGGTAGAGTGAGATCTGGTCTCCCGGTTTCGTGAACCTCTCAATAAAGTGCACCTTCATGAAGTCACCGTGTTCGCGGTAGTCTTTCAGACCCATCTCACGCGACTCCTGCTCGCGCACAAACTTCTCATCTCGCGCAACTACCTCAGCCATGCGCTTTTCAATGGCTGCAAGGTCATCTTCGGTAAAAGGGGTTTCGCGGTAGACGTCGTAGAAAAATCCGTTATCCGTCGCCGGGCCATGCCCTAGCTTCGTCTCCGGAAAAAGCTCGAGGATCGCCGTGGCCATCACGTGCGCGGCCGAGTGGCGCACAACCTTTAGTGCACCCTCATCGGTCTCTTTCAGCAGCTCCAGCGCAACATCCTCTTCGAGCGGAGCCGCCAGGTCTACCAGCCGCTCCCCCTGCTCCGCAGCCGAGCTATACATCCCCGCTTCAGTCTGAGCCTCGTCAGCCTCCTCCATAGCCGTCTCACCAGGAACAACAGGCGTCGTCAGCGGACGAATCCGTGCCACTACCACCGCAGCCGCCAGCCGCGGAGAGATACTCATCGCAACGTCATAAGGAATTGTTCCGCGCGCGACCTCGCGCACCGACCCATCGGGAAGCTGAATCTTGATCTGTTCGCTCATACCTTATTTACCAGCATATTTGCTTTGCGCTCAACGTACCAACCTTTACTCCCACCTCAGTTGCATCGGGATTCCCGCCCCGTGCCATTTTCGATCCTGCTCTTGCGGTCGCATAATCACTCGCATCTCGCGTGCCATGTCGTCTCGCGAGGAGCGCGGAACCGGCGTCAACCACTTGGAAAGCAGGTCTCCCATGCTTGTATGCCAGGAATCGAAACTCGCTTCAGCCGTGTCCTGCCCAGTCTGCGGACAAAACTTTCTCATCTACTCAGAGCTCGGTGTGCAGGTCGAGCAGGATGCCTGCCGCCGCGTCATTCAGCACGCCCTCCGTACCCATCATGCAAACCAACCCACCAGGCACGACGCCCACCCTGCCGCTCCCTTCAACATTCCAAGCTGGTCCGGCGACAATCGATTCTCAGCCTCGCCGAGCCTCGGCAAACTCCTCGATAACTCTCTTTAGGTTCAAAGAATTGATTCGATAAAACCGGCTTCATGCTCACTCCGTCTCTCTCACCGACAAAAAAGAAGGACCGTGCCATCCCGGCAGCGGTCCTGTGTGCTTGTTGCACGCACGGTAAAACCTTAAGCAATCTCAGGAATGCTCTCTGCACTCCGCCGCCCGACCGGCATATTCTTCTTTAGCCAAACATTGGCCCTCCATCTACCGACAAAGGGCGCAGCGGCGATCATTCCAAACGAGATAACTAATGCGATATCCATTCAACCTTTCTCCTTTCTCCCCAGGTTTTGCAACATCATTTCTGATCGAACCGGCAGTGACTCTGCAAAATGTTGCATGTTGCTACATTTGATTCCTTACTATCCCTTGCCCGAACCAGAGCTGACATCCCACCTTCGTGTTATCCCCTTCGCTGTTAGAACTATTACTTTCGTT
>Ga0210397_10000203_pt1 | contig 44007 bp, 48 predicted proteins | sample IncBWH2OmetaG_FD_160126 | JGI IMG/M metagenome (GOLD analysis project Ga0210397, IMG submission 160126) | Forest soil microbial communities from Barre Woods Harvard Forest LTER site, Petersham, Massachusetts, United States - Inc-BW-H-2-O ...
CGCGCATGGCGAACTGAAGACCCTCGCCATCGCCCATATGGACTGCGACGCGTTCTACGCCGCGATCGAGAAACGCGACAACCCGGCGCTGCGCGACAAGGCGGTCATCGTCGGCGGCGGCTCGCGCCGCGGCGTCGTCTCGACCTGCTGCTATGTCGCGCGGATTTCGGGCGTGCGCTCGGCGATGCCGATGTTCAAGGCGCTGGAGCTGTGCCCGCACGCGGTGGTCGTGCGGCCCGACTTCACCAAATACACCGCCGCAGCCACAGCCATCCGCGCCATGATGTTCGAACTGACGCCGCAGGTCGAACCCCTGTCGCTCGACGAGGCCTTCCTCGATCTTTCGGGGACCGAATTGCTGCACGGTCTCAGTCCCGCCAAGCTCATGGCCCGGCTGGCGAAGAGGATCGAGGCCGAGATCGGCATCTCGGTGTCCATCGGCCTCAGCTTCAACAAATTCCTTGCCAAGCTCGCCTCTGAGATCGACAAGCCGCGCGGTTTCGCGGTCATCGGCGAGGCCGAGGCCGTTGCTTTTCTGCGCGACAAGCCTGTCGGCGCCATCCGCGGCGCCGGTGCGGCGCTGCAGGCGCGGCTGGCCAAGGACGGCATCACCCATATCGCCCAGCTCCAAGATGCGAGCGCAAAGGATCTCGCCCGGCGCTACGGCAATACCGGCCTGTGGCTGCATCGCCTCGCCCATGCCCAGGACAGCCGCAAGGTCGAGCCCGACGGCGAACTCAAGAGCATCTCGTCGGAAACCACCTTCGAAACCAATATCGCGGAGCTTGGAACGCTGGAGGAGATTCTTTGGCGTCAGGCCGAGCGGGTCTCGGCGCGCGCCAAGGCGTCCGGCCATGGCGGCCGCACCGTCGTCCTGAAGCTGAAGACCGCGAATTTCAAGACCCGCACGCGCAGCGTCTCGCTCGCTACGCCGACCCAGCTCGCCGACCGCATCTTCCGCACCGCCCGCGAGGCGTTGCGACGTGAAGCCGACGGCACCGCTTTCCGCCTGCTCGGCGTCGGTGTCAGCCACATCTGCCCGGCGGGCGACTGCGATCCGGCGGACCTGGTCGACGACGGTTCGGCCAAGCGCGCGGCGGCCGAGCGCGCCATGGACAAGGTCCGCGCCAAATTCGGCGGCGATGCGCTCGGCAAGGGCCGCGGCCGTTCAGCAGTGCGGCGCTAGCCGCTCCAGCTTCACGAGTTCGGCCTTCATCGTGAAGTTCGGATAGATCAGGGTCATCGAGGCGATGACGCCGTTGGCGTACAGCCGATAAGCCACTTCGTAGTCGGCACGCTCGTCGGCGGAATCGTGCGGGAAATAGCTGATCAGCGTCGGCCATGCCGGCACACCGGTCAAAAGTCCGCCCGCATCCGCGGCGCGATCTTCGGCCAGCTGCGCCTTGCCGACCGGCCGGCCGATCACCGTTGCGGTATCGTAAAGGTTTGTCCGGTCGCCGCCCTGGAACACCGTCTCGTGGAAGGCATGCACGCCGGCCGCCGCGGCGCGCAGCACCGCCAACGTATGCTGCGTCGGCAACAGCGTTCCGGTCGGCAGCGTGAAATGCTGCCCGCGCGGCGCCGTCATGCGCACTTCGCCGCCCAGCGCCGCCAGCGTTCCGATGCCCTCGAAGCGCTGCGTCGTGCGGCCGTTGACCAGGTTGTGGATATTGAAGCGGATGATCTTGCCTTGCTTGTCCTCGCTCGACGAAACGATGAAGTCGGAATGCGCGTCCGCGCCCTTGCCGTCGGTCATGTCGGCGATGAAGCGCTGCGTCGTCGTCCAGCCGCTGCAGGCATCGCGAAATTCCAGCACGGTGCGGCCGCGCACCGCCACGACGCCGCCGGGCTGCGTCGTCGCCAGCGTCACGTCATATTGCGCGCGATGCGAGATCAGGGCGACCGGCAGCGGCGCGGCCTCCGCCAGGGACACCGTCGTCAGCACGATTGCGGCAAGCAGCAGCGAAGACTTCACGAGCGCTCTCCTCATTACGGCCCACGCGTCAGCATGAGCCGACCTCGTCTACATCTGCTGAATCGGACCGCGATACTTTATGGAAACTTTTGTTCCCAGCGGGCGGCGGCGCCATCGCCGCGCTTGCTGGCGTCTGGTGTGGCGTCGAACAGCCCGGCCCGTCGGATTGTGCAACCTTCGATACAGCCGCACCACCGTAGCGCCCACGCCGCTCACCGCAAGCGAATTGAGATCGTGTGTCCGGCGCCAACGCGAAAAAGCGGACGGCAAAACGACGCGGTCGAGGCGAAAGTTCCTCGCCCGGCGCGGCGCTTCACGCCGGTTCCTGCTGCGTGATGCAATGGATTCCGCCGCCGCCCTCGACGATATCAAGAGCCTGGATCTGCAGGATGTCGCGGCCGGGAAAGCAGTCGGCGATGACGGCGTGGGCCCTGTCGTCGGACGGATCGTCGAAGCTCGGCATCACCACGCCGCCATTGGCGAGGTAGAAATTGACGTAGCTCGCCTGCAGCAGCCGCCCCCGCCAATCCGTTTTCAAATTGCGCGGCTGTTCGAGTTCCACGACCTCGATGGGACGCCCCTGCGCATCGCGGCTCGCGCCGAGACGGCGGATGGCCTCCATCACCGGCTCGAAATCGGGATGGCTGCGCGACGCCGGAACGCCGACCAGCACGCGCGCCGGCGCGACGAAGCAGGCGATGTTGTCGACATGGCCATCGGTCTCGTCGTCCGAGAAGCCTTCGCCGAGCCAGAGCACGCGCCGCGCGCCGGTGTAGAGCGCCAGACGCTCCTCGACCTGCTGGCGGTCGAGATGGGGATTGCGGTTGGCATTGAGCAGGCATTGTTCCGTCGTCAGCAACGTGCCTTCGCCGTCGCCGTGCAGCGCGCCGCCTTCGCAGACCAGCGGCGCGTCATAGGTCCTGACGCCGGCATGACGCGCGGCGCGTGTCGCGAACTGGGCGTCCTCAGCCCAGGGATGAAATTTGTTGCCCCAGGCGTTGAACTGCCATTGCACGGCGGCGCGGCGGCCGTCTTGCCCCCTCAGAAAGGTCGGTCCGAAATCGCGCGCCCAGGAATCGTCCAGCGGCACCTCGAAAATCTCGGCCTTGCCGGAGGTCGCGAGCCTGGCCTCGGCGGCGTCCCGCGGCCGCACCGCCATCGCCACCGGCTCGAAGGACGAAATCGCCCGCGCCACGCGCGCATAGGCCTGTTTGGCGCGCAGCAGGCCGTCCAGGCCACCCCACGGCTCGATGCGGCATGGCCAACACATCCAGGTGCGCGCATGTGTCGCCCACTCTGCCGGCATGGCATAGCCGTCGCGCACGGGACAGGGATCGTCGGCGTCCAGCCGTTTGGTCATGCTCGCTTATAGCGCGCCGCCGCATGGCGCGATAATCTTTTGCCGAACAGGGAAACTCCGCATGCGCACCGAAGCCCGTCTGAAAGAGCTGAACATCACGCTGCCGACGCCGCCCGCGCCGGTGGCAAGCTATGTGCCTTACGTCGTCAGCGGCAATCTCGTCTACATTTCCGGCCAGGTCACGGTAGCGCCCGAAGGCCTCAAATATGTCGGCACGGTCGGCAAAGACCTCAGCCTTGAGGATGGCCAGGCCGCGGCCCGGCTTTGCGCCATCAACGTCATCGCCCAGGCCAAAGCGGCCTGCGGCGGCGATCTCGACCTTGTCAGGCGCATCGTGAAGGTCGGCGTCTTCGTCAACGCCGTACCCGGCTTCGCGCAGCATCCCGAGGTTGCCAACGGTGCGTCGGATCTGTTCGTTTCGGTCTTCGGCGATGCCGGACGCCACGCCCGCGCCGCCGTCGGCGCCGGCTCGCTGCCGCGCAACGTCGCCTGCGAGGTGGAAGCGGTGATCGAGATCGCGTGACCGGCGACTTCACAGCCCGCATCGCCGGACGCGCCTCGGAGGTCGGCAAGGCCGCGTGGAACGCCTGCGCCAACCCGGGCGCGATCGCCGATCCGCATCCGTTCACGCGCTACGAATTCTTCGCGGCCTGCGAGGAGTCCGGCTCGGCCACGGCGCGCACCGGCTGGCGGCCGGCGCATATCGCGATCGAGCAGGACGGCAGGATCATCGGCCTGCTGCCGACTTATCTGAAGAACCACAGCCAGGGCGAATATGTCTTCGACTCCGCCTGGGCGGACGCGCTGGAGCGCGCCGGCGTCGACTATTATCCCAAGCTCCAGGCGTCGGTGCCGTTCACGCCTGCGACGGGGCACCGGCTGCTGGTGGCCGCCGGCGCGGACGTCGATGCGACGCGCGAAGCCCTGCTCGCGACCGGGGCGACGGCGGTCAGGCAGTTGAAGGCCTCGTCCCTGCACATCACGTTTCTGACCCAAGAGGAATGGCAGGCCGCCGGCGCCATCGGCTACCTGCAGCGCACCGACCAGCAGTTCCATTGGGAGAATCGCGGCTACCGCAGCTTCGATCAGTTCCTCGGCGAATTGTCCTCCGCCAAGCGCAAGAACCTGCGCAAGGAACGCGCGGCGGTGCGCGAGGCCGGCGTCGAATTCGACTGGCTGACCGGCAGCGACCTCACCGAGGCCCATTGGGACACGTTCTTCGAGTTCTACATGGACACCGGCGGGCGCAAATGGGGGCGGCCGTATCTGACGCGCGAATTCTTCAGCCGCGTCGGCGCCGCGATGCCGGAGCAGACCTTGCTGATTCTGGCCCGACGCGGCGCCCGTTACATCGCCGGCGCGCTCAACTTCGCCGGCGGCGGCGTGCTCTATGGCCGCAACTGGGGCTGCACCGAATTCGTGCCCTTCCTGCATTTCGAGACCTGCTACTATCAGGCGATCGACTTCGCGATCGCGCGCGGGCTCGCCAAGGTCGAGGCCGGCGCGCAGGGTGCTCACAAGCTGCTGCGCGGCTACATGCCCACCCCGACCTACAGCGCGCACTACATCGCCCATGACGGCCTGCGCCGCGCCGTGGACGATTATCTCAAGCGCGAGCGCGAAGCCGTCGCGGAGCATATCGAGGAACTGGCCGAGCGCGGCCCATTCCGCAAGACCGACGAAGCGAAGGACGATGCCGATGGCCTATGATCCGAACAACATCTTCGCCCGCATCCTGCGCGGCGAGTTGCCCAAGATCGCGGTATATGAAGACGACTTGACGCTGGCATTCATGGACGTCGCTCCGGCGACGCCGGGGCACACGCTGGTGATCCCGAAGGAACCGGCGGTCACGCTGTTCGACTGTTCGCCGGACGGCGCCGCTGCGACGATCCGCACGACGCAGAAAGTCGCAGCAGCGGTGAAAAGGGCTTTCGGCGTTCCGGGCATCATGCTGGTCCAACTTAACGACAAGGCCGCCGGCCAGTCGGTGCCCCATCTGCACTTCCACATCCTGCCGCGTGACAGCGGGCTCGACATGACTTTCCACGGACGAAAGATGGTCGATCCCGCCTCGCTGGTCCCGATTGCCGAGCGCATAAAATTGGAGTTGCTATGATCCTCGAACACGCCATCCTGAACATCAAGAAGGGCCAGTCGCCGGCCTTCGAGGCCGCCCTGAAGACGGCGCGGCCGCTGATCGAGGCCAGCGAGGGTTTCCAGAAGATGGAGGTGCGCCCCTGCGTCGAGAGCAAGGACCGCTATCTCCTTCTGGTGTGGTGGAGCTCGCTGGAGGCGCACACGGTCGGCTTCCGCCAATCGTCCCGCTACACCGGGTGGCGCGAGGCGCTGCACGGTTTCTACGAGCCGTTTCCGGCCGTCCAGCACTATGGAACGCCGCTTTAGAACGGGGTAGATTGAACCGTCGAAACGCAAAGGGAAACGAATGGAGCGAACACCGGCTTTGACCGTCTGATCGGGGACGACGCCGACTATCGCCAGTGAGATCATCTAGACACCTACCGGTGGAGTGTGGCGCGTGCCGCACTACAGTGCCCAATGCAATCGAACAAAGTTGGGCGTGGTTCGGATGGGGCGCGCAAGGCCTGCGCCCCTGAAGCTGGAACCGGAAGTAACCGCCCTGGCAGGGCGGTGAATGGGTCCCTCGCCTGATCGAGCCTGGAAGAGCCATAGCGCACGGACAAGGCATCGGCCTTATCGCGCGGCTTAAGAGCAAACGGAACCCGACTCCCATGGATCTCAAAATCCAGGGAGTTTCGGATGGCGCGGCAAGACGAAAACCGCGGATTTATTTGCATATCATGTGGCGCGGCGGTCGAGCCGCTGACCAACGGAAGCTATCGCAACCATTGTCCGGTCTGCCTCAGCTCCGTGCATGTGGACTTGCGCCCGGGCGACCGCGCCAGCGGCTGCGGCGGTCTGATGCGGCCGGTGGGCCTCGCCCATCACGGCCGCAAGGGCTGGCAGATCGTCCATGTCTGCATGCGCTGCGGCGCGCGCCAGCCCAACCGCGTGGCGGAAGGAACGATACAACCCGACGACCCCCTCACCGTGGCGCGGCTGTCGGGCGGCGGGCTTGAACCCGTCCGCAAGCCGATTATATCCAGGGTACGATGATCTATCTGATCGCGATCTTCTGCTCGCCCCTGGCGCTGCTGCTGAGCGGCAAGCCGATTTCGGCGCTGTTCAATTTCGTCCTCTACGTCCTGTCGATCGTCTGCTGGATCACGATCATCCTGCACAGCGCCGGCTTCGTCCTGTGGCTCGTCGCTTTCGTCCACGCTGTGCTGGCGATCAACAGCGCCCGCGAGGACCGCCGCGCCCGCTGGATCGCCGACGCCAGCCGACGCTAAGGTGCGAAGCTGGAGCGCGCCTTCACGCCCCAATGGCCGTTCTCGCAGGTGATGACGTAGATCGAGTCGAAGCCGCCGATCACGCTGCCGTCCTTGCGGTAGCGCGTGAAGCGCGTGTCGACATGGACCTTGTCCGCGCCGGCATGGATCACGTCGCGCCGCTCCCAGGCGGAATGATCCCACTGCGCCAGCGCGCCGGTGGTAAAGCGCTCCGGCTTCATGTCGCCTTTGTTGAGCGTGACAAGCGTGTTCGACGCGAGGCGCACGGAGGGAAAATTGAACGTCGCTTCGAAAGCGGGGATGTCGCGCGCGTTGAAGGCGGCCATGAAATCGTCGAGCACCTTCTGGGCCGCGGCGATCGACGCTGCATGTTCAGCCAGGTGAGCCTCCCGTCGTCAGCGCGACTGCGCCAAATATTTCTTCAGCGGATTCCAATAGCGCAAATGCCAGCCCGGATCGAGATGCCAGAAGTTTCCCTCGGCGAATCCGATGTGATCGAGAACGACCGTCGCGCCGCCCGGCCGGGGCCGGAGTTCGAACTTGACGAGCGAATAGACGCCCGGATCCCAGCTGCCGTCGCGCCACGCCTGCACGATCCGCTGGTCTGGAACGAGTTCGACGTTGCGGCCGGTTATCCGTCCGCCGAACATCCACAGCGCGCCGCCGACCGCGCGGTCGATCTTCGCCGGCAAGCCGGTGAAGGCCGCGAACTGCTTGTCGTCGAGCAGCGCGTCATAGATGCGATGCGGCACTACGTCGAAATCGATGTCCTGGTGCAACGAAGTACGGCCGTGGGTTGCCGGCGTGTCGCCGTCCGGCGCGGTTTCCGCGCGCGCGCCCGACATCATGCCGCCCAAGGCCAGTACCGTGCCGGCCAGCACCTCCCGCCGCGCCGGTCCGTCCTGTGTGGTCATCCGCGCCTCCTGCTTGCACGCGAACTAGAGACGGGAACGCACGCCCTGAGAAGCGCATTACGCCGTAAAGTCGGTGTTCCGTCAGCCGGCCGCGCCTATTGGTGGACCGCTTCGAGCCGGTAGCCGTCGGGATCGGTTAAGAACGCCGCGTAGTAGGTCGGCCCGTAATGCGGCCGCAGGCCCGGCGCGCCGTCGTCCATGCCGCCATGCGCCAGCGCCACGGCGTGAAAGCGGTCCACCGTGGCCCGGTCCGGCGCGTCGAAGGCGAGATGGAAGCCGACGCCGGGAGGTGAGGCGCCGTCGCGCTGTTTGAGCGCGAACTTATCACCGCCACCGGAGCGGCCATAGCCGACGGCAGTCGGATTGCTCCAGACGCGGACGAAGCCGATGGTCGCCATGACGGGATCGTAGAATGCCGTCGCGTGGCCAAGATCGCGGACGCCGAAGGAGATGTGGCCGATCATTCCACTCTCCCAGAACAGAGCGTTGGTTCAAACGCTCTCTTCCGCCTTCGGCTTCTTCTTGGGCGGCGCCGGGAGCGCCTTGGGTTTGCGGTCGGCGTTGGTGACGAATTCGAAGGCGAGCGCGTCCTTCTCGCGGTCGAGCAGCACACGCACCGTGCCGCCGTCCTTGAGCTTGCCGAACAGGATTTCGTCGGCCAGCGGCTTCTTGAGATGCTCCTGGATGACGCGCGCCAGCGGCCGTGCACCGAAGGCGTCGTCATAACCCTTCTCGCCCAGCCAACGCGTCGCTTCCGGCGTCAGGTCGAAGGTGACGTCGCGGTCGACCAATTGTGCCTCGAGCTCAAGCACGAACTTCTCGACCACGTGGTCGATGGTGTCGCGCGTGAGCGCGGCGAAGGTGATCGTGGCGTCGAGCCGGTTGCGGAATTCCGGCGTGAACAACCGCTTGATCGCTTCCTCGTCCTCGCCTTCGCGCTTGCCGCGGCCGAAGCCGATGGCTTCCTTGGCCGCGTCGGAGGCGCCGGCATTTGTGGTCATGATCAAAATCACGTTGCGGAAGTCGATCTTCTTGCCGTTGTGATCGGTCAGCTTGCCGTGGTCCATCACCTGCAGAAGGATGTTGAACAGGTCGGGATGCGCCTTCTCGACCTCGTCGAGCAGCAGCACGCAATGCGGATGCTGGTCGACGCCGTCGGTGAGCAGGCCGCCCTGGTCGAACCCGACATAGCCCGGCGGCGCGCCGATCAGGCGGCTGACGGTGTGGCGCTCCATATATTCGGACATGTCGAAGCGCAGCAGCTCGACGCCGAGCGTCTTGGCGAGCTGCTTGGCGGCCTCGGTCTTGCCGACGCCGGTGGGGCCGGAGAACAAGTAGGAGCCGATCGGTTTCTCGGGCGAGCGCAGGCCGGCCCGGGCGAGCTTGATGGCGCTCGCCAGCGCGTGCAGCGCCTTGTCCTGGCCGAACACGGCCTGTCTGAGGTCGGCTTCCAGCGTGCGCAGCGCCTCGGTGTCGTCCTTGGAAACGGACTTCGAGGGAATGCGCGCCATGGTGGCGATGACTTCCTCGACTTCCTTGACGCCGATGACCTTCTTGCGCTTCGATTCGGGGAGCAGCATCTGCGAGGCGCCGGTCTCGTCGATCACGTCGATCGCCTTGTCCGGCAGCTTGCGGTCATTGATGTATTTCGCCGACAGCTCGACCGCCGCCTTGATGGCGTCGTTGGTGTAGCGGACCTTATGGAATTCCTCGTAATACGGCTTGATGCCCATCATGATCTTGATCGTGTCGGGCAGCGTCGGCTCGACGACATCGATCTTCTGGAAGCGGCGCACGAGGGCGCGGTCCTTCTCGAAATACTGGCGGTATTCCTTATAGGTGGTCGATCCGATGCAGCGCAGCGTGCCGGCCTGCAGCGCGGGCTTGAGCAGGTTGGAGGCGTCCATGGCGCCGCCGGAGGTCGCGCCGGCGCCGATCACGGTGTGAATCTCGTCGATGAACAGGATCGCGCCCTTGAGCGCTTCCAGTTCCTTGACGACGGATTTCAGCCGTTCCTCGAAATCGCCGCGATAGCGCGTGCCGGCGATCAGGGAGCCCATGTCGAGCGAATAGATCACCGAATTGCGCAGCACTTCGGGCACTTCGCCCTTGATGATCTTGCGTGCCAGGCCTTCGGCGATGGCGGTCTTGCCGACGCCGGGGTCGCCGACGAACAGCGGATTGTTCTTCTGGCGGCGGCAAAGAATCTGGATGGTGCGGTCGACTTCGGCGAGGCGGCCGATCAGGGGATCGACGCGGCCGGCCTTGGCCTTCTCGTTGAGGTTGACGCAATAGGCCTCAAGCGCCTCGGTGCCCTGCTTGTTCTTGGGCTCGCCCTCCTCGCTCTCTTCCTCGGCGCCCCGCGCGGCCTTCTGCTGGCTCATGCCGGGGCGTTTGGCGATGCCGTGGCTCATATACGAGACGGCGTCCAGCCGCGTCATGTTCTGCTCTTGCAGGAAATAGACGGCGTGGCTCTCGCGTTCGGTGAACAAGGCGACCAGCACGTTGGCGCCGGTGACTTCCTCGCGGCCGGAATTCTGCACGTGCAGAACCGCGCGCTGCACGACGCGCTGGAAGCCGGTGGTCGGCTTGGCATCCTCGCCGTCCTCGATCACCAACGTCATCAGCTCTTCGTCGACGTATTTCTGCACCGTCTTGCGCAGCGCGTCGGTATCGACGTTGCAAGCCTTCATCACCTGCGCCGCATCGTTGTCGTCCATCAGGGCGAGCAGCAGGTGCTCGGGAGTTGCGTATTCGTGATGCCGATCGCTGGCGAGCTTGATCGCGCGGTGCAACGCTTGTTCCAGGCTACGCGAGAGTGAGGGCATCGCTACTCCTTCTCCATGGTGCATTGCAGAGGATGCTGGTGGCGGCGGGCGAATTCAATGACCTGCGCAACCTTTGTTTCGGCGACGTCATAGGTGAAAACGCCGCAGATTCCGACGCCGTGGCGGTGGACGTGCAGCATGATCTCGACCGCCTGTTCGCGATTCTTGTTGAAAATCTTCTCGAGGATGTGAACCACGAATTCCATTGGGGTGTAGTCGTCGTTGAGCAGCAGAACCTTGTAGAGGCTCGGCTTCTTGGTCTTGGCACGCGTCTTGGTGACGATGCCGGTGCCGGAGCCGCCGTCGCCGTCCCGCGTTCCCTGGCCGCGTCCATCACGTCCGTCTTTCATGCCCGATGTCACATGCTCGATATGGTGACGCCCATCCTATTCCATAAGAGGGGCAAGCAAAGCCCCCGGTAAAGGGCCTAATGCCGACGCGGTTACTCGGGCGCGAATCGAAAAGAAAAGGGCCCGGGATCGCTCCCGGGCCCTTGGACGCTTCGCAGCTTCGTCGGGGGCGGATTAAGCCGCGCGTGCGCTCTGAACCACGTCCACCCAGGCCTGAACGCGGCCCTGGATCGGAGCAAAGGTTTCCTTGCTCGTCGCCGTCATCAACTCGCCGACCTTGGTCAACTGCGCGATATAGGCTTCGAACGCCGACTTGGCGAAGCCGGTCTGCAGTTCGAACGCCTCATGAACGGACTTCGAGGCCATCACGGCCTTCGCGTTGGCGATGGAACCTTCGATGGACTGCTTGGAAAAGGCGTAAATTTCGTTGTGCAGCGTCTCGGCGCCCTTGCCGGCGACGTTGGCGGCCTTCACATAGGCCTCGGCGGTGTCCTTGGAGAAGCCCAGGAGCTGCTCGTAGCCCTTGGCGGCCTTCTCGAAGTTGGCCTTGAGCGCTTCGCTGCCGGTCTTGAACGCGGTTTCGATGGTTTCGGTCGTGCCGTTGATCTTCTCGCCGGCCGTCTTTGCTTTTGCCATAAGGGTTACTCCTCGTAAGTTTCATGGCGCACCGTCTTGGGCCAGCGGCCTTGCTGCGGTGCAACATGACCTATATGCGGTGCAGCAGGGGCGGTGTCAAGGGGAAATGGTGCACTGCACCAAATTCCTCTCACGATACCGAAAACGACCTGGAAGGCGGAGCGTTAACGCTTCGTAAATGCCGGGTTTCTATCATCAATTCCGATTGCTTGCGGTCGGAGCGCCAATTTGGTCTTATCGAATCTGTTTGGGGCGCCGACAACAACAAAATGGGGCTGTGATGTTTGAACAGCCGCGTGCCGGATCCGGCGCGCTCGCGCGAACGCTGTTCGTGATGGTACTTGCCAGTCTGGTCCTCGCGACCGGGGCCGGCTCAGCTTTGGCCCGTGGACACCACCACCATTGGAGCGGCCGCCCGCGCGTGCCCCTGCCCGCCGGCGCCACCGATCCGCTGAAGGATGCCGCCCTGATCGCCGACGGCGAAACCGGCCGCGTGCTCTATGCACGCAATGCCGCGTCCGAGCGCCATCCCGCGTCGCTGACCAAGATGATGACGCTCTACCTGCTGTTCGAAGCCCTCAAGCGCGGCGACGTCACCATGCAGACCATGCTGCCGGTGTCGGAGCACGCCGCCTCGCAGCGCGCCACCAATCTGCATCTCTATGCCGGCGACATGATCCCGGTCGACACAGCCATCAAGGCGATCGTGGTGCGCTCGGCCAACGACGTCGCGGTCGCGATCGCCGAGGCGCTGGGCGGCACCGAGGGCCACTTCGCCGAGCTGATGACCGCCAAGGCGCGCGCATTGGGCATGCGCGATACGTTCTATCACAACGCTTCAGGCCTGCCGGACGAGCTGCAGATCACCACCGCCAGCGATCTGGTGGTCCTGGCGCGGCACCTGGCCTACGATTTCCCGCAATATTTCCCCTATTTCGCGACGCCGGCATTCAATTTCCGCGGTACGACCTATGTCACACACGACAACCTGATCGGACGCTACGAAGGCGCCGACGGCATCAAGACCGGCTACACCGGCATGTCGGGATTCAATCTCGTCTCGTCGGTAGTGCGCAACGGCAGCCACGTCATCGGCGTGGTGATGGGCGGACGCACCGCGCATCGCCGCGATCTCGAGATGGTACGCCTGCTCGACGTCGCCTTCAGTCAGATCAGCCAGAACCCGGCACTGGTCGCCCATGCCGGCGTGCCCTGGCGCAATGTCGCGGTCAATGCGCCGCCGGTCGTCGCCAGCCTCGATGTCGCGCCCGCCGCCGGCGACGACGAGGACACCGCCGAATCGGCCGCCGCCAACGACGCCGACGACGACGCCAACGTGATAGCCGCGCCGCCGCCGCCCAAGCCGAACACCACCGTCGTGGCGCAAGCGATGCCGGCCCCGCCGCCGGCGCCGGTCTTTACGCCGGCCCCGGCCGTGCCCGCACCGCGGGTCGTGCTGACGCCGCCGCTTCGCGTCGCCGCCGCGGTCTCACCGATTCGCCTGGCCGACCTGCCGAGGCCCCGGGCCAAGCCGCAGGACATCCTTGTCGCCGCCGCAGACATTCCCGTGATCACGCCGAAGCCCCGCCAAGTCGCGGCGCTCGCCCCCGCCGCCAAACCGATTGCGAAGCCCAGGCTGCGCCCCGACGTCGGCGAAGGCGACATCGGCGATTCCGGCACGCCGACCGCCGCGCTCGGGCCGCGGGCGTGGACGATCCAGATCGGCGCCTTCGCCGACCTCACCCAGGCACGCGGACAACTTGCGTCCTATGCCGAGAAGTCGATGGACATATTGGGCCAGGCGGCGCGGATCGTCATTCCGTTCCAGGGCGTCGACGGGCACACGCTCTATCGCGCCCGTTTCGGGCCCTTCGTCGAACGCGAAGCGCGCGAAGTCTGCTCGCGCCTGACCGAACGCGGCCAGACCTGCTTCACCGTGCTGGCATCGTCGCACTGACGTACATGGCTCGCTCCGCTCGCGGGGCGTCACATGGCTCGCTCCGCGCGCGGGTTCAGTCGCCGAGCAGGAAGTCCTTCGCTTCGTTGATCTTCGACGCGAGATAATCCGTGCCGCCGCGGTCGGGGTGGTTCTGCAGCATCAGGCGGCGGTGCGCGGCGCGGATATCGTCTTCGCTGGCGTCCTCGGCGAGACCGAGAACCTTCAACGCCTCGGCGCGCGTCATGCCGGTGGTAGCACGCTCCGGCGGCGGCTCGGCGTGTTGCGCGCCCGCGTTCCAGTCGGACCCCAGCGTACGCTCCAGATAGGCTTCGAGCAGCCGCTTTGTCTCGACATCGTTGGCAGCGGCCTCGGCGTAGAACGCCAGCAGCGCAGTGCGGTCGAGCGCATCCAACCTGCGCCCTGCGTTCCGACCTTTCAGGATCGTGCCGCGCATCTCGCCGCTGTCGTGGTCGAGTTCCATCTCCAGCCACGGCGTCCGCACGCTGGAGGCCTGGCCTTGCGACGGTGCCTGACGGCGTCCCCAGCGACCATAATGCGGCCAGCCTCCGGGCCAGGCGTGGCCGCCGGTGAAGAGCCCCCAGGCGGCACTGGCGACGAAGGCGCCCAGTGCCGGCCGTTCCGTCACGAACAAGCCGACGGCGACGGCGGCCAGCGCGATGGCGCCGGCGTAGCGCAGCGCCCGCGCCAGGACCGTCGGATTGGCGCCGACGAAGGCCCGCAGGAGAAAGATGAGAAGCACCAGGGCGACGGCGCCCAGCAGAATCTCGCCCATCTATTTGCGGCCCATCGCATTGGCGAGGCGCAGAAACTCGCCGCCCGTCTTCGCCGCGTGCGCGCGCAGCGCCACGGCACCGCCGGTGGCGTAAATCGCCGCCGCCATCAGCAGGTCGCGCAACTGTTTGGCGGCGCCGGCATCGAAGCGCGCATAGACACCCTTGGTCAGGCGCGCAATGTCCTTGAAGACGGCGGCGGCGTGCGGATCCTCGCCCTCGTGGAACATGAAGGCCGGCACGCCGAGCAGCGCCAGCCGGCCCGCCTCGGCGGCGGCCTCGTCGGCGCTTTCCTCGAACGCGTCGCCGACATAGACGAGCGCCCCGACCTTGGTATGGGCGGCTTCGGCGCCGGCATGGGCGAGGACACGGCAGACTTGCGTGAAGCCGGAGCGGCAGCCGACGTCGCGCATGCGATCGGCCAACACGCCCGCCGAGGCGGTCCAGTCACTGGCGCGAAATTCTCCGGCGCCCCGGAAATAGACGAGCTGCACGGCGAGACCGCCGATACCCTGCGCGACCTGAAACATATCGCTCTGGATTTCCGTCGCCCGGTTCCAGGTCGGTTGGCGGCTCATGGTCGCATCGATGGCGAAAATCAGCCGGCCCTTGGCCTGGGCCAGGGTCGGCAGCTTGGCGGCGCGGCCCAGGAACGCGTCGATGTCGCGCGCCGAGGACGGTTTCGCCGGCAGGTTGTCGTTGGCCATGATCGTCCCTCCGCTCCCAATGTCGGTACTGGGGAGGCTGAATCCAAGCCTACCCCGAACTCAGCAACGCCGCATTGCCGCCGGCGGCGGTGGTGTTGACCGAATAGGTGCGTTCCAAGGCGAAGCGCAGCAGGTAATTGGGGCCGCCGGCCTTGGGACCGGTGCCGGACAGGCCCTCGCCGCCGAACGGCTGGACGCCGACCACGGCGCCGATCTGGTTGCGATTGACGTAGACATTGCCGGCATGGACGCGGGAGCGGACGAAGGCCGCCGTCTCCTCAATGCGGCTGTGGACGCCGAGCGTCAGGCCGAAGCCGGTGGCGTTGATCGCCGCGCAGACCTTGCCGAGGCCGTCGGCCGAATAGCGCACGACATGCAGGACGGGACCGAACACTTCGCGTTGCAGGCGGGCGAGGCTGTCGATCTCGAAGGCGTGCGGCGCGAAGAACACGCCATTGGCGAGTTCGGGCGGCACGGCGAGTTTGCGCAGCAGTTTGGCTTCTTTCGTCATCCGCGCGGCATGCGCCGCAAGCATCTCGCGCGCAGCTTCGTCGATCACCGGGCCGACATCGGTGTCGAGCCGCATCGGATCGCCGAGCTTGAGCTCGTCCATCGCGCCCAGAAGGATATTCAGCATCTTGTCGGCGACATCGTCCTGAACGAACAGGACGCGCAACGCCGAACAGCGCTGGCCGGCGCTGTCGAAGGCCGAGGACAGCGCGTCGCGCGCCACCTGCTCGGGCAAAGCCGTCGAGTCGACGATCATGGCGTTCTGGCCGCCGGTCTCGGCGATCAGCGTGGCGATGGGACCGCTGCGCGCCGCCAGCGCGCGGTTGATCGCGGTCGCGGCGTCGGTCGAGCCGGTGAAGGCGACGCCGGCGAGCCGCGGGTCGGCGAACAGGGGATTGCCGAGCCTGGGACCGTCGCCCGGCAGCAGATGCAGCACGTCGGCAGGAACGCCTGCTTCGTGCAGCAGCCGGACGGCGGCGGCGGCGATCAGCGGCGTCTGCTCGGCCGGCTTGGCGAGGACACTGTTGCCGGCGGCGAGCGCCCCGGCGACCTGGCCGGCGAAGATCGACAGCGGAAAATTCCATGGGCTGATACAGGCAAACGCGCCGCGGCCGTGCAGCGTGAGCTCGTTGGACTCGCCGGTCGGCCCCGGCAGCCGCAGTGGCTCCTCGAACAGCGCCGCCGCTCGCGCCGCGTAGTAGCGCAGGAAATCGACGGCCTCGCGCACTTCGCCCAGCGCATTGGGCAGCGTCTTGCCGGCCTCCCGGATGGCAAGCGCCATGAGCAGCGGCCGATTGGCCTCGAACAGGTCGGCGGCGCGATAGAGGATACCGGCGCGCACCTTGCCGCCGAGATCGTCCCAAGCACCTTGCGCCGCATGGGCCTGCGAGAGCGCGTCCAGCGCGTCGGCTGCGCCGGCTTCGACGACCGTACCGGCGATGCGGCGCCGGTCGGAGGGATCGCGCACCTCCGTCGCAGCACCGCTGCGTGCCTTGCCGCCGATCAGCGGCGCGGCGGCGTGCGGCTGCCCGAGCAGTGCTTCCATCTCCCGGATCAGGGGTTCGCTGACCTTGGGATCGCTCCAGACGAAGCCGGAGGAATTCTTGCGCTCGCCGAGAATGTCCCTGGGCAAGGGGATGCGCGGATTGCGATGCGGCTTGGTGGCGGCGATCTGCGCCACCGGATCGGCGACGATATCGTCGACCGGCGCGTCGTCGTCGGCAAGGCGGTTGACGAACGAGGTGTTGGCGCCGTTTTCCAGCAGGCGGCGCACGAGATAGGCCAGAAGGTCCTCGTGACTGCCGACCGGCGCGTAGATCCGCGTCGGAACGCCACCCAGCGTGCGATGGATCTCGTGCAGCGCTTCACCCATGCCGTGCAGGCGCTGGTACTCGAAATCGCGGCGGCCACCGGCGATTGCATCGATCGCCGCCAGTGAATGGGCGTTGTGGGTGGCGAATTGGGGGTAGAGCGCATCGCCGGCGCCGAGCATGACGCGGGCACAGGCAAGATAAGAGGTGTCAGTCGCAGCCTTGCGGGTGAAGACGGGATATTCGACGAGGCCGAGTTCCTGCGCCCGCTTGATCTCGCTGTCCCAATAGGCGCCTTTGACGAGGCGCACCGGAATGCGCCGCTCCTGCCGCCGCGCCAGGTCGACCAACCAGGCCAGCACCGGCATGGCGCGCTTCTGGTAGGCCTGCACCGCGAGGCCGAGGGCGTTCCAGCCGCGCAGTTGCGGCGCCGCACCATAGGCTTCGAAGATATCGAGCATCAGATCGAGACGTTCGGCCTCTTCGGCGTCGACGGTAAGCGCGATGTCGGCGGCGCGGGCGCGGACGCCCAGGGCTATGAGAACCGGCAGCAGCTCGGCGAAGACACGCTCGCGCTTGACCCATTCGTAGCGCGGATGCAGCGCGGACAGCTTTATCGAGATGCTGGGCCGCTCGAAGATGCTGCGCGCGTCGGGCGGATTGGCGGCGGCGACGATCTCCAGCGCGTCGCGATAGGACTGCGCGTAGCGCGCCGCGTCGACCTTGGTGTAGGCGGCTTCGCCTAGCATGTCGAAGGAGAAGCGATACCCCTTCTCGGCCAGTGGCCGCGCCTCTTTCAGCGCTTCGCCGATGGAGCGCCCGAGCACGAATTGGCGGCCGAGGATGCGCATCGCATAGGTCACGGCCTGGCGGATAACGGGTTCGCCCGAGCGCGCCACCAGCTTCTTGAAGATGCCTTCGAAGTCCCATTTCGAGGCGTCGTCGAGGCGCACGATGCGCCCGGTCAGCATCAGCGCCCAGGTCGAGGCATTGACGAAGAAGGACTCGGACTTGGCGCGGTGGCGGTCCCACTGCGCGCCGCCGATCTTGTCGCGGATCAGCCGATCGGCGGTGTCGGCGTCGGGCACCCGCAGCAACGCCTCGGCGAGGCACATCAGGGCGACGCCCTCCTGGCTCGACAGCGCGTATTCGCGCATGAAGGCGTCGACGCCGCCGTTCTTGCCGCCGTCCTTGCGGATGCGGGCGACGAGGTCGACCGCCATGCGATGAGCTTCGGCGGCCTCGGCCGGCGACAGCGTCGCCTCGGCGATGCGTCGGTCGACCAGGGCGTCTTCGTCGGCAAGCCAGGTGGAGGAGATGGCGCCCCTCAGCGGCGAGAATGTCATGGCGGTGGCGGTTCGGATGGCGCGGCCAGTGTAGCGCGCCGCGGCGCCCGCGCGCTATGTTCGTGTGATGAAATCGCCGCAGATCGTCACGCGCATCGCCGAGCTTCGCGCCCGGATCGCCTCCTGGCACCGCAGCGGCGCGCGCGTCGGGCTGGTGCCGACCATGGGCGCGCTGCATGAGGGGCATCTGTCGCTGGTGCGCCAGACACAGAGCTGCGCCGACAAGGTCGTCGCCAGCATCTTTGTGAACCCGGCGCAGTTCGCGCCGCACGAAGATTTCGACCGCTATCCGCGCAACCTCGAAAGCGACGCCGAGAAACTGGCCGGCGTCGGGCTCGACCTGATCTTCGCGCCGTCCGTCGCCGAGATTTATCCGCAAGGCTTCGCCAGCCGGATCGAGGTCGGCGGGCCGAGCGCCGGGCTGGAGACCGACTTCCGGCCGCACTTCTTCGCCGGCGTCGCGACCGTGGTCGCCAAGCTCCTGATCGCCGCCCTGCCCGACGCCGCGATCTTCGGCGAGAAGGACTACCAGCAGCTCCTGGTGATCCGCCGGCTGACCGCCGATCTCGGCCTGCCGGTCGAGATTCTCGGCGCGCCGATCCTGCGCGAGGCGGACGGTCTCGCCATGTCGTCGCGCAACGCCTATCTGGGACCCGACGAGCGCAAGATCGCGGGTTGGCTCAATAAGATATTGAAGATTGCCATCGCGCAATTACACAGCGGCGACCCTGTCGCGGTCGTCGAGAACGAGTGCGCACAGCGCCTGCTCGGCATGGGCTTCAACACCGTCGACTATGTCGCGATCCGCGATGCGCAGACGCTTGAAAAAATCGAGACGCTGAAGCGGCCGGCGCGCGTGCTCGCGGCGGCCAAGATCGGCACGACGCGGCTGATCGACAACATGGCGGTCTAAAGCAATCCGAGTTCGACCAGTTCCTTCTGCAATTTCTCCGGCAGTTTTTCGAGGCCCTTGGCGCCGCGCGCGTCGGGCGGAGCGTCCTTGGGATCGAAATAGCGCCAGCCCTGGAAGGCGCGGTGGGCGCGGCGCTGCACCGGCACCAATCTGGGCTCGTAGACGAGGCCGCAATGCGGCGTGCCGTTCTTGGTGACGCGGCGGATCTCGAGCAGTTTCTGGCGCACCGCGATCTGGCCCTTGATCACCCAATAGAGCGAGCCGCCGTCGAGGATCTCGTCCTTGCGCTTGGGCATCATGCGGGTGACGTGCATCAGTTCGGGCTTTTTCACACCGCGCTTTTTCTGGTCCCTGACGCGGCCGGCCTGCCATTGCGCCAGGTCTTCGACGGTCTCGACCCCGACGCACAATTTGAGCATGTGCAGCGTCATGCGGCCTTCTCGGCCACGAAGCGCACGACGACGGTGCCGTCGGTGACCTGGTCGCCGACCGCGACGCCGACGGCTTCGACCATCGCGGCGGCGGGCGCGGACAGGGTGTGCTCCATCTTCATGGCTTCGAGGATGGCGAGCGGCTGGCCCTTGGCGACGGCGTCGCCGGGCTTGACGAGCAATTGCACGATCTTGCCGGGCATCGGCGTGACGACGCGGTCGGTCGGCGCGCCCAGCGCATCGGCGGCGGCGAAGGGATCGTAGGGTTGGACGACGAAGGTCTCGCCGCGCTCGATGACGGCGATCGCGCCGGATTTGAGACGCAGCGCGGCGAGCGGCGACGCAGCGGCTTCGGCCACGACGCGCTTGCCGTCGACGAGAAATTCGAGCGACGGCCGCCGCCTGCCGCCGAGGCGGAAGCCGTCGCGCGCGCTCCACGGATCGCAGGCGTCGGACGGCGCGGCTTCGTCGACGATGAACTGCGCCGCCGCTTGCAGGACAGGCGCCGGGGTCACCGCGGCAGGCACCAGCGCCGCCAGATGCCGCGCGATGAAGCCGGTGTCGACCTCGCCGGCGATGAAATCGGGCTGCTTGAGGGTGCGGATCAGGAAGGCGTTGTTGGTCCTGAGGCCTGCGATCTCGGCATGTTCGAGCGCAGCGGCCAGCTTCGCCGCCGCGCCGGCGCGTGTCGCGTCGTGGGCGACGACCTTGGCGATCATCGGATCGTAATAGGGCGTCACCATATCGCCTTCGCGCACGCCGGTGTCGACGCGGATGCCGGCGGGAAAGCGCAGGCGTTCGAGCGTGCCGATGGAAGGCAGGAAGCCGGTCTGCGGATCCTCGGCGTAGAGCCGGACCTCGATGGCGTGACCGGCGATCGCCAGTTCGCCCTGCGTCTTCGGCAGCTTTTCGCCCGCGGCGACGCGCAGCTGCCATTCGACGAGATCGGTGCCGGTGATCGCTTCGGTCACCGGATGCTCGACCTGGAGTCTTGTGTTCATCTCCATGAACCAGATGCGGTCGGCTTTGAGACCGTCCGACGCGTCGGCGATGAATTCGATGGTGCCGGCGCCGGAATAGTCCACCGCCCTGGCGGCCTTCACGGCGATGGCGCCGATGGCGGCACGTATCGCCGGGCTCATGCCGGGCGCGGGTGCCTCCTCGATCACTTTTTGATGGCGGCGCTGCAGCGAGCAGTCGCGCTCGAAGAGGTGGACGACGCCGCCGTGATTGTCGGCGAAGACCTGGACCTCGATATGGCGCGGCCGCGAGACGTATTTCTCGAGCAGGACGCGATCGTTGCCGAAGGCCGAGCGGGCCTCGCGCATGGCGCCGTCGAGCGCGGCGGCGAAGTCCGCTTCGCCTTCGACCTTGCGCATGCCCTTGCCGCCGCCGCCGGCCACCGCCTTGATCAGGACGGGATAGCCGATGCGCCCCGCTTCGCCCGTGAGATGATCCGTAGACTGATCATTGCCCTGGTAACCGGGCACCACAGGCACGCCGGCCTTTGCCATCAGCGTCTTGGCGCGGTCCTTGAGGCCCATGGCGCGGATCGCGGACGCCGACGGCCCGACGAAGACGATGCCGGCGGCGGCGCAGGCCTCGGCGAATTCGGCGTTCTCCGACAGGAAACCGTAGCCCGGATGGATGGCGTCGGCGCCCGTCTCCCGGGCGGCGGCGAGGATGGCGTCGATCCGCAGATAGGATTCGCGCGGCGGGGCGGGACCGATGCGCACGGCGCGGTCGGCCGCGGCGACGTGCGCGGCACCGGCATCGGCATCGGAATAGACCGCGACGGTCGCAAGGCCCATCCGCTTTGCCGTGCGCATGATGCGGCAGGCGATCTCGCCGCGATTGGCAATCAGGAGGGTTTCGAACATCTGGTGGGTCTTAGAGCAGAATCCGCAAGGGATTGATCGTGTTTCAGGATTCGGGCCAGGTCATCGTCCGGGCCGAGCAAGAAGCATCATAGAGAGTTCCCTTCGGCAATATAATTGTTCCGCCAAAAAACATACCCCCCTCCCCCTCCGCACATCTCCCGGTCACACGGGACGTTGCCGCCGGGAGGCGTAAGATGGGCAAAAGACAGCGAGGTTCAAGGCAGACGATCTGGCCGCCGCGGCTCTATCGACAAGTTATGCGACAGCGTCCCCGCAAAACGGGGCGCGGAGCGCGGAAAGTTCGCGCTCTGCCCGTCGATAACCCGCGCATAAAAGCGCGGAAATTATTTTTCAATGCGCGTGGGCGGCGGAGGACAGGAACATTCGCTTGATGAACATCAGCACCGAGATCACGATCAGATAGCCGACATAGAGCGCCAGCGCCGTGCGCCAGAAGGACAGTTCCATCAGCGGCGGCAGGTGGAAATCGGCGTGGTTGGCGATCACCGGAATCAGCACGTTGGCGATCAGGTGGACCAGGGTGGCGCCCAGCGCCACGGCCCAGATCCGGTCCCAGGCCGGCGCAATAATGGCGGCGACCAAGGCGATGACGAGGCCCTCGACGGCGTTAACGTTGTTGAAGCCCTCGCGCAGGAAGTCGAGGATAACATTGAGGAAATGCGTGACCTGATCCAAGGCGTCCTCCCAATTGCATTAACCACTACAGGGGAACAACGCGGAACTCGGCCGGAGGCTCCCGTCCGGGCGGGCCTCAGACGCGAGTCTTTGCCGCCTCGTAGACCGCCATGTCGCCCGGATCGGCGGCAAGGGCGCGCAGGCGCTTGGCGAAAGCGCGCGATTCGGGGACGGCGAAATGCGCCTTGAGCGCCGCGGCGTCGGCCCAGCGCTCGAAGAAGTGCAGCCGCAGCGGGTTCTCGGCATCGAGATAGACGCCGTGCTCCAGACAGCCCGGCTCGCCGCGCGAACGATGGACATGTTCGAGGGCGATGCGGCGCATCTCCGCGAAGCTCTCGGGCGAGGCGGTGGCGTGGCCGGTGACGACGAGCATGGGCGTATCCCTCAGGCCTGCACTATGCGCAGTTTTTCGCCGGCGATGAACAGCGGCGCTGTGGGCGCGGCGCGCAGCAGCGCGGCCGTGAGCGCGCGCGTGGTGGCGATCAGCGCCTCGGCGACGGCTTCGGGTTTGGCGGCGGCCCTGCCGCCGAGCCAGCCCGCGATGAGCGCGAGCTGCGCCTCGGCGATCTGCCGCGCGATGACGGCAAGCGGCAGGATGGGCCGGGCACGGGCCTGGCGCGCGACGGCGGCAAGACGCGGCTCGATCAGATCGGCGAGGCAACCCGCCCAGATGGCGCGGACGGGATCGGCGAAGACGATGCCGTTGCGCCGGCGCTGCGCATGGAAATGCAGGAGCTGCGGCACGATCGCTTCGGGTGCGAGATCGTGGCCGACGATGACGGCGAGAACCGAGGACGGCCGTGCCATGGCCTGGCGCAGGATGTCTTCCTTGCCGGTGAAGTGCGTGTAGAAGGTCGAGCGGCCGACATCGGCGCGCGCCGCGACGCGCTCGACCGTGACGGCGGCGTAGCCCTCCTCCAGCAAGATGGCGACGAAGGCGCCGAGCAGCGCCTTGCGGCTCTTTTCGGTGCGGCGGTCGGGCTTGGGCGGCATGCGGTTCACATTCGGTTGAGCGGCGCAAGCGAACATGCGCGTCCAGCAGGGTTTCGCCAATCCACTACCGGACAAAGACCGGAGTTTGTCCACTAACGGACAGACGGCGCCGCGGCGCCAACAACGGTGCGGTCTTCTGCGCTAGCAAGAACTTCCAGATGGCGAATGTTCTTTCCACTGTCATGGCCCGCGATTGCGGGCCACCCAGTTGGCGAGCGTCCGTCGCGAGAACCATTGAAGGCCGACATTTCGGCATGACTGAGCTTTCGTCACCTGGGTGGCCCGCAGTCGCGCGCCATGACAATTGAACTTGAATGGAGGCTCCACCATGACCGTCACCACCGCGCCGATGTTCAACACCGAGAAACGCAGCGCCCTTCCCGGGACACGCCTAGTCGGCCTGCTTACCGCCGCAACCGGCGTCGCCGCGCTGGCGCTGCTCGCCTTTCATCCCGGCGACACGGCCAAGACGTTTGCCGATGTGCTGCGGAACGAGGCGGCCAACCGGCTGGCCGACGGCATCGTGCATGGCGGCTTCATCGCGGTGCTGGCGCTGCAGATGGTCTGCTACACGGTGTTCTCGGCGCAGCTCGGGCTGACGCGCACGGCGACGATCGCCGGCCTCGTGTTCTTCGCCATGGGCACGATGTTCCTGTCGGGCTCGATGGTGCTGGACGGGCTGGTGACGCCGGCGGTGGCGGCGAAGTATCTCGCCGCGCCCGCCAAGATCGAATATGCCAAGAGCCTGTTCGTGCTGATCGGCGCGCTGATCTCATTCCTGATGCCGCTCGGCCTCGCCTTCCAGTCCGCCGCCATCGCGGCCTGGGGCTGGGCGCTGGTGGCAAGCGGCATGTCGCGCGTGCTGGGCGTGATCGCGATGCTCGCGGGTGCGGGCTTGGTGGCTGCCCTCGCCTCAAGCTTCGCCGCGATGAACCCATTCGCGCTGATGGGCGCGATGGCGGCGATTGCGGCGTGGGCGATGGCGGCGGGCGTCCTGCTTGCGCGGCGCTGACGAAGGAGCCGTCACCACCAGCCCCAGATTCTCGCACTCACACGGACAGCGACCAGCAGGGTTGCCAATGCAAAGGCGAAAAAGTTCACGAAGCCCAGCGTTCCGATGACGCCGTTCGTCAAGGTGAAGTCCGACACGCCGTGCTGCTTGGCGCCGCGCGTCAGGACCAGAAGGCCCGACAACATGCTGAGGGCAAACAGCACGACTCCGCTGAAGTCGATTATCTTTTCCCAGAGCGGATAAGGAGTCGGCATCTGGCTTTTGTCGAGGACGAACGCGATCCCACCGCCCGCCAGGGTGATGATGACCTTCGTGGCGTCGAGCGCGGCGTCCAACCCCTCCTTGGTGGAAGGCTTCGCCGCGGGGCCGGCTTTCTTCTCGGGTGCTGACTTCGCCATGAATCAATCGCAGAACCAGAAGAGGTACCTGCAGAGAATGAACCCCCAAGCCTGGGCGATGTCGGCGTCGCTGATGGAAACGACGTTGTGACCGGGCTGCGACTTGTAGACGTAGACCTGATTGAGGATGTTCGAAACCTCTTCATCGAAGTGATGGCCGTTGACATGCACCGTCCCGCCATGGCGGGCGAAATATGCCGGGCTTTTCAACATCAGCCCGTCGACGGCGCCGAGGTCGACCGCGACATTCATTTTCGTTTCGAAATTGCGGACGCTGCCGAGCAGCAGGTCTCGCGCTTCATAAGTCGAATTCAAAACGATCGGCGCGCCCGCGACCGGTGAAGACATGAAGCCCCCTGCATATCGCCAATCTACATTCTGAATACACCAAAACTGGTCTCTTGTATCTCCTTATTCAGACAAGCGCTGAAGGCGAGCGCCAGCACGCGCCGCGTGTCGGCCGGCGCGATGATGCCGTCGTCCCAGAGGCGGGCGGTCGCGAAGTAGGGACTGCCCTCCTCCTCGAAACGCTCGCGGATCGGTTTCTTGAAGGCCTCGGCCTCGTCCGGCGTCCATTTGTCGGCGTCGCGGTGCACGGTGGCGAGAACGGAGGCGGCCTGCTCGCCGCCCATCACGCTGATGCGGGAATTGGGCCAGCTGAACATGAAGCGCGGCGAGTAGGCGCGGCCGCACATGCCGTAATTGCCGGCACCGTAGGAGCCGCCAATGACGAGCGTGATCTTGGGCACCTGGGCGCAGGCGACCGCGGTGACCATCTTGGCGCCGTCCTTGGCGATGCCGCCGGCCTCGTATTTCTGGCCCACCATGAAGCCCGCGATGTTCTGCAGGAAGAGCAGCGGAATTTTCCGCTGGCAGCACAGCTCGATGAAATGCGCCGCCTTGAGAGCGCTTTCGCTGAACAGGATGCCGTTGTTGGCGACAATTCCGATGGGGATGCCTTCGAGCCTGGCGAAGCCGGTGACGATGGTGGTGCCGTAGAGTTTCTTGAACTCATCGAACTGCGAGCCATCGACCAGGCGGGCGATGACCTCGCGCACATCGTATTGCGTGCTGAGCGAAGGCGGCACGATACCGTCCAGTTCGGCGACGTCGAACAGCGGCGGGCGGGGGGGCGCCAGCGGGATGTTCGGCTGCTTGGCGGTGTTCAGTCCCGCCACGATGCGGCGGACGATGGCGAGGGCGTGGGCGTCGTCGCCGGCATAATGATCGGCGACGCCGGAGTGGCGGGCGTGGACGTCGGCGCCGCCCAGCGCCTCGGCGGTGACGATCTCGCCGGTCGCGGCCTTCACCAGCGGCGGACCGCCGAGGAAGATGGTGCCCTGCCCCTTGACGATGATGGTCTCGTCGCTCATCGCCGGGACGTAAGCGCCGCCGGCGGTGCAGGAGCCCATGACGCTGGCGATCTGCGGGATGCCGGCGGCGGACATGTTCGCCTGGTTGAAGAAGATGCGGCCGAAATGTTCGCGGTCGGGGAAGATCTCCGCCTGGTTCGGCAGGTTGGCGCCGCCGCTGTCCACCAGATAGATGCAGGGCAGACGGTTTTCGCGCGCAATCTCCTGGGCGCGGAGGTGTTTCTTCACGGTGAGCGGATAGTAGGTGCCGCCCTTGATCGTGGCGTCGTTGCAGACGATGACGCATTCGCGGCCCGCGACGCGGCCGATGCCGGTGATGAGGCCGGCGCCATGGATGTCGCCGTCATACATGCCATAGGCGGCGAGCGGGGAGAGTTCGAGGAACGGCGCGCCGGGATCGACCAGGCGCTCGACGCGCTCGCGGGGGAGCAGCTTGCCGCGTTCGGTGTGGCGCTTGCGGGAGCGCTCGTCGCCGCCGAGCGCGGCGGTGGCGGTGCGGGATCTGAGCTCGTCGACGAGCGCGGCCATCGCGGCGGCGTTGGCCTTGAACGCCGGCGCGGCGGGGGAAAGGTCGGATTTGAGGCTGGTCATGCGATTTTTTTCCGAATCAGTGTGACCTGTGACGGCTCATTTGAGCACGACACTGTGGGGCTTCTCGCGGGCGATGTCGCCGGCAAGCTTGAGCAGGTCCGTCAGGTAGGCAACCTCCGCCTCGAGCCGGTATTCGGTGTGGCGCAGCGCCCACTTTTTCGCCAGCCCCACTTTCGCCGGCACGCCTTCGTTGACCCGCCGGCTTTCCGCGAGCATCGCCTGCACCTTCTTGAGCCGCTCGCCAAGGAGCGCCGGCAGCGTCTTGCGCATTTTTGCGTCCATGCGGGTGAGCGCCAGATCGAAGGGATCGAATTTGAACCAGACGTCGCTGAGGCCCGCGCGGCGCAGATCCTCGAGCGCGCGGCGACCCTCCTCGGTAATCTCGTAGATTTGCCGCATGGGCCGGTTGCCCTCCTGCTCGCGGCCCGCCTCGCGCAGCAGGCCCTCGGCGGCGAGCCGCTTCATCGCGCCATAGACCGCGCCGACCGAGATGTCCGTCCACAGCGGCACCTGCATGCGCTCGGCCCAGGCCCGCAGCAGGTGGCCGTGCATCGGGCCGAACTCGTGGAACGACGACAAGATGAAAAGGCGAATGGAAGACATATGGCGCTTTGCTCTCGCGAGAGTAATCGTGCTAGACTGATCCTACACGATAATCGAACCGGGCCCCACGCAGTATGCCCCAGGGCCGGCCGACCGCAGAGAACATGCCCAGGACCACTAACAGCCCATGACAAAGCTTCTGGTCATCGGAGCCTCCGGCTTTGTCGGCGGCTATCTCGCCCGCGCGCTGCTGGCGGACGGACACGCGGTTCGCTGCCTGGCGCGCGATCCGGCCAAGGTCCAGGGCCTGGCGGCGCTCGGCTGCGAGATCGTCCAGGGCGACATGTCCGATCCCGCGTCGCTGCACTCTGCGCTGGACGGCATCGCGGCCGTCTACATCTGCGTCCAGACGCTCTCCGCACAACCGGCCAGTCCGGCCGGACAGGGCTTCATGGCGGTGGAAACGACCGGGATGCAGAACATCGTGGCCGCCTGCAAGACGCACGGCACGCGCCGCGCGATCTATGTGACGGCGCTCGGCATGGCGCCCGATTCTCCGAGCGAATGGGTCCGTGGGCGCTGGCAGATAGAACAGTCCCTGGTGAACAGCGGCCTCGATGCGACCGTCATCCGGCCCGGCATGATCGTCGGCGCGGGCGGCCGCGGCTTCGCAATGACGGCGAGCCGCGCCAGGAGCCGCCTTGCCATCGTCCTCGGCAACGGCAGAACGCGGATGCGGCACGTCGCAATCGGCGATCTTGTCTATTATCTCATCGGCGTGCTCGGCGAGCCGCGCACCTACGGCCAGTGCTACGACGTCGGCGGCGACGAACTCTACAGCGGCGACCGGCTGATCGACATCGTGGCCGACGTTCTGGGCCGGCCGCATCCCGCCAAGCTGCACATTCCGCTGTCGCTGCTCGGCGCCCTCGCGCCGCTCATCGAACGGCTGACGAAGGTGGCGTCGAAGGGCGCGATCAAAGGCATTGCCGACGGCCTGAACGTGGAAGGCATCGGCGACCCGCTGCCGATCCGCGCGGTCCTGCCGCGCCCGCCGCTGGATTTTCGCCGCGCCGCCCGGACGGCGCTCAACATTCAACCCAAGGAGTAATCGCGATGCGGGTATTCGTCACCGGCGCCGCCGGTTTTATCGGTTCGGCCGTCGTTCAGGAACTGATCGGCGCGGGCCACAAAGTGCTTGGCCTTGCCCGGTCCGACGCCAATGCGCAAGCGCTCGCCGTGGCGGGCGCCGAGATCCATCGCGGATCGCTCGAAGACGTCGAAAGCCTGAAGAGCGGTGCGGCGCAGTGCGACGGCGTGATCCACACCGCCTTCATCCACGACTTCTCGAAGTTCGCGGAGAACGGACAGGTCGACAAGCGCGCCATCGAGGCGATGGGCGAGGTGCTGACGGGCAAGCCGTTGGTCGTGAGCTCGGGGACCGCGATGATCGCGCCGGGACAGCTCGCGACCGAGGATATGCGGTCGGCGCACGACGCTCTGCCGCGCGTCTCCGAGCAGATGGCGTTCGGCCTGGCGCACAAGGGCGTGCGCGCGACGGCGATCCGGCTGGCGCCGGCGGTGCACGGCACGAGCGCGGCCGGTTTCCGCGCGGGGTTCGTCTCCTATGCGGCGGAGGTGGCGCGCGAGAAAGGCGTCTCGGGATATGTCGGCGACGGCGCGAACCGCTGGAACCTGGTGCACCGGCTGGATGCGGCGAAGCTCTACCGCCTGGCGCTCGAAAGAGGCAGACCGGGATCGGCGTATCACGCGGTCGGCGAGGAAGGCATTGCGGTCAGGGACATCGCTGCGGCGATCGGCAGGAAACTGAACCTGCCGGTGCGCTCGATCGCGCCGGAGAAGGCCGGCGAGCATTTTGGCTTCCTCGGCATGTTCCTCGGCCTCGACCTCCCCGTATCGAGCGCCCAGACGCAGGCAGAACTGGGGTGGAAGCCGACGGGGCCGGGGCTGCTGGCGGATTTGGAAGCGAATTTCTCCGCTTGAAAAATTAAAGTCCTCTCCCCCGCTCTGCGGGGGCGAGGGTCGTCACCCTATTAGCTCCACCGCGACCGCGGTCGCTTCGCCGCCGCCGATGCACAGCGCCGCGACGCCGCGTTTGAGGCCGCGCTTTTCGAGGGCGGCGAGGAGCGTGACGAGGATGCGCGCGCCCGAGGCGCCGATGGGATGGCCGAGCGCGCAGGCGCCGCCGTTGACGTTGACCTTGGCATGGTCGAGGCCGAGGTCGCGCATCGCGATCATGGCGACGACGGCGAAGGCTTCGTTGATCTCGTAGAGGTCGACATCGTCCTTGCTCCAGCCGGCGGCCTTCAGCACCTTTTCGATGGCGCCGACCGGCGCGGTGGTGAACCAGCGGGGCTCGCCGGCGTTGGAGGCCTGCGCCACGATGCGGGCGATGGGCTTGAGACCGCGCTTCCTTGCCTCTTCGGCGCTCGACAGGATCAGCGCGGCGGCGCCATCGGAGATCGACGACGAATTCGCCGCCGTCACCGTGCCGTCCTTGGCGAAGGCCGGCTTGAGGGTCGGGATTTTCGCGGGGTCGGCCTTCCTGGGCTGCTCGTCGCCGGACACGGTGGTCTCGCCGCCCTTGGCCGACACTTTCACCGCGACGATCTCGCCGGCGAAGTCACCCGAGTCCTGCGCCCGCTTGGCGCGTTTGAGCGACTCCGTCGCGTAGGCATCCTGCTCGGCGCGGGTGAACTGGTAGTGGCGCGCGGCGTCTTCGGCATAGGCGCCCATCAGGCGATGCTCATAGGCGTCTTCGAGGCCGTCGAGGAACATCGAATCCTTGATCTCGCCGTGACCGAGGCGATAGCCGCCGCGGGCCTTGGGCAGCAGATACGGCGCGTTCGACATGCTCTCCATGCCGCCGGCGATGGCGACCGTGGCGCGGCCGGCGGAGATCTGGTCGGCGGCCATCATCACCGCCTTCATGCCCGAGCCGCACATCTTGTTGATCGTCGTCGCCGGCACGTCGAACGGCACGCCGGCATGGACCGCCGCCTGGCGCGCCGGCGCCTGGCCGAGGCCGCCCGGCAACACACAGCCCATCACCGTCTCGTCGATATCGGCGGCCGAGACGCCGGAGCGGCTGACGGCCTCGGCAATTGCGGCGGCGCCGAGTTCCGGCGCGGTCTTGCCCGCAAGCTCGCCCTGGAAGCCGCCCATCGGGGTGCGGGCACCGGACAGGATGACGACATCGGTTGCAGCCATGGCACGGCAATCCCTTGGTTAATCGGCCGTCCCATCGTGACACAAAGGCCATGACCGGGGCGGCCCCCTGAGTTATCATCAAATGGCGAGCCCGGCCAATGAGCCGGTGGGGAATGGGGCGTATGAACAGAATCGCGATTGCCGCGATCGGGATATTGGCGGTGCTGGCGCCGCTTGCCCTCTATTTCGCCGTCCCGCGCATGGGCGTCCATCTCGACACCAATTTCATCGTCCTGCTCGCCGGCGCGCTCGCCTTCGGCGCCTCGACGGCCGCCCTGCTGACGGGCGTGGCCGGACGGCAGGGCGCGAGCCGGCCGTACCAGAGAAGCCGGCTGAACGAGATGCCGACGACGCAGAAGATCTCGCTGTTTCGCGATGCCGAAAAGCTGGAGATCACGGCGCGGCCCGAGCAGACGGTCGGCGAAATCCTGGTGCGCTTCGGCGATACGTTCAAAAACCTGCCGGAGCACATGGACAAGAAGATCGTCCTCACCCTCAAGGGCTCCAAGAAAAAAGACTTCAACCCGGTCGTGTTGCGCCAGCTGTTCGCGACGCTGACGCCGTTCAAGCTCGAGCACGTGCTGCTGATGCAGGAGGGCGAGACCTATGTCGGCTATATTCCCGGCAAGCGCGCGGCGGCCGACTTCGCGGGCGCGAACGCCGAGACCAAGATCGCGGACTGCATCGTCAAGGTGCTCGCCAAGCCCGACGACGACAAGTCGCTCAAGGCGCTCAGAGGAATGAGCGGTGCGACCCTGAACGACACCGTCGACGAAGCCGACAACATCCGCCAGGCGGTGATCAAGTTCAACGCGGACGACGGCGTGCAGGAACTCGTCGTCCACCGTCACCTGAAGCCGATCGGCATTCTCACGCGGTCCGACCTGCTGACGCTGGCGTCGACCGAAGCGATTCTGGCAGGGCTTTAGCGCTGTTGCCAACGCGACAAACACCCTTGAGCCAAGTCAGAAATTGTAATACAAAGTATTACAAACCTGCTCGTAGACTCAAATGACCAAGGACGTAACACTTTCCCTGCGTGTGGACCGCAAGCTTTCCGGAAAGCTGGAAAAGGCGGCGAAGACGTTGCGCCGTTCGAAATCTTCGATCGCGGCAATGGCGATTGAGCACTTTATGGAGCTCGATGCCCGAGAGATGGAACTCACTGCGCAAGCGCTGCAGCGTGCGGAGGCGGGTGGGCCGTTCATTTCCCATGAAGATATGGCGAAATGGATGCGCAGCATGGCAACCGGTTGTGAATTACCCCCGCCAAAAGCGACATTGAAATATTAGCAACCCATGCGCGTCGTCTGGGAAGCCGCAGCCAGTGTCGACCTTGCAAAAATCTGGCGCCATATTGCGAAAGACAAGCCGGTCGCTGCACGGGGCGTATTCAACCGCATCCTAAACGGCGTCGACATATTGGCGCAGTCGCCCGAATTGGGGCGAAGGGGTAGATTGGCCCGTTCACGGGAATTCATTTTCGCAGACATTCCGTATCTTGCGATTTACCGCATCAACGAACGCCACAAAACGGTGGAAATTCTTCGCATCGTACATGCTGCCCAAGCGTGGCCGCGCAAACATTAATTCCCGCTCTCCTCGAACAGTTCGCGGCCGATCAGCCAGCGGCGGATCTCGCTGGTGCCGGCGCCGATTTCGTAGAGCTTGGCGTCGCGCAGCAGGCGTCCGGTCGGATAGTCGTTGATGTAGCCGTTGCCGCCGAGGCACTGGATCGCCTGCAGCGCCATCCAGGTGCCTTTTTCGGCGGCGTAGAGGATGGCGCCGGCAGCGTCTTTGCGGGTGGTCTGGCCGCGGTCGCAGGCGCGCGCCACGGCGTAGACATAGGAGCGCACCGCCGACAGCGCGACATACATGTCGGCGAGCTTGCCCTGCATGAGCTGGAACGAGCCGATCGATTCGCCGAACTGCTTGCGGTCGTGGACATAAGGGATCACGACGTCCATGCAGGCCTGCATGATGCCGACCGAGCCGGCGGCGAGCACGGCGCGCTCGTAGTCGAGGCCGCTCATCAGCACGTTGACGCCCCGGCCCTCGCCGCCCAGCACGTTCTCCTCGGGAATCTCGCAGTCCTCGAACACCAGCTCGGCGGTGTCGCTGCCGCGCATGCCGAGTTTGTCGAGCTTCTGCGCGGTGGAAAAGCCCTTGAACGATTTCTCGACCAGGAAGGCGGTGATGCCGCGCGCGCCGGCGGCGGGATCGGACTTGGCATAGACCACCAGCGTGTCGGCATGCGGCGCGTTGGTGATCCACATCTTGGTGCCGTTCAGCACGAAGCGGTCGCCCTTGCGCTCGGCGCGCAGCTTCATCGCGGTGACGTCCGAGCCGGCGCCGGGCTCGCTCATCGCCAGCGCGCCGACATGGTCGCCGGTCAGAAGTCCGGGGAGGTAGCGGCGCTTCTGCGCCGGACTGCCATTGCGCCGGATCTGGTTGACGCAAAGATTCGAATGCGCGCCATAGGACAGGCCGACCGAGGCCGAAGCGCGGCTGATCTCCTCCATCGCCACGACGTGCTCGAGATAGCCGAGCCCCAGGCCGCCGAACTCCTCCTCCACCGTGATGCCATGCAGCCCGAGGGCGCCCATCTCAGGCCATAGCTGGCGCGGGAACAGGTTGCTGCGGTCGATCTCGGCGGCGAGCGGAGCAATTTTGTCATCGCTGAACGTCCGCACGGTCTCGCGGATCATGTCGGCGGTCTCGCCCAGCCCGTGATCGAGGGAACGAAAGTCGTTGGCGGTCATCGGGCGGCTCCGGCGAAATCGGCGCGATCCTAGCCTAACGCGCGGCAATGCGAAGCGCGGGAACCGGCGGGGCGAGCGGCGGAATATCGCCTCGCTTCCGGCGTGCCGGACGTAATATAAGGTGCCCAGCCAGCAGCGGACCGCAACAGCACACTTACCATGCCGAACCAGAAACCCTTCGCGGGCGAACCCGTTACCGACACGGCGCCGAACCTGGTGCCCGGCCGCAGCTGTGCCGATTGCACGCTCTGCTGCATGCTGTATCCGGTTCCAGCGCTGACCAAGCCGGCAAATGTCTGGTGCGTGCACTGCGACGTCAGCGCCGGCTGCCGCAACCACGAACACCGCCCGCAGATGTGCCGCGACTTCTTCTGCCACTACCGCCTCGACGCGGACGTGCCGGAACACTGGAAGCCGAACCGCTCGCACATGGTCATGGTATCGGACGCCAGCGGCGCCCGGATCATCATCGATGTCGATCCGGCGCACCCCGAGGCCTGGCGCGAGGCGCCCTATTACCAGGACCTCAAGGCCTGGTCGGCCAATCGGCTGCGGGCCGAAAAGCAGGTGCATGTACGCAGCGGCGGGCGGATCGTCGTCATATTGCCCGACCGCGACGTCGATCTCGGCGAGGTCGGCGACCGCATGATCGTGACCAACAAGACCTGGACGCCGAACGGCCCCCTGCTCGACTTCGAACTGATCGCGCGCGACAGCCCGCAGGCGCTGGCGCTGCAGCGCCGGGCTGCCGAGCCGCCCAATCCGTTCCGCTGGTAGCCAAATAACCGTTGGCGGTGCCGATGCGCCGGTCCATCATCGCGGCAGGGAGACAGAATGTCCGCGCCAGTACTCGTCCGGGATTGCGACGGCTGCACCTTGTGCTGCAAGGTGATGGGCATCGAGGAACTCGGCAAGCCGACCAACACCTGGTGCGGGCACTGCCTCAAGGGCAAGGGCTGCGGCTTCTACGAGCACCGCCCGACCTCGTGCCGCGAGTTCAACTGCGTCTACCTGACCAATCCCAATCTCGGCCCCGAATGGCGGCCGGCCGACGCCAAATTCGTCATTCGCCACGAGGGCGGCGGCGGCGGGCGCATCGCGATCCACGTCGACACTCAGCGCCCCGACGCCTGGCGGCGCGAGCCGTTCCTGTCGACCTTCCACGCCTGGGCGGAAGTCGGCGCCCGGCACATGGGCCAGGTCGTCGTCTACGTCGGGCGGCATGTCCACGTCATCGTACCGGACCGCGTCGTCGATCTCGGCGAGATCGCGCCCGACGAGCTGATCCTGACCACTATGATCCAGACGCCGCAGGGTGTTCGGCTCGAGCCGTTCAAGGCCGGTCCCGGCGATCCGCGCTATGCCGAGTTCCTCGCGGCGCAGGGCAAGCCACGGGCCGGTTTCGGCCCATGACAAATCCGTCCGCTGGCCCTAATCTTGGCAATAGTCCGCGGCACGCCTAGCTTTTTGCCGCCTCGCGCACCATGGGGATGGGAATGACAGAGACATTGAATTTGGACGCCGGACGAACCGCGCCCGTGGCAAAGCCCGCCAAGACGTCGCTCTTGGGGCGGTTCGCGGCGCAATATGCCGATATCGCGACACCGTTCGAGGTCCACCTGCCCGACGGCACCAGCCAGCGCTTCGGCCAGGGCACGCCGACCTTCCAGCTCTCCATCCGCACCGACCGCGGCCTGAAGGCGGTCTCCAGCCTCGACGAAGGCAAGATCGCCGACGCCTATCTGTCGGGCGACATCGACCTCGACGGCGACATGCTCAAGCCGTTCGAGCTGCGCGGTGCGATGAAGGATTTCCATCTGGTCACCGAGGCCTGGCGCTACCTGCAGCCGCTGTTCTTCGGCCAGGTGCACACCAACAAGCAGGCGATCTCGGCGCATTACGACCTCGATTCGGAGTTCTTCCTGGCGTTCCTCGATCCCAAGACGCCCTGCTACACGCAAGGTATGTATGAGAGCCCGGACGAGACGCTCGACGTCGCGACCTTGCGCAAGTTCGACTATGCGTTCGAAAAGCTGAAGCTGAAGCCCGGCGACCACATCCTGGAGATCGGTCCGGGCTGGGGCGCCTGGTTCGAATATGCCTCGGCGCGCGGCGTGAAATGCACCGGCATCTCGATCTCCAAGGAATCGATCCGCTTCCTGACCGAAAAGGGCAAGACGCTGGGACGCGACTGGGACGTGCTGGAGAGCGATCTGCTGGAATTCAATCCCGGCTACAAATTCGACGCCGTCGTCATCATGGGCGTGATCGAGCACCTGCCCGACTATCTCAGCGTGATGAAGAAATTCATGACGCTGGTGAAGCCGGGCGGCCGCATCTTCCTGGACGGCAGCGCCTGCACCAAGAAATACGAATTGTCGTCGTTCATGGTGAAGTACATCTATCCCGGCAACCACTCGTTCCTGGTGCTGGACGATCTGCTCAACAAGGTGGCCAAGACGCCGCTGCAGGTCGAGGAAGTGTTCAACGACCGCATGAGCTACGCCTACACCTTCATCCAGTGGGCCAAGAATCTCGACGCGCACAAGGAGTTCCTGGTCGGCAAGTTCGGCGATTTCAATTTCCGCCGCTTCAGGCTGTATCTGTGGGGCGCGGCCTATGAGTTCATCAGCCGGAGCCTGGACTGCTACCGGTTGATCCTGCAGCTGCCGGAAGATGCGGCGGTGGAGAAATAGGGGGCGGGACGGGGCCGGTCGGCGGGGATTCTGGCAGCTTCCCTTGGCGGAAAAGCTCTGCTAAACCCCCGCGCCTACCGGTGATTTTGCAGACATGTGCGGTCGTGGCGGAATTGGTAGACGCACTACCTTGAGGTGGTAGCGGGGCAACCCGTGGAAGTTCGAGTCTTCTCGACCGCACCAGTCTTTCCTTCTGTTTTGCGTTTTCTCCTTACCTTGCTCGAGCACGGGACGTGACGCGATGAACCATGCATCCTCACCCGAGGCGGTCGCCCGCAGGCTGATCGCCGAATACAATCGCGGCCTGCCCGACTGGGTCGAGGCGGTGCATGCCGAAACCACCGAATGGATCGAACTGCCGTTCCTCGGCGGCGCGGGGCGCAGCGGCGGGCGGGCGGAGCTGCGCAAGGCGGCCGAGCTGCAGGTCGCGAACTTCCCCGACCGCCGGATGACGCTGCTCAACGTCGTGGCGGACACCGACCAGGTGGCGCTCGAGGTCGAGTGGACCGGCACGGCGGCGCTGGACACGGCGTGGGCGAAGAAGGGCTCCGGGCTGACGCTGCGCGCGGTGCTGATCCTCACCGTCAAAGGCGGGCGCGTGGTGAAGGAAGTCGATTACGTCATTGCGATGCCGGCCTGAGGGCCGCAGGCGCGCCACTCTAAATGCCGCCGCCATCCGTCAGATGGATGCCGCACTCGTCCTTGTCGAGGCCGGACCAGCGGCCGGCGCGATAATCCTCGCCGGCGGCGACGCGGCTGGTGCAGGGCATGCAGCCGATCGAGGGATAGCCGTCTTCGACCAGCGGATGGCGCGGCAGATCGTGCTTGAGGGTATAGGCCTCGAGCTTGGCGAGCGACCAGTCCGCCAGCGGATTGAAGCGGAAGCGGCCCTCGAAGAACTCCACCGCCTGCATCTCGGCGCGTTCGCGGGTCTGGAAACGCTTGCGGCCGGTAATCTGGGCGGCGAAGGGCTCGAGCGCACGCTTGAGCGGGATCACTTTGCGGAAATTGCAGCAGGCATCGGTGTCGCGCGACCACAGCGTGCCTTCGGGATCGGCCTTGGCGCGGTCAGCGGGATCCGGCGCCAGCGAGCGCACGTCGCCGAGGCCGAGCAGATCCTGCAGGCGGTCGCGATAGCGCAGCGTCTCGCCGAACAGCTTGCCGGTGTTGAGGAACAGGATCGGCGTCGCCGGATCGATCGCAGCCACCAGGTGCAGTAGCACGGCCGACTCGGCACCGAACGAAGAGACCACCGCCGACTTGCCCCGGAACTCGCCGGTCAGCGCGAGTTCGAGAATACCGTGCGCATCCCTGCCCCGCGCCGCGTCCTGCAGCTGCGCCAGCTTGGCGACGACGAGGGGGTCGACGGCGCCCGCCCCGGCCCGGTCGAAGGCGCGCGGAGCAATGCCGCGGGCGCGGTCGATGACGGTGACGGTGGCGCTCATGCGAGCCAGCCCTTCTCCGAGACCAGCGCGCGGGTGCGGCGGGAGACTTCGTCGGGAGCGAGGCCGCCGGCGCGCCAGCCGGCACGGGCCGCGCCAACCTCTTCCAGGTGCAGCTGCCATTCGGGGCCGAAGCGGGTTTCGAGCCATTCGCGCAGCTGGCGCGCGAGGCCGGGCGCCTGCCCGCCGGTTGAGGCCGTCAGGACGAGATCGCCGCGCCGGACGATGGCGGGGACGTGGAAGTCGCAGAGTTCGGGGATGTCCTCGGCATTGACCAGGATGCCGGCAGCGCGGGCGCGGCGGCTCAGTGCGGCTGCTGCTTCGGGTTCGAGGCCGGCAACGAAGAGGATGCGGATGTCCGGAAGTGATTCCTGAGGATCGACCGCCAAGAGCTTGATTCCAGCTTCGCCGAGCAGCGCCGCGCGGCGGGCACGGGCTTCACCGGCGCCGGCCAGGCCGACGCGGACGAACTCGTCGCTGAGTATGATGGGGAGCAAAACGGCCTCCGCCCCGGACGGTCTGGCCCGGTTCTACAGCAGAGGTACGCATGGTCTTAATAAAATGCAAGGATGAGGTGGGGAATAAAATATTCCACACCAATATGTCGTTTAACTATTGATAGCCGCGCAGCAGATCGGTGATCGAGACCCCGATCTTGTCGCCATGGATGACGATTTCGCCCTTCGCCACCGGCCGGTCATTGGCCAGGATCAGCACCGGGTCGTCCTGCCGGGAATCGAGCTCGATGACGGCGCCGCGGCCCATGCGCAGCAGCTGGTGCATCGGAATGGTGGAACTGCCCAGGACCACAGAGATTTCGACTTTGACGCCGGAGATATTCGAGGACATGTAGGACCCCATGGATGACAGGTCCGAGTTTCCGGCGGTTATGCTTACGGACGGGTTAACGCGGCCGGCGGTGGAATGGCGGATTGCGGGCGGCCTGACGCCCTACCCCGAGGCCGTGGCCTTCATGGAGGCGCGGGCCGCCGCCATCGCCTCCGGCCAGCGCCCGGAACTGGTGTGGCTGGTGGAGCATCCGCCGATCTACACGGCCGGAACCAGCGCCAAGGATGCCGACCTGCTGGAGGCACGCTTTCCTGTGTTCAAGACCGGCCGCGGCGGCCAGTTCACCTATCACGGCCCCGGCCAGCGCGTCGGCTATGTCATGCTCGACCTCAAGCGGCGGCGTGCCGACGTCAGGGCCTATGTCCGCGACCTGGAAGAGTGGCTGATCCGCACGCTGGCGGCCTTCAACGTCAAAGGCGAGCGGCGCGACGGGCGCGTCGGCATCTGGGTCGCGCGCGGGGCGCGGGAAGACAAGATCGCCGCCATCGGCGTGCGCGTGCGGCGCTGGGTGACGTTCCACGGCGTCAGCCTCAACGTCGATCCGGAGCTTTCGCATTTCTCCGGCATCGTTCCCTGCGGCGTCAGCGAGCATGGCGTGACGAGCCTGCACGACCTGGGGCTGGCGGTGACGATGGCAGACGTCGACGTGGCGATGAAGGCGGCATTCGGCGAGGTGTTTGGCTAAAGCTCGAACGCTTTTGGGGGTATTCATCATGCCGCGCGTGTCTGCCGCGTTTTTCGCGACCGGTGTTCTTTGCATCCTGGCGAGCGGGGCCATCGGGATGTACATGGCGCATGCCAATGACGCCACCTATGGCGGACTGCACGCGCATCTCAACCTGGTGGGCTGGGCGACGATGGCGCTGTGCGGCACCTTCTATGCGCTGACGCGCGGCACGATGTGGGTGCCGCTGGCGTGGATCAACTACGCGATCCTGACCGCCGGCATCGTGCTGTTCTTTCCGGCCTATGCGCTGTTCCTCAGCCACGGCAACGATCCCGTCTATGAACCAGTGATGACGGCCGGCAACGGCCTCACGGGTCTGGGCATGCTGGTGTTCGCGATTTCGGTGTTTCGCGAACTGTTCCGCGCGCGGCCTTCCAATTAGAGCGACGGCCGGCGCCTGAAGCCCTTGTCGGCCGGCGCCTCAGCCTTGTGCATCTCGACGTCGCGGACATTGGCGCCGGGCGGACCCTTCATGCACAGGCCGACCAGCGTTTCGACCGCGGCGTTGGGGCCGGAGACCAGGATCTCGACCGTGCCGTCGGCGCGGTTGCGGATCCAGCCGTCGACGCCGAGCCGCGTGGCTTCGCCGATCACATAATTGCGGTAGCCCACGGCCTGGACGAAACCTTCGATCCGAAGGCGCAGATGCGTAAGATCGTCTGACATCGCGCCAGTATGAAGCATTTCGCGGCGCCCAGGCCAGAGGCCGCATCCGATCGCGCATCCAAATCCGGTGCCGCCGCATCTATCCTCGGACATCGAAGGAAATGACATGGCCCGCAAAATCCTGTTCGCAAGTCTTGGCGTGGCCGGTGCCGCGGCGCTGCTGCTGGGCGGGCTCTATCTCTTCTTCACCGCCTGGTTCAATCCGTCGCCGCCGGCGGCGAACTTTCCCAGGCCCGCAACGGCACTGGACGCACAACGCCAGGACCTCGTGCAGTTCAAGCGCCTGGTGGCGCTCGACCAGGCCTATGCGCCGGCCGACCGCGCGCAGGCCAACCGCGCCATCGACGCACTCGGCGCAGGCAAGGCCGTGCTCGGCTGGGCTGGCCTACGAACCCAACTGATGCGCATCGCGGCCTTCGCCGACAACGGCCACACCACGGTCTATTCCGGCGACAACCGGCGGCCGAATGCCGTGCCGCTGCGCGTCGCAGCGTTCGCCGACGGCGTTTATGTCCTGCGCACCAAGGCAGACGATGCGGACCTGCTCGGCGCGCGGCTCGAAAAGGTCGACGGCGTCCCGCTCGCCGACGTGCTGACGAAACTCGATGCGCTGCGCGGCGGCCCGGCGCGGTGGCGGCGGACGGCGGCGCTGGTCTGGCTGCAGTCGCCGGAGATCCTGAACGGCATCGGCGTGGCGCCGCAGACGGACCTGACGGTGTGGACATTGCGGACGAGCGACGGACGCGAAATCACGCGCGCGCTCAAGGGCGCGCCGCTCGCCAGGGGCGAGTCGTTCGAGGACGACATACGCTGGCTGTCGCCGGAGCCGATGGACGGCGAGCCGCGCAGCTGGCGCGCACTCGCGCCGGCGACGCTGCCGCCGACATTGCGCGACTTCAACAGGACGTTCCGGCGCGCTAGGCTCGGCAACAGCTGCGTGCTCTTCCTGCAGATGAAAGCCGTGACCGACGGTCCCGACGAGAAGATCGCCGACTGGATCGCGCAGACCCAGAGCGCCATGGCGGCGAACAAGCCCTGCGCGGTGATTCTGGACCTGCGCTTCAACGGCGGCGGCGACTACACCAACACCTATGCCTTCGCCCACAGATTGCCCGCGCTGATGCAGCCGGGGGCGCGACTCTACCTGCTGACGGGCCCGCACACCTTCTCTGCCGCGATCAGCACCGCCGCTTTCGTCAAGGACGCGCTCGGACCGCGCACTGTCATCCTGGGCGAGATGGTGGGCGACCGCCTGAAATTCCTCTCGGAGGGCAATTTCGGCTGCCTGCCGAATTCGGGCATTTGCTTTCATTATTCGACCGGAATGCACAACTATTCTGCGCCTTGCACCGATTGGCGAGTCTGCTACTGGCTCAACTGGTTTTATCCGGTTCGCGTGCGATCGCTGGCGCCCGACGAAACGATCGCGCTGCGTTTCGCCGATTGGCGCAGCGGTCACGATGCCGTGTTCGCGCGGGCCTTGGCGCTTGCCGAGCCTAGTCATTAAACAGGCCTTCATGGCAAAGGAGCTATGCGTTTTGCGCGCATTGCACCGTTAGGAGCGTAGCGGCCAGTTTGACTCTACACATTGCGATTGGGGATTTTCTTGCAGGCAAAATGGTTTATGGCGGCCGCGACGGCGGCAGTGCTGGCGGCGGGACCCGTTCTTGCCGACCCGGCGCCGAACGCGGTGCTGACCTACGATCAGGCCTTCTTTGCCGAGGCACGGCCCAACACGGCCTATGACATGATCGGCCGCCTGCCGGGCTTCAGCTTCACCGACGTCGGCACGGCGCGCGGCTTCGCGGGCACGGCGGGCAATGTGCTGATCAACGGCCAGCGGCCGACCGCCAAGAGCGATTCGCTGCAGTCGATCCTGCAGCGCATTCCGGCGGCCAATGTCGACCATGTCGAACTGATCCGCGGCGGCGCGCCCGGCATCGACATGCAGGGCCAGACGGTCGTTGCCAACGTCGTGCTCAAGAAGACGGACTCGACCACCTGGGTGGCGACAGCCGAGGATCTGGTGTTCCTCGACGGCCACATGATCCCCTATGGCGGGCTGCAGTTCACGCAGCACTCCGGCGATTCGACCTATGAAGGCTCGATCTCGTCGATCCAGAACTACGACGACTCCGTCGGCCACGGCTATCACGACGTGTTCGACGGCGCCGGCACCCTTTTGAGCCACGACATGGCGATCAGCCACGGCCTGGGCATCGGCGTGTCGGCCAAGGGCGCGGCGACGGTGCCGCTGTGGGGCGGCGAGTTCAAAGCCAATTTGACGCTGTCGGACAGTCCGTTCGTCGACCGCCTGTCCTATGCGCGGCCCGGTTTCCTGGAGGATTTCAAGGACGATTCGCGCGACAATGGCGGCGAGCTCGGCCTGCACTGGAAGGGACCGGTGGGCGGCGCCGAATTGGAGACCCTGGTGCTGCAGCGGCTCGACCGCAACAACGCCGCGAGCGACTCCGACGACGGTATCACGACGCAGCATTTCGTGTCGCTGGCGAATACGGGCGAGACGATCGCGCGCGCCACGCTGCGCTATCTGCCGATCCCCGAACTGACGCTGGAGGGCGGCGCCGAGGGAGCCTTCAACTATCTCGACGGCAAGACGGCGTTTTTCGTCAACGGCGTGAACCAGCCGCTGCCGTCGGCCGACGCCCGCGTCGAGGAGCGCCGCGGCGAGGCCTTCGCGCAGGGCACTTGGAAGTTCGCCGACGACTGGCTGCTCGAAGCCGGCATGCGGGCCGAGTATTCGACCATCAGCGAGACGGGCTCGGTGACCCTGAGCCGCTCGTTCTTCTATCCCAAGCCCCGCGCGGTGCTGACCTGGTCGCCCGACAAGGACACCCAGGTGCGGGTGCGTTACGAAAAGGTGCTCGGCCAGCTCGACTTCAACAACTTCATCGCCTCGGCCAATCTGTCGTCCACGGGTATCACAGCGGGCAACGAGAACCTGCGCCCCGACCAGCACACCCAGTACGAAATCTCGTTCGAGCGGCATTTCTGGGACAAGGGCGCCTTCGTGGTGACGCTGATGCACGAGGACATCAAGGACGTCGTCGACTTCGTGCCGATCGTCAGCCCCGGCGGCACGTTCGACGCACCGGGCAATATCGGCAACGGCCAGGACAACCAGATCACGGTGCAGGGAACGCTGCCGCTCGACCGCATCGGCATCGCCGGCGGCCTGCTCTCGACGACCAGCATCTTCAACCTGACGTCGGTGCGCGATCCGGTGACCGGCGTCAATCGCGTGATCTCCGGCCAGCGGCCGCAGAATATCCGCGTGAACTTCTCGCAGGATATCGACAGCCTGAAATCGACCTGGGGCCTGTTCTACTACAATGCCTGGGACGAGCAGTATTACCGGCTCGACCAGTATCGCCACCGCAAGGTCCTGCCGCCCTATTTCACGGCGTTCTGGGACTACAAGCCGAGCGCGGAGTGGACCTTCCACCTGGAGGCCGACGACATCGTCGGCTTCACCTACAAGGACACCAAGTTCAACTACACAGGTCCGCGCAACACCGCGCCTCTCGCCAATATCGACGAATATGTCGCCAACGCGATCCCGCAGATCGACTTCCAGGTGCGCTGGACGTTCTGACGCGGCGCGCGGAACGCAAGCCCGGCGGGCGCATCAGGCGAATTCGAGGATCACGTCGTCGAGCGCCAGGCTGTCGCCCTTGGCAGCGTTGATCTTCTTGACAGTGCCGTCGGCCTGGGCGGTGAGGACGTTCTCCATCTTCATCGCTTCGACGACGGCGAGCGCCTCGCCGGCCTTGACCTCCTGGCCTTCGCGGACGTTGACCGAAACCACCAGGCCCGGCATCGGGCAGAGCAGCATCTTCGAGGTATCGGGCGCGAGCTTTGCCGGCATCAGCGCCGCGAGGCTTGCGGCCAGCGGCGAGCGCACCAGCGCGGTGACCGTCCGCCCGCCCTGCCCCAGGCGGTAGCCGCCGGAGATGCGCGTCAGCTGGATGGCATGCTCGCCGTCGGGGCCGGTCAGATACATGATCGGATGGCCAGGTTGCCATTCGGTCAGCGCCGAATAGGAAGCGCCGTCGATGTGAAGATGCAGATTGCCGGCGGCGAGATTGGCATGCGTCACCGCGAAATTCCCGCCATCGAGCGTCACGACAAGGTCGCGCGGCACCTTGTGAGCGCCGTTCATGGTGCCCGAGATCCCGCTGGCGCGCAGCGCACGGGTCAGGCGCGCCGCGACGGCGGCAGCGATGAAGCGCTTGCGCGCCGCCTCGTCGAGGGGCTGGCCGTGGAAGCCATCGGGAAATTCCTCGGCGATGAAAGCGGTGGTGAGCTTGCCGCTGCGGAAGCGGGCGTTGTGCATGATCGCGGTGAGGAAGGCGATGTTGTGGTTGATGCCCTCGATGCGGAACTGGTCGAGCGCCACCGCCATCGCGTCGATGGCGCCCAGCCGCGTCGGCGCGTGGGTGCACAGCTTGGCGATCATCGGGTCGTAGAACATCGAGATCTCGCCGCCCTCGTAGACGCCGGTGTCGTTGCGCACCGTGACGTCGCCATGCCGGCCTTCGGCCGGCGGGCGGTAGCGCACCAGCCGCCCGGTCGAGGGCAGGAAGCCGCGATAGGGGTCCTCGGCATAGATGCGGGCCTCGACGGCCCAGCCCTCGATGCCGACATCGGACTGCCTGAGCGGCAGTTTCTCGCCGGCGGCGGAGCGGATCATCAGCTCGACGAGGTCGAGGCCGGTGATCAGCTCGGTGACGGGATGCTCGA
>Ga0210397_10000206_pt1 | contig 43791 bp, 43 predicted proteins | sample IncBWH2OmetaG_FD_160126 | JGI IMG/M metagenome (GOLD analysis project Ga0210397, IMG submission 160126) | Forest soil microbial communities from Barre Woods Harvard Forest LTER site, Petersham, Massachusetts, United States - Inc-BW-H-2-O ...
TTTTGTCGAACACGACGGTATCGATATAAGCGAGGCGCTCCATATGGCCGCCGCTCTTGATGATCATGCCGGCGCGCGCGGCGTGCGTCATCGACGCCAGCACCGACGTCGGTGCAGCGACGCGGATGCCGGTTCCGAAGTCGACGATCACGAGGGACAGGAAACGGTTGAAATCGCCGGTCACCGCCGCGGTGCCGGCGGCGAGCGCCAGTGTCGGCGTCACCAGCCGGTCGGCAAAGCGCTCGGCATGGTTTTGCATGCGGGTGTCGCCGATCGGCGCGCTCTCGACCAGGCGAACGATTTGACCGGCGGTCGTGGCCGTTCCGACGCGCAGCGCCCGCACCGTGATCTGGCCCTCGCGGATCACGGTCGCCGCAAAAGCCGCTTCGCCCTTGCCGCGGCTGACGGGCAGGCCCTCGCCGGTGATGGTCTTCTGGTCGATGGTGGCATGGCCGTCGATGATCTCGCCATCGACCGGGATCATCTCGCCGGGATAGACGATGACGAGGTCATCGACCTTCAATTCGGTCGCCGGAATCGAGATGACCTCGCCATCGCGCAACAGCCACGCGGTCTTGGTCTGGAATTCCAGGAGTTCAGAGATCGCGCGCTTCTGGCCTGCCGCGGTCAGGTCACGGATCCAGTCGCCGAGCTTGATCAGCCAGGTCACGATGCAGCCGGCCATCGGATTGCCCTGCAACATCGAGGCTGAGATCGCGAGCGTGTCGAGCACGTCGATATTGAGCCGGCTCTCGTTGGACCACACCTTCCAGGCGCGCTTGGCGATCGGGATCGCGTTCCACAGCATCAAGGGCACGTTGACCGCCATCACGACCGGATTGGCGGAAAACGCCATCAGCAGCGAGATCGTCGGCAACGCCAGCGGCGCGTCCTTCGAGACCTGCTGCAACACGGATTTCTTTGGCGCGTCGTCCGGGTTTGCCTGGGCGCAGAGCGCCTTGATATCCCCAAGGCTTGCGCCCTTGAAACGCTCGAGCAGCGCCATGAGAAATGGCTCATGCGCCGGGTCGTATTCCATCACCAGGCTGGCGCAATCGAAATTGATCCGCGCGCTGCGGATGCCGGGTTGCGCCTCCAGCCAGGAAAGAAGTTGCTCGCCGAGGCGGCGATTGCGAAGCGCCGGAATATGAAGCCTGGCGCGGCCCCGCATCAAATGTCGGATCGAACATTCCATGGAGTTGTGATCTCGCGGCCGGCTTTTTTGAATCCAGAAAACGAAGTGCGATCAGGCCGGTGCGAGAATCTCCTCTTCTTCTTCCGAATCTTCTTCAGAGTTTTGCGCCGCGCGCGCGGCGGCCTCGGCCATGCCGGCCTGGATCATGTGATTAAGCGCAAAGATCGAAATCGTGACCCAGACGGGCGTGGCGGCGCTGGCGCCGACCTCGAAAATGGTGAAACCGGCAATGCCCAAAGCGAGCACGATCTTCAGGTCGACGACGTTTCCGGTCGCCAGTTTGATCTGGTCATCAAAATGCTTGAAGTAATCGACGATGACGCGGGCGGTATGGGAATGCTCGGCGAGGAATTCAGCTTCCTGTCCGATCTTGTTGGCAAGCGCATCGATTTCGTTGGTTGGCGGCCGCTCGTGGCCGCCGGTGTGATGCTCGAGATGGCCGTGGAATTCGTCGTGCTTGTCGGTGTCGTAGCGCAGCACGACACTGCCGGTGGTCGGATTGACCGTGACATCCTCGATGCCCGGGATCACGTGGAACATCTGCTTGATCTGATCGACCAGCTCCGGATTGTCCTTCACATTCGGCACCTTCAGGCGAATGCGGCCGGGGACCTGGTGGGCGACTTGCACGTTCATCATCGTGGTCATTGCTGATCTCAGGTCTCGTTTGGTCCAGATCCCTCAAGTCCATGCAGGCCCTGGTTCAAGCACGCCGTACTTCACGCTTTGGTTCAACAATCAGGCAAAGCATGGCGGTCCGAAAGCCGCTGATCCAAAGGCTCGCGACCGCCGTTCACGAACTGGCCGTCACGCCGGCCAAGATTCAATCAGGCCGCGTGGCGGTCGGTGTCTTTCGCAGCCGTCTCGGCTTCAGCCTTCACTTCGGCCACAGCGTCGTGCACGTGCTCGCGAGCTTCGTGGAACATTTCCTTGGACTTCTGGGCGAGCTTGTAAGTGCCGCGAACGGTGGACTTGAACAGCGGGTTCAAGGCGCCGCCAAGCTTCGGAAGGTATTTCGGGGCCGCGACCGCGGCGACGCCAAGCGCGATGCCCGGCAGCAGGGCCACTTCGAACAAGGCGGCGCCGACTGCGACCACCGCAACCGCGGCAACCGCCTTGCCCACCGCGCCTTCTTCTTCGTGAGCTTCCGAGGGAGGGGGCACGTCATCCGAAAATGAAGCCTGTCCATTACCTGCCGGCATCGTATACCCCTTCGATGTTGAACCACTTGATGCAATGCCCACTGCATAAGAGCCCAATTAGAAAGTCGAGTGACAGTTTAATGACATCTCTGCCCACGGCACCGTCCGAGGGCATCAAGTTGCCTAGTTAAAGGTCTGACTAGTGAGGCGAATTTGAAGTATTGCTTCTTCGGCCGTCAATCGCTCGCGGCTTTAGCGTCGGAAGCGAGCCAGGGTAGCCGCAGCGTGGCGAGGAATAAAAGCGCGTGCAGGGCGCAGAGCAGACCGAACGCCGCGATGAAGGCACCCGACACCGTTGCAAGATCTGCCGTCACCGGCAGCCGCCATCCAAGGAAGGTTGCGCAGAGCGTCGTCAGCGTCGGGCCGCCGAGACGCTGAACGATATTCATGGCGGTCGTCGCCATCGGCAGGTCCTGCCGCTTAACCGACGCATAGCCCGAGGTGATCGACGGAACGCCGATGGCGCTGACGCCAACACCTCGAATGAAGAGGGCCGCCACCAGCACGGTGACGACGAGACCGTGCTCGGCCAAGAAGACCAGCGGCAGGGTCCCTGCGAAGGCCAGGAGCGCGCCACACGCGGCGAGCTTGCGGATGCCGAACCGCCTGGTGAGATGTCCCATGAATGGATAGGTGCACATCATGCCGAGTCCCAGCGGCGCCAGCAGCCAGCCGGTTTGGCTTGGCGACAGGCCGCAGGCTCGGATCAGATAGATCGGGATCAGCATCTGGCCGGCGAAGGAGACGCCGTTGACCATGAACATCGCGACGATCGAAGCGGAGAATCCCTTGCCCTGGAGTAGCCGAAGATCGATCAGCGCGGCGTCACCCTTGAGCCGCGCGGTGCGCAGGAATAGCCCGAACATGATGACGGAGGCAGCCAGGGCCGCAAGACCAATCGATTGATCCAGATGGTCCGAACCGTAGAGGAACAGCACGAGCCCGGGCGAAATCAACACCAGTCCGGCGAGGTCGAGCCCGCGCGGCTTGGTCTCGTCCCGATCGTTCGGCAGGAACGCTGCCGCCAGTGCCAGCGCCAACACGCCGACCGGCAAATTGACGAGGAAAAGCCAGCGCCAGGATGAGAACTGCAGGATGGCGCCGGCGATGACGGGACCGAGCAGTGGCGCCAGCAGGATTGGCAAGGCGGCGATGCCGACCACCTGCGCCATGTGTTTGCCGGCTGCACGGGCGACGATCATTTGCGCCATCGGTGCGAGCAATCCGCCGCTCATGCCCTGGAGGATACGAAAGGCAATCAGCGAATTCGCCGACCATGCGAGCCCGCACAGGGTCGAAGAGAGGGTGAAGGCCGCAAAGCACCAGAGGTAGAGAGCCCTGGCGCCGATGCGATCGACGAGCCAGCCGCTCAGTGGGAGCATCAGTGCAAGCGCCAGCAGATATCCGCTTGTCACCCACTGGATTGTCAAAAGGCTGACGTTCAGATCGGTGGCAAGGCTGGCGAGCGATACATTGACGATGGTGGCGTCGAGTAGCGCCATGAAGGAGCCGATGGCCGCGACACAGACCACTTTCCAGACACCGGGGGCGAGCCGATCGGCTTGATCGCCGCCGCCGGGCAACGCCGGGTCATTATTCTCGGCCGGACTCATGCGCGATCGAGCCGTGCGACGACGGCGACTGTGAGAAGCCTCATGAGCGCTCCGGCGAATTGCCGCCGTGAAACCGTCCGAACAGGCGCGCGGTTATCAGGCCGAAGAGAAGAATACCCAACCCAAGAGCAACAACATGCACTGTTGATCGCGGATCAAAGTTTCCAACGCGGCACGTCAGGACATAGCCAACGGCCAGGTTGAAAAAGCCCCAAAGGACATTGATCGTTGAAGACGAAAGTCCTTCGCCGGGCGGTTTCGCAAACGGGCTTTGAAAAGGCCGCCCCATCACGCCGCTGACAAAATGCGGAACGGCGTTGGTGAGAAAAGCACCGCCAAAGAAGTAGGAGACGTAGTCGAGCCATTCCATGGTCAGTTCCTCTTTCCGAGCTGATCGATGATCTCTCTCGTTGTGCCGGTTTCGCCGAGCCGCGGGAAAATATGCGCGATGCTGTCGTCGTGAGCTTCACGACGCATGTCCGTCATGGCGTCGACGGCGAGGGTGACGTTGAACCCGAGTTCATAGGCATGGCGGGCGGTCGACTCCACGCCGATGCTGGTGGAGACGCCTGAGATCACCAACTGGGTGACGCCAAGAGTCTTCAGGCGCGCCTCGAGGCCGGTGTTGGTGAACGCACCCCAGGTTTTCTTGGTGATCAGCACGTCATCCGGCTGCGCGTTCAACTCCGGCACGAGATCAGCCCAATCCGCTGGCAGGCCCTTGAGGCTGTGGCTGCGTTCGGTGCGGCCCGGTGCACCGCCGGTGACGTTGACCAGCACCACCGGCAGGCCGCGTTGACGAAACGCATCGGCCAGCGAGCGAGAGCGTTCCACGACTTCGCCGATCGGATGGACGGTGGGAAAGCTGACGATGCCTTTCTGCAGGTCGATGACGATGAGCGCGGTCTTCGGGTCAAGCATAGTGACGGTCATAAGTGAGCCTTGTGGTTACTGGGAATCGAGCAGGCGTTTGAGCAGTTCCAGGGCGTCGGCGAGCTGGCGCTGTTCCGGCGCGGTCAGCCGCGCCTGCAAGGTGCGAAGCAGCCAGTCCTGCCGGGCCGCTCGCGCCTTGCTCACCCAATCGCGGAAATGATCGGTGAGCGAAATGATGGTCTGGCGCCCGTCCGAAGGGTCAGGCTTGCCCGTCACATATCCGGCGCTCTCGAGTACCGCGATGATCGCGCCCATCGATTGCGGGCGCATCGCCTCGGCCCGTGCCAGCGCACTGCCGGTCGCGGGCCCGTCGCGCTCTAGCCGCAGCAACACGGATTTTTGCGCCGACGTCAGATCGGCTACATCGCCGTGCTCGCGGAGGCGGCGCTTCAGCGCACCGAGCACGATGTGGAGTTCCGCGGCCAGGGCGGAGGCTTCAGCGGTTTCGGAACTGGTGGGCTTCGGCTTCATTCGTCCACCATGGCATATATGAAGGTAAACTACAAAGTTTTTCTTCATATATGAGATGGTCGAGGTCGGCCGCTTTTTGGCCAGATCAATCGCCTCGGCACGGGCCCTATATAAAGTCCGCTGAATCGGGCCTCTGATCTCAAGCTACGGTTGGAAAGAGGGTGGGCGCAGCCTGCCGCGCATGGCTGCTTTCGATGGGATCGGTGTGAGGCTCTGCTAGAAGTGAGAGGCACTGACTTAAACGCCATCCTCATCACGGAAATCCCATCGCCATGAACGATGCAACAACAGGGGGCCCACCCCCGCCGGCCAAAATGCGTTCCTTTGCGGCGATGCGCCATCCCGGCTTTCGCGCGCAGTTCACCACCTACGTGCTGGCGATGATGGCCGACAACATCGAGCACGTGATCAGCTACTGGGTGGTGTTCCAGAAATTTCACTCGCCGGCTTTGGGCGGCTTTGCGGTCGTTTCGCATTGGCTGCCGTTCCTGATGTTCTCGGTGGCCTCAGGCGCGCTCGCCGAGCGCTTCGATCCGCGCCGCGTCATCCAGTGCGGCATGGCGCTGTTCATCATCGCGTCCTTGAGCTGGGCCTATTTCTTCTTCACTGACAGTCTGCAGATGTGGCAGGCGATGGCGATCCTGGTGCTGCACGGCTGCGCCGGCGTGCTGTGGCAGACGCCGAACCAGATGCTGCTCTATGACATCGTCGGTCCGGCGGAACTTGAAAGCGGCGTACGCCTCAACGCGATGGCGCGTTATCTCGCGGTGCTGGCGGGGCCTGCGGTCGGCGCTGCCATCCTGCTGGCGTTCGGTCCGGCCTGGGGCATCATGCTCAACACCGTGTTCTATCTGCCGTTAGTGCTGTGGCTGATCGCGGCGCCCTATGGGCCGCGCTTCCGCAAGGACAAGCCCGCGCCACGCCGCGCGGTGCGCGGGCTCAACGACATCATTTCGACCATCCGCGATATCAAGGGGCATCCGACCATCGTGTCGATGGTGCTGCTCGCCGGTGCTGCGTCGTTTTTTGTCGGCAATGCCTACAGCTCGCAAATGCCGAACTTCGCGATGGATCTGCAGCACGGCGATCCTGGTCTCGCCTACTCTACGCTGCTGGCGGCGGACGCGGCTGGCGGACTGCTGGCGGGTCTCATTCTGGAAGGCGGGGGCTTGTTATCGCCGAAGCCGCGGACCGCGATGATCCTGGCGCTATTGTGGGGCGCGGCGCTGGCGGTATTTTCGCTGGCGAACGTCTATTGGCTCGCGGTCGGCTTTTTGCTCGCCGCCGGCTTCCTCGAATTGTCGTTCAATGCCATGGCCCAAAGCCTCGTGCAGCTCGACGCGCCTCCCGACAAGCGCGGGCGCGTGATCGGCCTGTTCAACATGGCAAGCCTGGGCCTGAAGACCTTCAGCGGCATCTCGGTCGGGCTGATCGGCAGCCTGATCGGGATTCACTGGTCGCTGGCATTGTCGTCGCTCGCGGCGATGCTGGTCGCAGCGGCGCTGATGGTCTTGCCGTAAATTCTCGAAATCAGGCACGTATCTGCGCGGCACCGAGGTCACATTCGATTCGACCTCGATGCCGCACCAGTGCCGAAACTAACTCGGCGGACTAACTCGCTACGCCATCAGTCGGCAGGCTTGCGCGCGACCGACTGGCCGCCGGGCCGTGCACGGGCTGCGCCCTGAGAACCCAGTCCCGTTGTCGTACCCTGCTGGAAGTGACCGCCCTGGCTGGACTTGATCTGGCTGGACTTCATAGTGTGCTGCGCAGCCGGCGGCGTGGCTTCCATGTTGTTGCTGGCCGGAGGCGGCGCCGTCGTTTCGGTCTGTGCAAAAGCAACAGGCGCTGCGAGCAGCGACGCCGCCACAATCGTCGAGGCGAAAAGTTTGGTGTTCATGAGAAGCTCCTCAATCCATTCGTGACGCGCCGAGCCAACCAACAAGCCATGGCGGCGTTCCGAAGCTTTCGTATTTGTAATCAGCGGAACTGAGGTAAACGCAGGCCGGCTTGACGCCCGTGCATGGCCGGTGAAGCAGCCCGCGATCGTTGGCATTCCGGATGGCGGGACCTATAGTCGCCTTGGGCTAAATGGGCTTGGGTGAAATCGGGGGCGAGGGGCAGTTTGAGCGTTACTATTATCACGGGAGCAGGGTCCGGGATCGGCGCTGCGGTGGCGCGCCGCCTGGCCAGGCCTCATGCGTTCCTGATGCTGCATGGACAGGGCAGCGATGCGGCGGGGTTCGCGCGCCTGAGGGGCGTGGTGGGGGAATGCGAACGCCTCGGCGCCACGGTGGCTTTTTCAACCGGCGATCTCGCCAAGGCAGGCACAGCATCCCGGCTTGTCGGCGCGGCGCGCGAGAAGTTCGGCAGCGTCGATGCGATCGTCCATGCCGCCGGCTTTGCCGACCGGCGCGGCTTCAAGGAGTTGCCGCGCGAGGGCCTCGAACGCGCCTTTGCGGTGATGGCGGCGAGCTTTCATGAAATGACGAGCGAGGCGCTGCCGGATTTGCAGCGCGGTCCACACGGCCGCGTGGTTGCGGTCTCAAGCTTTGCCGCGCATCGGTTCACGCCGGATTTGACCTATCCGGGATCGGGCTCGGTGAAGGCCGCGCTTGAGGTGCTGGTGAAATGTCTCGCGATTGAACTGGCGGGTTCGGGCGCGACGGCGAACGTCGTCGTGCCCGGCTTTACACGCAAGGACGCGGGGCTGACGGGCGCGCTCGACGCGCAAGCGTGGCAGGCGGTCGCCAAGGCCAATCCGATGTCGCGCCTTGCCGATCCGGACGAAGTCGCCGCCGTCGTCGCGTTCTTGTTGTCGAAAGAAGCCTCGCATGTGACCGGCGCGTCACTGCCGGTCGATGGCGGCTTAACGTTGATGTAAAGGTTGAAGTGAATGTCTGAGAATAAGGCGGGTCAGCAAATCGACGTCGCCGTGCTCGGCGCGGGGATTGTCGGCATATCCGCCGGCATCGCCGCGCGGCAACGCGGCCTCTCGGTGGTCGTCATCGACCGCCGCGAGCCGGGCAGCGAGACGTCTTACGGCAACGCCGGCATTCTCTCCAGCGGCTCGATCCGGCCGCTCAATCAGCCCTCATTGTGGAGCGCGTTGCCGGGTTATCTCGGCAACACCGGTGCGGCCCTGCGCTGGAACCCGATGTGGGTGATGCGCAACCTCGACTGGGTCGCGCGCTTTCTCGCTAACGCCATGCCTTCGCGCACGCGGCCGCGCGCGATCGCGCTGCATGGTTTGATCGGTGCATCGTTGAAGCTGCACCGCGAATGGATCGTGAAAGCCGGCGCGTCACAACGCATCCGCGAGACCGGCTGGCTCAAGGCCTGGCGCAGCGATGCGACGGAGACCGCCAAACGAGAGCAGGCGTTCCTGGCCGAATTCGGCATCGAGAGCGAACTGCTCGACCGGCAAGCGATCTCCGCGCTCGAGCCGAACATCCTGCCGGTCTACACAACCGGTCTCTTGCACACCCAGACGGCTTCGGTGGATTCACCGGGTAATGTAGTCAAGGCCTATGCGCAGATGCTGAGAGGCTTAGGCGGCGAGGTCCGCCAGTCCGACATCAGGGGAATCGAACCGAAGGACGGCGGTTGGCGCGTCGTGCTCGGCGATGGCGCGCTTTCCGCGCGCCATGTCGTGGTCGCGCTCGGCCCGTGGTCCGCTGATCTGTTGCGGCCGCTCGGCTATCGCGTGCCGCTCGCGGTCGAGCGCGGCTATCATCAGGAGTTCACGCCGAATCCGGCACGCGCCTTGCAACGTCCGATCCATGATGCCGAAGGCAGTTTCCTGATGTCGCCCATGGAAAATGGCATTCGTGTCACCTCCGGCGTCGAATTGACCGACCGCGACGCGCCGTCGTCGTTGGCGCAGCTCGACATGGTGGTGCCGATGGCGCGCGGCGTCGTCGAATTCGGCTCAGCCGTCGCCGAACCCTGGCGCGGCGCGCGGCCGACCTTGCCGGATAGCTTGCCGATGATCGGGCAAGCGCCGCGGCATCAAGGCTTGTGGCTCGCCTTCGGCAACCAGCATATCGGATTCACCACGGGACCGGCGACGGGTGCTGCGATCGCGGCGATGATCGCAGGCGACAGACCGAGTTTCGATGCAAGCGCGTTCGCGCCCGGGCGTTACATCTGATGGGCGATTTCAGAAATAAGTTGATCCCTCCCCCGCGAGCGAAGCGAGCAGCGGGGAGGGAAGGCCGAAGCGAAGCGGAGGCCAGGGTGGGGGCTTTTTATTATACCCCCACCCCGACGCTCATTGCATTCGCGTCGACCCTCCCCGCAAGGGGGAGGGATAAGAGAACTCGCGTTTGCGCGCATGCCGTTCGCCGAAAACGAGCGCCGGCATGAATTACGTCTGGGATTTCGGTATCCTCACCAAATACAGCCATCTGTTCTGGCTCGGCATCGCCTGGACCATGGCGTATACCGTCGGCACCATCGTGCTCGGCACCTTGATCGGCCTTGTCGTCGGCATCCTTCGCCTTCGGCGTTATCCCGTGATCGACTGGCTGCTGGTGGCCTATATCGAGCTGTTTCGCTGCACGCCGCTTCTGGTGCAGATCATCTGGTTCTATTACGCCTTTCCGGTGGTGATCGGCGTCAATATCCCTGCGCATGTCGCGGCGATGACCGTGCTGTCGCTCTATGGCGGCGCATTCTATGCCGAAATCGTCCGCGGCAGCATCGAGAGCATTTCGCGCGGGCAGTGGGACGCCGCGCGCGCGCTCGGCCTGTCGTCATGGCGATTGCTGCGGCTCGTGATCATCCCGCAGGCGCTCAAACCCATGCTGGCGCCTTACGTCAATCAATCCGTCACGCAGTTGAAGAACACCTCGCTGGTGTCGGTGATCGCGGTGCCCGATCTCGTCTACAACGCCACGCTGATCAATGCCGACACCTATCGGCCGCTGGAAGTCTACACCGTCGTCGCGCTGATTTACTTCGCGATCCTGTTTCCGGCGACGCTGATCGCGCGCCGGCTGGAGCGCGGCATGACGTATGATAAGGCGTGAGTCTCTCTTTTCCCTCCCCCACGAAGTGCGGGGAGGGTGGCCGAGTGAAGCGAGGTCGGGTGGGGGCGTCTGCTGTAGGGGATAATTCCTAAACCCCCACCCCGACCGGCTGACGCCGGTCGACCCTCCCCGCAAGGGGGAGGGAGAAGCAGCCGCGCTTGGGATCAAACAATCAAATACTCAATTCCACCGGCACGTCCTCCGGCTTCACACCGGATAACGCGAGGCCATGGACGAACCATTCGCGCATCTGGCCGATGCCGCGGTTGTAATCGATCCACACCGAGAGGAAATCGCGCCAGCGCTTGTCTTGTTCGCGGCGCACCGCGCAGCCGCTGGCGACTGTCACGGAAGGCGAAGCCAGGATCTTGTAGGTGCCGAGGCTCGGGTTTTTGGCGATCGCAGTCAAGCCCAGCACCAGCGCGTTGACCACGCAATCGACGCGGCCCGACGCCATCTCCAGCATCACCTCGTCGCGCGACTTCATCGATTTGATGGTGGCGTTCGGCGCGAAACGCCGCGCCACCGCCTCGTTCGCCGAGCCGACGTCGACCGCGATTCTCACGTCGGGCTTGTTGATGTCGGACCAGGTCCTGGCCTCGAGGCCCTTCTTCAGCATCGCGCCGAAGGGATGGGGGAAAACGAGGCTGGTGAAATCAACCACCAGCGCGCGTTGCGGCGTCGGGTTGAGCGCAAAGCCGAGGTCGACCTTGTTGGCTTGCAGATCGAGGATCGAGTTGCCGTAAGTCGATTCGGTATATTCGAGCTTGACGTCGAGCAGCTTGGCGATGTCGTTGGCCATCTCGATCGAGAAGCCGGACCAGGTGCCGGTGGCGAGGTCCTTGTTGAAGTAGGGCAGTTCGCCCGGCAGCACCGCGATGCGCAGCGCTTTGGTGGAGCGAATCCGGTCCAGCGTGTTATCAGCCGATGTTTGCGCCGAGGCGGGCCCAGCGAGCGAGGAGGCGATCGCGGCCCCGCTGCCGAGCGCCAGCGCGTAGCGCAGCGCTTCGCGGCGGTCCTCGGAAATCTTGCTCTCGTCTGATGTCGTCACGCGTGCCTCCTGCCATATTCCCCGGGCAAGCCTAGCGTGCGTGCCGCATGGCAGCAATAGCGCGTACCTCTACCCTTTTGTCGCGGTAGCCTTTAGTCCTAAACTGGGTGCGCATCCGTTTCGGATCGTCAAGTACGAGGAATTTATGTCAGCAGAACTCAACATCTATAATCCGGACGAACTCGGTCCTCCGATGGGGCAATACACCCATGTGACGCGGGTGAAGGCGAACGAATTCCTGTTTATCGCCGGCATGCTGTCGGGCGACGCCGCGGGCAACGTGATCGGCGACGGCGATTTCGACGCGCAGACCGCGCAGGTGTTTCGCAATGTCGAAGCGGCGCTGAAATCGGCCGGCGCGTCCTGGGCCAATGTCGTGCAGTTCACGACCTATCTCGTGCACTCGCAGGACATTCCGAAATTCATGGCGTTCCGCCTGCGGGAATTCCCGAAGATGTTTCCGAACGGGAAATATCCGCCGAACACGCTGTTGATCGTCGACCGGCTGGTGAAGGAGCAGTTCCTGGTCGAGGTGCAGACGATCGCGGCGGTGTGAGGAATTCGGTTCACCTCTCCCCGTTTACGGGGAGAGGTCGCAACGCATCGTCAGAGGCGTTGCGGGTGAGGGGGAATCTCCGAAGGCGCGGTCTTGGAGACTCCCCCTCACCCCAACCCTCTCCCCGCAAGCGGGGAGAGGGAGCTAACCAACACTCAGATACGCAATATCTGGCAGACGATCGCGGCGGTGTGAGCCGCGGTTCAAACCGGCGCGGCGCTGCCCTTGATTTGCGTGCGGTGCATGATCCGGCGGGACGATGCGTCAAACGGGTCGCGCCGGTGCATGGTGCAGCGATTGTCCCACAGCACGAGATCGCCAACCTGCCAGACGTGCTCCCAGGCGAATTCCGGCCGCTCGACGAAATCCCACAACTCGTCGAGCAGCGCCTCGGATTCGTTGAGCTCAAGTCCCACCAGATAGGCGTTGCGCCGGCGGCCGAGGTAAAGCATGCGCCGGCCGGTGTCCGGATGGGCGCAGACCAGCGGGTGCACGGCGCCGGGCGAGGCGCGCGGGTCGTCAGTTGCGGTGACACCCTGGCGCAGATAGCCGCCGCTGTTATAGGTGCCGTCGTGCTTGATCTTCAGGTTCGCGATCCGGCGTTTCAATTCGTCCGGCAGCGCCTCGTAAACCGCGTACATGCTGCAAAATGCGGTGTTGCCGCCGGCAGGGGGGACCTCGATGGCGAACAGCATGCTCGCCATTGGCGGCACATCGAGATACGACATATCCGTGTGCCACACCGCTTCGCCGGCACCTAAGCTGCCGATCGGCTGTCCGTTGATGGTCACGTTTGAAACGATGTAGATCTCGGGCAGCCCCTCGACGAAGCGACGGCCGGTTTCCTGGATCGGCGCCAAATCGAGATCGCCGAAACGGCGGCTGAACGCGATCAGGTCCTGATCGTTGAGCGTTTGCCCGCGCACCAGAATAACCTCATGGTCGTGCCAGGCGCGCTGGAGCGCGGCGAACTGGACTTCGGTGAGCTCCTTGAGATCGACGCCGCATACTTCCGCGCCGAGTGCGGCGCCGGTCGGAATCACGAGCGGTCCGGTGTCCATGTTGCGTGCAACATCGCTCTCGACGCTAACGGCCATCGGAACTTCCTCCCGCCAAGTGAACTAATCAGTGGACCAATTCTACTCGCTTCTAGCGCGAACGTTAGTCAATTGAGGTGACCAGATAGTGCAACATTATGTTGCAATTTCGATGGCGCGTTTTACCTCGCCCATTGCGAACGCGTTCGCTCTTGATTCCTCCCCCGCGAGCGAAGCGAGCAGCGGGGAGGGTGCATAGGCGACCTTCGGTCGCCGTACTTGAGACGAGACGCCGATGCTTTGCATCGGCTATGCGCGAAGCGGCGGTCGGGTGGGGCGCTTCTTGCTAGCATACCCCCACCCGACTCATCGTTCGCGTGCGCTTACGATGATCCACCCTCCTCGCAAGGGGGAGGGATCACCCAAAACTCAAATCGCAATACTTTTCCGACTCGTTCAATTGCTTTGCCGGGAGGCCGTAACGGCTGCGTAGCTCCAGCATGCAGTCGAATCCGGCGGAGTCCATCTCGCAGTTGCGGAAAAATCCGCGCGCGGGGTCGAGCAATTCGCCATAGCTTGCGTCGGCCATCTCTTGCGTCATCTGCGGCAAATGACGACGCAGGATCGCGATTGCTTCGACCCGGTTGGCCGGTTCGTAGAGCCACGCGATCGACCGGCGATAGGCGCGGATATAGGCCTCGACCTTGGCGCGGTTGTCTCGCGCCCACGGCCGGCGCACGGCGGCGACATTGCCCTGATAGGGGCCGATGACGTCGGTCGCCTTCACGAGTTCGGTAAAGCCGGCATTTTGCGCGATGATGTTATAGGGCGCCGACAACAGCGTGGCGGCGTGCTGACCTTCCCGTAAAGCATTCCAGCGCTGCACCATGCCGCCGGCGCGCACGATCTCGTAGTCGCCTTTGTCCTTGTCGAGACCGTGGCGGCGCAGGATCTCGTACAGCACGAAAGCATAGCCGGTCGTCATCGCATCGACCGAGACGGTCTTGCCCTTGAGGTCTTCGATCTTGGAAATCGCTGGCGCAGCGACAAGACTGAGAAAGCTGTTGTCGCTGCCCATCACGGCCGTGAAATCGCCTTGCGGGCCGATTGGCGCTTCGCCCTGGCCCTCGACATAGGCGACGATGTTGTCGACCGCGGTCATCGCGATATCGAATTTTCCTTGCGAGAAGTCCGTCATCTGGGTGACGGAATTCGGCGTGCCCTGGATTTCGACCGCGATGCCGCCTTCAGCAAAGAAGCCCTTGTCCTGTCCGACATAGACGCCCCAGTTGAAGCCGCCGGGAAAGACGTTCACGGAAACGACGGGAAGGTTATCCTGTGCCATCGGCGTCATCCGGCCAGCTTCGCTGGCTGCGACATTTGCTCCGGCCGTAGAGCCAACGCGACCACCATGCCGACGAGACACAGGGCAACGAGCTGGATATTGCCGGCGACGGTCCAGCCTGCGAGTCCCACGATCCAGCCGATCAGATAGCCTGCAACGGTGGCCGAGCCATAGACGCAGGAAACGAACAGGCCCGAGGCGCGGCCGGCAAGCGAAGCCGCCACCGACTTGACGTGATAGGCGGCGAGGTTGACGAAGATCGTGCCGGAGAAGGTCGCGCCGAGCACGAAGGAAAGCGCTGCTTGCGTTGCGAAGTCGGCCGGGCCGTTGAACAGGAGCGCTGCGACGGCGCTCGCGAGCAGAAAACTCAGGCCCAGTACCAGCCGCGGAGAAAAGCGGTCGCCGAGCCAGCCCGTGAACAGCGACACCAGCACGCCGAGCCCGTAAATGCTCATCACGCGGCCGGCGTCCGCCGGCGCATAGTGGAGCTGTTCGCGCAGGAAAGTCGGATACATGCCGAGATAGCCGTAGAGCGCAAGGCCGAACAGGATGCTGAGGATCGCCAGCACGACGGTGTTGCGGTTGTTCAGCGACGCCGCGCCGCCGGCCGCGATCGCGGTGTCCTCCGCGCCCTCGGTATTGGTCTCGGAAAGAGACGGCCGCACGACGGCGGCGATCAGCACCATCATCCCAAGGCCAATGACGCCATAGATGATCATGGGCGCGCGCCAGGTGCCGTAATCGACCAGCAGTTTCGCGCCCAGCCACGGCCCGACCGCAGCCCCTCCCGCATAGGCGTAATTGAGCAGGCCGACGCCGGCGGCGCGGTTGCGCGAGAAGTAGCTGGAGAAAACCGCGAGCAAGGCCGTGAGCTGCATCGCTTCGCCGACGCCGGTGATGGCGCGATAGAGCAGCATGTCGGCAAAGCCGAACGCCGTGACCGTGATCACGGTCGCCGCCGAATAGATCAGGATGCCGACCTGGATCACCGTTTTGCGCGAAAAGCGCGACATCAGATAGCCGGTCGGGAGCCCGGCAAGCGTCATGCCGAGCGTAAAGATCGTCGACATCAAGCCGGCCTGCGGCAGGTTGAAGTTGTACTCGCGCCGGACGTCCGTGAGCATCAGCGGAAACAACGTGCGGTCCATCGCATTGACGGCGTAGGAGACGATCAACACCGCGATGGCGGCAATCGCGATCGCACTATCTGTCGTGCGTGACGTCGCCTCGATACTCGGAGGCGTTGCAGTCTGATCCATCGTCTCGCCCTTCACTCCCGGCCTTTTGGCAGGTTTCGCGCAGGTTCACCCTGCGGATTCGCGGCTTTCGCCATTTGTCAAAAGAGGTAAGCGATCGGTAAACGCGCTGTCAAATCGCCCCCCGCCGCGTGGCGTTTTTGCCCGGTTTTTCGGCTTGCGAGCGCAAATCGGGCAGGTCGGGGCCGCAGGCGGAGGCCAGAGTTAATGAATGGTCACCGCGACGGGCAAAAACGCGGAGAAAGCGAAACCTCAGCATTAAAAAATGAAGTCTATGGCTTTGGCCCAGAGATTTTTATTGCCGTATCACTGGATTGCCCGATGACTGAAGTCAGTCACGCTTTGGAAGATTTGAACGACGCCATTACGCGAGGCTCGAGCGAGAGCCGCGAGAAGGCGTTGTGGCATGCGACCGATGTTCTCGTCGACGGCGAGTTCAGCGAAGATGAGATCCGCATCTTCGGTGAGGTGATCGGCCGGCTGGCCGAGGAGATCGAACAGGTCTCGCGGGCCGAACTGTCGCGCCGGCTGGCCCATTCCAACAATGCGCCGTCCAAGGTCGTGGAGATGCTCGCCTTCGACGATTCGATCGATGTCGCTGGCCCCATCCTGCAATTCTCACCGCGCCTCGACGTGAAGTCGCTGATCGCCAATATCCGCACCAAGAGCCAGCCGCATCTGCTCGCGATCGCGCGCCGGCCGACCGTGCCGGTTGAGGTGACGGACGAACTCGTCACGCGCGGCGATCAGGAAGTCGTTCAGTCGGTCGCCGCCAACGATGGAGCGCGCTTCTCGGACTTCGCCTTCCGCCAGATGATCAAGCGCTCGGAAACCGATGCCGTGCTCGCCGAACGGGTGGGCCTGCGCAAGGAAATTCCGCCGCAGATGTTCCGCCAACTGGTCGCGAAAGCATCGGACGGCGTTCGGCGCAAGCTGGAGCGTGAACGTCCGGAGCTCACGGCCGCCATTCAGGCCTCGGTGACGAAGGTATCCGGCGAGCTTTACTCCAAATTCGCTTCGGGCGAAGAAAGCTATCTGAAGCTCAAGCAGGCTGTGACCGCGGCGCACAAGGCCGGCCGGCTGAACGAGAAGAGCATCCTCACCTATGCGCTTGCGCACAAGGTCGAGGAAGCGGTGATGGGCTTGTCGCTGCTCTGCTCGCTGCCGTCGGAGGTCGTCGAAGAGGCGCTTTCGCGCAACAACCGCGACATGATCCTGGTGTTGTCGAAGGCGCTCGAATTCTCCTGGGATACCGCGATGGCGCTGTTGTTCCTCGGCGCGGAAAATCACCGCATTGCATCGAGCGAGCTCGACGATCTGAAAGCCGAGTTCAAGCGCGCCGACGTCAGGATGTCGCGCGGCATCCTGGAAGTCTATCAGTCGCACTGGAGCCCGGCCGAGCCCGAACAGCGGCACTCGGCGTAGCTTTCACGCAAGCTTAAGCGCCCTTTATTTTGCAACGCACGCGTCACGGTCGACTCTTCGGCAAACGATTTCATTCGCAATTCCCACCTCCGCGCGCCGGGACGGGCTGACCGGCTTTCGTAGGGATGGCCGGTTCGATTCCAGGCCGCTAAGGTTGTGCTTCAAAGAAGAGCACAACATGCTGGCTTCCCAACGCGAACTCTTCGATATACCGCGCGACATCTGTTATCTGAATTCAGCCTCCTATAGCCCGCTGCCGCTGCGCACGCAGGAGGCGGCCCGCGCCGCGATCGGCCGCAAGGGCGCGCCGTGGACGCTCGATGCGGCCTTTGCCAACCGCCAGCACGAACGCGCCAGAGCCGCTGCCGCGCGCCTGATCAATGCTGACGCCAGCGATGTCGCGCTGATTTCCTCCGTCAGTTTTGGCGTGGCGATCGTCGGCAAGATACTGGCGATCCCGCCCGGCATGCGGGTGCTGGTTCTGGAAAACGACCATTCCTCGCCGATCCTGGAATGGCAAACGCGAGCCAGTTCGGCCGGCTTCACCGTCGAGACGGTGCGCCAGCCGCCCGACGGCGACTGGACCTCGGCGGTACTGGCTGCGATCGAGCGGGCCGGCGCGCCGCGGCTGGCGCTCGCCTCGATCTCCTCGGTGCATTGGTCGGACGGCGGCCTGATCGACATTGCGAAGGTCGGTGCGGCGCTGAAGCGGCGCGGCGCGCTGTTCTTGATCGATGCGACGCATGCGGTTGGCGTGCTTGCGATGGACGTCAAAAGCCTCGATCCGGATTTCGTGATTTTCCCGACCTATAAATGGCTGCTCGGGCCCTATGGCCGCGCCTTTATCTATATGGCCAAGCGTCACCAGAACGGGATTCCGCTGGAACAGACCGGCTTTGGCCGCCGCGAGATCCGCTCGGACGCCGAGATTTATTTCGCCGATGTGAGTTATGTCCCCACCGCCCGGCGCTTCGACATGGGCGAGCGCGATCATTTCATCTCGATGGAAATGGCCGCGATCGGCATGGAGATGATGGCCGAATGGGGCACGGAGGCGGTTGCTGGACGGCTGGCGGCGCTGACGGCGCGGATCGCGGAAGGACTGGGCGGCAGCAAAGTTCGCCTGATGGAGACGCGTTTTCGGGCACCGCACATTTTGAGTCTGGGGTTTGCCGGCGGCTTGCCGGCCGGGCTGATCGAGGGCCTGGCCGCCGACGGCGTTTATGTTGCACCGCGGTTGTCGCGCATGCGCATCTCGCCTCATGTCTTCAACGATGAGGAAGACGCCGACCGCTTTGTGGCGGCGCTGAAGAAGCGGCTTTAGAGGGGGATTCTTTCTTATCCCTCCCCGCGCTCCGCGGGGGAGGGATAAGAACCGCGCAGCTTCCCACATTGGAACCAGATCCCGTCTCGCCGCATTGGTTCACCGGATTGAACCTTGTGCCGGCAGGCGCGACCTAACCGGCAGGAGGCAGTCTCAAAGGAGGCTCTCATGACCGAATGGCGTGACACCATGGTGGACCGGCCCGAAATCGAAGACGGCGCTTATGCGGCCGGATGGACCGTCTCGGGTCTGGCCGTTCTTGGCGCCATTGTCGCCGTCTGGGTATTCGGGATCTAGAGCGCCGATTTAGCTGCCTCTCATCGCAGCCAAAATGCCAGCGTTTCCGGACGGCTGCCTGAAAGGGCGGCCGTTATGCTTTTTGCCCGCGCTATCTTATCCCTCCCCCGCGGAACGCGTGGGGAGGGTGCATAGGCGACCTTCGGTCGCCGTCCTCGAAAATAACGCCGATGCCTTGCATCGGCTATGCCAAAGGCCGGTCGGGTGGGGGCGGCAATATCAACGAACTACTTCGACATTGAATGCGATTGATTGTCGGGAACCCCCACCCCGACGCTCGCCGATGGCTCGCGTCGACCCTCCCCGCAAGGGGGAGGGAGAAGGTGCCACTCGCCTCTGGACGGGACCGCCGCGCCTGGACTATATACTTAGGAGACTAAGGATTCTTTCGGGAGAGCGGCCATGCTGACGCAAGCGGAAAACGAGTTGCTATGTCGCGTCGAGGGCGATGCGCCGATGGGACGGCTGATGCGCCGCCACTGGGTGCCGGCGCTGTTGTCCGAACAGGTGGCGGAGCCGGACGGTGCGCCGGTGCGCGTGCAGCTGTTCGGCGAAAAACTCGTCGCGTTCCGTGATAGCAACGGCAAGCTTGGATTGCTCGGCGAGGCCTGTCCGCACCGCAAGGCCTCGCTCGCCTTCGGACGCAACGAGGAATGCGGCCTGCGCTGCCTCTATCACGGCTGGAAGTTCGATACCGACGGCAATGTCATCGACATGCCTTCGGAGCCGAAGGCAAGCGCGCTGCCGGAAAAAGCCACACACCTCGCTTATCCCACGCGCGAGGCCGGCGGTTTTGTCTGGACCTATATGGGCCCGCCGGAAGCGATGCCGGAATTCGAAGCGCCACCTTGGGCGCCGCACAGTGAAGCGCGGGTTGCGATTGCGAAAGTGGAATTGCCCTGCAACTGGGCGCAGATCATGGAAGGCCAGATCGACTCGGCGCACTCCTCCACGCTGCATTCATCCGACATGCGCCCGGCCAAGGGCGATGCGACGGCGAAGGGCGATCACTGGGTTCGGCCATCGACGGACAAGAATCCGCGCATTCAAGTGCAGCTCACCAGTTACGGCATGCGTTATGCCGCGATCCGCCGTCCGATCGCCAACGCCAACTCGCACGACTATGTGCGCATCACCACCTATGTCGCGCCCTTCATTGCGCTAATCCCGCCGAACAGCACCTACAACGTCACGAGTGTGATCGTGCCGCGCAGCGACACCTCGACCACCTTCCACTTCATCGCCTGGGCGGAGGGCGAGCAGGCCGGCATCTCGACGGAGGCCTGGCGCAAGTTCTGCGTGCTGGAAGTGGGTCAGGATGTCGACGCGCAGTTTCGCCCGATCAAGCGCCACGCCCATAATGATTATCTGCAGGATCGCGCGGCGATGGCGGGCGGCGACAGCTTCACCGGCATTCCCGGCATTCCCAACCAGGACATCGCGATGTGGGAATCGATGGGGCCGATCGCCGATCGCACGCAAGAACGTCTCGGCGCCAGCGATATCGCGATCGTGCAGTTCCGCCGCCTGATGATCGATGCGGCACGCGCGTTCGAGCAGGAGGGGCGGGTGATCGGCCAGATCCAGCCGCATTTGCCGCAGGCGAAACTGCGCTCCTATCAGGGCGTGGTGGAAAAGACGGTGCCCTGGCGCACGCTGGGCGCCTCCGACGAGGAGGTGAAGGTTTTGTCCGGGCTCGAAGAAGACGAGACCGACAAGGAAATGGCGGGCGCGGCGGCTTAGCTACACGATGACATTCGTAACCGGACTCTCGGCGGCTTGTTACGAATGTCAGAACCGGGATAATAGCTTCGGCGCGGATAAAACGTTACAAGGCGCAAAACGCCAGCGCCAATTATCGGGAGGATCGATTGCGCTTCCGCATCATTCTTGTTGCCTTAGCACTTGTCTGCGGGCTTACGGCGGCTGAGGCTGCCGATCGGGAGATCAACGTGATCCTGCCGCTGACCGGTGGCGGCGCCTTCCTCGGCAAGGCCGAGCAGCAGGCGCTGATGCAATTCGAGAAGGCGGCTAACGCGGATGGCGGCATTCACGGCCAGCCGTTGAAGTTCGTGTTTCACGATGATCAGTCGAGCCCGCAAGTCGCGGTGCAACTCGCCAATCAAGTGAAGGCCTCCAATCCGCCCGTGATCCTCGGCTCGTCGCTGGTCGCGCTCTGCAATGCGATGGCGCCTCTGATGAAGGATGGCCCGCTGCTTTATTGCTTCTCGCCCGGCATTCATCCGGTGAATGGCGGCTTCGTCTATAGTTCGAGCATCTCGACCAGGGAACTTGCGGCGGCGCTGTTGCGGTACTTCGGCCGCAAAGGCTGGAAGAAGGTCGCGCTGATCACCTCGACGGATGCGAGCGGGCAGGACGCCTACAAGAATTTCAAGTCGCTGTTCGGCACCGACGATCACAAGGATGTCGAACTCGTCGCCGAAGCCCAGCTCAATCCGACCGATGTCAGCGCGGCGGCGCAGATCCAGCGTTTGAAGGGCGCCAACCCCGACGTGCTGGTGGCGTGGTCGACCGGTGGCCCGATCGGCACGGTGTTCAAGGCGATCCATGACGCCGGCATCGAATTGCCGGTCGCGACCACCAACGGCAACCAGACCTATGCGCAGATGGCGCAATACGCGGCTTTTCTGCCGAAGGAGCTTTACATCCCGGCGGCGGATTTTCTCAAATCTTCGCAACCGCCGAAGGCCAACGAAGCCTCAGCGGCGAAGGACGCGTTCTACAAGGCGTTCGAAGGCACCGACATCAAGCCGGACGGTTCCTCCACCTATGCCTGGGATCCCGCGTTCCTGGTCGTCGATGCCTTGCGCAAGTTGAAGCCCGATGCGACGGCGGAAGATCTGCGCAAGTATTTCAGCGAGCTCAAGGGCGTCGCCGGCATCAACGGCTTCTACGATTTCAAGGCGGTGCCCAATCGCGGACTGGATGAGTCCAACGTCGTCGTCACGCGCTGGGATCCGGCTGCGCAGACCTGGGCCGTGGTCTCAGATCCCCTCGGCATTCCCCGCGCCCAATGAAGCGAGCGAGCTCAAAACGTGCTTGAGTTTGCGCAGATCGCGATCGGCGGGCTCGTTGTCGGCAGCATCTATGCCGCGATCGCGCTCGGCTTCTCGCTGATCTATCGCGTCACCGGCGCGATCAACCTCTCGCAAGGCGGCTTTGCGCTGGTCGCCGCGATGATCGGCTACACGTTCGGCGTCGCCTGGGGCTGGCCGCTGGTGGTCGCGATTCCAATGGCGGTGATCGCGACCGTGATCATCGGCGTTAGTCTTGCGGCGTTCACGTTCGTGCCGGCGCTGACGCGGCTGTCCAACGCCAATGTCTTGATGCTGACCGCCGGCATCCTCACCATGATCGAGGGTTTCTCGCTGGTAGTCTGGGGCAGCCAGCCTTATGCGATGCCGCCGTTTTCGGGCGAACGACCGCTCGCATTCGGCGCGATCCTGATTCCGACGCAGGCGTTCTGGGTGTTCGGCGCGACCGCGTTATGCATCGTCGCGCTCTGGTTTCTGATCGCGCGGACCAAACTCGGCAAGGGCCTGCGCGCCTGCGCGGAAAATCCTTCCGCCGCGAGCCTGATGGGCATCGACGTGCCGCGGATGACGCTGTTGAGCTTTGGTCTCGCTGTGCTGATCGCCGCGATCTCGGGCGTGACAGTAGCGCCCACGCCCTCGCTGCAATTCGACACCGGGCGCTTGTTCACGATTTCCGGATTTGTCGCGGCCGCGATCGGCGGCATCGCCTCGTTTCCCGGCGCGGTCATCGGCGGGCTTTTTCTCGGGCTCGTGACCCAACTCTCGACCGCCTACATCTCCTCGCTGTTTTCGAGCGCGATCTCGCTTCTCATTCTGCTGGTGGTGCTGATCTGGCGGCCGCAGGGTCTGATATCGGTCGGCGTCGGACGGCGACAGGACACCCGCGACGAAGTGAAGGCCGCGGGCCATGCGGCGAAACTCCCCGCGCATCTCGGCTGGCCGCTCGCGGCGATCGCCGTGATCGTGGCTGCGGCGATTCCTCTCGTCATCACTGACAACGGCATCATGAGCGGGCTTGTCATCGCAGCCATTCTGTTCATGACGCTGATGGGGCTAGACGTGCTGATGGGCTATGCCGGGCAGGTCAGCCTTGGCCAGGCCGGCTTCATGGCGATCGGCGGCTATACCTCGGGCTATCTCGCAATCAACACCGAGACCGCGCCGGTGCTTTCGATCCTCGCCGGCATCGGCGTCTCGCTTGCCTGCGCGCTTGTGCTCTCGGTGGTGACGTTACGCTTGCGCGGGCTTTACCTCGCGCTCGCCACGCTCGCCTTCGGGCTACTGGTCGATTCCTGCGCGGTTGGTTTTCTCGACATCACGGGCGGACCCTCCGGTTTGGTCGGCATTCCCTCGTTCTCGGTCGCTGGCTTCACTTTCGCCAGTCCGCGCGCAATGTATTATCTCGTGCTGGCGCTTGATCTGATCATCCTGATCGCTCTGGTCGGCGCGATGCGGTCCGGCTTCGGCCGCGCGCTGAAGGCGATCCGCTCCGACCAGATGGCCGCAGCAGCGCTCGGCATCAACACCGTGCGCTACAAGCTTGCCGCCTTCCTGATCAGCGTGACGCTGGCCTCGCTCGCAGGCAGCCTCTACGCGTTCTTTTTCAATTTCCTGGCGCCGGAAATGGTCGGCACCTCGCGCTCGCTCGAACTGGTGGCGATGTTGATCATCGGCGGCGAGAGCACGCTGGTTGGCGGGTTGTTCGGTTCGCTGCTGTTGACGCTGCTGCCGACGATCTTTGCCCCGCTCGCGATCTACAAGACCTTTGCCTCCGGCGCGCTGCTGGTTTCAAGCTTCCTTTATTTGCCGCAGGGAATCTATGGCGCGCTGATCCAGGTCATGACGCGGCTGGTGCGGCCGCGCGACGCGTCGTCTAAAGCAACTACCGGCAAACAGGTGCGAGCGTCATGACGGCGATCGACCCGCAAACTCAAGTACAAGCTGAGCTAAGCGAAAGCACGATCCTGAGCGTGCGTAGCCTCGCCAAGAGCTTTGGCGGGCTGAAAGCCATCAACGACGTCTCGTTCGATGCGCAGGCGCATCAGGTCACCGCGTTGATCGGCCCGAATGGCGCGGGCAAGACCACCGTCTTCAATCTCATCACCAACATCATGTCGCGCGACGCCGGGAAAATTGTGTTTGCGGGCCGCGATCTCGCGGGGCTGTCGGCGGTGAAGATCGCTGGCCTCGGCCTGATCCGCACCTTTCAGTCGGCGCGGGTTTTTCCCGGCATGACGGCGATCGAGAATGTCATGGTCGGCGGTCATCGTCTCGGCCGCCATTCGTTTCCGAGCCAGGCGCTGTGGCTCGGCGGGGCGCGCGACGAGGAACGAGCGCTGCGCCACCGCGCCGAGGAGATGCTGGAGCTCGTGGGCCTATCAAGCTTCGCCGAGACGCATGCGACCGAATTGCCGATGGGCGCGCAAAAGCTGTTGGAAGTCGTGCGCGCGCTGATGGCGCGGCCCAAATTACTCTGTCTCGACGAGCCCGCGGCGGGGCTCAACGACACCGAAACCCAGGAGCTGGCGAATCTGTTGCGCGCGATCCGACAACTCGGCATTCCCGTCCTTGTCGTCGAGCACAACATGTCGCTGGTGATGAATGTCGCCGACCGCATCGTCGTGATCGATTCCGGCGCCATCATCGCGACCGGCACGCCTGCGGAAGTCCAGGCCAACAGCCGCGTGATCGAGGCCTATCTCGGAAGGGAGCATCATGCCGCTCCTTGAATTGAGATCGGTCGCGATCGGCTACGGCCACCACCGCGTGCTGGAGGATATCAACCTCACGCTCGAACGCGGCGAGATCGTCACGTTGTTGGGCGCCAACGGCGCCGGCAAATCCACGCTGGCCAAGGCCGTTTCCGGGTTGCTGCGTCCTCTCAGCGGCTGCATTTTGCTCGAAGGACAACCGATCGAAGGCTCGCCACCGGCCGAGCGGCTGCGTCGGGGCATCGCTCATGTGCCCGAGGGTCGGCAGATTTTCGCCGGCATGACGGTTGCAGAAAATCTCGCGCTTGGCGCCTACGCGATGTCGGAAAAGGACGCCGCCGCGCAGCTGGAGAAGGTGTGGGCGCTGTTTCCCGTGCTGCGCGAGCGCATGAGCGATATCGCCGGCAATTTCTCCGGCGGCCAGCAACAGATGCTCGCAATTGCGCGCGGGCTGATGGCGAAGCCCAATATACTCGTGCTCGACGAGCCCTCGCTCGGCGTCGCGCCGCTGCTCGTGGCCGAAATCTTCCGCCTGATCGTGGCGTTGCGCGACCAGGGCATCACCATCCTGCTTGCCGAGCAGAATGCGAAGGCCGCGCTGTCGATCGCCGACCGCGGCTATGTGTTCGAGAATGGCCGGATCACGCTGTCAGGGGCGGCGAAGGATTTATTGAATTCGCCTGAGATCGCCGAGCGCTATCTCGGCATGAGCGGAACGGCCGAGACGTCGGGCGCGGTGGCCACGTCGCTTGCGGAGAAGTTACGCGGCGTGCTGTTTGCTGGAGATTTGGAGGCGCGGCCTTGAGGTATTTGCCTCCCGTCATTCCGGGGCAGCCCAGCAGGGCTGAACTATGGTGCGCAATTGCGCACCAGAGAATCCATTTCCCCCAGGAAACGTGCGGCATGATGGATTCCGGGCTCACTCGCTTGCGCTCGTGCCCCGGAATGACGAGGAGGCTGGATTGCTTCGCTTCGCTCGCAATGACGAGGAGAGAGGAGCGGCAATTATGGCAGTGATCCGTATCGAGCCGAAACTGGACGCGTCCTCCGGTCTCTATTACGTCGAGATATTCCATCCCGCGGAGGCCGAACAGCCGTTCGTCACCACCGAGCCGCGCTACAAGACGGCGGCCGCCGCCGAGAACGACGTGATCGCGATTATTGCGTCACGGGCGAATGGTGCCGGCACTTAGTGCTCCAGTTCCTTCGTCATGGCCGGGCTTGTCCCGGCCATCCACGTCTTTCTTTATCGATGCAGCAAAGACGTGGATGCCCGGCACGAGGCCGGGCATGACGATGTGGCGGGTTTTGTGAATCACACCTGCCACCGCAACTCCACCTCGCTGCCACTCTTCGCCGCTTCCAGAATCGCCAGGCAAATCTCCAGTGTCGCAAGCCCCCATTCGCCGGAATGCAGCGGCGTCGTACCCGACATCGCCGCGTCGATGAGTTCATCGACGACCTCGCTACGCGGAATTTTCGGCGGCGGGATTTCGTCGAGGTGGCGGGTCTTGTCGCCATAGACCATGACGCCCTGCGGCAGCGGCCGCAGATCGGCGCGTTCGCAGCTTGCGACGACGAGTCCGAAATGATTGTGCGACAGCTCGCCGTCGATGCGAAAGGCATCGCGCCCCGCCGTGCCATAGGCGCGCGCGTTTTTCATCGCGATCTCGTCGGCCGGCGTCGCTGCTTTCTGCAAATTGAGCCGGGCGCGGCCGTATGAAGCTTCAGCATCGCGGCCTTGTCCGAGTTCGCCCCACCAGCCCATGAATTCGTCGGTGTCGAAATGCGCATAACCGCTATAGGTCAGTGACGCGAAGCTGCCATCTACAAATTTGATCTGCGCGGAATAAGCGCCTTCGGTGTTGCGCGCGGCGTCCCAGTTGCCGGTGAAGGCGCGCACGGAGGCGGCCTTGGCTCCCGCGAGCAGTCGCACGATATCGACCTGATGCGCGGCCTGGCTGAACACCACCCCGCCGCCCTGGGCCGTGTCGAGCTCTTCCGGCCGTCGCGGGCGGTAGAGGAAGTCCGTGAAGTTGAGCGCGTTGATCATGCGGACATGGCCGTAGGCGCCGCTTCGGATCATCGCGCGCGCCCGCAAGTAAGGCAGGTCATAGCTGTGGCTGTGGCCGACCAATAGCTTGACCCCGCCTGCGTTCGCGGCGGCGATCATTTCCCGGCAATCATCCACCGACAGCGCCATCGGCTTTTCGACCAGCACGTGCTTGCCGTGTTTCGCCGCGCATTTCACATGCGCGAGGTGGAATTGATGCGGCGAGGCGACGTAAACGGCTTTCACGTCCGGATCGGCGCACAGCGCTTCGGCGTCCTCATAAACCTTGGCGCCGAATTCCTGCGCAAAGCGCTCGCGGGCCTCTAGCCGCGGATCGCTGGCCGCGACCATCCGGATGCGGGGATCGGCGGAGAACGTCGGCAGCATCAGCGTGAAGGCGCGGCCGAGGCCGATGATGCCGAGGTTTGGGGGTTGATTCATAAGCTTTCCCGACATGACAGGCTCTTCTTATCCCTCCCCCGCGAGCGAAGCGAGGTGTGGGGAGGGTCGATGCGAGCGATTAGCGAGCGTCGGGGTGGGGGCAGGATCACTCTCAACGTCTCAGATCTTTCGATGGTACTGCTACCCCCACCCGACCATCGCCTCGCGCTGGCCACCTCGAGAGCGAGCTTCGCTCGCCTCGGACCCCACACGTTCCGCGGGGGAGGGATAAGAAAAGTCCTCACCTCAAATATCCAGCGTCAGGGTCGACGATTTCGCGCGCGACACGCAAATCATGATGTCGTGCCGCTTTTCGTCGTCTGACAGCACCAGGTCGCGGTGGTCCGGCTCGCCCTCGATGAAGCGGCAACGGCAGGTGCCGCAGGTGCCGCTTTCGCAGGAGCTCGCCAGCACGTGGCCGTGGCTTCGAAGCGTATCCAGGATCGAGACGTTGGCTGCGACCTCGTAAGAGGCGCCGCTTTTCGCAAGCCTTACCTCGAATGGTTTGTCGTTGGCATGCGGCGCCGAGGCGCCGACAAAGTCCTCGAAATGCACGGCGGAATCCGGCCAGTGGCCGGTCATGTCGCGCACCGCGTCCATCAGGCCGCGCGGCCCGCAGCAATAGAGGTGCGCGCCGCGGCTCTCCTCCAGCACCGGCCACAGGTCATAGGCCTGGTCGGGGTCGCCATTGTCGTGATGCAGCACGACCTTGCCCTCGAAGCCGCTTGCGGCGAACTCTTCGCGAAACGCCATCGCCGACGGGGTTCGTGTAAAATAATACAGCATGAAATTGGTTTTGCCCTGACGAAGGCAATGCAGGATCATGGCGCGGATCGGCGTGATGCCGATGCCGCCGGCAATGAAGATAAGCCGCTTCGGCTCGGACGTCGGCGTGGATTTGGCCATTTCGAAGTCGTTCGCCGGCGGTTCGACCGCGACTTCGCTGCCTTCGATGACCTCTTTTGTGAAGCTCAGCGAACCGCCGCGGCCCGTCGTCTCCTGCTTCACCGCGATCAGGTAACGGTTGCGTTCGGCCGGATCGTTGCAGAGCGAGTAGCGGCGCTTTTGCCCCGACGGCGCGGTGACGGTGATGTGGGAACCCGGCGTGAACGGCGGCAACTCGCCGCCATCAAGGCCAGCGAGTTCGAACAGGAACACGCCATCGGCGATTTCTGACTTGTGGCGGACTTTGAGGGTCAGTGCCCGCAGCTCGGGGTCGGGGGTCATGTTGTCCTCAGGCAGCATCTCCGACATATACTTAGCTACCTAAGTAAATAGCGCAACCCCGAAAAAGTGTGAAGACGATGTTTGCCTGCGCTTCGCGAATGTGCAATCTGGACGAGAGGAAAAAGGGGACGCCGTTGACCAGCGTGAAGAAAGCCGTCGTCAAGAAGGTCGGTGCCAGGAAAACCGCCAAGGCGCGGAAACCCGGCGCGCCCGGAAGGCCCGAAAGACGGAGCGCAGGCGCCGCTGAGGCCGATTTGCCGTTTGGCGAAAGCATTGGCTACCAGATCCGCACCACCCATCGTGCGATGCAGCGCTTCCTTCAGTCCAAGATCGAGCCGCACGGCATCACGCTCGGCATGTGGTATTTCCTGCGCGCGCTCTGGCATGAGGACGGCCTGACCCAGCGCGAGCTGTCCAACCGCGCCGGCACCATGGAGCCGACGACGCTGAGCGCCATCCTGATCATGGAAAAGAAGGGTCTGGTCCGGCGGGTTCGCAACCGGGACGACCGCCGCAAATGGCATATCCACCTGACGCCGAAGGGGCGCGCGCTGAAGAGCAAGCTGCTGCCGCTGGCCCGGGAGGTCGTCGATACCGCAGTGCAAAATCTTGCCCGCGGCGAAGTCGCGCAATTATTGAAGGCGCTGGCCGAAGTGCAGAACAGCGTGCACGCCACGCTCGCCCGGCTCGAGGATGCCGACCACGGGACGGCCGAATAGCCGTACTGACCTGCGTCCAAAGCCTATGGGCAATATTTCACGCCGCCATTATGCTCCGCCCGCTTCGATGGAGGAAAGCATATGGCCAAACTCAACATCAACGGAGCAGTGAAGGAAGTATCGGCGGAGGCCGACACCCCCTTGCTGTGGGTTATTCGCGAACATGTCGGTCTCACCGGCACCAAATATGGTTGCGGCATCGCCCAGTGCGGCGCCTGCTCGGTTCACTTCAACGGCGAGGTGCAGCGTTCCTGCCAGATCCCGCTCGGCCAGATCACCGAAAGCGACGTGATCGTCACCATCGAGGGATTGTCGGTTGGCGCCTCGCATCCGGTGCAAAAAGCCTGGGCGGCGGTCGACGTGCCACAATGCGGTTATTGCCAGTCCGGCCAGATCATGGCCGCGGCAGCATTGCTGAAGAAGAATCCGAAACCGACCGACAAGGACATCGACGATGCGATGACCAATATCTGCCGGTGCGGCACCTATCAGCGCATCCGCGAAGCCGTGCACATGGCGGCCAATGGCGGCACCACCGGACAGGGAGGTTAGTCATGAACAAACCTGTCTTTGAAAAGGATCTCAAACTTTCACGCCGCAGCTTTATCGTCGGTTCGGCTGCGATCGCCGGCGGCGGTCTGGCGCTCGGCCTGAGCGTGCCGTTCGGTGCAGCCTATGCCGAAGGCACGCCGGCAGGCGCCACTCAGGTCAACCTCTGGGTCGCGATCAAGCCGGACGATACTTGCGTCATTCGCGTCGCGCGCTCCGAGATGGGGCAGGGCACGCTCACAGGCCTCGCCCAACTCGTCGCCGAAGAACTTGAATGCGACTGGAGCATGGTGACGACGCAGGGCGTCACGCCGGGCGAGAATCTCGCGTCCAAGCGCGCCTGGGGCGAAATGGGCACCGGCGGCAGCCGCGGCATCCGCACCTCGCAGGATTACGTCCGTCGCGGCGGTGCTGCCGCGCGCATCATGCTGCTGCAGGCAGCAGCGGATCAGTGGGGCGTGCCGGTTTCCGAACTCAAGGTGTCCAAGGGCGTGATCACGCATGCCGCGAGCCAACGCACGCTGCGTTACGGCGATGTCGCGGCTGCTGCCGGCAAACTGACGCCGCCAGACGCCAAGAGCATCACGCTCAAGGACCCCAAGACCTGGACCATCGCCGGCAAGCCGTTGAAGCGGCTCGATACCGCCGACAAGCTCGACGGCAGCAAGATCTTTGCCATCGATCTCAAATTGCCGGGCATGCTGTGCGCGGCGATCAAGGATTGTCCGGTCTTTGGCGGCAAGCTCAAAAGCTACGACGAGGCCAAAGTCCTCGGCATGCCCGGCGTGAAGAAGGTGGTGCGGGTGAAGGAGACCGCCGTTGCGGTAGTCGCCGACACCTGGTGGCGGGCGAAAAAGGCGCTCGACGCTCTACCGATCGTCTGGGACGAAGGGCCGAATGCGACGCAATCCAGCGCCACGATCGCGGCCATGCTCAGCGACGGCCTCGCGGCTGCCGCAACCAACGGCGAACGGGCGAATGGCGATGCGCTCAAGGCGATCGCGGATGCGCCAAAGAAGATCGAGGCGGTCTACTCAACGCCGTTTTTGGCGCATGCACCGCTGGAGATGATGAACTGCACGGTAAAACTTTCGGCGGATAGGGCCGATGCCTGGGTGCCGACGCAGAACCTAGAGGCATCGCTGGCGGCGCTGTCGGAGACTTCAGGCGTTCCGCTCGATAAGTGCGAAATCCATCGTCTCGACCTCGGCGGCGGCTTTGGCCGGCGCGGCGGCACGCAGGATTACGTGCATCAGGCGTCCGAGATTGCGAAATCCTTCCCGGATACGCCGATCAAGCTGATCTGGAGCCGCGAGGAAGATCAGGCGCATGACTTCTACCGCCCGATCTCGCAATGCAAGCTGTCGGCCGGCCTCGACAATGACGGCAATCTGGTCGGGCTTCATGTCCGCGTCTCCGGCCAGTCGATCAACGCGATCGCCAACCCGAGCGCAATCGTCAACGGCAAGGACATGCGGCAGTTGCAGGGCTATTACGACACGCCCGGTGATGCGCAGTTGGGTTACGACGTGCCCAACCTGTCGATCGAATATGCCATGCGCAACAGCCACGTGCCGGTCGGCCCGTGGCGCGGCGTCAATACCAACCAGAACGCCGTCTACATGGAATGCTTCATGGAAGAAGTGGCGCGGGCGGCGGGCAAGGATTCGCTCGAATTCCGCCGCGCGCTGATGAAGGAGCATCCCAAGCATCTCGCCGTGCTCAACGCGGCAGCCGAGAAGGGCGACTGGGGCAAGCAGTTAGCCCCGGGCGTCCATCGCGGCATCGCGCAGTTCATGGGCTATGGCAGCTACTCGGCGGCGGTGTCTGAAGTCTCGGTGAGCCCGCAAGGCAAACTCAGGGTTCATCGCGTGGTGCTGGCCGTCAATTGCGGCCATGCGGTCAACCCGCAGCAGATCGAGGCGCAGGCGCAGGGCTCGGTCGCCTTTGGCCTGACCGCGACCATGTACGGCGAGATGCCGGTCGTGAACGGCCGCATGACCAGTCTCAACTTCGACAGCTACGAGATCATGCGTCTGGCCGAAATGCCCAAGGTCGAAGTGGTGATCGTGCCGACCTACGATTTCTGGGGCGGCGTCGGCGAGCCGACCATCTGCGTGGTCGCGCCGTCGGTGATGAACGCGATCTTCGCTGCGACCGGCAAGCCAGTGCGGAGCCTGCCGCTGAAGAATGTGAAGCTGGTGTAGGCAGCTTTCTTTTCCCTCCCCCTTGCGGGGAGGGTCGATGCGAGCGAAGCGAGCATCGGGGTGGGGGTTTTTGAAACGATCATCGGCGTGGGAATTTTTCAGCAACTCGGTGCCCACCCGACCGTCGCTTCGCGCATAGCCGATGTAAAGCATCGGCGTTCTAATACCTAAAGGACGGCGACCGAAGGTCGCCTATGCACCCTCCCCACGCTTTCGCGGGGGGAGGGATAAGAAGGCCGCGTCGGTGAACTGAAAAACAAATCGCCCGCGCGCTCGCAATCAGGAGCCCGCGGGCGATTTATTTTATTCAAACCTTAGTCGTCGTGATGGATGACGGTCTTGCTTCGGTTACCGTCGCTGTCTTCTTTCTTGATCACGGTGGTGCGGTCACGATCAACCGGTTCGTCCTTCCGGATCACAGTCTTTTCCTGGACCCGGTCACGGTCGTAGTCGTGACGGCCTTCGCCGACGGTCACGCCGGCGCCGACGGGGCCGACCCGAACGCCGACATCATCGGCCAGAGCCGGCACGGCCAGAGCACAGGTCGCGGCGGCCGCCAACAGAATCTTCCTCATTGCATCCTCCTTCTGTGTATGGCGGGTCAACGTCACCGGGGTGGCGCCGTTCCGCAGGCGCACGCACAAATATTTCGCAGATGGCGTGATAAGAGAGGGATCAATTGCCAGTTCCAATGCCACACTTGAACCATCAGCCTGTGGAACATGAAACAAGGCCCTGCGAGTCGTGGGCCGTTACCTTGGATGAGCGGAAGCGTCGAATGTCTGGCCAGGTCGAGCTTGTTTTACGGAAGATTGGTCAATCCCTGCGCCCCCTCAGCGAGGCGCCAAAGGACGGGCGCTGGATTCTGGCGAAATCCGCCGACGGTTTTGTGGTCTGCCACTGGGACCGCGATCCGACGGGCCTTGCGGGTCCGACCTGGACCGAGGCCAACGACGCCTCGCGCGGCTATCTGGATAACCATTTCGAAGGCTGGATCGATCCGGCCGAGCTGAAATTGTGGGACTACGCCACGCTCGCCGATCTCCTGATCGCCTTTGTCGACGATGCCAATGCGCGCGGCGACGAACAAGCGCTTCGAATTATCAAGGCCCGTGCCAAGGCCTGAGTGAGGCGCGACACAAACGAATTCAGGACAATGCCTGCATCAGGGCCGCGATCTCGATCGTCGCAAAGTTGGAGTAGGTATCGGATATGGCGTACGGCAAAATGATCTGATCATTGTGCCGCATCGCCCCGCAGGTATAGACGACGTTGGGAACATAGCCCTCCCGCTCCGACGGCTCCGGCCGCAGCAACGGTTCGACCGAACGCGCCAGCACTTTGGCGGGATCGTTCTTGTCGAGGAGCGCCGCGCCGATCGAATATCTTCGGACCGGGCCGACGCCGTGCGTGAGCAATAGCCAGCCTTCGTCGAGTTCGATCGGTGAACCGCAGTTCCCGATCTGCACGAACTCCCATGGAAATTGCGGTTTCAGGACCACCTGACCGCCATCCCACCGGTACAAATCCTTCGAATAGATCAGGTAGAGATTCTCATTGTCCTGGCGTGCGATCATGGCGTATTTGCCGTCGATCCGGCGCGGGAACAGCGCCATGCCCTTGTTGCGCGCAGCGGCGCCCTGCAGCGGGGTCATTCGAAATGACTGGAAGTCGCTGGTCTCGAGCAATTCCGACCGGATCGCCCTGCCTGTATAGGCGGTGTACGTCGCATAATAGGTCTTCCGGCCGCCATCGCTGAATTCGACGAAGCGGGCGTCTTCGATGCCCTGCGACTGATATTCGGTGACCGGGAATATGACGCGTTCGCTGACGTCCAGCCCTTCCTTGAAGACCACCTCGACGTCGTCGCCAAGTGGTCCGGACACTCGGTATCCGATCTCCGGGCTTGAGGCGAGGCGCCTGGTCGGATCGACCGCCAGGCTGCCATCGGCTGCGATGGTGCCGGTACGAAACGTCAGCGAAGATACGTGGCCCTCGCCAACGGCCCGAAGGCTGAGAATAAAGCGCAGACCGCCTTCCGGTGCATCTCGCTGGTCGGGGTGCGGTACGATGCTTGGATTGAACAGTGCGGATGCCTCGAACGAATATTCGTTGAGGAAATAAGCACCGAGAAGCTGGCGCTGGATCTCGGAAAAGCCGACATGCGTCGCGAGCGCGGCTTCCATTTCGTCGGCGCGAAGCTCAAAGGTCTCGAGCAAGTTGCGATGCCTGCCTTGAAAATTGTCCAGCACATCCGCCAACAGACTGGCCGCGGCCTTCGGCTCGAGCGCCAGAATGCGTTCGACGATATGGTTGGCGCGCGTCTTGTCGGTCGGGTTGAGATCGCGAGGTTCGGTCGCCGGTTTGAACGGCCGCACGATGACGCGCGCCGGGTCAGGACGAAGGTAGAGTGCCTGCCGGTGCAGGAAAGAGGCTTGCGACAAAGTACCCTCGGTTCGTTGGAGGTGAGTTGAAAATCAGGCGCTGATGGAACGAAGCGCCGTGGCGGGCGTCGCGCCGACATTAACGCGCGCAAGCTGACGAATATCGGCAAGGCCGAGCAGATATGAGACGACCGACTCGCCGCCGCGGTTTTCGTTGGCGCGGTCGGGGTGCAATCCATCGCGGCAACTGCCGGTCTCGGGATCGACGAGCGCGATCGACAAATCGTTGCGGCCGAGGAACCAGGCGAAAACGTTGGCGGCAATCGCTTTCCATTCGACGTCGCCGTCGGCCCGCCACGCGGTCAGGCAGGCGGCGATCGTGGCTGTGGCTTCCACCGGCTGTTGATCGAACGCGCGAGGCGGTTGGCGCAGTTCGCCGAAGCCTGAGGTGCCTACGGGGCGGAACTGACCTGTCGGCGTTGTCTGTTGTGTCATCAGCCAGCGCAGCGACCTCAATCCGGCATTGATATAGTTGGGCGTTTGCGTGGCGATGCCCGTCTGCATCAAGGCCTGCGGCAGCCGCGCGTTGTCATAGGCGAGGCCCTCTTCGAACCATGACCAGTCCGGTGTCTCGACCGCTGTGAGGCCGGACATCAATCTGTCGGCGAGAAAATGCCTGATTTCCCGGGCGCGCAGATCAGGCACGACCGCACAATAGCCGTCCAGACCCAGGAGCGTGAAGGCCAATGCCCGGGGCGAATGAAATGTCAGCACGGTTGGCAGCGCCTCGGCAAACAGAGCGGCGGCCCACCGCCGCCGCGATGGGTTCGCATCCTTGCGGGCGCACTCGCCAAGCGCCCACAAGGTTCGGCCATGGCTGTCTTCGGAACCTCGATCTTCAAGCCAGGTTCGATTGAAGCCCATGAAATTGCGAAATCGTCTTGTGTCAGGATTCCATGCATGCTGCACGAATGCGGCAAACCGGGCCGTCAAAACCTCGGACAGACGTTTTTCGCCCGGATTGTTGAGGGCGCAGGCGAGCAGCAAGGCGCGCGCATTGTCATCCACGCAATAGCCGTGCGCGCGATCCGGCACCGAATGCACCGCGTGCTGGAACAGGCCGGTGTCGTCGCACATGGAAAGAAAGTGGCCCAGTTGCATGTCCGACGCCGCAGGGCTATGGGCAATCGCGACCGGTCCGGTCCGCGCGATCACCTTGAGCCAGTCGCCATGGCGGGCATTCTCGAATGTGGCGATGTAACGCTCGGCTGTGCGCTCCCACGTCATCGACCGGCTGATGGCGTAGGCGCGCTCGCGCATCGCCTGCCGGCGCGGCGCATCGGTGAGCAGCAGCGCGATTTCCTTGCCGATCGCGCTCGCGTTGCCGAACGGCACGATGACACCGCGACCGTCGTCCAATAACTCCAGTGCGTGCCAGTAAGGCGTCGAAACCACCGGCTTGCCCAGCCCAAAGCTGTAAGCCAGCGTGCCGGACGTCATTTGCGCCTCATTGAGATAGGGCGTGACATAGACGTCGCACATCGAAATGAATTCCAGCAACGTCGCCTGATCGACGAACTGGTCGAGGAATACGACGTGGTTGTCGATCCCGAGTTCGCGCACGCGCGTCACCAGGCTCTCGCGATAGGCTTCGCCCTGGTCGCGCACCAGATTGGGATGGGTGGCGCCGAGCACGACGTAGACCGCGTCGGGCCGGTGCTGCAAGATCGCGGGCATCGCGTCGATCATGACTTCGATACCCTTGCTGGGGGAGAGCAGGCCGAATGTCAGGATGACGGCACGGCCGGCGAATCCGAGTTTGGCTTTTGCCGCGTCGGGCTCCACAAACGGAAACTCGGGGATTCCATGCGGAATGACCTCGATCTTGTCATCGGCAACGTCATAGACGCTGCGCAACATCTCCCGTCCCTTGCTGGCCATCACGACGATCTTCGAAGATATCTCGACGAGACGTTCCATCACCGCACGTTGGGCCGCGCTCGGTTTGGCCAGCACCGTGTGCAGCGTCGTGACGACCGGCATGCTCAAGCGCGAAAGCAGTTCGAGAATGTGGCAGCCGGCTTCACCACCAAATATTCCGAACTCGTGCTGCAGACAGACGACGTCGAAACGGCCGGCGTTCAGGAACGCCGCGGCGCGCACATAGTCGTCGAGGACGTCATCCTTGATCTGAAAGGCGACCGAAGCGGGGTAGTCGTAGGTCTGGCCGTGGTCGTTCATCGCGACGATGCAGGTCTCGACGGCCGGTCGTGAATTCGCGATCGCGCGCACCAGATCGGTCGTGAAGGTGGCGATGCCGCAGCGGCGAGGCAATGAATTGCCGATTACGGCGATGCGCAGACGCTGCGTCATGCCTGTGCCTCGGGTAGGCTTTGCGTCCTGGCGGGGCCTTGAGTCCTGGCGGGGCCTGCGAATGAGGAAAGGGACGGAGCCGCCGCATCGGCAGGACTGGCGGAGTGCTCACCGAGCATCTGCAACAGCGAATCGATCGGGTGGCTTGCCGGATATGCGATCAACGCCGTTAATCCTTCTGCGCCAACCTCAATGCTGGTGCGACCGCCGCGTACAAAGACCGCCTGTCCGATCGATGCGGCGGACAATCCGATCGCCGCGTGGCCACCGAGAACGAGAATCCAGGTCTCGGCCTCGGCAAGCAGCGCCCAGCTTGAACCCGCGGGGAGCTCGACCCGCTCCAGCACGAAATGCCGGCTCGCGACGAGCGACGTTCGGGCGGCGGTGAGGCGGGTCGGATCGCAGCGCGCTGGAAGCGGCCAAGGGTGGGCAACCGCGACGCCGTTGTCCTGGTCCAATTCGCGTTGCCTTCCAAAGTCGAACAGGCGGAATGTCGCGTCGCTACGCTGTTGAATTTCGGCAAGCACGATACCGGCGCCGATAGAGTGGATGGTACCGGCCGGGATGTAGATCACGTCGCCCTTTGCGACCGGACGCCAGTCAACCAGCTCGGTGATAGAACCGTCCTGGATCGAAGCACGTAATTGCTGGAGGGTTACCCGGTGCTTCAATCCGACGCCGATCCGCGCGTCAGGTTCGGCCGAGAGGATATACCACGCCTCGCTCTTGCCGTTCGGCATTCCGATCGCGCGGGCGAAAGTGTCGTCCGGATGAACCTGGATCGACAATGGTTCGCTGGTGAATAGGAGCTTGAGGAGCAGGGCCGGGGTGTCAGCATCCGTGCCCTCCCGTTCGAACCACAATTCGCCGATGGCATCACCTGAGGCGTCAAGGCTGCTCCAGGGCTGCAGATCGCGGACCCCCCACGGCTTGTGAACGGCCCGCACGGCGGCAAGCTCGGTAGGCATAAGTTGTCCCGATCCATAACGCGCACGTCGGGCCGACGTGCCGTTGGCTGATATCGTCAATAGGATTTGCTTAGCTGCGGCGTCGCGTTTTCATGCAGACTTGCTGCAAGAACCGATCATGCTGGTGCCGAAGTTCGCGGGAAGTGTGCCACGATGGGGCACGAACTTCGGAAAGGAGGTGCTCATCAGGTATATGGGCACTGTCGCACCCGATAGCAACCTTCGGGCGACATGTCTTTTGAGCGCGCGGCGTCCAGCGCAACGCGAGGTTCGTGCCTTTAACGCTACTGCGGGACGGCCGCCGCGATCAGCCCCGGATTGTTTTGCAGCTTTTCGGCTTCGACCTGTCCGGGCGGCGTGTCGTCATTGAGGAAGCGGTCGAGGATCGACTGGATCGTGTTCTTGACCCCGTCCGGGCCACGGTCGCTCAGATCGTTGTGCTGGTAAGTGGTCTTGACCACAGTGATGCCGGCCTTCTGGCACATCTCGTCGTCGGGAACGACGCCGGGATCGGCCTTGAACACCGGATCTTTGGAGCGGAACGACAGGATCTTGAATTTGCCGTCGGTGATGAAGGGAACGCGCAGGTTGTCGAGCGTCACCACCTTCTTGATCATGTCGGGGTAACGCTTGGCGAAATACATCGAGATGTCGCCGCCGTTGGAATGCCCGACCATCGTCAAGTGGTGGTAATCGGCTTCAGGATAAATCCTCTTCAGTTCGTCGATCACGAACATGATGTTGGCGATGCCGCGGTTATAGTGCGAGCGGCGGCCGACATATTCCTCGCCAACCTGCGTCACCATCGGGCCGTCGGATTCGAGGTCGTGCTGCACGCTCACGACAAGGTAGCCGCGCATCGCAAACACGTTTGCGAGGAAGGAATACTCGGTGAACTTGACCGTGTTGCCGTGGTTGAGGATCGCCACCGGCAGCGTGATCATTTCCGCGATGGATTCCATCTCCCGGTCGCGACGTACCGCGATATCGACATCGACCGGACGATCGGTCCGCAAGGGATCGTAGAACGTCAGCGTGGTGTGACGGATCGCCCACTTGCTGGCGGTGAAATAAGCGGCCGTGACCAGCACGCCAACCGACAGCAGAATTGCCATTCCGCGTTTCATGATGGGCCTTCTTCAATGCCTAAATGAAAAGTTGAAAAATCATCACGGGGATTGTCCCGCGCTTTCGTCACAGCGGCGTGACAAGAACGTTTCCGTCACAACGACGTGACATCGAAGCCAAGACGTTGGTAATCAACCGCTTCCTGCCGGCGGCAAGCTTGCGCCTCGGCGATCCCCATGGCTGACTGCACAGGCAGTCATTTTTGAAGCGAAGGGGAATTCGATCGATGGAACGCGTCAGCAAGTATACGCCGGAGTTGCTCGGCATCGTCCGTCTGCTGGTCGGGCTGTTGTTCCTCGAGCACGGCATCTCGAAGCTGTTCGACTTTCCGCATGGGCCGGTTCAACCCGCGATGGGCTCGCTGCTGTGGTTTCAAGGCGTCATCGAAGTGGTCGGCGGCGTGCTGTTTGCGGTCGGCTTCCTAACGCGGCCCGTCGCCTTCATTCTCGCCGGCGACATGGCGGTCGCCTATTTCATGCAGCACGCGCCGAGAAGCCCGTTCCCGATGCTCAATGGCGGCGACGCGGCGATTCTCTATTGCTTCATCTTCCTGATCTACTTCGTGGCGGGACCGGGCCGCTGGGCGGCCGACGGGTCGGTGAAGTAGGCGAGATCCTCCGTCGTCCCTGCTTTTGCAGGGACGACAGCTAACGGTGAGTTCCAGCGCCGTCTGCTTTCCTGCTGCGCGTCCAGTCTCTACGCGTGCAATCTCGGCAGCAGCTTCAACGCATTGTCGCGCTCGATGTCCATGATCTGCGCGTCGGTGAAAACGCCTGAGCTTCGCAGCCCCTTCACGTGATCGAGGCCGGTGCGATACGGGAAATCGGTGCCGAACAGGATTTGCGAGGTCGGGATGATCGCCGTTAGCGCCGACATCGACGCCTTGTTCGAGGTTTGCGCGGTGTCGTAATAGAACCGCGTCAGTTCGGCGAGCGTGCCGTCCGGCACCATCGCCTTGTATTTCGCCTCGATGATCGGCTGGCGGATGAAGCGTTCGATCAGGAACGGCATGGTGCCGCCGGCGTGCGAGAAAATCCACTTGATGTCGCGGAATTTCTGTGCGTTGCCGGAAAACACGATGTCGCCGATCGTGCGTGTGGTGTCGGTGCCCCATTCGACCAATGTCGGCGGCTCGTTGGGCAGCAGAATGACGCAGCAATCGGCGGTCGAGGGATGGGTGTAGACCACGCATTTGCGGCGGTTGAGCTCTTCCATGACCGGCAGGAACGACGGATGGCCGAGCCACTTGTCGCGATAGTTCGTCATCAACCCGATGCCGTCGAGCTTGAGCGTATCGAGCGCGTAGGCAATTTCCTTCAGGGAACCTTCCGTGTCGGTGAGCGGCAGCATCGCCCAGCCGCCGAAGCGGCCAGGATGATCCGATATCAGCTTGGCGCTGTATTCGTTACATTCACGCGCCAGTTTGCGCGCCGCTTCGCCCGAGGTGAAATTGACGCCGGGTTGGGTGACCGACAGCATCGAGACCGCGATGCCGGCCTGGTCCATGTCGGCCAGCGATTTCTCCACCGTCCAGCCGCGCAGCAGGCCGTCGCCGAAATTATTCGATACCGCGGCCTGAATATAGGTCGGTGGCGACAGATGATGATGAACATCGATCCGGTAAGGTTTCGCGTCGGGTGCTTGCGCGAATGCCTGCCCGGCGCGGCCAAAGCCGGTGCCAACACCCGTGGCCGCTAGCGTGGCCGCGCCGGCCGCGCTCGCCATGAACTTGCGCCGGCTCAAGCCCCCGTTGGTCAGCGACAGCGTGTCGTCGCATCCGCAGACGCAGCTGCGCATCGATAGGCGCATTTTGCCTCCGTTCGCATCTTGCTGATTCATGAAGCTCTCTCCCTTGGGGGCCCCTGTTCAGGACTTCTTGATCGAAACGGCCACACCTTAGCTATGTTGCCGTGGCAGACAATAGGGCCTCAGGCTCACCTCGCTGAGAGTTAATGGAAATAATCCGGCGTGTCCGAGGTTACGCGGGGGGAGGGCGGTCGTGGCCGCCTTTGGAAGTTGAGCTTTGGGAAATCAGGCTTTGGGAGAAATGAAATGACGGCGTCGATCAGGTCAGGACTGTTTTTGCTGGTGGCTTTCGTGGTGATGGGCACTTCGCCGGTCGCGGCGCAAACGCCGTCACCGGCCGGCGCCAAGGTCTATATCATCAATCTCAAGGACGGCGCGGAAGTGACGAGTCCTTTCCTGGTGCAGTTCGGCCTGTCGGGCATGGGCGTGGCGCCGGCCGGCGTCGAAAAGCCCAACACCGGACATCATCATCTTTTGATCGACACCAAGCTGACCGACGAGCAGATGAAAGAGCCGATTCCCGCCGACGATACCCACAAGCACTTCGGCGGCGGCCAGACCGAAGCCGTCGTGACGCTCTCGCCGGGCACGCACACGCTGCAACTCGTGCTCGCCGACTGGTCGCACATTCCGCATTCCCCGCCTGTGATGTCGGAGCCGATCACGATCACGGTGAAATGAATTTTCGTCGACCGGAGAATGGTCATTGCCTGCCGATCGCTTGGGCAATCATATGCGCAAGCATGCTGCGTTGCAGTGCAAGCGGTGGAAAAGTAGATTTATTCTTTTCCACCGCGTCAAAAGGCAACACACGGAACTCATGAAATCTGCTAGGGTCCAGCCGTTACTTGGCTTCACACAGAAGGAGTGGAGTTCATGAACAGGCTCGTTGAAATTCGCCGCCAGGAGCATTTTTGCCGTGAGCGTGCGTTATTCGATTCCGAGCGTAAGACGTTCTGGCTCGCGGAGGCCGAAATCTGGGAGCAGCGCGCGCTTGATGAGATCGCGTTTCATTTCCGGGAATGCAATATTGAAACTCCAGACCAGTCACTTTCAGGTCAATCGATTCCAGAACAGTCTCTGAACGCCGCTTAACTCAAGAGCGAAATCGCGATGTCCGTCGTGGGTGGTCACCCCCGGAATTCGTCATGCCCGGCCATAGCAGTCTGCCCTGCGCAGACTTCGTTTACTTGTCTGCGATGCCGGGCATCCACGTCTTTGGTACTACAGGTAAGAAAGACGTGGATGGCCGGGCATAGGCTGGCGGAAGCGACGCCGTCCTTTGGACGGCCAAGCCCGGCCATGACGAGGGAGCATACTGGCCGATAGACCCGATCTCACCCCAACCCTCCCCCCTTCCAGAGGGCAGGAGCCTTCTGCTAAGCCAAGCCCGTGAAGATCAACAACAAAAGCCAGAATGGGCAAGGGCAGGGCGGATGACGGTTTTGCAGCAGGGCGCTCCGAGCGGTCTCGGCGTATCGCGGGCGGACACGGCGGATGCCGCGTTGCAAAGCGCGGTAAAAAAGGCCGCGATCCGGTTCGTGCCGCTGCTGACGGTCGCCTATCTCTTTAATTATCTCGACCGCACCAGCCTCAGCGTCGCCGCGCTGACGATGAACCAGCAGCTCGGCCTGACGCCCTCGCAGTTTGGCCTCGCCGCCGGAATCTTCTTCCTCAGCTATTCCACCTTCGAGATCCCGAGCAACCTCCTGCTCTATAAGGTCGGCGCGCGGCGCTGGATCGCGCGCATCATGATCAGTTGGGGGCTGGTGTCGGCGGCGATGGTCTTTGTGGTGGGGCCGAACAGTTTTTACGCCTTGCGGTTTCTGCTCGGCGTCATGGAAGCGGGCTTCTTCCCCGGTGTGACGTTCTTTCTCGCCGCGTGGTTTCCGACGCAATACCGCACGCGGATGCTGGCGTGGTTTCTGGTCGGCATCCCCTTGTCGTCGCTGATCGGCACCCCCGTTTGCAGCATGTTGCTTCAGATGGACGGAATCTGGGGTTTTCACGGCTGGCAATGGATGTTTTTCCTGGTGAGCCTGCCGTGCTTGCCGCTCGGCGTTCTCACGCTCATCCTGCTGGCCGACCGGCCGCAGAGCGCGTCCTGGCTCACGAAAGAAGAGCGCGACACGCTCGAAGGTGTATTGGCTTCGGAAGTGCGGGAGCGGCCGCAGTCTTCGCTTTGGGCCGCGCTGAAGGATGCGCGCGTATTGATCTGCGCCGCGATCCAGTTCGGCTTCACGCTCGGCTCTTACGGCATCGGCATCTGGCTGCCCTTGATGCTGAAGGAGTATCACCTCTCCAATATCGCGGTCGGCTGGGTCACCGCGATTCCCTATCTCTTCGCCTCCGTCGGCATGATCCTGTGGGCGCGCTATGTCGACGAGAAGGGCCGGCGCATCGCCAACCTCGCGATTGCCTGCGCACTCGGCGGCATCGGCCTGCTGGCGCCGATCCTGTCCAACTCGCTGATATCGGCCGTGATCGGGTTTAGCCTCGCGCTGATCGGCGTCACCGCGGCGCGCGCGATCTTCTGGACCATCCCGACGCGCTTCCTCACCGGCGTGGCAGCCGCCGGCGGTCTTGCCTTCATCAACAGCGTCGCCACGACCGGAGGCTTTTTCGGCCCCTATATGATGGGCTGGCTGAAGGAGTTTTCCGGCTCTTACGTCGTCGGTCTGCTCGCGGTCGCCGCCATCATCTTTGCCTCGACGATCGCCTCGCTGTCGCTGAAGCTGTTCATTTCGAAGGAATAAAGAGCAGCGAGAACAAGCCCGAGATTGAAAACGATTTGCATGTGCAAATGGCCGCGCGTGCCTGGCGACGGCCATCCGGCTTTTATGTTTCCATAGTTTTCCCGAATTTTACGGGAGAAATAGGAAAATATCGCAAACCTTTCGCATTCCTGTAACAGGCGCTGAGCAGATTGCGCGGCCTTAGCTCACCCTTGTCTTCGCGGCGTTTTGTATCGCGAGACTTCGCATTCTGGGAAATACAAAATGATCGCCAAAGAAACGCGTTCGCGCCGCGAACGTTCGCTCTCCAACACGCGCTTTGCCATTGCCCTGCTTGCCACCACGGCACTCGGCGGCACGCTCGCTTATGCCGACGAAATCACGTTTTTCCTGCCGGGCAATCTGTTGCTCAGCCACAGCATTTATACGAGCCCGGCCAGCATCCTCACGGCGGGCACGACGGTGCTTCCGCCGGGCTGCACGGCAGCCACCGCGGCCGCGTCCGCCACACCCTGTGTCACCGCGAATGCGGACGGCACCTATCCGACCGTGTTCAACAACGATCAGGTCGACGCCTCCTTCGGCATCACCGCGCCGATCCTGCTCGACGAACTGCGTCCCAATGGCGATCTCGTGCAGAGCATCGAAGTGCCGAACACCTCGGAGCGCGGCGTGAACTCGACCGCAGACCAGATG
>Ga0210397_10000207_pt1 | contig 43684 bp, 36 predicted proteins | sample IncBWH2OmetaG_FD_160126 | JGI IMG/M metagenome (GOLD analysis project Ga0210397, IMG submission 160126) | Forest soil microbial communities from Barre Woods Harvard Forest LTER site, Petersham, Massachusetts, United States - Inc-BW-H-2-O ...
AGTTAGCGGAGAGCGAACCTATCACCGTTTTGCAGGCCCAGATGCGGCATGCAGACGTGAGAACGACGCTCAAAGTCTACGCACACGTTATCCCTCAGTCGCAACGTAATTCGATGGAGCGGATTGCCGAACGTTCAATTGGAACAAATGTTCCGAATGGAACAAAATCAATCGCTTAAGGTATTGATATGAAAGAAGTTTGGTAGGGGCGGTGGGGATCGAAACGACAAGTACTCAAATAAGACTTGTGCCCTCTATGCGTTGCAGCCATCCATCCCAGCCAACTGGAACAAACGGAACAAGCTTGCAGCATTACCTAAAGCCGAGGCGCAGAACCTACCGCCCTGAACTTCGCCAAAATTCTATACGTACTGAGGATAGCGCGATTCCTGTCGCGGCCGATGCCCCATCGGGGTTCCCTTCATCCCCCGAGCGCCAAGATTCTCACCGGGGGAACCCCCGCGCGGTGTACCTGTAGACAGATAAGGATGATGGAACCCGGACGTTTTCGCGACCCTACGTTGGTTCGGATTAGGCGGCCTGATCGTACCGGTGGTGCAGCCCTCCCAGTCGCTCATGAGAGAGGACGTGACCTGAAGCTATAGTGCGAGTTCTGCCGCTGGTGTTCCCTTCCCGAGTCCCAGATGCGTGCGATCCTCGTGGTAGTAGCGAATATATTCGGAGAGCAGGCGTTTCAGGCGGCGTTCGTCAACTGCGATGATGTGATCTTAGTCTCCTTGCTGTGCATTCCCAGATTTTGCGGTGCATTCGAGCTTACCTCGCCCGCAGTTTTCACCGTTGCAACGGTTTAGCAAATTCCTCGTTTCACAGCCTCGTGTTCGGAATCAGCAACTTATAGTCGGATGAGATGCCCTGATTCGGTGCAAAACATCCCTGTTTGGGACCATCTGTGCAACTATTGTGCAACCACGTTGGAGAACTGGAAACTGATGACCACAAGGAGAGCTTTCCAATCGGCTGTTCGGCGCTACTTCGACGAGCAGCGCGTTTTTCGTCAGAGTGGATTACTCCGAATTGCCCGTTATCCGCCGGAGTTGGCGGCAAACCGTAAACGGGAGTCGCAAATAGCAAAGACCCTTTTCCGTATGCGGCTCATAGGGTTCCCTGAACCTCGGACTCAGCCTTTTAAGAGTGTGTTTGCAAGGACCTCCACCTTTCCACCTGCGGAGGAACCGCAAATAATTCGCTGGCCCGCGCCGTCAACGCCTTCGCGATCTCGCCAGTCAAGTGGGCATTGCGGCCCCCTTCGTTCGCAAAGGTGTCAAAGATGCCGTACTTCCCCGGCCCGATCTTGATCGGATACCATTTCATTCAAGGTCGCTTTTTCATTCAGTGCAAGTGGCTGAGCTGAAGTACGCGCAGGCAAGGAGGCTGATGCCGAGTCCATTGAATCACGCTCTGTGTTGAATTAGTTCCAGCCGATCGACCGACCGCCGCTCACACCTGTGAGTAAACTGCACCTCGCATAAGACCTGCTCCGCTTTTTCAAGTGTGTGTGTGTGATCCGCGTTGAGGAATATGTGCAAACCTTCCCTCTCCGATGCGCCCACCACAACTGCTATGCCCAGCTCACGCGCGGCCTCCCAACGGCCTTTGCATTGTTTACTTGCATTATTTTCACAAAACACCTACCTCTACGTCCTGCTTCAACGCACTTCCTCCTGTTCTGGCCATACCACTGACAATATCAGTGCCACCACAAGGCCTATACACACTTCTGCGAATCGATGAAACGCGATGCGCCATGGAGATCCCACCCGCGGTACAAGCTGCACAACGGCAAGCGTCACGCCTGCGAATCGGAATGCATTCCGATTCGAGTTTGCAGCGGCGCTCAGGAGTCCCAGGACAAAAACGCTGGCACCGAAGATAAGCATATTCGGTCCGAAGGAACTGCCTACGATCGCCCCAACTGCTGCGCCAAGCACCGTTCCCATGAACCGCTCGCAGGACACAGAGAGAGCGGCACCGAGCGATGATTGTGTAATCACCAAAGTCGTGATCGGCGCCCAATAAGCCTCTGGCAAGCGGAATAGTCGCGCGACGATCAATGAAACCACTGCAGCGGTAGCCGTTCGAGCAGAGTTCACGACTAACGGCCATGACACCCATGCCTGACTGCCCCCCGTTGGGAGTGCGCCGGGACGCGTCGTCAATGTCAAACGCCTCAGCATCAAAAGCCTAGTTTCCTGGATGCAGAATCCTGTCCGTGCCAAGCCACTTTTCTTTCCTTCCAGCGCCGCGGAACCCGAAAAGGCTAGGGCACATAAAAGTGGAGCGTGAAGTAGGCCACGATATCTTCACCTCGCGGCACCTTAAGCCGGTATTTTGGGCAGATTCCCTCCCTTTCCGGTACGGAACGTTGGGCCACTTCTGCCTGTCCCGCAGAAGCCCCGAGTTCAAGTCTCGCCGCAGCACGCACCGAGAATTCGCTGGATGGGTCAGCTTACTCGCGCGAGTGCTTCCAGCACGGCTTGCGGCCGGATTGGCAGATGACGCACGCGCGCACCGGTTGCAGCAAAGATTGCGTTTGCAATCGCGGGCGCGACCGGCGTCATCGCCGGCTCGCCAAGTCCGACCGGTGTTTCTATACTCGGAAGAAATTCAACGTCAACTTCCGGTACGTCTCCCATGCGCAGCACCCGATAGCTATCGAGATTCGTATCTTTGGGCTGTCCGTTGACGAACTCGGTTCCTTCATGGAGGGCCAAACTCAATCCCCACAGAGCAGCGCCCTCCACCTGAGCTTCAGCACTATCGGGATGAATAACCGTGCCGCAATCGATGACGATGTTCATCTTCTCCACCGTGACGTAACCGTTGGTTCGGTTCACCCGTACGCGCGCGGCACAGGCAACCCAGGTCGGCATGCCGCGTTCCTGCCCGAAGGTCGATGCGATTCCGAGACCGACGTCCTTCTGCATCGCGCTACCCCAGCCCGCCTTTTGCGCACAGCGGGAGAGCACTGCCGCTTGCCGGTGCGCGCCACCGATTGAATTGGGCGCCGAGCCGGCGTTACGGCCGGTAGCATCGAGTAGGCTAAGCCGAAATTTCACGGAATCGATACCCTCTTCGTGGGCTACCTCGTCCATAAAGCTCTCGACCGCCCAATTAGTCCAACCCGCGCTGACGGATCGCAGATAGCCAGGCCGGAAGGTGCGATCAGCCAATTCATTGTTCAGCGCACGTACCCGCTGCAGGCCTACTGTGTACCAGTGGTCTGCGCCCTGAATCGCGAAGGGATCGTACAGATTGCCTTTGGCGTCCTTGCCCTGAAAATAAGGAGCGATGGTCGCTGTGGGCCAGCCTGCTGCCGCGTGGTGGTCCATCGCCGCAATACGGTTGTTGTCTCCCCACGCTAAACGCACGACCTGCGTAGTGGCGGACCGGGGGCAGTCGAATCGCATGTCATCGGCTCGCGTGCAGACCATCTTGACCGGCCTTCCGACCGCCTTGGCGGCAAGGGCGGCTCCGACTGCATAATCGCCGTCCAGGCGGCGACCGAATGCTCCACCAAGTAAATAGCTGCGCATCACGATCTTGTCCTGGCTGCGGCCTAGCGCTTTCGCCAGTATCGGCAGAATCGCGGATTGCCATTGATTGCCAGTGTGGATTTCGAAGACGCCGTTTTTTTCGAAGGCAAGCGCGTTAATCGGCTCGAGGGCGAAATGCATGGCGGTGGCGGTCGTGTACGTGCGCTCGATTTTCCTCTTTGCCGATGCAAACGCCGCGTCGACGCCTGGGTCATCGACCAGGAAGGCGCCTCCCTTCGGATCTGCGATGAGTTCGGCCGCGCGTTGCTGGAGATTTCGCTCTGAGACATTTGCCGACGGTCCTGACTCCCATTTCACCTTCACGAAGTCGGTGGCTTGATTCGCGGCGGTGAAAGTGTCAGCGTAGACCATCACCCAACCCGGATTCGTACCGGATGGATCATCAAGAGCCAGGCTTTTGATATAGCCGGGAATACGCCTGGCAGCCGAGTCGTCGATAGCGATCACCTTGGAGTCGTAACGGGTGGGTGGAATCTTCGGGCGCGCGTAGATCATGCCATCGATTGCTGCATCGAGTCCGTAACGACCGCTGCCGTTCACCTTCGAGGGAATGTCGAGAGCTTGCGCTGTATCTCTGCCGATGAAGCGCCGGTCCGCTCGCGTCTTAATGGGAATCTTCTCTAATTCCTCGTTCGTGTAGCCACGCCGGAGGTCCCCTCGTGCAACGATGTCGCCATAGAGAATTGATCTTCCTCCGGCATAAACCGCGCCGTTGCGCGCCGTGCAAGCTTTGGAACTGACGCCGAGCAGTTTTGCTCCTTCCTCAATGAGCGCGATCCGTCCCGCGGCGCCGGACCGGCTTAGCACGGGGAAACTCTGCCACACAGACCAACTCCCGCCGGTGATCATTAATCCCCACTTGGGGTCACTATCGACGATAACGATTTTTACTTTGCTCCAGCTAGCCTCCAACTCATCTGCTACGATGCGGGCGAGGGCTGTGCCGACGTGCTGGCCCATTTCCGCGCGGATAATGTTGACAGTGACTACGCCGTTTGTGTCGATGCCATACCAAATCGTCGGTTCGAACAATTCATTGGGACTGACCGGAGCTTTGGTCTCTCTCGTCAGAGACTCTACGGCGGCCAAGCCGGAGCGCGCATAACCCAGCATGACGCCCGCGCCGATCATCGTGATGAGGAAACCACGGCGCGATGGGTCGTAAGGCGCCCTGAATCCGTGAGGAGACAAGCCGCTATTCATGGCCACCTCCTTCCATTTTCGCCGCTGCCAATTTGATCGCCTTGCGAATTCGAACGTAGGTCATGCAGCGGCAAACACTGCCAGCCATCACCGCGTTGATGTCCTGGTCGGTAGGATTCGGGAAGTCCTTGAGCAGCGTGGCAGCCTGCATGATCTGTCCCGACTGGCAGTACCCGCATTGGGGAACCTGCATCTCGAGCCACGCGGTTTGCAGTGGCTGCTTGCCCTGCGGATCGAGACCTTCAATCGTAGTGACCCTTGCGCCGGCAACCGCACCAACCGGCGTAATGCAGGAGCGCGTCGCGCGTCCTTCCACATGCACGGTGCAAGCGCCACAAAAACCGATTCCGCAACCGAATTTCGTTCCAGTGAGACCAAGCTCGTCTCGGATTACCCAGAGCAAGGGCGTGTCCTCCGGACTACGCGCCGAAACGGTGCGGCCGTTGAGATCGAATGTGGTCATCATCGCTTGGTTCCTCTCGCTTTCGGTCAATGGTATGCCGGCCCCTCCCGGCGGATGCTGGCCACCTTTTTCTCGAGATCGTTCCAAGGTGGCAATTTCGTGCGCGTCCGGCGCAGATAAGCGGCAAGGCGGGCGACCTCGGAATTGGTTAACGACCAACCGTATGCGGGCATCACAAGGCCTGCCGCACCTTCGGCGTTGTTGTCGGTTTCTGTGTTACTGACGCCGTTCAGCACCACCTGGATGAAATTGGTCGGTTCAGGTAGAGATAGCGAACTGTTTAGAGCCAGTTCCGGACGAGCAGCAAGCGGAGTCGGCGCACGATTGTAATGGCAAGACATACAGGCGGAGGCATATAGGTCAGCATCGGGATCGCGCTCCTGAACACTACCCAGAGAGGAACTCGCGAGAGCCTCTTGTGTTGCAGTCTCGCCGTTGTTTGCACGAGCGCTCGCGTGATCCATCTCGCTGAAGTAAAGTGAGATAGCGCGGACATCGGAGTCCGGTACGACCGGAAGATCGAGGGCTCCGCGAATCGCTAGAGCCATCGTGCTGCCCGTCGCCCCGTGCAGCGGGGTGACGCCGGTACGCAGGTAGGTGAACAACTCTTGTTGGGTCCACGGAACCGGTGATGGGTTGGTGTCGGTGAGCGCAGGCGCGATCCAACCTTCGATTAGCCAGCCTGCATACGGGTGTCCGCCCTCCTCGCCGCCGAGGACGTTACGCGGAGTGTGGCAGCCCGAACAATCGCTGAGCGCGTTCGCCAGATAGGCCCCGCGATTCCATTCGGCGCTCTTGGACGGGTTAGGTCGGAACCTCGCGCTCCTGAAAAACAAAATCTTCCAGCCTTCCTGGAGCGCACGTATTCTGAGCGGCGCCGGAATCGTATTGGCTGGCACGGTGTTGCTCGCCGCCGGCCGCGTCATCAAATACGCGTACAAAGCCTTGATGTCGTCATCAGATAATTGCGTAAAGGCGTAGTAGGGAAACGCGGGCAAAAGATGGGAGCCATCGCGAGCCACACCCTCTCGCATTGCACGGGTGAAAGCTTCGGGCGACCAAGCCCCTATGCCGGTTTCCGGGTCGGGACTGATATTGTCGCCATAAATGATCCCGAACGGCGTGTGTAGCGCGTATCCGCCAGCAAACGACTGTCCGCCCGGCGCGGTGTGACACGCCGCGCAATGCCCAAGCGCGGATAGAGTTTCACCCTTCGCGACCAAATCGGCAGGAAAGCTTGCCGGGACGGGCCGAGCAATGGGAGCTATTGAGGGGCGCCATGCCAAGGCGAAGAAAACTACTCCTGCGAGGAAGACGGCAAGGAGGGACCCGACCAAGACGCGTCGAGTCTTCCGACTCCTCTTCCAATCGGTCCCAGAATCTCTGCTAGAACTCAGTTTCATTTCGCTCGCCATTTCCCTTATCGCCACAGCTCGTCAACGCGCAAACCAGCCTAACGACTAGCGCGCAAATGGTAATGCTCCCTGTCATGTTCATCACATCCGGTAGAGAGTGTTCACACTCTCATGGAACTTGAGGGCCACAGGAGGCGCGGCAAACTTGTCGGTCACAACCTCGATGTATGTACCTCTGGCCCCCTCAGATGCGGCCTTAAGGGCCTGATCAAATTCTCCGCACGTAGTAACACGCGCAGTAAACCAGTCGTCACATCCAAGTGCCTTAGGCAGGTCGGCGTAGTGCCACTGAGCAAGATCGTTGTACTCGATGTTGGGGTCCTTGCAGAGTAGCCGTTCAATTAGGTAGCCGGAATTGTTAAGAACGAAGACGATGGGCTTTAGCCCGCGCCGGCCGAACTGACTGATCTCCTGGGCTGTTAGTTGATGGGAGCCTTCACCTGTAATCAGCACAACGCGACGGTCAGGAGCCGCGACTGCTGCTCCAAAGGCCGCCGGAGTCGCATATCCAATAGCACCCCACAACGTCTGGTTGTAAACCTTCGCACCCTTCGGCAGAAGTGCAAACGCCATTCCAAACCCAGAAGTCCCTGTCTCAGTAAAGACGATATCGTTCGGTTTAACGAAATTTGCCCAGCGAGCATAGAGTGCGTCTGCGGTAATCGGATCGCTGCCGGCTCCTGTAACTGGTCCGAGCGAACCAGGTTGAACCGGTCTTTTTTGATTTCGTTTCGTCACCCGCCGCGCGAGCTCGGAAAGGACATCTTTCATCTCGACGTTCGGATAAACCTTTGAGCCCACCTGAGTACGATGGTGACGAATATCAATGGTCTTCTTCGGATCAAGATGGGCTGTAAAGGCGCCCGTGCTGAAGTCCGTGAGAATGGCTCCGATCAAAACGATGGCATCGCATGATTCAACGTACTCACGGACCGCTTCGTCCATAAGCTTTCCGTCATACATGCCAATGTATGACGGTTGTTGCTCTTCAAGCGTCGATTTGTCCATCAGCATAGTGGCGAAGGGGAATCCAGAGGCATCCACGAATGCCTGCACCGCGTCTTGGAGCCTCGCGCGACTAGCCAATACGCCTGGGAGAATACAAGCGGTCTTGGCCGCATCGAGAGCTTGAACGATCGCAGCAACAGCTTCTTCAAGTGATGCAGGATCGCTCTTTGGTGGATCAAGGGGCGCCGCAGTGCTCACGACGGCTTGATTCGCGACATCTGTCGGAAACGCCATATAGACGGGTCTGCGGTGGTACAGCGCTTCCCAGATAAGTCGCTCTGTTTCGTAAGCCACATTTTGTGGTGTCATGATGGCGCTGGCACAAACGACCTTTTCAGCCATCTTGTGGAAGAAATCGAATTCACCGTTTCCTAGTGTGTGATGGACGAGCGCGTGTCCGGTTTGGGCAGGCAGATTCGGCATTCCGACTAAATGGAAAACGGGCAGATGCTCGGCATAGGCTCCCGCGATTCCACAGATAGCGCTCAATTCGCCTACACCATAAGTTGTGTTGAGTGCAGCGATGCCGTGAATGCGAGCGTACCCATCGGCTGCATACGATGCATTAAGCTCGTTGCAGCATCCGACCCAGTCGATACCGGGAAAACCTACGATTGCATCCTCAATGGGGAAAGCGAAGTCCCCGGCAACACCAAATACTTTGGATATGCCGAGGCCCTTGAGCCTCGAGAGAACGTGCTCGATGACGGTCTTTGGCTCCGCGGAGCGGGAAACGCCAAGTCTTTGCACGTAGCTGCGCATAAGTGATTCTCCTTCTACTTTCGAGCAGCAGTTGTCCTGCCAGGTTTGCCCGGTGAGTTGTTTGCACGAGAACTTCCTTTCGGTTCTTGACGATTCGGGTCATGTCCTGCCGATTTTGTGCGATCCGGTAGGACGACTTCGACAAGACGTCTTTGAAATGTCGCGCACGGATCAGTTAAGCCCAGCGCGGAGATAACGCTCTTGCTGTCGAGATTGACTCTCCTTCGACGGAAGGTGTCGATGTGTCGATGTGAAGGCAGGTTAGTGCTTCCCACCAGGACTTATTTAGCTGAATAGAAGGGCATTTACGGGCTCCGTTGACTTCGTTCCTTTCTGCGAAACTTCGCTCGATCGAGAAGAAAGGATGGAGATGCATTTGCACGACACAGTCGAGGAGCGCGAGCAAGCGGGAGAACTAACCGATGACTAAGAGCAAAGTGGCTGACGTCCTGGTAGACGTCTTCGCTTGATTTGTGGCATTGGCTCCGGCGCTGCCATGATTCCGTACACAATCATTCGAGACGGAGTCAAGGGGAATTCGACCGGCGGGACGGACCATGCCCGGCAGGAATCCTCAGGACTCGGGACATGAAGATCGTCTATTGCGTATTTGCAGCCCTCCTCGGTCCAGGGATGATGCTAGCGCAATCCAGCAGTCAACAACCTGTTTCGTCGCAGAACAACAATGACCTGACTTCCGAAGTCAAGGCGCTTCGCGAAGCCCTTTTGCAAATGCAAAAGCAGGTGGCTGCACAACAACAGGAGATTGAAGCGCTAAAAGCACAGTCGAAGAATTCAGTAACAGTGGCTGCTTCGAGCGAACCGCTTCCGAGTCACGGCAACGGAGTTGGTGGCGATTCTGTTTCGTCCAAGTTCGAGTCGACGATTGTGTCAGCGGGCGCAACGGTCCAGCAGCAGGCCACTCAAACTCAAGGGCGAAGCAAACCAGAACAGATACCGCTGGGTGCTTTCAGACTCGGCGACGCGATTTTGGAAGTCGGGGGATTTGTCGATCTCGAGAATATCTATCGGACGACGAACACCCAGAGCAACATTGCTACCAATCTTGGCGGGTTCCCGTACGGCAACACGCCACCGGGGCGCGTCAGCGAATTCCGTACGACGGCGCAATTCTCGCGTCTGAGTCTCAAGGTCCACGATCGTTTTGCCGGCAGCGATATTATTAGCTTCGTAGAGGGCGATTTCAGCGGCAACGATAGCTCCGGTGTATACCAGAGCGCGAATCCTCATACCAATCGGCTGCGCCTCTACTTTATGGACCTAAAGCGCGGTAAGTGGGAGATTCTCGGCGGACAAACTTGGAGCTGGCTGACTCCCAACCGTGAAGGCACTGGGCCCATACCATCCGATTTGGCCATTACTTACAATGAGGACCAGAGCCTTGGCGTCGGAGTTCCTTATACACGGGCAGCTGAGTTTCGAGTGGCGTATCACCTGAACGAACATTGGACCTTCGGAGTGGGCATCGAAGATCCTAATCAATACATTGGCGGTTTCGCCGCACTCCCTGCAGCGTTCACCTCCGTTGGTTCGCAGTTTGACAATGGCACACAGGTTGGGGCGGCAAATGCCTTCCCGGATGTTCTGTCCAAGGCTACCTACGACAATGAGTTTGCACACAGACATTTTCACGCCGAGGTCACGGGCCTATTCACAGGCGCACACGCTTCCGCGATGCCCTTGGGGTCAAGTTCGTTCAAAACTCATATGATTGTTGGCGGTGGAGGTCAGCTCGCGACCAACTACGATTTGATGTGCGACAAGCTCGTGTTCCTGGCCAACATTTTTTGGAGTGACGGTGGCGCCCACTACCTGGCAGCGACAGGGCCGGAACTGGTAGTTCGCCCCAATGCCGCCGGGACTGACATCAGCCTCTCGATGGTCCATGCCGGAGCGGGGTCCGCTGGCTTCGAATGGAGAGCGACCCAAAAGCAAGCGTTCGCGATTTACTACGGGTCAGATTATTACGGGCGAAACTTCTTTCCTGACACGACGAATGCGGCGCACCCTGGAACGATCATCGGGTATGGCGGTCCCGGCTCTCCTAATACCAACAACCGTGCCATTCAGCAGGTCACCTTCGATTGGCTGCAGACTTTGTGGAAACACCCCCGGTACGGAGCCCTGCAGACTTACACCCAGTATTCCTATTTGACTCGCGCTCCCTGGGCTGTGGCCCCCGGTGACCCCAAAAATGCGCATCTCAGCATGGTTTACGCGGGCCTCCGATATGTTTTGCCGTCAAGCGCGAGCACTCTCCTGCGGGTGCCGTACCCAAATTAGAAAGCGTCTCAGCAATGCTACCTGCTAAGGATGTGTTGGCCGGGTGATTCTACGAAAGGTAGAATTATGCGACAGAGGTCAAAATGCCAACTAGGCCATCCCCGACTCCTCGCTTGTGCTGCTGATCGAATTCCTTCTTTCGCAGCGTAAACGCGATTTCGAGGCTATAGAAATTCCGCTCGATGCCCGTGATCTGCGGCTAGAGGAAGCATAACCTCACGGCTTCTGGTCATCCTTTACTGAATCTAGTTGTAGTCAGGGCGCCCCGGCCCAGTAGAACGTTGAAATGGCCGGACTCATTCAGAGCTTTGATCCGCCGTCCACCGGAATGCTCGCGCCCGTGATCCAGCGGGCTGCGTCCGAGGCCAAGAAAGCAATTACATCCGCGACGTCGTCCGGTTTGCCGATGCGCTTCAATGCCTGCATTCCAAGCGCGAGGTCACGACCGACCGTAGTTTTGGTGAAGTTCGACATGTCCGTGTCGATCACACCTGGCGCAACGGTATTCACGCGGATGCCACGAGGCCCCAGACTCGCAGCGAGATGTTTTGCGAGGGCTTCGACGGCGCCCTTTGTCGACGCATAAGCGGGGATGAATGGCGCACCGGGTTGGCCCGGACTCGCTGGGACGGCGCGGGCAACGAGCGAGGAAACGAGAATGATATTTGAGCCTTCACCAAGCAGTGGCAGAAGCTCCTGTACAAGAAAGAATGGGCTACGGACGTTCGTCGCAAAGAGGTTATCGAAATCCTGCATGGTTTGTTTTTCAACGGGTGCAGGTTTCGAAATCGCTGCATTCAGCACAAGAATATCGAGCCGGCCGTCAAGGAACTCACGCGCGTTTTGCGTCAGCACTGCCGGCCCGTCTGCCGCGCCGAGATCGGCCTTTAGTGCATGCGCACGCCCTCCCGTATTCCGAATATGTGCGACAACTGCATTGGCTTCCTCAGCGGCGCTACGATAGTGTACGAGCACGCTTGCGCCAGCATCGGCAAGCGCCAGCGCGGTCGCTCGCCCAATACCGCGCGACGCACCTGTGACAAGAGCAGTCTTGCCTTGGATGGTATTCATGGTTGTCATCGCTCCTAATTTAGACGAATGAGATTCAGGCGACCTGGCGCGTCTTAGTCTTCAGTGCCCGCAACACGTTGAGCGTGTCGGAAGGCTCAGGTCGGATCGTGTAGTCTGCGCTCACATCGGCTGCACGAATGATCCCGTGTTTGTCGATCACGTACCGTGCGGCATCGGCAACCGGAATTCCGGCTCGTCGTGAAACCTTTGGTAACGCACTCTACAGGCTCAGATTTGGGCTACGCCGCCATCGACGTAAAGTTCTGTCCCGGCGACATAGCTGGCCTCATCAGACGCGAGAAAGGAGACGGCTTTGGCAATCTCGTCCGGCTCTCCTAGCCGGCCGAGCGGAACATTATTCGCCATCTCTTTCTTCATCTTCGTGAGCGCCTCGCCCTGTTGCAGATCCTCCAGGATCGGGGTATCGATGTGACCCGGGCTGATTACATTCACCCGGATACGACGACCCCGCAGATCATTAGTCCAGGTCCGCGCAAACGAACGAACCGCCGCCTTCGTCGCGCTGTACACACTCATGGCGGGAAAGCCTTTGATATCCGCAATCGACGCATTCAGGATGATCGACCCGCCGTCCCTCATCAAAGGAAGACCTTTCTGCACAGTAAAGAAGAGTCCTTTCACGTTCGCGTCGAAATGAAGGTCGAAGAACTCCTCATCCACCGTCCCGATGGGCGCCAGTTTCGCCAGACCGGCATTCGCATAGATTATGTCGATCGGGCGATGGTGCTTCTTGACTACCTCATATAGACGGTCGAGGTCAGACAGATTCGCAACGTCGCCTTGGACAGCCGTCACGCTCTTCCCAATCTCTGCGACGGCAGCATCCAGATTGTCTTTGCGCCGGCCGGTAATGAAAACGTGATCCATGCCCTCCTGAACGAAGCGTCTTGCGGTAGCCAGGCCCATCCCTGTCGACCCGCCGGTGACGAGCGCTATTTTTCCTGCAAATTTCTTAGACATGACCTGCTCCTCATTACGCTTCAGTCGGTTTTTGATTCTCGGTCGCGTGGAATAGATTTCATGACGACTGATTCGATGCTTTGCAATCACAATGATTCCGCGCAGGCATCACGTCGTCTTGATCAATGCGCTGCCTGCATTGATTTGACCAGGGCCGCTGCCGAAGCGCCCTCGACGGAGAGCCCGTAGCCGACCTCTCGCACGATGCGCTCCTTTAATGGCTGAACGAAATGGACGCGTGTGTTGCGACGCGTCACTTCCGGAGTTTTCAAGTACAGCGCGGCCAACTCCCGTGCCCGGCTGAGTGCCTTACCGTTCGGCACAACCTCGGCAACCACTCCCCATTCGTGCGCCGTACGCGCCGTCAGCGACTGCGGGTTTAGCAGGAACGCTTCCGCCCTTCCTGCCCCGGCACGGTAGCTCCATACGGTAAAGATTCCATCTCCTGGCACGATGCCCGCTGCGAAATGCGGCACATCATGAAAGGTCGCCCCTTCTCCCGCGACAATTACGTTGGCAAGCAACGCGTATTCGGAGTGCACATGTGCACGGCCTTCGATCGCAGCAATTACCGGCACGCGGATATTTGCCAGATTCTCGAGGATCTGGACGCCTTCGTCGTGAACCTGACTCCAAACCGTTGGATCGGCAACATCGCCGAATGAAGAAAAGTCGATCGCCGGGATGAATTCCCCGCCCGCGCCCGTCAGGATTACAATCTTGTTCTCCCTATCCTGCGAAATCCGGTAAAAGGCCTCGACAAAGTCCGTATGGTCGGGCGCAGTAAAGTTTAGCGGACTGCCATTGCTGTGGAATTCGGCCACCAGCAGGCCCAGGGCATCTCGGGTTAGTCTTAGGCTGCGGTAGGCTGTGAAATAAGCCGGTTGCCTTCCTCCCATAACGGCCTCCATGGTTAGCTCGTTGAATAAGTGCTTTGCGGTCTCTCGGTCCTCGGTCGTTTGCAATACCCAGTTGATTTCATCGTTCATCCGCAGTATTCGTTAGCTTTCTATTGCAACTTTATCTCCACCCTCTTTTTGTGTGCGCCTCGCGATGCTTGCTCGAATCCAATCGGAACTCATGAAGGGTTGTACTGCAAGCGCACTCCGTTAAGCCCCTACTCGTGAGAGGAAGGGACTGTCTTCGCGTCGACACATTCGACATCCTGGTCGAAGTACGGTCATTCGCTGACACCGCGACCGTGTTTTCACGGCGGGATGAAAGGAAATACGAGGCTAGCATTTGGAATTCGAGCAGAGCTGTAGAGGAAACCTTGGAACGTCACATGCACATGTCAACATGCTGCTGGAGGGCGCAGAAACACAGCAAAGGACTGCACGATGAATCTGATCACACGCACTTTGATTAAGCTCGGCATCCTCAAAGAAGATCTCGATTACCATTTTGCTCGCGGCTCAATGGTGATCATCTTTTTGTTCTTCGGTTATCAGAAGTGGTTTCAGTATGAGGCGCAGGGGCTGATCCCTTACATAAGCCATGGCCCTTTGACCTTCTGGATGTATCCGGTTTTTGGTACCCGAGGCGCCACTTGGTTTCTGGGAGCTTCCGAATGGCTGTTTGGTGCGCTGCTGTTCTGGGGCTTCTGGAACAAAAAAGCAGGAATTCTTGGCGCGCTCGGTTCATGTTTTTCATTCCTAGCCACGACTACGATCATTCCATTCTTCCCGGACGGCTGGGCGGCTTCTGCTGGCGGGTTTCCAGCAATGACCGAACACGTTGCCTTCCTCATGAAAGATCTGGTGCTTTTGGCAGTTTCCTTCCATTTGCTACGTGAGGACGTAAAAAGAGTTTCGCTCCCTGCCGCAGAATCGTTGCGGTCGGATAAAGCAATGTTTCAGGTCGACTCTTCGCTCGTTGAAGTAGGACGTGGGGAGTTTAGGAGATAAGCGTCTGCCCCATCCTCGCGATTTCGTGACAGTTTTTAAGTCAGAGGAGATATGAAAATGAATAAATGGAAGATAGCGGTTGCTGCGATCGGTGTCGTTTTGTTCGTTGCCTGGTATGCCTTTCGGCCGGAGCGGCTCTACATCAATCAACCCGTTCACGAACCAATGCCGGCCACGAACGTCAGTTCAATACAGGCAATCGAGTCTGGAGCCTTCCATGGGATAGCCCATCCTACTGGGGGAACAGCAACCATTTACCGGATGGGAGACGGCGCTCTCTTGCTGCGCTTCACGGATTTCAGAACTTCCAACGGACCCAACGTTCACGTCTACTTGGTTGCCGCCGATGACGCAAAAGATAGCGAAACGGTGCAGGCCGCCGGCTTTATCGATCTGGGGCCCATAAAGGGGAACATCGGTGATCAAAATTACGCCCTGGGCTCCGATGTGGATTTGTCCAAATACCGCGCCGTTTCCATCTGGTGCCAACGCTTCAGTGTGAATTTCGGTGCTGCGCCATTAAGACCCGATCACTCTGTCTCGCAGAACCAAGCTGCCAAGTAGGTCCGCACTGCGAGAGGCGTTTTGGGAAGTGTTGCCGGTCCATCGCCGCCTAGACAGCAGTCAGGAGCGGGGACAATAAATTTTCGACGCTTATCCCATCATGTCGAATCGCAAGTAAGTCAGTCCACGGACATCCAGGAACACACCCTGGCAAGAGCTTACAACTCGAAGGAGCACGTGCTCGCAAACACAGCACCGGGCAACGACGCCAGGACCTTCCATGTATAAACGGGCTTCGGCAAACCGCCGAGTTGCTCCGCAGTGCTTACATTTTCCCTGTGCAGCGGTTACATCCATGGCAAATACTTTGCTTAATTCACCCGCGGCAGCGTTGCCGTCAAGATAAGCGATATGCGAGCTCATTTCCGTTCTCCCGTCGGGCCAAAACGCTCCGTCCTGATCTTGTCGCGGTCGTTGCCGGAGGCAGTGAGGAGGTTCGCCACAGTTTCTACGAATGGTGTGGGACCGCAGATATAACAAGCCGGGCCAAGATGTGCTGGCCAAGTTGTGGCTCTGATCAAGGCGGCATCGATGCGGCCAGGTGGTCGCGGCCAATCCTTCGGAACAGTTCGTGTATACGCGTACGTCACAATGACGGACCGATGTTCCGCTGATAACGTCCGTAGTTCATCACGATAAAAGACCGCTCCCGGTTCACGCACCGAATACAACAGTCGAAACGGCACGGTGCTACTGGCCGAAGCCCGTGACCGAATCATCGCCATCAGCGGAACGATCCCTGAACCTCCTGCTACGAGCTGGATCGGTTCAGTCTGTTGCCTGCGCCACACGAACCAGCCCCCGATCGGACCACGCAACTCCAGGCGATCGCCGACGATGACTTCTTGGGTTAGATACGGAGACACTTCACCGTTCGGCAGTCGTTCCACGGTTATTTGAACACGTCGCTCGGTGTTCGGCGCAGAGGCGATGGAGTAAGATCGGACTGCAGAGTATCCATCCGGGGCTGTCAGCCGCACGTCGAGATGCTGACCTGCGACATGACCGGGCCAATCGGGAAGTTCCAGCGTGATTGTCCGAGTCGTCGCGGTTTCGTCGTGCAGAGCGACGACGGTTCCAACGCGCCACATCACCTGTCGCCCGAGTATCGCTGCTCCCGCCACGGATCTCCGTAAATGTGGTAGCCGAGGCCTTCCCAGAATCCAGGTTTATCCTCGTGCATCAACGTCATTCCTCGCACCCATTTAGCGCTCTTCCACAAATAGAGATGCGGCACAAGCAGGCGCGCGGGGCCGCCATGTTCGGGCGCAAGATCTTGCTCATCATATCGGAACGCAATCCACGCCTGCTTGTTCAAGAGGTCCTTCAGAGGCACATTCGTCGTGTAGTCGCCACACGAACGAACGAGAGTATAGGAAGCGTCGGTCTTTATGCCTGCGAGCAGGGTATCCAGGGAAACGCCTTCCCAAGATGTGCCCAGCTTCGACCACCGCGTGACACAGTGCAAATCAACTGTAACCGTCTCGCTGGGGAGGTTGCGAAAAGACTTCCAATCCCATCGTTGCAAGACATTCTTGCCGTCATCGATCACAAACTCCCATCTTTCAAGTGGGACATGCGGAGTCGGGCCTGCTGACAAGACCGGAAAATCGGTGGTGAGGTACTGCCCTGGCGGAAGCTTGACATCCGTCGGCGTGCGTCGACCAGAAAAACCTCGAGAGATGATACCCATGTGCATTCCTCCCTACTCAGCGACCTATTTGCACCAAAGGTTATGTTTAGTATTGGGTTAGCTCTAATTTGTCGGTTACGCGGCCGCCTTGCTCAAGCCGCCGCTCCGGATAATGAAGCTTGCGATTTGTTCGACACCTTCGCCACTCTTCAAATTCGTGAAAACAAAAGGCCGGTTCGCACGCATTCTCAGCGTATCCGCTTCCATTACTGCAAGGTTTGCACCAACGAGAGCAGCTAAATCAATTTTGTTGATAATCAGAAGATCGGAGCGCGTAATGCCGGGGCCGCCCTTGCGCGGTATTTTTTCGCCTTCCGCGACATCGATGACATAGATGGTCAAGTCGGCCAACTCGGGGCTGAAGGTTGCGGCAAGGTTATCGCCCCCGGACTCGATGAAGCACAATTCCGCATGTGGGAATTTCCGGTTCATGTCGTCAATCGCAGCGAGGTTCATGGATGCATCCTCCCGAATCGCCGTGTGAGGACAGCCACCTGTTTCAACGCCCATGATGCGTTCAGCAGGCAGAGCTTCCGCCCGTGTAAGAATGAGCTGGTCTTCCTTCGTGTAGATGTCGTTGGTAATCACGTAGATGTCGTAGTTGTTGCGCAGCCGCTTGCACAGCGCCTCCACCAGCGCGGTTTTGCCCGAGCCAACCGGGCCGCCGATACCAACACGCAAAGGGTGAGTTTGTGATGGCGTGCTGACAAAAAGAGTCATGAGCGAAATAACCTCGTATATTGAGTCTCGTGCGCCATGGAGGCGAGATCCACCATGAACGCGGCGGACCCAAGATCGTCAATGGTCGCGTTGCTGGCTCGCACACTGGCGGCAAGCACCGCTTCCTCGAGCGCCGCGATCGCGAGCTGCCCGTCCGTTTGACCTAGAGGAATAAGTCGCACTCCGGCGGTCACCAAATTGGCGACATAACTTTGGAGAAAGGCCGGCAAGGCGACGCTGATCGGGATGCCCTCCTTAGCCGAGCGGACTCCAAGAATGGCGGCAAGAACGGGCGGAACCTCTCGTTCCGAGAGCAATTGCGAAAGTGAATCCAGAAGGCGATTGGGCCACACTTGGCGGAGCGTCGCGCGGCACGCGGACCCCTGCTGCGATGACTCAAGCGCGAATTCCGATGTCCCGCGGAATGCGGCCGCCAGTTCCGCTATTTCAAATAGCTTCGCGGAATCGTTATCTCGGGCGCTGCGCCAGGCTTCGCAGAAGAAAATCGCTTCGTTTCGCCCCGAGCCGAAGCAAAGATCGGCCCCCAGCCAATCGACAAGACTTTCCCGGTCCTTTATATATCCCGCTTCGACAGCCCATTCGACGGTGTGGGAATAGCTGTAAGAACCGGTAGGGAATGCCGGCGAGAGCCAGCTTTGCAGTCTCAGCAGTGCTAGCTGCGGGCAGCGGCATTGTTCCTTACTCATGATGATGCCCGCTGTCGCCATGACTGTGATGGTGGTGGCCGTTCCAGCCGTATGCGCCGCCCTCGGGCTGGAAGGGGACCTGGACCTTCACGAGATCGGCCCCGAAACCGAGGAGCATATCCTCAATCACATGGTCGGGACGAATGCGAAGAACCTGGGCTCGAATTTCTGTGGGCAAATGCCGGTTGCCAAGGTGCCAAGCAAGGCGCGCTAGCTGATGAGGATCTTTGTGACGGACTTCGACGATGGTCTCCGCAGCGGCTCGGACCTCCAGCCACCTCCCATCCTCCAGTTGCAAGCCGTCTCCGTCGGCCATCGCGACGGTCTTCGGCAGGTCGAGAAGGACATCCTCTCCTTGGTTGGCAGTCAGGCGAATGCGTCGGCGGTGACGCGCATCAAAATCGAGAGTGAGAGCGCCGGAGGATCGTTCCCTCGGCCAATGGCCAGCGGGGCGATGAATGAAAGCACTTTGCATCATTGTTCATCCTCAATACAAGAAATAGCGTTGCGCCAACGCCAACACTTTCGCGGGTTCACAGGTCAGCAAACGGCCATCGGCACGCACTTCATACGTTTCCGGATCAACTTCCATGCGTGGCGTGGCATCATTGAGCATCATCGAACGCTTGCCGATCTTGCGGGTGTTGGTGACGGGGAGCAGCTTCTTCCCAAGGCCCAGTGACTCACCCTTTTGAACGAGGGCTTGGCTCACGAACGTAACCGAGCTTTCCGTCATGGCGCGGCCGAAGGCACCGAACATGGGGCGGTAGTATTCCGGTTGCGGATTAGGAATCGACGCGTTGGGGTCCCCCATGATTGCCGCAGCAATCATTCCGCTCTTCAACACCAGGGCCGGCTTCACTCCAAAAAACGCCGGATTCCAAATGCTGAGATCCGCAAGTTTGCCGACTTCGATTGAACCCACGTAATTCGAGATCCCTTGCGCGATGGCAGGGTTGATTGTGTATTTCGCGACATAGCGGCGGGCACGAAAGTTATCGTTGTCGCCCTTTTCTCCGGTGTGCCGCCCGAATTGCTTTTTCATTTTGTCGGCGGTCTGCCAGGTCCGGATAATCACTTCTCCTGCGCGGCCCATGGCTTGGCTGTCGGACGACATGATCGAAAGCGCGCCAAGGTCATGAAGAATATCCTCCGCCGCAATCGTTTCTTTGCGGATACGGCTCTCTGCGAACGCCAGGTCTTCGGGAATACGGCGGTCCAAATGATGCGTCACCATCACCATGTCGAGCGCCTCTTCGAGCGTATTCACCGTGTACGGGCGCGTGGGACCTGTCGACGATGGAATCACATTCGCGGAGCCACACACTTTAATAATGTCCGGTGCATGGCCTCCGCCGGCGCCTTCGGTATGAAACGTGTGGATTGTCCTGCCTTTGAAGGCGGCAATCGTATCTTCCACAAATCCGCTTTCATTCAGGGTGTCCGTGTGAATTAAGACCTGAATATCCATGTCATCCGCGACGGAAAGGCAGCAGTCGATCGCCGCAGGCGTCGTGCCCCAGTCTTCGTGGAGCTTCAAGCCGCATGCCCCCGCTTCAATCTGCTCGACGAGAGCAGCGGCAGTACTCGCGTTGCCTTTGCCGTAAAAGCCGAAGTTCACCGGGAAAGAATCCGCAGCCTGCAGCATTTTGTGGATGTGCCATGGCCCGGGCGTGCACGTCGTGGCGGTTGTCCCAGCGGCCGGTCCGGTTCCTCCGCCCATCATTGAGGTCACGCCGGAGAACAGCGCCTCCTCAACCTGCTGCGGACAAATGAAGTGCACGTGTGTGTCGATTCCGCCGGCGGTAACGATATTCCCTTCCCCCGCAATCACCTCGGTTCCCGGCCCAATAATAATGTCCACGCCTGGCTGCACATCGGGATTGCCGGCTTTCCCAATCGCCGCAATCCGCCCATCCTTAATCGCAATATCGGCCTTTATAATTCCCCGGTGATCGAGAATGAGTGCGTTGGTGATTACGGTATCGACCGCGCCTTCCTTGCGCGTCCGCTGGGATTGTCCCATTCCATCGCGGATAACCTTTCCGCCTCCAAACTTCACTTCCTCTCCGTAGTTTGTGAGATCCTTTTCAACTTCAATCACAAGGTCGGTATCGGCGAGGCGCACTCTATCGCCAACAGTTGGTCCAAACATCTGCGCGTAGGCGCTTCGGCTCATTCTGTGAGGCATTCCCGATTACCCCTGTCTCGACAACTTTCAGTTCGACTGCACGGCCGGCAACTGTCCCATAACCGCCTGGTGGAACCCGTACACCAGCCGTGCGCCGGCGTAGGGAACCAGCAATACATCGCGCGATTGTCCCGGCTCGAATCGCACCGCCGTTCCTGCTGGAATGTCCAGCCGATACCCGAGCGCAGCCCTTCGGTCAAATGACAGGGCCGCATTCGTTTTCGCGAAGTGGTAGTGACTGCCGATCTGTATCGGCCGATCTCCCGTGTTCGCTACCTTCAAAGAAATAGACTTGCTGTCCTTGTTCAGGACAATCTCTCCGGACGCAGCAAAAATCTCTCCCGGCACCATCTCTTGGCTCCCTAGCGAATCGGATCGTGAATACTGATGAGCTTCGTGTTGTCCGGAAACGTAGCCTCGACCTGCATTTCGTGAATCATTTCCGGGATGCCTTCCATGACCTGATCGCGCGTCAGGACTTTGCCGCTTTCAGACATGAGCTCTGCAACTGACTTGCCGTCGCGTGCTCCTTCCAGCACGAAATCCGTGATCAGAGCGACGCTCTCCGGATAGTTGAGCTTGACGCCTCGCGTGAGCCGCGCTCGTGCAACCTGCGCTGCGACCGCGATCAACAGCTTGTCTCTTTCCCGTGGCGTAAGATTCATGGTCCTCCCCGGATAAAAGCCGCACTCAACACGACCACATTTTCGGCACTCGGAAAGGTCCAGGTGCAAGCCGGTTGCCGAACTGCTGGAGCAAGTTGCGCAGGGCAGCTCTCAAATCGCAGGAGACCTTTGCAGCAAAGCGAACAACCATCAGCCCGCCAACCAACGTCGCCGCGCACTGACATTCGAGCGAAGAAGCCAGGTCACGTACGAACTGCAAACGCTCCTCGACGTCAGGTCCGAAATAGAGCAATGTTGCGAAGGCGGCGCAATCCGACAGCAATGCCTTCCGAGAAAGATGGGGAAACACCTCATCAGTGGCGCGAAAGGTGTCGGCCCAGACAAGCCGACCGTCTTTCCTAACTCGCCAACTATCCATGATGTGTCCGGCGGAAATCTTCTCCCCGTGCGCCGCACGCCCGAGCACCAACCACTCCAGGGCGAGGAGTTCCGCCCCCGACGAGACCTCGATCTGTGTGCGACGGCAGATACGCGCGCGGTTGAAGAAGATCGTTTCCTGTGGTAACCACGCAAGTTTCGCCGCATCACGGGCTTTCAGGGTCGTCGTAACGTGCGCGGATTCGTTGATTGCGCGATAGACCCTCTCCGCCGCCTGAGTTGTGACGGCGATGGAAGCCCTGTGCATCGCTGTCACGGTGGATTCAAGGCGATCTCCTCCCGCAATGCCTCCAGAGGTATTCACAAGAACGGCTTCCTCCACGTGGGGGCCGGCCGTTCTTGGGAAGAGAACACGAATCGGAGATCTTTGGTAAACGTCCATGACGCGAGTGCCTCTTTCGGAGCTCCCGAGTACGATTCGGCAAGAGCCTTCTGCTCTCTGTAAATGCTGATCCGATGAATTGTCCGGGCGTGGCGTCATCGTATCGAAGGCGCTCGCATCGTCAGTGAAGCATGAGGGCGACGCGATCTCGCACATCAGTTGCCCCCGGTCCTTTTCGGTCGTTCCACAAAGTTGTCCGTGGTCGTGCTTCGCCTATGGCGCTTTCTTTTCTGAACCAAGTGAAGCGCATGGTGGGCGGTGCGGCCGCTTCTGGGATCGGGCTCGGTGCAGCGGAGCCGCGTGGTATCCCGGAGCGGCCGTTCGTCGCCTCCACCATTGGGCAATCAAAAACCCGCCAAACCCTCCGGGCTGTTGTAAGGGATGGCGACACTGGTGACCTCTTCTAGCGAGCCGTCTGGCTTTGTGGCGTACCCCACCAGCTTCGAGGCGTTCCCGTAGATCTGGTAGAAAAAGGCACCATCCGGTGAAACCCAGCTATCGCTCGGTCCGCTGCTGACGTCCCCACAAAGCCCCCTGAAGGTGCCATCGCCCTCAACGTTAGGGCACGCAGGATCCTTCGCGACTCTGATCTCGGGGCCGTCGATATGGAAGCTGGTGACGTTGCTGTAACCGAAAACCGTAGCGTACAAAAAGCGGTCATCGGGGGAGACGGCCAGCCAGCAAAGTTCAGCGATCTTGCCTCGCCTTGTATCGATCGGTACGACCTTGTCGACGCCAATTCTGCCGTCTTCGTCAATGTGACCCAAGCTGACTCCATCACCGACGGCGTATGCGACGATAAAAGAATCCGGCCGGTTGTGTAGGAAGGCGATGTAGAAAGGAGAACCGCCCCCTCCGTCCTGGAACGAAGGGTCGCTGAGCGTGCCGTTTGCATTTACGCGGAATACAACGATCCCGTCAGGATCTGGCGCATTCGAAGCGACGGACCGTGTTTTGCCGTCTGGGCCAGGCACCCAGAGAATCGGTGATCCGTCCGGATAGGTGCCGGAGATCGCAATAGGCAGATCGAATGTGGTGCCGACAAGGAGAAACTTCTCATCCGGTGAGAGCACACTCATAGTTGGAACACGGTGTGGTTTCTCCGGTGTATTCGCCGTGTATCGCTCCATGCGCGGCGTAAGTCTGCCATCACTGGATACCGTCATGAGCCGGATATGATCGGGTCCGAAGGAGTGGACCACGTAGAGGATGTTCTTCGAGGGAGAATATGCCAGCGATTTGGCAGTGCCGCTCTTTCCTTCCACGTCGTTCCCGGTCGGCTTGGTGTCGATTAGTGTGAGCCTGCCCTTGTCGCCCACGGCGAAGCTGGAAACCGAATTGTCCCCGCCGTTTGTGGCAAACAGAAACTGGCGATCTGGTGAGAGGATGACGCTGGCCGCGCCTTCAAAGGAGTTGGGCGCGCTCTCCTGGCCGCTGATCGGCTTGTAAGTCCCGGAACCGGCACCTCCGGTGGCTACTCGTTCCGCCTCGGTAAGCGTCCCGTTCGCAGACCGATGGTAATGGATGATGCAGTTCCTTACCTCGTTGGTTTGGGTGTAGAGATGGCCGCCACGACCGTTCATGCTCATCTCTTTCGACATGCTTACTTCTTTCGCCATGCTTATCTCCTTTTTCTTAGAACACTGTTTTTTTCTTCTGCTCCATAGAAAATCAGACCAGATAGAAAATCTCCCCACGCGTAATCCAAATTATTTGGTTTTGTCTCCATCGCGTAGAATCGGGTAGAACTGGACCCAAGTCATGTCGGTCTTGGCGACGAAGGCTTGATGGCAGCCAGCACATTCGGTTGCGGAGGCTTCCTTGGCCCACGAAGAATAGGGAAGCGGGTGATGCCCGAAGTTAAAGAAACCCCAGCCGTTCGTTGCAGCAAACCTCTTGCTATCTTTGACTGTTACATCCATGCCGTTAAATTCCCCGTTGAAATATCCGCGGCCCGATGGTTCAGTGCGCGAGCCGTCTGGAAAGGTCGGATTGAGAACGCGCGTCAGTTCCTTGACGAAGACGGTCCCTTCGGGAAATGAACCGGTCTTGAGGTACACGTCCAGGTTTTTCTCTTCGACGTAGACATGGTGGTATTCGGGGAAGCCCGCCTTGCCATTGTTCAGTGCATTGGGCGTCAAAGGCGCGCCGACAAAGACCCAGTGCCGATAGCCCTCTGGCAGCTTCAACTTTCCATCGGCATCAAACACAGCTGTTGACTGCGGAGCGGCCGCAACGCGACCGGAGTAGCGCGGCAGTGAACTCGCCGCAAGTACACCCATCCCCAACAGCAGCACCACGATAAGTTCTCGCATTTCGTAATCTCCCTTGAAGTAATTTCGAAGTTGCCTCCCGCAGCACAGTGTTCCTCACTTTGAGGCGAGAACCGGATAACCTTGCACGTAGACCCAGTCCGTGCCCCTTGCTGGGATGTGGCAACCCAAGCAGTCTTTCTTGTAGTCGGTTGCAACTTGCTTGTCGGGGGCGTCGGATTTGAACAGAGCCCAGCCCCAGCCATCACCCCACAGTGGATTGTTGGAATAGCGTCCTTTTTCGTCCTTGATCATCACGAACCAGACTTTCGTTCCCGAAGCCCAATGTGCGTCGCCTGTAGTCATTTGGGCGTGGTCTGTTCCAAAGACCTCCTTTACGAGAACAGTTCCGTCGGGAAACTTCCCGGTTTTCCGGTAGCTTTCAGCGGAGCCCGCGGATGCGTACGTGGCATGCATCTGGTTTCCTTTCGGGTCGAGCACCATGTATGTTCCGAGGGCCTGGAAACGATCCCGGACATCGCTGGGTTTGCGGATATTTCCAGTTTCGTCCACTAAATCGAACCCGTTGTGACCGTTGTTGGCCTGTGGTTTAGGCTGCTCATGGCCAGCCAAAATGATCAATGTGAGAAGCACTACCGAGCTGACGAACTTCATATCTTCACCCTCAGGCCGCTTTGAATGGCCGCCGCCATACAATGCAAGCGCTACGCCAATCTCAAAACCCCTTGTGGTTGCATCGATCAGCCCATGACGAAGGCACGGGAAGCACTGAGCACGTGTCGAAGGATGACGAAGTGAAGTCTCTGTGTCGTTGTGTGACGCTACTGCGACACGCAATTAAAGGCAGGAGACAGGAGATGCTTGTCGAATAAAGCGCGAATTAACGATCAATCCGGGCGGCAGTACATCGATGCTAACTCCCAAGAAAATCAGAAACGCTCTGAGGAAGGAGTGCACTAATTGTAAGGACCAAGGACGAAAGCCGATTAGTGGACCCGCGACTCCGCTCATAACCAGTGCTCATTGTTGATAGCCGAAGCAAACGCAGCTAGTCGTGCTCAGCTGCCTAGATCAATCGGCGGCGGGTTGCCACGGTTCGTCCGGTGCTCCGTTCTGGTCCACGCCAGCGACCTCCAGTTGCCGCTCTGGTCGCGAGATCCCCAGCTTCTTCATTTTGGAAATTAACGTAGTCCGTTTTAGTCTTAGCTGAGCGGCTGCACCCCTGGCACCTCCCACAATCCAACCTGACGCATGCAAGGCTCGCAGGATCAAGGCGCGCTGGGAATCCTCGAAAGTGACCTTCGGTCCGACGAGGTTCACCTTGACTGGGTCCGCTCCGGCTAAGTTCCCGTCCAGTGTAGGCAAAGGATTCGCAAGGACTCCCTCGTCCGAGCGGATTACTGCCCTTTCGATCAGGTTCTGAAGTTCGCGCACGTTCCCCGGCCAAGAGTAGGAGGTGAACGCGTCCAGCGTGTCTTGCGGAATGTTGCTAATCTGCTTAGCCATGCGCCGCGAAAAGACTTCGACAAAGTGCGAGACCAGTAGCGCAATGTCCTCACGGCGCGCCCGTAATGGTGGCAACGCGATAGGAAAGACATTGAGGCGATAGTAGAGGTCGCTACGAAATTCGTTTCGCTTCACCATTTGCTCGAGATTTCTATGTGTCGCAGCAACCAGCCGGACATCTACACGATGGGTCCGGCCACTACCTAGACGTTCGAACTCCTGTTCTTGCAGAACCCGTAGCAGCTTGGGCTGTAATGCGAGCGGGATATCCCCAACCTCGTCTAGGAAGAGTGTTCCCTTGTCGGCGAGTTCGAACCGTCCGACTTTCTGTGCGATGGCTCCCGTAAACGCACCTCGCTCATGACCAAATAGTTCACTCTCCAGCAAATCAAAAGGGATAGCGGCGCAGTTCAGCTTGATGTAAGGACGTCCGCAACGCGGGCTGACGTTGTGAAGCGCATGCGCAACGAGCTCCTTGCCTGTGCCTGTCTCACCCTGAATCAATACAGTAGAAGACGTGAGCCCCACGCGTCTTACCTGCTCCAGCACAGCCTCCAGTGCAGGACTGTTTCCAACAATTTGCTCGAACGGGCGGTCCTTATCCTCCAACCCGTCCAAGCCTGGTCTTTCGAAGCCCCCCACAACTACCTCCTAGAGACCTGGCCGGGAAAAGATACGTCCCCCTCAAGTTTCCAGAGCCATTCGTACTCTCTCCAACAGGATTCCGTCGTCAAATGGCTTGGTTAAGAATTCAACTGCCCCAGCTCGCATTGCTTGAAGACGCATTTCTCCATCAGCGTGTGCGGTGATGAAAATCGTCGGAATGGGGCAATCCTCGGCCTTGAGCTTCGCCAGTAGTTCCAGACCAGACATCCCCGGCATTCGGATATCCGCGACGAGGCACCCAACATCTCGTAATTTACTGCACCTCAGGAAGTCCCCGGCCGTGCCGAAGGAAATCACGTCCAGCCCGGCGACTTTCAGTAGGCGTTGCAGACTCGCCCGGAGCAACTCATCATCATCAACAACGGCAACCAATTTTGTCTTCTCCAAGGGAACCATACCCTTAGAAACCTATCTACCTCGCGGTCGGAAATGACGCAATTATAAGTTCTTATAGGTTGCTTCATATACGCATAGTGACGGGAGAAGGGGGCGCCGAAGTTTGGAAGGACGGCGTACGATCGCTTATGTTCAGTACAAGCAGCTATCCGTTGGCCGGAAGCTTCAGCCTTTCTGCCATTCTCCCCAATTCAGCAGGGGAGCCGGCCTGCATCTTGCGCATGACGTTTCCACGATGGATGGCGGCTGTGATTTCGCTCGTCCCGAGTTTTGAGGCGATCTGCTTCGTCAGCATGCCGGAGACCAGAAGTGCCATTACCTCGCGCTCGCGGGCGGTTAAGCTCCTGTACCGTTCCTGCAAAACGCCAATTTCCTTCTGGTGCTGGCGCGCGACCTGGTCGCGCTGAAGCGCCTGCTCAATGGCATCCAGAAGGTCCTGATCCCGGAACGGCTTTGTCAGAAACTCTACGGCACCCGATTTCATGGCTTGCACTGTCATCGGAACATCAGCGTGGGCAGTGATGAAGATGATCGGAATATTCACGCCTGCATTAATCAAGTTCCGCTGGACGTCAAGTCCACTCATTCCAGGAAGTCGGATATCCAAAACAAGGCAACTAGGACCGTGAGGAATCTTCCGGTGCTGGAAATCCTGCGCGTTCGCAAATACCTCTGCCTGCAAACCGACCGTTTTCAGCAGGCGCCGCATTGATGCGCGCACGTCCTCATCGTCATCGACGATAAATACGGTACGCTCCGGGGGGGGACTCATCCGCGCCCTGTTGCCTGGTACGGCAGCGTGAGTCGAAACGTAGCGCCCGGTCCAGAATTCGGGGTGGCCCAGATGCGCCCACCGTGTGATTCTACAATTGAACGGCTTATAGCTAAGCCCATGCCCGTACCTTGTGGTTTTGTCGTGAAAAATGCGTCGAAAATCTGATCCACCTTTTCAGGAGGAAGTCCTACTCCAGTGTCGCTAACGGAGATCAACACTTGGCCATCCTGGTCCAGTCCCGACTTGACGATAAGTTCTCCCCCCGAGTCCTTCATTGCATCCATTCCGTTAAGTATGAGGTTCATCAAGACCTGCTGCAGTTGTACGCGATCCGCCGTAATCTTGGGAAGTTCGGGGGCCAAGTCAATGCGCATGGTGAGTAACTGGCGGTTTGCTTCGCCAAGTAGTAGTACGTGTAATTCGCGGATAGCTTCATTCACGTCAACCAACTCTCGTCGCGGAGTATCCTTTTTCGACAGCGAGCGGACACGATCGATGATTTCCGCCGTTCGCTTAGCGCAGGCAATCGTAGCCGAGCTAGCCTCGCGGGCTTCCGCGATATCCGGCCGGTCAAGAGCGAGCAATCGCAAGCAAGCCTGGGCATTGTTCACCGCAGCGGTAATCGGCTGCTTGATTTCGTGAGCCAAGGAGGCTGTCAGCTCCCCCAGCATACTGACTCGGTTCAAATGCGCCAGACGCGCCAGTTCTTGTCGTAATCTCTCGCGTTCTGCTTCCGTTTGCTTTTGGTCGCTCAAATCAAGGGCGAAAGCAACGCCCTCGTTGCCACCTTCTTCGAACAGCGCCCCGGCGAGCAGCACAGGCAGGCGGCTGCCATCTTTGCGGAACAACTCTGACTCAAAGGGCTGTACGCTCCCGGTCTGCATTACTTTTGCCAAGGCGCGTTCAACGCGCTCGCGCCAGTCCGCAGGTGTCATGTCCCTCCAGCGCACGCGACCCGAGGCGACATCTTCACGGTCGTATTGCACCATGCGGAGAAAGGCTTCATTGGACGCGACGATGGCGCCCTCGACATTCCAGGTCGTGATTCCGAGAATGTTGGCGTCGACCAGGCGCCGGATCTTCGCTTCACGATTTTCGAGATCGCGGTACAGTCGCGTATTCTCGAGCGAGATGGCCGCTTGCGACGCAAGCACCTTGAGAAGAGTGATCCGGTCGGCAGTGAAAACGTGGGCGGTTAGGTTGTTTTCGAGGAAGATGATTCCGTTGAGCCTGCCCTGGTTAACCAACGGCAAGCAGACAATGGAACGGGCGCGGTGCTGAACAATATAGGGATCGGCCGAAAACGGGTTTCCTACAGTGGCATCGTCAAGAATAACGTCCTTCCGAGTGCGCGCCACGTAGCGAACGACGGACTCTGGAAACATCGCTGCGGTCTCGGAGGTATCTCGCAGATGCACCGTGACGTCGTTTCCGAGAATCGTGGCCTCTGCCTTGATTTGCACTTCATCACCCATGTGAAGGATCAGCAGACCGCGCTCAGCGCCCGCGTGCTGGATGGCCGCGCGCATGATTCTCTCGATGAGCTTTTCCAAAACCATTTCGCCCGAGACTGCTTGGGAAACTTTGATTACGGTCGCAAGATCCAGGAGTTCCGCCGGGGCCACGATCGTGCTGGTCGTGCCCTGAGCTGGCTGCTCCTTCCTGAGTTGGGGATAGAGCTGGTCGAGTTGCCTTACTTTGCCGTCAGCTCCCCAGCGGAAATAGCAATACCGAGCCTCCTGCAAATACGTATCGGCGATCTTGTCTAAGCCTCGTGCCGCGTAGAAGCGGGCCGCAAGCTCGCAGGCAACCGCCTCATTGTGAATGAATCCGTTTGCGTGCGCGGAGCGCATGGCCTTTTCATAAAGACCTTCGGCATCGAGCAGGCGGCCCTCTATGCGTGCGATTTCGGCACCTGTCAATGCAACACGGTTTTCAAAATTGGCCGGGCAATGCTCCGCCCATGTTTCGAGCTGTTTGTGGTGAGCCGCTAAAGCCTCTAGGTGCTCTTGTTTCTTGTCGGGAGCAGCGGAATCCCATGCGGACGCGTGTGAAAGGGCGCTGTAAAAGCGGAACGCTGACGGCTCCAACAGAGACGGTGCCGACCAAAGAAGAGGCTGCGCCTTCGCTGAGGCATGGACTGCCGCATTATAGTCCAAGGAAAGGTACCGGGCTTGAACCTTGAGAGCCCAGTATCCGAATTCGGGATCGGCCAATACCGGATTGCTTGCAAGATGCCGTTCAAATTCCAGTTCATCAAAATGGTCATCGTTGAAGCATCCAAATTTCGGAGTCAACCCACGAAGGGTGCGGATTAGTTGGACCTGTGCAGTCAATAGGTCAACCACAAGACCGAAGTGTGCCTTCTCTGCGAACGCGAGACCCTTTTCTCCCTCGGCTAGGGCCTCCGTCAGCGGGTCCCCCACCGCCAGGAAATTGGTAATCAACTGGTTCCAGCTATAAGCGGCAAAGGTCAGATCCCCGTTTCGGTAGGCGGCATCGTAGGCGCGGCGTACCATATCGCGCCCTTCCAGGGCGTGTTTTGCCGTCGGAATGACAAGATTTCCAAACGACATCAACGTTCGGGCCTCATAGCTCCTCAGCCCACGTTTTTCGACGAGTTCATAACCCAGACGACCGAATCGAAAGGCGTCTTTGTAATTACCGAAGCCAGATCGAGCGACGACGGCAAACCAGACATAGGCGAAGGACGACGCGTCCGTGTTGCCATGCTCGAGGCTCAGAAGCACCATCCGGCAAAGAAGAAACGACGACAATTTCTCATCGAAGAACACAGCTGGCGTCACAACCTCGGTCAGAACGTCCATGGCGTCCATGACTTCCGCGTCGGTCATAACGGGCAGGTCCACGAAGCCCTCAATTTGACGACTTCCAACCAGCACCCAGACTCGGTCATACTCGCTGTGGACTTCATCGATCGTGGGATGCAGCGGCCATGTCTTGCCGTCCCGGCGCAGGTATTCGAGACAGACTTCCACGCCGCGGTCGCTCCGATCCAAAGCCGTATAAACCGTGAGTTGAAGACGCGTGACGACCGCGAGATGGTGTCTGGTCATGGCATGGTGTGCCAGTTTCACGAGGCGATCTTCGGACGCCGCCAGATTTCCGGTCAGTAGCTCGCACTCCGCCAAGAGACTCTCAATCGAGAAGGTGAGATCGTAACTGTCGTCATCCGACGTCTTTTCCGGCAAGAATCCGCGTGCAACGATAAGGTAGCTCAGCGCCGACGCATACGCGGCCGAACTCTTCGCCCGCCTGGCGGCGACTAGATTCAATTCAGCCAAACGCGCACGCTCCGCAGCGGATGTGATCAAGTCGGATCCGCGATTCAGCTGGTTGACGATCTCAAAGATCTCCTCGTTCAGCTTTTCGGCCGGCGTCTGTGCCACAAGAAGCCTGCCTATGCGGAGATGAGCTTCGGAGCGAAATTGCACGGGGATCAACGAATACGCCGCTTCCTGCGCACGGTCATGGAGAAATCGATAGGAATCTTCCGAGCGAAAGACAAGACCTGCTAGTACAGCTTCCCAGAGTTGACGGTCAATTTCCTCAAGCGACTCCTGGTAGACCATCTCGAGCATGCCGAAGTCCGCACTGTTACCCAGACAAGCCAGTTGCTTTAATGAGTTTTGAGTGCTGGCGGGCATGCGGTTCAACTTGCCAACCATCAAGTCCACTACATTATCGGTGTAATTCTTCGCGCGGATTCGACCCAAATCCCAGGCCCACCGCCCTACGCCATGATTGAAAGCTAGCAATCCTTCATCGGCAAGCTCGGAAATGAACTGGATTGCGAAAAATGGATTTCCTGTCGTTTTTTCATGGACCAATTCTGCGAGGGTACGCGTTTCGTCCGGCTCACAATGAAGGGAATGCGCAACAAGTTGCTCCAAATCTTCTCGAGTCAGAGGTGCAAGCACGATGTCCTGCCACATCACTCGTGCTCGACGCATCGCTTCGAGCTTGCCCATCAGAGGATGAGCGGGGTCTACTTCGTTGTCGCGATAAGCGCCGATCAACAGCAAGTGCTTCACGTCGGGCTGCGTCAGCAGATCCTCGATCAAGTCCAACGTCGCTGCGTCCAGCCACTGCAAATCGTCGAGGAACAGCGCGAGAGGATGTTCCCGCCGCGCGAATACACCGATGAATCGACGAAATACTCCGTGGAACCGGTTTTGCGCGTCCCGCGCGGGAAGTTCGGGAACGGCCGGCTGTTCGCCGATGATCAACTTCAATTCCGGGACTAACTCCACGAGCAGCTGTCCGTTCGGGTCTAACGCCTCATGAAGGGCATCGCGCCACTTGCTCAACTCTTCTTCGGTCTTACTCAATAGCGGGCGGATCAGACCTTGAAACGCTATTGCCAAAGGCGCGTAAGGGATGTCGCGCTTGTATTGGTCGAACTTGCCAGAGGCAAAAAGACCGCGCGGAGGAATCAACGACCTATGCAGTTCGTTGACAAAGGCGGATTTGCCGATTCCGGAGTATCCGGAAACCAACACCAACCACGGCCCATCGCCGGCTACCACTCGCTCGAACGCACCGAGCAGCATCTTAATCTCGCGTGCTCGCCCGTACAGCTGCTCGGGAATCAGCAGACGATCTGGAACGTCATGCTCGCCCAGGGGGAATTCGGCGATGCACCCGTGCTCCTCCCATTCAGTGAGGCAGCGGCGAAGATCGCTCTCCGCACCGGACGCCGTCTGGTAGCGTTCCTCCGGAGTTTTGGCGATCAGTTTCATCACGATCGCGGAAAGACAGTGCGGTACGGTTTTTACTCGCTCGTGAGGCGGCACCGGATGGCGTGCGATGTGACAATGAATCAATTCCATCGGATCCGAAGCCGTAAAGGGCAGGCTACCGGCCAATACTTCGTAAAGGGTTATCCCTAAGGAATAAAGGTCACTCCGCAAATCAATGGACCGATTCATTCGTCCGGTTTGTTCGGGTGCCATGTAGCTGAGTGTTCCCGCGATGAACTCGGGAGGTTGGGGCGATTGACGCTCGCGCGGAAGGCGCGAGGTGATGCCAAAACCGGTGAGCCAGACCTGGCCAGTCACTGATTCAACCATGACATTGGAGGGCTTGACGTCCTTGTGAATCAGCTTGTGGTTGTGCAGTTGCCTGAGCGCGGCTGCGAGACCGACGGCAATCCGCAAAAATTGCCGTATCTCCATCGGCCCCTGAATCAGACGATCGAGAGGCTCTCCACCGGGGTCTTCAAGAACAAGCGCCTTCTGTCCATTGCACTGAAGAAGAGCAAGGGGTCGAACAGCCCATGTTATGTCCAACTCGTCGCGGAATGAATATTCGTGCTCTATTTTCTTGAGGCTTTCCAATGCGGGGCGGATTGAAGCAGGGATCAGCAGCAAAACAGAAGGCGATTCTGCTTCCCTCGGACGTGCTCGATATAGGATGAACTCCTCATCCTCTCGGAGACATTTACGCGTATAGGCTGAGATCTCCACGATATCTGGCCTCTGCTTCCACGTGTCGGCAAGGGGGTATTATGTTTCCCCGTTGCCCCGTTAGAACAAGAATCGAACGGCTAGCTGAATCTGACGAGCACTGTCGACAGTCGAGAAAATCCTTCCGACGTTATTGGCGAAATGGCCTGCTGGATCCCTAAAAACGGCGTCTCCGTTTCCGCCGAGCGTAAGAGGGCTTTGTGTGTTGCTTGGGACGGCGAAATTCGGATGATTTAGGAGATTGAACGTTTCGGCTCGTAGGACGATTTTCGTGCCTTCTCTCACTTGGAGAATTTTCTGCAGCGCCAGATCAAGTTGTGCAAAGCCCGGGCCGCGCAGGATATTGCGTCCGGCAGTGCCAAACTGACCGGGAGGCGGCAATGCAAATGCGCCCGGATTAAACCAGCAAGTCGCAGTGCCGACCTTGGCGCCGCTCGGACAAGTGCCTGTGTAAGGATTTCCCGGAAGGTTGGGTCTCTCGTTGATCGTTAGCGACTGCGAGTCAGCGTTATCAAAAGCGAGCACGGCAGTAAAAGGCACGTTGCTGTGAACGCTGGCGACACCAGAAACCTCCCAGCCGCCGAAGTGAGTTTTGCGCCCAAAGGGAAGTTCATAAACCACATTCGCGACGAAATTGTGCCGGATGTCGAAACTGGAGCGTCCTCGGCTCCCTTTACGATCGAAGATGTTCTGCGACCCGGGCGGTTCATTGACGGCTTCGATGATAAGACCGGTGGAAGCATCATCGATGGAATGGGCCAACGTGTAGAAAGCCTGCCAAGAAAGGCCTTTCGCGGACTGGCTCGAGACCGAGAGTTGGAAGGAATTATAAAAAGATTGTGCATCGGTCAGTACCGTCTGCAAGGGCGAAGGCAAGCTCGGATTATAGCGATGGCCCAAAGCTGGCTCGAAAGGGTTCTGTTCTGCTCCCCGGGTGAGGTGATTACCCCGCGCGCCGAAGTACCCGGCGCTCAGAATCGTGCCGGGCGAGATTTCCCGTTCCAGGTTGAGATTGTATTGCAGCGCGTACGCGAACTTCGGATGGTACGTCGTGTCGATGATGTATATCGGCTGTGTTAGAACGGCATTCTGCGGGTCGAGAAAACTGGGAAAAACATAAGAATTGATACCGAAAAAAGGCGGCAAAAACCGGCCTGCACCGAACAGGATTACAGGGAACTGATCGCGGAAGATGCCGGTTCCGCCCCGCAGTACGGTCTTGCCATCGCCAAAAAGGTTCCATGCGAAGCCCGCCTGCGGTGACACCAGATCCGCTGGTGTGCCGGCAAATACTTTTCCGACGGTCGGTCCCGAGTCCGTTACCGGGTTCCGAATCACCGAGAGACGTCCGTTTACCTCCGATGGATTGGAATAGAAGTCGTAGCGCAACCCGACATTCAAGGTCAGACGCCTCGTGATTCGCACATAATCCTGTGCAAACCCCGAAACCACGCTCTGGCGGTAGCCCCGATCGGAATTGGACATGGAAGGATTGGCACCGACGTACGACAAGGGCAGCGCCTGCAGGAAGAATTCGAGTGCCGGGTTGTCGCTGTGTGCGGGGAACCCAAAGGGACTCAGATCTTGAAACGTGTACAAGCCGTTTACTGTGAAATCCAGCGGACCATTAGACTGAATTCTTCGAAACTCGCCGCCGAATTTCAAGGTCTGACGGCCAGTCGTGCGCGACACTTGCTCCTGGATTTGATATACCGTCGAAAAATCACCCAGAGGAATTTCTGGGCTGTTGCCGATCAAGCTCATCCCTGCAACGTCGAGCATCCCAAAGGGCCGACCGCGCACCAGGGAAATGGAGAGACCAGGGCGCGTATCAGCGATCGAAGTTGACGCGGTCGTGCGATTGACGGCAAAGCCTAGTTCATTGAACAGCTCGGCTCCTAGACTCCTACGATCCTGCACAGTGAAGTACTGATTCCGTGCTGCATGGCCCACCGGGAACCCGGGCACATAAGTTCCGGGCGGCGTTCCGAAGTACGGCACAAAGGAAGAGCTGTCATCCGCAAAGTAACGCCCGAACACCGAATGCGTGCTGGAGAAGTTGTGGTCCAGACGAACCATACCGTGGTGCTCGTACGTGGCACCCTTATCGGCTGTGATCAGGTCTCCAGTTCCATCCCCATTGTCAGCGCCATTCGAAGGGGGAAGCAGGGCGAGGAAGGGTTGTACGCGCGGGTCAGTTGCAACCGAGACGCACCCACTTGGTGACGCACTCGTGCAGGCGCTCGGATCATTGGCAGCCGGCAGAAATCCCTGATGCGCCAGCGCGTCCGGGACAGTCGCAATGGCCGTGGATGCCCGCACTTCCCGGAAGCCTTCATAGCTGGCAAAAAAGAACGTGCGATCACGCGCCAAAGGCCCGCCGATGCTGGCCCCGAATTGGTTGCGCACGAATGGCGGGATTGGACGGCTACTCACGTCGAAATAGTTCCTGGCTTCCAGAGCGGCGTCGCGATGCAATTCAAAAAGCGATCCATGGAAGTGGTTGCTACCTGATTTGGTGATTGCCTCGATGACGCCACCGGAATTTGTACCGTACTCGCTGCCAAAAGTCTGGGTCGAGACACGTACCTCCACGAAATCATCCAGCCCAAGAAAAATCCCAGACGCGCCGGCAGGCGAATAGCCAAACACGGGATCATTGGCGTCCATGCCATCGATGAGGACATTCGTCCAGCTCGGGCGCATACCGTTAACGGACACTTGTCCCGCCTTCCCGTTCGACAACAACGAAGGAGCACTGCTAGATGTGGGGGCAACTCCCGGGACCAGGATTGCGGCTTTGAACAGATCGCGGCCGTCCAGGGGAAGCGCAGTTAAGCTGCGTTCTGCAATCATTCCTCCAACGGTGGTGGTGGTGTCGAGGGCTGAAACACCCGCCTCGACCGTCACGTGGACGGACAGCTTGCCCACAACCAGTGACAAGTTGATTCCGATTGCAGCACCCGGGCTCAGGGCAATTCCTTCGCGAACCTCGGTCTGGAATCCTTCTTTCTGAACGCGAAGCGTATACCTTCCGGTCGGCAAGCCCACCAGCTGATAATCGCCCGTTTTGCCGGTGCTCCCATCTCGTTTCAATCCTGTGGTTACGTTCTCGACCGAAACCTCGGCTCCGGGAACAACAGCTCCGCTGGTATCTGTGACGGTACCGAACAGAGTTCCAAGTTGCGTTTGCGCCCACGCTGGCGCTGCAATTAGTGCTGCTAACAAAAAGAGGAACAGCACGCTCTTACTTTGTCGGCCAGAACTAAGAAAGTTTTCAGGAGATTCAAAAGCTGCTGCTCGAAACCCAAGAGACTCGATGAGCAGTTTTGTCGTCCTGCGAACGGACTTATCGTCATCAATGACCGAAATTAGACTTTTCCCCACTGCGAATCTCCAATGCACTGAAGCTATTCCGAGATGGAGAAGAAATCTATTGGGCGTTGGTGGATTTTGCTTACCAGAAAGGACAATCGGGAGTAGTGCTTTCGTTTACGATGGTTTTGTGAGAAACCTTAGTTCTTCTGGATTCGCCTGACGAGCTCGCCAGGAAGACCGCATGAAACAGATGCGACTCTGAAGAGGAGTTCAGCTTTTCGATCACTCTAAAAAGGTCGGCAACGGAGTGCACGTGCATCTATCTCCCTTGCCCGTCTCTATGCCGCCTTACTCGTGACGTAAAGCTGAACGAATGCTCTGGAGTAGCTTCTCGTCCGTAAACGGCTTTCCCAAAAACGCGACAGCGCCAGCTTCCATTGCTCGGTGACGGGATTCTTTTTCGTCGTGAGCAGTAATGAAAACGACAGGTATGCGGCACCCCGCGGCAGCCAGCTGACTTTGCAGCTGCAGTCCGTTCATGCCGGGTAGCTGCACATCAACGATGAGGCACAACGTATCGTGGAGATGGCCAGAGCTGAGAAAATTCTCAGCAGATTCACAGGCTACTGCTCGATAGCCAAAAGATTCGACGAGTAGCGTTGTGCTCCTGCGCACAGACGCATCGTCGTCAATAATCGAGATTAGATTTCTCGCCACGGTGAATCTTCCAACGTACTGAAGCTATTCCAAGTTGGAGAAGAAACCTATTGGGCGTTGGTGGACATTGCGTCCCACAAAGGACCAATTCGCATAGTGCTTTGGTTTACGAGAGTTTGGGAGGACCATTGGGTCTCCTCGATTCGCTCTTTATCACCTCGACAAAAACATCACCTAAACCGGAGAGGGCTCCCCAGGAGACTTAAGTTTTTCGATCATTTTTACGACCTCAGCCAGGGATTCCGCGCGCATTTTCTCCATTGCTCGGCTCCGATGAACCTTCACGGTGTTTTCCGCAGTTCCGAGTTGATCAGCAATCTGCTTGTTGAGCATGCCTGAAACGACCATGGAGATCACTTCCTGCTCGCGAGGAGTCAACAAGTCAAAGCGCTGCCGGAGGTCCGTTAAATCTTTTTCCTGTTCACGTCTAGCACGATCTTGCTCCAGTCCGACGCGAACGGCATCCAGCAGATCCTGGTCGCGGTATGGCTTGGTGAGGAATTCTATTGCCCCGGCTTTCATAGCACGAACGCTCATGGGAATATCGCCGTGACCGGTGACAAAGACTATCGGGATACGAATGTTTCTCGCCGCAAGCTCACGCTGAAAATCGAGTCCGCTTAATCCGCGCAATCTGACGTCCAGCACCAAGCAACTCGGTGCATCTGGCGGTTTCCTTTGCAAGAAGGTTTCAGCCGATTCAAAGTTCTCAACCTGCAGACCCACGCTGCTGAGAAGAAACTTGAGCGAAGAACGTACTGACGGATCATCATCGACAACAAAGACCACGGGAGCGCGAGTCATGAGGGAGTCCCTGCGGCTATTGGCAACGTGAAGGAAAACACAGCGCCGTGGGGAGAATTGGGCGCGGCCCATAGCCGGCCACCATGACCCTCAATAAGAGAGCGGCTGATGGTCAGTCCCATACCCATTCCGTTTGCCTTTGTTGTAAAAAAGGGGCTGAACAAGCGATCTGCATCTGTACCGAGGCCAGTACCCGAGTCACGGACCGCAACCAACACGTTTCCGGATTCATCGATCCGGGATTCCACAGATAGTCCGCGAGATTGAAGGGTCACCCCGCTCATGGCTTCTGTGCCATTCCTGATCAAGTTCAAAAGTACCTGCTGCAACTGAATGCGATCAGCCCGCACGAGCGGCAATGTTTTCGTCAGATGGCGCTCGACCAAGACTCGATTCTTCTGAAGCTCATGTCCAGCTAGAGCCAGCACTTCCTGAATAACGTCGTTTATATCCAGTTCGCTCTTTTCCGCAGGCGCCTTCCTTATGAACGCCCGAATCCGGGCTATAACAGCACTCGTCCGAGTGCAATCCGCAACAATTTCTTGGAGAGCCCGTTGGAGAACCTCGGGCTCGAGATTACTACTAGCGAGCAGTCTCAGGCATGCGTTAGCGTTGTTGGTTACAGCCGTCAGCGGTTGGTTGACTTCATGGGCTATGGAAGCTGCCAACTCGCCCACAGTTGTCAGCCTGGAGACCCGAGCAAGCTCCACTTGAGTTGTATACAGGGTTTGTTGGGCCCCTTGAAGCATCTCTTGCGCGCGCTTTTGCTCGGTCAAATCGAGCACGAAAGCGACACCTTCGTTCCCGCCGCCTTCGAAGAGTGCGCCTCCGAGCAGGATGGGCACTCGGCTGCCATCTTTTCGGAAGTACTCCTTCTCGATGGGTTGGAATATCCCAGACGCGTTCAAATCAGCTAACGCGCGTTCGTCTCTGCCACGCCATTCGACTGGCGTCAGGTCCGTCCAGCGCACGCGACCGGAGGCGAGGTCTTCACGGTCGTATTGCACCATGCGGAGAAATGCATCATTGGCCTCGGTGATCGCGCCTTCGAGATTCCACATGACAATCCCCACGACGTTGGCTTCGACCAGGCGCCGAATTTTGGCTTCCAACCCACTTGCCAGTTCACGGACTTCTGCTTCTGCCTTTTCACGCTCGGCCACCTGGATTTTGAGGTCTTCTATGTGCGCCAGTGCTTGATACGCTGAAGAGGCTAATTTCCCTAGAGAGGCCATCACCCGGTCATCTTCTGCATCAAACTTGCGACGATCGCTGTGCATGATCCCCCAGATCGTTCCGACTGCTTTGCCGGCAACGTAAAACGGGACCAGCAAGCATTCTTCGGCTGCCGGAATGACTGGCATCAAATAGGGATAACGCCGTTCGAAATGTCTGAACAGCAAGGTACGATTTTGATCGAGCACGTCTCCGCAGGGCCCGAAGTTCCGCGGTGTCCCCCCTCCTACATGGGGGTTCCACATGCCGGCGATAGCTGGCCAATAGAACCTTTTACCGCAACCATCCGGCGTTTTGCCATCCCTCGTCAGCAGGCTAAGGCCAGCAGAGTCACACTGGGTAATATCCATAATCGTTTCAGCCAGCGTCTGAAAAATGGTGCTCGGCGAATCGGCCAGCGCGCTCATCAGCGCGACGAGCGCGCGGTTCTCCTTTTCATAGTCAGGAGGGCGCGACGGGCGGCCGCGCAACTCCTCCGTGCAGAGGATCGACTCCAGGGAAGCCCCGGCTTCTGGAATTGAATCCTCCAACGGGATGTTCGCTCGTGAGGTGGAAGCTGAACTCATATTTCTACCCTCCACAGCTACGCGATTTCACGCGCCTTAAAGACCTTCCTATCAGTTACCTAGAAGTGAGACAGACATCATCGCCCGTCCTGTCAGAGACAACCTCGCCTCTCAGACGATCCCTCCACAGCTTCGAGCCTATATCGAACGCGCATTGAGACCTTCGAGCAGGGTGCCTCTGGCTAAACGCGAAAGGCACGCCCGAGGAGTTGGTCGCAGCTTCGTAATGAAAAGTCGTGCCGGCGTTCATCGCCGCGACCTTAGCCTCCGCAACTGTGGCCTTCGACAGATCCGTCACCCGCCTGTGAGGGACGCATTTGTGGATTGCGCGCGAAGGACGCACGCAAATAAAGAGAGAGTGATATTCCTCCTTTGTTTGGCGCCCGTCAAGCGTGACGACGCAAACGGCTGGAGAGAAACTTTATTATGCGCTTTCCGCAGCATCAGCTCCAATTAGAGCCAATCAGCACTTGCGCAGGTCTCAACTCCTGATTTGTCGCCTTACCGGACAATGAGACTCACTTAGGAAGGGCCTCGGACGATAGACCTGCGTCGGGCTTAAATATTAGAGCCACCAGGAAGAAAACTAGGACCATCTCAGGGATTCCAATCACTAAAATGAGCCAAAAATAGCTTGCCTTCTGCCAATGAAGGCGTTGCAGGGTCCCGAAATGAGCGACGATAAGAACTCCTATCTCAGTCCAGAATGTCCATCTCTGACGGTATTGCCAAAACTTCTTTACCGCGTACCCAAATACGAATGCAGCAGTAAGAATGATATTCGTCCACTTGACGCTGAGTTCCTCGTCGATGCCTTTACTGTCGGCGTAGAAGAAAAACCCAAGAAAAGCAGCAATCATCAGCGGCGCAATCAGAAGGTAGAGTAGCCAGTCCTTCGTAGTGGTCTGGGAGGAACGCCCGGTCACCATTCTGCGAATGAAATAAACCAAGAAGGCAATCAGAAGGGCGAGGATGAAAATCAGGCCTGGATTCATTTGTCACGAGCATACTACAGCCAAACACATTGGCCACTTCTTCCAGACGCAGGGGTCAGTGGACGGTAAGTCGCCTTACCGGACAACTGGATTCGGTGATCAGTGATGTGTCTCTAACAAAATCAAACACTCGCCGGAACGTCCGCGCCACTCTGAGGCAACATATGCAATCTGATTCGGGAATCGTTCTAAGTAGATAGGTTTTAGCGCGTCGGCAATCTGAGGCCGAACCGTCTTCCAGAACTCAAACCGCTCCTGCATCGGTATCCATTTCAGCTTCGCCCCACTCGTGGCAACGATAAATTGCACCTGCCCACCCCTCATGAGTTCTCGTATGAGGCTCTCGTCAAGGTGCCGGATACTCTCGCCGTTTAATGCGCCCTTCTCGTCCCAAAGTTCAGTGAGAGGCAGTTTCGTGACAATCCGCTGGTCAGGTCTCAATCAGCTTCCCTTTCATTCGGAAGCCCGAATTTAGCACGATTTAGCTCAAGTGCTTGGTAAGTCGGCAAACCGGACAAGAAGTGGCCGTTGCTCAGGTAGGCTTCGGAATCTCGATTGACATCACAGGTATGGCGCTCCGTAAACAGCTCCCATGCGCCCACAACAGTTCGGGATTCTGCTGAACCGGAAGCGCCGCCGGTTGGCTGACCCGAATCGTGTATGAGTCGGGTTCTCCAAGTTCCACGTTTTGGCGGCACAGACAACACGTATACTTCATATTTTAGACCTCGTTGTAAGTGAGGGCACTTTCGTCGCCTAGATGGATTCATAGCCGACCGTTGCCCGAACTCCGATAACTCCTTCCATGAGAAGGCCGGTTGATGTCAAGGCACACTTTCATCTTCTTCTTTCCCTGAACCAGTTCCCATTGAGCCAAGCCGCCTCTGTCGCCATCCTTCCATCCGCACTCTTTTGTGAGCGATATTCGCTCGGTGCATGGTGGGTGTTCTCGTTTCAGTAGGTGCTGCTACCTGATTAGCGTCCTCTCGTCCCACCGTTTCGGTGGGAGTCGGGCGCAAGGAGTTAGTCGCAGTCACCTGGACTCGGCGGTTGAGCTCGGCTGTCCGGATCAAAACTCTCTAGGCCACTGCCCGCATTGCTTTCAGGCTATTGCGCAGTGGTTCGTATACCTCTCCGCTCACCCACAACCGATGCAGCAGTACCGCCAACTTTCGCGCCACGGCAACCACCGCTCGCTTCTTGGCATTTTTTCCTCCGCGCTCCGCAAGCCTCAATCCCCATCTCCGCAGATCACTGTCTTCTCCAAACGGTCCCAGAATGTAATGCGCGCCTTGCACCATCATCGTTCGCAGATACCGGTCTCCTGCTTTGCTGATACCTTTCTGCGGTTTGCTCTCTCCGGAGTCTCTTCGGCCAGGTTTTAACCCGAGAAAACAGCCGACCTCGCGACTTTTCAGGAACCGATACGGATCCTCGATCGTCAGGACATACGTCAGCGCGATCTGCGTTCCCACACCCTTCACCTGCTGGAGCAAGGACACTTCCGGGTACACTTCCTTGGCGATTTTCTCCATCCGTTCGTCGTATTCCTTGATGCGCTCGTTCAGCGATTCGATTTCTTTGAGCAACGGTTCCAGAACATCCCGCAACTCCACGCTCAATGCAGCGGCCAGCTCCCGGCCCACCTGCTGCGTGCCGCACTTGGGCAGTCGTTCACCATAAGACTTCACCAACCCGCGGGCTGCGTTCACCAAGGCCGTTCGCGCACTCACCAGTTCGGCTCGCGCCCGGATTACCGTCAGATGGATTTGTGCTTGTACACTGCGATGCCGCACTGGCCCCAACAGCTCGGGATCGATTCGCGCCAGTTGTGCCAATGTTCGCGCATCGTGTCGATCATCTTTTCGATTGCTCTTGGTGATCAATTGTACTTTTTGCGCGTGCGCCACGATCACTTCATGTCCCAGTTCCGTTAACAGCCGGCTTACCCATGGCGAATGGGTTCCGGTCTCCATGGCGATCAGGCTCTGCGGTATCTTTCCGAACGTCTTCTTCATCGCTTCCGGTGTCGTCGGCACTTTCTGTTCCAGAATGATTTTGCCTGCTTCATCCAAAATACAGTAGAACGACCAGTGATCTCCCAGATCCACACCAATCGTTAGCTTTTGCTCCTTCAGAATTTCGTTACTAGATGCCTGCATAGTGCTAATCTTCTTCATCGCCGGTCTCCTTTTCTTGTGCCTAGAGCACGTCTTTCATCGGGAGCGTATCGCATCCCGCTGGAGACCGGCCTTCTCATCCCATCTGATTAGTCGCCTTACCGGAAACTTGAAATCCACATGACAGTTTATCGGGCGTCTCGTCCTGGGTTGGGATGACCCGATAGCCTCTTGAGCCACCGAGCTAATCGCGCTCGATCTTCCTGTTGCATGGCAATAATCTTTACGCCCATGCCTTCTTTGGGTCTGCTGCTTCTTACCTCGGCCCGCGCACGTATTTCCCCTTCCGAGGTATCGAGCAACAACCGAATCAAGGTGCCTGGCGAAGGAGGTTCGGGCGTACGAATAAACAACCCACCCAATCCAAGATTTCCTACGCGGGAGACATATTTCTGGTTGGCACTCTGCCAAGCCGAAAACGTCGGCTGCGGCGGATTGAAGCGAGGGTAGCGACGAAGGTCGTTCGTAGTCGCCACGAGGATGCCCCAGGCAAGGATACTCTCAATCATTTCCACGTTGGAAGGTCAAATGTCCGATTGGTGCTGCCAGCTCAACCGGTCGATGCAACACCATCCAATGCGTTGATTCGACTATGCTTCCCCGGAAGAACCCATCTGTTTGGCTGTACTCGGTCAAAACCTAGCCAGGGTAGTGTTCCGGCTGATCTAACCTAGCCAGCGATTTTAGCTTTTGTTTTCAATGCAAGGTGGGTTCGAGCTGAGTGTTGCGTCGACCCATTGAGACCACCGCGTT
>Ga0210397_10000208_pt1 | contig 43514 bp, 16 predicted proteins | sample IncBWH2OmetaG_FD_160126 | JGI IMG/M metagenome (GOLD analysis project Ga0210397, IMG submission 160126) | Forest soil microbial communities from Barre Woods Harvard Forest LTER site, Petersham, Massachusetts, United States - Inc-BW-H-2-O ...
TCGTTATTTCCCCGAGGGAGCATGATTGGCATCATGGCTCGAATTGATTTAGCGCATTCTTAAACAACAGAGGTTGCGATAATTTGCGGCACGACAGGAATGGCGTAAAACGCATTGATCTTGCTGAAATGCAACTCGCCTCGAGTGAGACGGCGCGGATCATCAACCGAGACATCGTCCTTGAGTTAATCCGAGCGAGCCAGCCGATCTCGCGTGCCGATCTGGCGCGACTTTCGGGCCTGGGAAGAAGCACCATCTCGCAGATCGTAGAACAGCTTATCGATGAGAATTGGGTGCGCGAAGGCGCGATGGGTTCGCTGCCGCGAGGACGCAGACCAACGCTCATTGGATTGAACGAAAGCCTTGTAGCGATTGCCGTCGATATTCATCCCCGGCAAGCGAGTGTCGCGTTGGTAGATTTGAATGGGAGGCTGCTCTCGCGTTCGCCAGTGCCACTCACGTCCGATCCAGCCGCATCTATGCGGCTGATCATCGATTGCATGCAGCGTATGCGCAACTCCGCTCCGCAAAAATCGATTGAAGGCATCGGCTTCAGTCTGCCTGGAAGAGTTAACCCGGCTACGCAGCGACTGATTTTTGCTCCGAACCTGAAATGGCCGGAGTTCGATATTAAGAAGATGGTTGAGGGTGAGATGGGGCTTCCCGTCATCATGGAAAATGACGCGACCGCTTGCTTGATGGCAGAGCTGACCTTTGCACGTATGGACGGAGTTCAGGACGCTGTGCTCGTCGCAGTCGCCGAAGGTGTGGGAACCTGCGTTCTTACTAATGGGCAGCTGCTCTCAGGACACAACGGAATGGCGGGAGAGTACGGCCATGTCTCTGTCGATCCCAATGGCCCCCGTTGTGGCTGTGGGAAGAATGGATGCTGGGAACTTTTCAGCTCATCGCGTGCTGCGCTGCGTTATTACAAGGAGCTGCGACCGAAGGGATCCATCGTTGCTTTTCAGGAGCTGCTCAATCTGGCGGAGGAGGGCGATGCAGCTGCCGCACAAGCTCTAAATATGCAGGCCGCATGGATTGGTCGCGGACTACGAATTATTATTGCCAGCGTTTCTCCCAGCACGATTCTGATTGCGGGCGACCTTACTTCAGCGTGGCATCGTTTTGGGCCTGTGATCGAAAAGGAAGCGGCTGACCTCACGCTGGCCGGCAGTTCTCCTGTTATTCGGCCTACTCATGAAGGCGAGATCGCGCGGCTCCGCGGTGCTGCGGCGCTCGTGTTTCAGCGAGGAGCACGTCGCGCAACTTCAACCCCTGCCAGCGCAAACGGAACCAAGTCTGCCTGATGCCAGTGACTCGAACAAATCCATCCGTCGCTGGAGGAAGCATCAAGTCGTGGAGAACACTCATGAGTTTATTTCTAAAGTCTCTTACAGGTTCACTTTTCCTTGTTTGGTCCGCTGCTGCCATCTGCCAGAGCTCAGGTACAGCGCCGCCTCCGGTCACCCTCACATCGGACCAAGACCACCAGAACATGATGGATCAGCTCGGTATCAAGGCTCTACGGCCTGGGCCGAGCGGCAATGAAAAAGCCCCGAACCACGCGAACTACGATGAGTCGAAGGCAGATCCCTATCCCAATCTTCCGGATCCTCTCACGTTGAATGACGGTAAGAAGGTCACCACTCCGCAAATGTGGTGGGACAAGCGCAGGCCTGAAATCGTTGAGGGTTACGAAAAATATGTCTACGGCCGTATTCCCAAAGACGTCCCTAAAGTGACTTGGAGCATTACTGCCGTTGATCACGAGATGATTGGATTCAATCGGGTTATCGCTAAGGATCTAATAGGACAAGTGGACAACTCGTCGTATCCCGCTATCAACGTCAAAATTCACATGACGCTTGTTACGCCGGCAAATGTTAAAGGACCTGTCCCCGTTCTCATCATGTTTGGCCGCGCTGGTTTTCCTGCTCCCAACGAACCTGCAGGTGAAGATCTCGATCGCGTCAATGCTGCGTGGAAGGCGACTCTCCTGCAACAGGATCCATCGTTGAAAGATGTTCTAGCCAGCCATCCGGCATGGCAGCCGGTCAAGCCTCAAACTTTCCAACCTCCGCAACTGAATGCTGACGGCGATCCGCCCAACACCTGGCAGTTGATCGCAGCGGGTTGGGGGTTTGCCCTGCTCGATCCTGCCAGCGTGCAAGCGGACAATGGCGAAGGTATTACACGCGGCATCATCGGTCTGGTGAACAAAGGCCAACCGCGCAAGCCGGAAGACTGGGGAGCCTTGCGGGCCTGGGGTTGGGGTGCAGGACGCGCCCTGGACTATCTCGCGACTGATCCTGCTGTCGATGCAAAACATGTTGGCATCGAAGGTGTCTCCCGCTACGGCAAAGCTGCCCTTGTCACGATGGCCTTCGACCAGCGCTTCGCGATGGTTCTCGTCGGTTCCTCCGGTAAAGGAGGTGCGACTCTCCTGCGTCGCAACTATGGAGAGGCGGTTGAAAGCCTCACCGGAGGCGAGTACTACTGGATGGCCGGAAACTTCATCCAGTACGGTGCATCAGAAGCATCCTTTGGCAGAAAGACCCCCGGCGATATTCCCGTCGATTCCAATGAACTTATCGCGCTCTGTGCTCCCCGACTGACGTTCATCAGTTACGGAGTTCCCGAGAAGGGTGACGCTCATTGGCTCGATCATCAAGGAAGTTTTATGGCGACGATCGACGCAAGCCGTGTGTTTACGCTGCTTGGCGCCAAAGGCTTGGATATTGACGGGGATTATCGTATCGCAAAGATGCCTCCTATGAATGAGGCTCACCTGGCCGGCCAGCTTGCGTGGCGACAACATGATGGCGGCCACACCGATGCACCGAACATGAAGTACTTCATTCAGTGGGCTGATAAGTTTATCGATCACTCTGCGCCCCAGTAGCAGAAGAACTGATTCGGAACACTATAGCTTCCCTGCTCAGATTCGCAGGAAGATGCGTTTGCGATAGAAGGGGAGTACAGCAAGCCAACAGACCGACACGAAGGTGACCGAGTAGAGCAGCGAGGCCCAGTCAGAGTATGGCACCACTCGATGGAGAGTGACAAAAGCTGCCGCTTTGAGCTTCATTCCGGTTGCGGTATGAACGGACCCCATGAAGTTGTCGCCCAACTCGGAGATCATGTAGGCGAGAATTGCGTTTGTGCCGAAGACTAGCAGTACCTTGTAAACGATGGGATGCGAGCCGAAGTCAGCAGGGTCTTTGTTTATTTTGCTGAGGCCGATACGGCGCTCGTCGACGATGTAGATGGAGGCAGCGAGCAAAAGTAAGCTTAAGCCGCCGGCGAAGAGTGAGAACGAACTGGTCCACAGCTTCTTGTTGATGGGAAATGAGAGGTTCCAGAGAGTACCTGCGGACACGAAGAGCGTGCCTGCAACGGCGAGCAATGAAGCCTTGCGTGTATTCGAATGCGGGGTCCGCAACCACATGCCCGCGAGCAAGCCGAACAGAGCGGTTGCGATGGCAGGAAGTGTTGACAGGAGTCCTTCGGGGTCGCGTGTACGCTCGTATAGATGCGGAGCAGTGAAGATCTGCCGGTCGAGCCATGCCGTCAGGTTGGCGTCGTGGTCGTTGATTGGGATTGCGTGGGTTGGTACGCCGAACTCCGGGACAGGAACGAAGCGCATGAGCGCCCAGTATCCAACGAGACACAGAATGGCTATCAGCACCTTGTCTTTCCATCCAGTGGACAAAAGGTAGAGCGTGGCGACGACAAAATAGCAGAGCGCGATACGTGGGAGCACGCCGTAGTAGCGCGCTGTGGCCATACGGAAGAACGGGAAGTTGTTTACGACAAACCCGAAGAGGATTAGCAGAAGTGTGCGTCGCAATGTGTGCCGAAAGAGTTGGCCGCGGGTAGCGCCGCGTGCTAACCGGGCTGCGGTGGAGAGCACGGTCGACAGGCCGATCAGAAGGACGAAAGTGGGAAAGACGAGGTCCGTTGCAGTGAAGCCATTCCAGCTTGCGTGCACTAGTTGCGAGAAGGGTGCAGGACCGGTCTGATCGTTGACGAGGATCATGAAGCCGATGGTCAGGCCTCGCAGAAGATCGATCGATAACAGCCGCTCCGGTTTTCGCACTATGGGTTGACGGACAATATCGGAGTCAATGGTTGCGGCGACATCAGGATCCGATGTTTTCATCGCTCCCCTTTCGGCAGCAGATTCAGTGATTCCGCAATCGACTGGCTGACGCTGTAAGTATCGCCGGTGGGCTCGGTTGAATAATGTTTTGTCGAACGATTCCAGGTGTCGCCGAAGGTAAACCAATCGATGGGCTTTGGCGGTGTTCCGTTATTCAGAGCCTCTTCCAGCGAAGAGAAGTAGAGTTTCCAGCGTGGAGCGTAATAGTCACTGACGAGACCAGCCCAGTCGCGGTTGGCGTATTCATGCAGCTCATTACTCGCAGTGCGGTCGCCCCAAGTGGTGAGGATTGAGTGCGCGTCATATTCGATCTGTGCCAGATCTTCGGGAGAACTGGACCACGAAGGCACGTAGCTTAGCCAGCGACCGAGAAGAAAGTACTCGTTGGTGCCGAGCAGCTTGTCTTCCCATGTCATCGCATGCATCCACTGGTCTGTCAGCTTCTTGAGTGTATCGCGATCTTTCGATTCATAGGCAGAGCGTATTAGAGGCAACAGACGGCGCGATTCATTCGCAAGCACTTGCCTCGTCAAATCTGTCAGATCGTAGCGATAACTTGCTGTTGCTTGCAACGGCGGCGCCACCTGCAGCAGTTCGGTGAGTGCAGGCTTGAGAGCTTCGGGATCATAGCGCATGACGTCAGGGGACCAGGTTCCATTTCGGATCGCTGTGAGCGACGGCTGCGCGTTGAACAACGACTCGTGTGCAGCATCGCGCTCGCCATGATTCTTTACTCCGTCGGCGCGATATCCGTAGACCGTCTGGGCGATGATGTTCCATGCTTTTGACGCATGAGCGTCTTCTTTGCCGTAGCGGCGTAGGGCGTAGGCGTGAGTCCATTCGCCGAGGTCGACTGGCTCGCTATGCCATGCCATCTCGGTGTAGAGCTCATAGGCGAAGGGATTCGTGTCGAGACCTTCGGTGAAGAGAGCAATGCCGGAGAGTTTGCTTCCGGACTTTGCGGCTGCGCGCGGCATTCGCTGTGCATAGTCGTAGAGTGGCGCGCCCATGGTGGTTCGTCCGCCGAACTCCCATAGACCGCCGAAGAGCCAACGCGCTCCCTTGAAGTCAGCGTCGCGGGACTCGCGCGGGATGCGTCCCTGTTCGATGTCCGCGATGAGGATGCGGCTTCGATCGACTGCGTCGATGAGCTGCGGGCGAGGGTTGTCCTGCCATGCCATCATGAACCACAGGGCTCCGGGATGAGCGGTCTCAAGAGCACGCTGGATGGCAACTGCACCTTCGCCAACAGGGACATCACCGCTTACACCACCCTCCTGAAAGGTCTCCATGTCGTAGATCGTGCCGTCGCCGAAGAGCTCAGCCTGATGCTTGTAGAAGGCAGCTGCGACGCGCGCGAATGCTAGGGTACGGGGGTCCAACCAGCCGGGACGTTGAAAGCCGTTCCAGGGTTCTGTCTGGACAACGACGTGAGAGCCGGGCATGTGCTTTTCAAAGTTGGCGGGTACTACGCCCCAGAAGCCTGGGAGCACTGGCGTGATACCAAGAGTGCGGAGCAGGTCCATGATGCGACGTGCCGATGCAGCACGTTTTTTCAGGAGATCGAGAGAGATTGGCTCGATGAAACAACACATGTTGCCCATCCACTGCCAGTTCTGGTGCGCGGGTGCGGTGATCCACTGGCGGATCTCGCTATCGGAATAACCGACATCACGGAATGCCTCATAAACTGCAAGATCATTGCCTCGCTGGATGAGGACAGCGTTGAAGCCTGAGAGGGCAAGAATGTCGATCTCATGCTGCCAACGATCGAAGTCCCAGTACGGCGTAGTGTAGCCGTCTGTGTTTTCGTTGAGCGCATAACGAAAGGGATAGAGAGCGGGCCGGGTGATGATTGGATTTACTGCCGGTAATACAGTCGCGGCATGTCCCAGCTGGCTTCCGTTGGTGGAGACATCCATGAACGCCACGTACTTCAGGTACCAGTTCAGACCGAATAACAACGTCGGGACAGTGGCTGCTTCGACGTGGACGTCGCCGCGTTTGCCGCTGACGCGAAACCCGTCTGGCTTGCCGGCGTAAGAACCGGGCACAATGGAGAGATGGATTTGTGGAGCGAGATTTGGCATTTCGCGCACTATGACTGCACGAGCCGCCTCGATTGATCCCTGCGCATGCGCGCACGTAGTCAACGTTAGTACTGTCAGGAGCAGCGCAGGAAGATGCGGTCGATTCATGCGAGCCACTTTACGCCATGTCACTCTCCGGAGATATTCTGCGCGGGGCGAAGCTTCAAGGAGATTACCAGGCGATTTTTTCCGGGAAGAACTCTGCGAACAGGTCGTCGTAGTAGGGCTTTAGTTGTTTCAGGTCGGGTTTGGTGTGCCCCTTCGAATAGAGGTCGTAAGGATTGAACTTGAGAACCCACGGCAACATCGCGCGATCCTGCTCGTTGCAGAGATAGTCATACGCACCGTGCCGATGCCATGCGTAGAACGAGTGATAGCGGAGCATGTACAAGCTCTCCATCGGCAAGTAATTCTTCATTACTTCATAGATGTAGCCGTCGTGTCCGAAGGACATCTTCACTTTGTCGAGGCCACAGTTTTCTTCGTAGATGCCGAATTTCGTTTGATAGAGCGGGTTCTGATAGTCGGGGTTGGCGCGGAAATACTCGGGGAAGACGACGGCATCAGAATACGCGCAGGCGGTCGGGAAGGTATCGCCAACGACGCCCCACTGCGGTTCGCCGTAAAGGCAAAGGCATTTGCCGAGATCGTGCACGAATCCCGTCGCCACCATCCAGCGCGGATGGCCGTCTCTTCGAATCGCCTCGGAGGTCTGAAGCAGATGCTCGAGTTGCGTAAGATCGGTGTCAGGGTCGCTGTCGTCGACGAGAGTGTTGAGGAATTCGGCTGCTTCCCAGATGCTCTTCTCGCCACGCTTGAGCCCAAAATACTCTCTTTCCTTGCCGAGAACATAAGCGTGGGTCTGGTAGGTGTGGTTCAGGCGGTAGAATTCGGCAACTCCAGGATTGGCTTCGGCATCGTACTGGCGGAACTCTTCCTGGGACTTTCCTTCCTTGTAGCGACCTTCGAGGAACTCCTCCCATTCGTCCATGTCGGGTGATAGAGGATTTTGGTCAACCCCTCCAATTTGTGTCGTTGAGCTCATTTTGCTCCCTCGATGGCAGACCTGCCACAATCTACGTTACCGGTAACTATAGACAACGGGGAGATCGTTTGGCAAGATAAATTCGCGCCTGCAGGAAATTTCTTTGGAGCAGGATGTCCGCACCACCTTGGCGGGAAAAGGTATCTATTGACAGCTCTCTCGAGTAGAAAGGTTAGCGCGATGACAAAGCGGTTGATCACGGGAACGGCAAGCGAACGCGGGCGCAGGATCTTTGTTCAACCCGCGGACGGATCGATGAAGCTGGTGAGTTATGGCCGTATTCGCCTGGATAAACACGAGCCGAGGATCCGCTTCTCGAATGATGGTCAAGAGACCGGACTGATCTGCCTGAGTGGCACCTGTGTCGTTGACGTGGGGGGTGAGTCCTACGCGATGAAAAGCGACGATGCTTTGTATGTTCCTAAAAACTACGCGATAGCTATTCGGACGGAACTTGGCGTCGATCTACTGGAATGTTGCGCGCCGGTGGATGGTCAATATCCCCTGCAGTTTGTTGCAGCTGAGAGTGTGCGTGCTAATGATAAATTGCATTTTGTTGCCGGGAGGGATGGCGCACGGCGAGAGATTAATATCCTGCTGGGCAACAATATCCAGGCAGGCAGGCTGATTGTTGGAGTTACGCGGTCTCTGCCTGGCAATTGGACGAGCTGGCCGCCGCACGAACACGCTGCAATGCTCGAGGAGATTTACGTTTACGTTGAGATGCCATCGCCGGCTTTCGGTCTGCAACTTGTTTATACCGATGCGATTAGTCCGGCGGAGGTCGAGGTGGTTCGCGAGGGCGATGCGGTGCTGTTGCCCGCGGGTTATCATCCCAATGTTTCGATTCCGGGCTCAACCCTGAACTTCGTCTGGATCATGGCGGCCCACCGCGAAGTGGTCGATCGGAAGTGGGGGGTTGTGCAGGTGGATCCTCGTTATGGTTGAATCGTTAGCGGTAAACTTCTAAGTTTTTACCGGCGCTGTGAGGAAGAAAGGTTACTGAGTCCATGATTTCGAGAAGAAAATTTCTTAGCGCGGCATCTGCCACGTCGCTCACCTACGCTATTCGCGATGCGTTTGGGTTGCCGTCTCACATCAATCCGTTTCTTGCGGAGTTCAGCGAAGGAACGGATGCGCTCGACAACACGAAGCTGGTAAGAATTGCGATTGGAACAGGCGGCCATGGGCACTGCTTCCCTGGCGCGACCATGCCATTCGGCGCGGTTCAGCTGAGCCCTGACACTGGGATCAAGGATTGGGACCATTGCTCTGGGTACCACTACAGCGACAGCAGCATTCTTGGCTTCAGCCACACCCATTTAAGTGGGACGGGATGTATCGACCTGCTGGATGTTCTGTTGATGCCGGCAACGGACGACTTCAAATTCGACCCCACGGCGACGCCAGGCTCAGCCGCCTGTTACCGATCTCGCTTTTCTCACAGCGACGAAGAAGCCACCCCTGGCTACTATCGCGTTCTTTTGCAGGACTCGAAGGTGAAGGCTGAGCTCACGGCGACGGAGCGCGCCGGGATTCATCGCTACACCTTTCCGAGGTCGGACAATGCGCGTTTTCTGCTGGATCTCGCGCACGCCGGAGATGCTGGAACTGATACGGAGCACCCTGAGCTTCCGCCAACTCCTTCTGTGCGGTGGGCATCTCTGAAAATCATTGGCAACGACAGTATCGTTGGCGGCCGGTGTACCGATATCTGGGCTAAAGGACGTCAGGTTTATTTTGCGATGAAATTTTCAAAGCCATTCGAGAGCGTGGACGTTTACTCCGACGGAAAACTTCTTGCAAGCAAGACAAGCGAGGCTAAAGGTACTTCTTTGCGGTGCGTCTTGAAGTTCAAAACGAATGCTGACGAAATGGTTCTTGTTAAGACAGGCATCTCAGGCGTCGATGTAGCCGGCGCTTCGAAGAATCTGACCGCAGAGGTTCCTAATTGGGATTTTGATGGCGCACGCAGAGCGGCACATGCGGCGTGGCGAGGCGAGCTGGGACGAATTCGGGTGAGTTCGGACGACAAGAAGTATCTCGAAATCTTTTACACCGGCCTGTATCACATGATGGTGGCGCCGAACCTCTTTGACGATGTGGATGGGCGCTACCGCGGCATGGATGGCAATGTTCATACCTTGCAAAAGGGAGCCCATAACTACAGCACATTTTCGTTATGGGATACGTATCGGGCGTTGCATCCGATGTATACGCTGTTTCTTCCGGAGCGAGTTCCTGACTTTGTTAACTGCCTGATTCGCATGTCGGAGGAGAGCCCGCGAGGGGTTCCGGTTTGGCCTCTGCAAGGTAGCGAAACAGGTTGTATGGTGGGTTATCACTCCGCTCCCGTCGTAGCAGAAGCAATTGCGAAGGGATTTCCAGGTGTCGATCCAAAAGCTGCGTATGCCGTATTCAAGAAACGCGCGGAAGTAGATGATTATCGCGGACTTGCGGCTTACCGGAAACTTGGTTATGTTCCCTGCGACCAACAGGACGAATCGGCGAGTAAGACACTGGATTATTGCTACGACGACAGCGCAGTAGCCATTATCGCGAAGGCAGCCGGACAGGAACAAGATGCGGCCGTGCTAACGAAGCGCTCAGGCTCTTATGTGAATTTATTCGACAAGGAAAGCGGCTTCATCAGACCGCGCTATGCAGATGGCCACTGGGCAGCGCCTTTCAATCCAAAATCGATCAAGATTACGAAATGGCGGGACTACACAGAGGCGAATGCGTGGCAGACTACCTTTGGAGTGCAACATAATCCGGCACTCCTGGTTCAGACACTCGGAGGAGATAAGGCCTTTGTTGAAAAGCTGGATGAGCTCTTCAACCAGAGTTCGGAACTACCACCGGATATGCCTCCTGACGTTACGGGGATGGTGGGGCAGTATGCACACGGGAACGAGCCGAGCCATCACATCGCCTACCTTTATAACTACGCAGGCGCGCCGCATAAGACACAACAGCGTGTTCGCAGTCTTCTGGAAACCATGTACAACAACCAGCCGGATGGCATGGCCGGCAACGAAGATTGCGGTCAGATGTCGGCCTGGTTCGTTATCAGCGCGCTGGGTTTTTATGCGGTGGACCCTGTGAGCGCTCGTTACGATTTTGGGACTCCATTGTTTGATCGAGTTGAAGTGGATCTCGCAGGCGGACGAAAGCTGGTGATTGAAGCAAAGCGCGATTCGCCCAAGGCTCTCTATATCCAGTCTGCAGAGTGGAACGGCGAGGCCGTGAACGGACTTTCGGTCGGACATGCACAACTGATGAAGGGCGGAACTCTGGTGTTCCACCTCAAAGATGAGCCAGGATCTAGGGCGTAACTTTGTTGGGTCGATTTCGTTTGGTTCCGCTTATTGCCTTTTGGGCTTAGCCTCTTCCGAGCTGGGCACCCATGTCGAACCGGAATCCTCTATTTTCAGGGCTTCTGTCAGCGTCCGTCCGACCGCTGCGCTGGGACGATTGATGCGCAAGAGCGACGCAAACGTTGCGGCGATATCCACTGGCGCCACCATCGTGTGATAGGTGCCGGGGACAAACGGTTCGCCGAAGAGCTCCAAGGGGACATGCCTATCGTAGCTATTGGCAGTGAAATGGGTTGTGCCGCTTCCCTTCCAGGGAAACTGGTAGGGACCAAAATTGAGATGCAACGCCCATCCGACGTAGGACGAATAACTATGTGCGATCAGGCGGCTGTATTGCGTGTCAGGCAGTGGGCCTTCGCGCATTTGCTTGCTTGTATAGACGTGCGTCAGGACTGGAGGTTCTCGATGGCCGTCCATGTCTTTTGAGTCGCTTAAGGCTGCGAACACTTGCTTGAGCATGGCTGCTGTTGCGTTTTCTGCGGTTTCTTCAGACAGGCCATCAGCCTCGAATGCTTCACGGTTGAGCAGCAGGTAAGGATTATCCATCTGCAGGATGTAGGCTCCCTTGCCTTTGAGTGGATACCTCGCTTCGAGCATTTTTTCAAGCGGCTTCGTGAACAATTGGGAAGGAAAGTCAAGCACCGGCATACGATCAGCATCCCCGGCCTTTTGGCTCGTTGCCACACCGTGATCTCCGGTGACTGCGATGACAATATTCCTGAGGCCGATAGTTTGATCGAGGTGCGTGAAGAAGGCATCAAGTAAGGCATCCGACTGAACAATGAGCGTCTCCTGCGACGGATCGTCCGGGCCGAAGGCGTGGCCGTTAATGTCGGTCGAGGAGACAGAGATTGTGATCATGTCAGTCACGCCTGCAGGATTTTCGCCGAGTTTTTCTGCGTCGATGAGAGTCTGCGCAAAGTCAAGCTGATACTGGACACTGGCAGCGGTCCTGCCCACTTTCTCGTAGAAATTTCCCTGCGCTGCATGACCTTTTGCGCGCGCGTCCGCAACGTGATTGCCAGCGTTGAAATCTTTCGCCCATTGGGGAAGCTCCTTCATCCAGTACGTCGAAGTGACCCATTGGCCGGTCTCGTGATCAACCCAAAATGCCCCGTTGGTGCCGTGACCGCTGGTAAGAATCGCGGCGCGGTCCTTCATGGAGACACCGTAGACACGAGCGCGTCCCTGGGTTGCGAGCACAAGCTCATCTCCAAGCGTCGTAGCCATCTCGCGATGGGCTGAGGCGCCGGTAAGATCCTTTGTACCGGCCGGTGCGCCTACGAGCTTGTAGCGATCGTCGGCGACAGAGCTTACCTGTCGCAGAGTGCCATCCGTAGCGCGCTCGTACCACTCATTCAAGGGAATCTGATGGCCGTCGGTATAGGCTCCGGTGCCAATGGTGGCGTGACCTGCCGCCGTTACGAGGTTGGCGTAGTCGTAGTAGCAGTCTGTGAAGTGGGCCCCCTGTTTGAGAAACAGGTTCCAGCCATTTTTCGCTTTAAACTGGGGCCGATACCGATCGAGGTAATCCCCGCGGAATTGATCGAACACAAGAATAATGACCAGCTTTGGCCGGGCGTCATACGCGTCGGCGATGGCCGTGGAGACGCAGGAGAACAGTAGTACTAAGAAAAAAGATAGATGGCCCAACTTCTTCATGCGGAGTGGCTCCTCGCCAGGCGCAGCGTTATATTTGATTTCTAGATGAATAAGCTCATTTCGTCACACCAATTGAGATGACTGGCGCGGCAATTTCTGGCGACATCGGGACTAGGTGAGACGAATTCATGGATACCGAGGATCGATTGACATTTGAGATGCGCAACGCGTAACGTCTGGGGACAACGTTATCGCTAACTATAACTGAAGCCGTGGAGAGAGTGAACTTGCGAGCATTGCAGACAACCAAGGGGATTCTGACGGACGTGCACTTCTGGATTCCGGTGGGCGTGTTGGCGTTCGGACTAGGCTTGCTTGTCTGGCTGCATTGAGCTGATCGGGGAACGACAACACCATGGCGACACAAATTGAAAAAACTTCGAGCCAACGTGCGGGAACTGGCTCGCTGCACATGCTGGGGGTGCTTTGCGGGGTGACCGCAGGGGTCTGGCTGGGAGCTGCGGAAGCGCCGACCAAGCTGGTCAACGCGGGTTTCTCTCCTTTTGCTATTTCGCTTTGCATGGTGGCCGGCGTGTTCACAGCGCGATGGAGTTTTCCAACGCTGCTAAAAGGGACGGCCTATGTCTTCTCAGACCTGATGCGCCGCAAACATCTGCTGGTGTGGGCGATTCTGGCGGGAGCTCTCTGGGCGGTTGCGAATACGTTGACAGTTTTTGCTATACGCGACGTTGGGCTGGCAATCGCGTTTCCGATGTGGAACACGAATGCGCTGGTGGGGCTGTTCTGGGGACGTGTGTTGTTCCGTGAGCTGGATGGCGCGGACAGTAGGACAATTACAAAGGTGGTACTCGGATCCCTTTGCATTGTGGCTGCCGCAATCATGCTCGGGTTCAGCACAGTGCACAGTGGTACAAGTCCGAACGGTCACAATGCGTTGGGAGGAGTGCTGGCTGCGATAGGCGCGAGCCTGATGTGGGGAACGATGTATGTTCCTTATCGCAAGGCTTACCTGAGCGGCATGAATCCGCTTTCGTTTGTGACGGTGTTCACCGTCGGTGAGCTGCTGACGATGTTTATCCTCACGTGGACGCTTGACGGTGGGCGTCACTCGTCAGTCTTTCAACTTGTGCGCGGCGGACAGTTTTTGTTCTGGCTCTTCCTGGGTGGCTTTGTCTGGGTAATTGGCGACATGTTTCAACAGTTCGCAGCGAAGTACCTGGGGATTGGCCGGGGTATTCCGCTATCGAATACCAACCAGCTTTGGGGATTGGCATGGGGAGCGCTCGTATTTGGCGAACTAGCAAACGCAGACGCTAGACACAAACTACTGGTGGTCGCTGGTTCCGCAGTGATGATTCTCGGCGCACTCTTCATCAGCACAGCCAAGGCTTCCGCTGCGGAGCACTCTTCGAGAAATGAAGTACTGGAACGTGAATGTGACCGTTACGGACTGGACTACAACGAAGTGCTGCTTGCGCAGAGCGGAGAAGAGTGCGCCCCTCGCTCAGAACGCCGCCGGTGGTGGGATTACGCCATCATCCTAGCCGCTGTTGGTGTCTTTCTCTGGCTAGGAGCCAAAGCTGTTGTGCCACCGCTGGCGATGAACTTCAAGTGGGTTGGAGTTCTTGGAGTGTTGCTGCTTGTGAGTTTGATTGGGTGCGGCTACCGTCTCTATAAGCAGACAGGATTCTCCTAAACCGTACAAGGGGCAAGGGCAACGATCAGGACGGTTGATCCGCCACCGTGGACTGACGCACGATTAATCTTGGTTCCAACAGGATTGTCTTCGCAGGCAAATCAGGAGTGGTTGTTAGTTCAAGGGCGAGTTCTCCGGCTCGAATCCCCAGCAATTCCGGCTGCTGGTCGACGCTCGTGAGCGGAGTGCGCAGATATTTGGCATAGCGTAGATTGCCGGAACCGACGAATGCAATATCTTCCGGTATCCTCAATCCTGCTTCGCGGGCGGCCTGCATTGCGCCGATCGCGGTGAGGTCGTTGTAGCAGAAGACAGCGTCTGGCCGTTTCCGCAGCTTCAGCAGATCCTGCATCGCCTGATCGCCCGCGACGTCGCCCAACTCTTCGAACCGTTCGCGAGTTACGATAAGTTCTTCGTGGGTCTCCATCCGGTGCTCCTGGAGCGTGTCGCGATATCCTCTGAGGCGTTCGAGCGAAGGGCTCATCTCACGGCCGCCGATGTGAGCGATGCGCTTCTTACCGATTGAGATCAGGTGCTCGGTTGCGATCCGTCCGATCTTGTAATCGTCGGAGCCGACAAAGTGAGCCGAGAGATAAGGGAAATTTCGATCGACCAGAAGGAAAGGTGTCTTTTCGTCTCCAAGCTCATAGAAGTTCTTGAGACGGGCCTGACTTGAAGCAATCAGGAGCGCATCTACGCCGCGACCGAGAAGCGTTCGAATCTCCTGTTGCTCGAGCTCGGGATTTTCTTCCGAGGAGGCGAGCAAAAGAGCCATATGCGACGCGCGGAGAACACCGGCGAGGGACTTTGCAAACTCCGCAAAGAAGGGATGAACCAGATCAGGAACGACGAGACCCATCGTGTAGGTTCGCCCGCTTGCAAGACCACGAGCCAGCATGTTGGGCTTGTAATCGAGCTCCTGCATGCGCTTGAGTACCCGCGCACGCGTCTTCTCGCTTATATCCTGATTGCCACGCAGTACCTTGGAGACGGTAACTGTTGAGATCCCGAGATCGCGTGCAATATCTTTGAGACGTATTGCCAAGTATGGCCCCTCCGGCAACAGGCTTCTATGGCGTAATTCGAGTTTTGCAATCAAAAATACTAATGCTGCTACAGCCTACAGGGGCATATTGCTGGTTACAAGAAACTTCAGCTTGGGTTTTGTATGCTTTTGCTTCGAGAGTGCGTTTGTCCGTTGCCGACTGGTGCGAAACTACCGGATGGTTTTCCGGTGAGGGTACACCGCCACTTTTCGCGTTTGGCTCAAGTAAGTTGTTCTTGCAGCCCGGAGGTGCGCTAATGATGTTGCATCTCGCAGGTAGACCGTCGGCGAAGCCAACGGTGTAGCCAGTCCACTTCGAAGGTTCGGATAACGGATAGTCTGTGCTGATCATCTGCGCGCCCGAGCGCAAAAGCGCGTCTCGGCGCGTAGTGTCATTGGTGCGAGCCGCAATGGTGCTCTCGTCAGCACGAGCCCGCACGATGTAGCCCTGACGGACGAGTTGATCGATCAGTTGCGGAGTGCCTTCGTTCTCTTCCACAAAAGCAGCGTCGGGCTTGCCAGGGTCGGAATTTGTGAACAGCACGCGTCCTTGGAGCAGCGGGTGGCCGGCAGTGTAGACAGGACCGGCATTTTTTTGATCCATAAGGAAAATTACCTTGCCCCGGGACTCTGCCAGAGTAGGCCAGTGACCTGCTCGCACAGCAGCTTCGAGCGTTGGATAGTTACCACGCACCTTGTCCGGCAAGATCATTTCACTTTCGGCAAAGACAGAACGAATTTCTTTATCGAGCGCGTCGAATGTTTCGCTGGTAAAGGTTTCTGCCTCGACGCTATCGGGTATTGAGGCGGTGCGCCCGTGTTTGGTTTCGATTAGCAGGAACAGAGGAACATGTTCGGGATGAGACTTTGACCAGGCGCGAATCTCCTTCAGGCAGGAGGTAAACAAGAGGCAGGAGCTGCGCTGATTGAGATCGGCGATATGGATCACCTTGAATCCGGGTTTCTCCATCTCGTGCTTTGGATCAAAGTCAGGATCGGGAGGAAGCCCCGCTTGTTTCGTCAGAGCGACGATCTTCGGGTGGGCAAATCGGCCGCCGTGCGGGTCCTGAACGATATCGATCTCGAGCTGCCGTACCCCGCCGTCCAATTGCGAAGTCAGCGTCGCGTGGCGATATTCAAGGGATTCATATTCGCGAGGGTTTTGGCTGCGGGCGAACTTCTCCTCGCTTGGCGCAAAGCCAAGATTGTAGCTGTTATGCGAGCCAATTACCTGTATCTGATTCAGATGAACTCTGGTGTCCTGATCGGACATCGTCTGGGCCACCAGCATTTCTGCACCGCTGAAGACGAACAGTACCGCGATGCTTAAACTTTTTTGCAATCGAAACTCCTCTTTGCATGCAATCAGATCGTTCGTCGGATGCCAGGCGAGGGCTCATTGCTATCCCCTCGCCTGACCCCGCAATTCTAAAACAGAAGCTTTGCTGCGAATTGAAGCTGCCGTGACGGGAAGGCTGTCGTGATGGTTCCAAATGACGTGCCGTCGGAGATGTTGCTGTCTGGAGCCTGCCAGTTGGTGTGGTTCAGTATGTTGAAGGCCTCTGCACGCAAGTCCAGTTTCACCCGCTCCGTAACGAGGGGGAACTGCTTATGCAGGCCCAGATCGGTGTTGTAGTAGGCGTAGGAACGCAGGCTGTTGCGCGATACGTTGCCATATGCGGTGGTGTTCCCGTAACGCGTAAAAGATGGGTAATCGTAGCTCGTGTAGGTGCCACCACCGGGTAGATAGCCGTTGAGTCCACGGCTCTTCGTGACGCCGTTGATATTGCTGGTGGGCAACACTGTAATGGTAGTGCCCTTCAGCGGAGAGCCTGCGATGTGTTGCGGCCGTAGATTGACCAGATCGGTACTGAAGAGCTGGCCGATGGTGGAACCGCCACTGCCGTTCTGCAGCGCCGTCGTGGTGCTGCTGGAAGAGCTCGAGTAGATGATGTTGAAAGGCAATCCGCTCGTGATCGTGTTGATGACTGTTACCTGCCATCCACCGAGGATAGCGTTCATCAAGCCGTTTGACTGAGCTCCGTAGCGCCGGCCGTGCCCGTAGGGCAGGTCATAGACGATTGAAGTGATATTGGCGATGGGTTGGTCGTAGCTCGAGGGACCGTAGTCGCCACGAGGGTTCGCGAAATTGACGCGCGACGTGTCTCCGTTGTTTTGCTCCAGATGTCCGGAGGCTTCATCGAACGCCCGACTATAGGTGAAAGAGTTGAGCACATAGAGCGGACCGGTTCGCTTCTCGGCTTTGATCTGCAACGAGTTGAAATTCGCCGGTCCACCACCATATGCGATTTCAATGTCACCAAAGGTCGGCACGGGACGACGGCTCTGATAGGTTGCGCAGCCAGCCGGTGTAGCGGTGATGCAGGGTGCCGCCTGGTTGTAGTCCGCCAGAATCTGCAGGTGCGTGGCTTTGTTGCCGACGTAAGCGACATCAAACAGAATGCCGCCGGGGAGTTGTCTTTGGATGCCCAAGAAGAAGCTCTGCACATAGCCGGTTTTGAAGTTGGGATCGATGTAGCGGGACGTGACGTTGAGAGGATTGAAATATGCAGGACTGGTGAGGATGTTCGAGTAGCCCTGCTGCGTCTGACGGAAGCAGAGAGTCTGGACTTGTGTGTCGTTAGTGCAGAGGCTCGCAGCTGTCGGATAGATCGAGTTGTTATTGTTGACCGTGGCGTTGACGACATCAGGGCCGTTGTATGTCAGGTTATTCTCGCCACCTGCGCGGTTGAATTGGACAAATACGATTCCATAGCCTCCGCGGAGAACCGTTTTTGGATTGATACTGTCCGAAAATCCAAAGCGCGGTGCGACGTTAGTGGTCGGCGTATGCACCAGCGTTCGGTTATAGAGACTGCCATTGCTGGCCGGGATGAGTGCGCTTGTCGAAGGACTGAAGTTCGCCAAGCGATTATCACGCTCAAACTGTGGCGTCATGATCTCGTAGCGCAGGCCCATGTTCAGTGTCAGAGACGGCGTAACCTTCATGTCATCCTGGAAATATCCCGCGAAGTAACGCTGCCGCAGGTTGACGACGGTGTAGTTGGTCAGCGAGTAGGATGAGCGGTTTCCGAAGAGGAAGTCGGCAACGGCCTGGGCCTGCTGAATCTGCGTTGTAGTTGTGTTGCCCGAGGCAGTATCTACCGGATTACAGGCGGTCGTTACCGTTGCGGAGCAGTTCGGGAAGAATGAAACGCCGCCGACAGTAGGACCAGCTGCATAACGGCTTGAATAGTTGTCCTGACCATAGCTTGGGTTGAAGTCGTTCACGACGGTGTGAATGAGCTGCTGTTCATAACCGAACTTCATTGAGTGGCGGCCACGTACCCAGGTGAAGTTGATCTTCGGGTTGTAGATGGTGGGATCCTGGAATTGCGGACTGGATGGCTGGTTTCCCAGCTGCGTGAAACCGGTGATCGACTGAGCATTCAAGGTGCGGACCAAGCTGGGATCTGTTGGCAGTCCGTCTGTGATGCCGTATTTCGCGAGGAGTGATGGCTGGCCTTGCGTATAAGGCGTCTTGGCACCGATGTTACGCGTCCAGGCGAAGCGAATGTCCAACAGCTTGTTCTGGCTGATTATCCAGGTAGCACCGCCTGCGATCTGACGATTCTGAATGTTTACGTTCGAGTTGGCATTCCCGCCGGCTGGGCCGCCAACCGTCGGAGGATCGAGGATCTCTGCCTGATGCTCACTGTAGCGGCCGAAGAGTTTCCATTTCGTGAAGCTCTGGTCGATCCGGACATCGCCCTTATCGTCGTTGATGGTTCCGCGGGGCGCATTGCTGTAATTGTTCGTGATGTTGTTGTACGCAGGTGCTGTGCTCCCATTTGTGCCGGTAACGTTGTTAGCAGGAAGCGCCGCAAGTACGGCAAGAGCGAATGGTGTTGATGCAGACGCAATATTTCCTGAGGTGTAGCTGGTTCCTGTGATTGGGTTATAGAGCGGGATTGGCGCAGTTGTTCCGTCAACCCTGTGCAGAAGGAATATGCCGGCGCGCTGTTCGGAATCTGGCAGCGTTACCGCGGCCTGCTGATAGGTGAAGATCTGACGCACGCCTTCGTAGTCGGCAAAGAAAAACGTCTTGTCACGGAAGATCCGTCCACCCGTTGTAGCTCCGAACTGATTGCGGATGAGGCCAGGCTTGCGACCAGTCGCGGTTTGGATAGGACCGAAGGCGTTCAGATTGGTATTCCGAAGGTAGTCCCATGCGGCACCGTGATACTCGTTCGCTCCGCTGCGGGTGGAAACATTGATCACAGCTCCTGGCATACGGCCATACTCCGCCGAGTAGTTATTCGACTCCACACGGAACTCGCTGACGGCGTCCGGCGATGGCGGGATGTTCTCATTTCCAAAGCCCTGGTTCGAGGTGCCGTAGTTGCTGTTCTCCAGGCCATCGATGAGGAACTCGTTGAAAGCTGAACGCTGACCATTAATATTGAAGGAAGCTTCGCGGCTGGACGCAGTCTGGTTCTCGAGCATCGATTTACGAACACCCGGTGTGAGCAAAACCAGATCCGCATAGGAGCGTCCGTTGAGTGGCAGGTTCTCGACTTCCTTCTGGCCGATGATTTGGCTGCGTGAACTGGTCTCAGTCTCCAAAAGTTGGGAAGTAGTGGCTACCTCGACAACCTGATTGACTTCGCCCGGCTTCACCTGGATGTCGACGCGCTGCCGAGAGTCGGTCGAGAGGTTGAAAATCTCAGTCTTTGCCCCTTGAAAACCTGCGGCTTCAGTCAAGATTTGATAATTTCCGATTGGCACCGAGTTGAACTCGTATTTGCCCTCGTTGTCGGTCCTGGCCGTCTGCGAGACGTTGGTGGCAACATTATTGAGCTTGACGACGGCGTTGGGCACTACCGCATCAGAGTTATCGCGAACGTAGCCCAGCACGGAAGCCGAGCCAAACTGAGCGTAGGCCTCGTCCACACTGAGCAGCAACCCTGCGACAACCACCAGCACTCCGAGAATCCAGGTAAATGAGCTTTTATTTTTCTTATTCATTGCAGCATCTCCAAAACTTTAGCGTTCGGCTGCCTCCCCCTTCGAGGAGGCACGAGAATGATCTGGCTGAAACCAGACCGTAAACGTCGGGATTGGCGAACAGTACTTGGCCCCGAATGCGAGTGTCAACAGGAAAAGTTTACCGGTAACGTAAGTTCTAGTAGTTATTGATTAAAACAATGTAAATATACGGCTTTATCGTGACTTTATTTTAACGATAGCGGTGAAGCAAAGTACCTCGGAACAGTTCCGCCTAAGATGAATGGAAAATATTGAGTTGCGCCCTTACTTTGGCATGGCGTTGCTCGATCATCCGCCTCTGTTCTCGATTCATTTATGGTTTTTTAAATTGTGTTGGGTGAGCTGATGGGCTTCACCCACACGTTCCTGCATCTCTGGTGAATACAGAAAACTCCCCCAGCGGATCTGATCAGTGCTTCCCCGAGGCAATGCTTTCCATTTTGCGCTTGATCTTTTGCGGGAGCGCCATTGGCTGAAATCATCGCGATCATCGCGTAGCTGGTCGAGCCGCGCAGTGATGGCACACTTGGCTTCCTACCGACGATGGCCGGCGAGCTCGACTACGTGGCGGCTCTATAGGTCTTCCCGGTTCGTCGACGGCGACGGCTCCATGCTGATCGGTCCCCAAGGTGGCTCCTGCGGCACGGTTGCTGTGTTGAGATCGGCGTGGCCAACCGTCATCGTCAGATGCTGCGCATCCACAAAGACGGTGGTGTACGCAACGCCGTTCCACAAAACGCTCGCGAGAAATGAACCCACCTCCGGTAACGGTGGAAGATCTCGGGCGAGTGAGTTATGGTGGTTTTAAATCACAAACAGGCATCTCCCAAGAGTTCGATTGGCATCAGATATTCCGCTGCCACTACACAGAATTCGATTGATCAAACTCTCTTGATGTCATAAGGGAATTTCTGAACTTGCGAATAAAGCTGCAGACGAATCGCTTAAGTAGTCTAGAATGTTTAGTTTTAAACGGTTTTCTGAACGGGAGATCCTGATTTTATGGCGACTACCGCCACGGTTCCAGCAAGAGAAAATAAGAGATCAAGGTCTAAGAGTGCGCGGGGCGACCAACCTCAACAAAACAGATCAGTCTCTGAACTTGACAATCTGGCGCTTATCCTCGCAAGCCTTCAGACGATGCGGGACGGCGATTTCTCCGTTCGGCTTCCCGTTGCATGGGTTGGTCTAGAGGGCAAGATTGCTGACATCTTCAATGAAATTGTCGCTGCGAATGAACAGATGGCAGCCGAACTCAATCGGGTCGGTCAGACCGTCGGGAAAGAAGGAAAGACGCGAGAGCGCACTCGCTTTCAACAGTCGAGAGGCTCCTGGGGCAAGATGGAGGCTTCGATCAATGCTCTGGTCGAGGACTTGTTGAGACCAACAACAGAAGTAACTCGTGCAATCGCAGCCGTCGCACAAGGAAATTTGGCGCAAACAGTGCGTCTGGATGTGGGCGGTAGACCTCTTGAGGGTGAGTTTCTACGATCTGCTGCCATCGTCAATACTATGATCCAACAGCTCGGTGTCTTCACCGCCGAGGTTACTCGAGTTGCTCGAGAGGTAGGAACAGACGGTAAGTTGGGCGGACAGGCACAGGTTCCGGGAGTAGCCGGAACGTGGAAAGATCTTACCGATTCCGTCAATTCCATGGCTAGTAATTTGACGGGCCAAGTTCGCAATATCGCAGAGGTCGCTACCGCAGTGGCTAGCGGAGACCTTTCTCGTAAGATTACAGTCGACGTCCGCGGAGAAATTCTTCAACTCAAAGAAGCCATCAACACGATGGTGGATCAGCTCCGGTCGTTCGCTTCTGAAGTCACTCGCGTGGCTCGGGAGGTGGGAACTGACGGCAAACTTGGTGGGCAGGCCGTAGTTCCAGGCGTTGCGGGTACGTGGAAAGACCTCACCGATTCTGTGAACGCAATGGCAGGTAACCTTACTGCCCAGGTCCGCAACATCGCGGAGGTTACGACAGCGGTGGCTCGGGGTGACCTTTCGCGCAAGATCACGGTGGATGTCAAGGGTGAGATCCTTGAGTTGAAAGACACCATCAATACGATGGTTGATCAGCTTAACGCCTTCGCTGGTGAGGTCACTCGCGTCGCTCGCGAAGTGGGTACGGAAGGCAAACTGGGCGGCCAGGCACAGGTACTTGGTGTTGGCGGAACATGGAAAGACCTGACCGAAAATGTGAATTTCATGGCCAGCAATCTTACTGGTCAGGTACGCAACATCGCGGAGGTAGCGACCGCAATTGCGAATGGTGATCTTTCGCGAAAGATCACCGTAGATGTGCGTGGTGAAATTCTACAGTTGAAAGAAACACTCAACACGATGGTCGATCAGCTCAACCGGTTCGCTGGCGAAGTCACTCGCGTAGCACGTGAGGTCGGAACTGAAGGTCGGCTGGGTGGACAAGCTAATGTACCTGGAGTCGCTGGTACCTGGAAGGATCTAACAGACTCGGTGAACTCAATGGCCGGAAATCTAACCGGCCAGGTGCGTAACATCGCCGAGGTAACCACAGCTGTTGCCCGGGGCGATCTTTCGCGAAAGATCACAGTCGACGTGAAGGGTGAAATCCTCGAACTGAAGAACACCATCAATACGATGGTCGATCAGCTTAACGCCTTCGCTGGTGAGGTAACGCGTGTAGCTCGCGAAGTAGGGACTGAAGGCAAGCTGGGCGGTCAGGCGCAAGTCTCGGGTGTTGCGGGAACGTGGAAGGACCTTACCGATTCCGTTAACTTCATGGCCGGCAATCTCACTGCGCAGGTTCGCAACATCGCAGAAGTCGCGACCGCAGTTGCGCGTGGGGATTTGTCGCGAAAGATCACCGTCGACGTCCGCGGCGAGATCCTCGAACTCAAGGACACGCTTAATACGATGGTAGATCAACTCCGCTCCTTCGCCGGTGAGGTCACGCGTGTGGCTCGTGAGGTAGGCACCGACGGCAAGTTGGGTGGACAGGCCCAAGTACCAGGCGTGGCCGGAACGTGGAAGGACCTTACCGACAATGTGAACTTTATGGCTGGCAATCTGACAGCTCAGGTTCGCAATATCGCCGAAGTTGCGACCGCTATTGCCAGTGGCGACCTATCAAAGAAGATCACCGTAAATGTGAGTGGCGAAATCCTCTTACTCAAAGACACTATCAACACGATGGTGGATCAGTTGAATGCGTTCGCCGGCGAAGTAACGCGCGTAGCTCGTGAGGTTGGCACCGAGGGAAGACTCGGAGGGCAGGCCAACGTTCCGGGCGTCGCCGGTACATGGAAAGACCTTACTGACTCAGTTAATTCCATGGCGGGAAATCTGACTGGACAGGTTCGCAACATTGCAGAGGTCACAACTGCAGTGGCTCGCGGAGATTTGTCACGCAAGATCACAGTCGACGTTAAGGGCGAGATTCTGGAGTTGAAGAACACTATCAACACGATGGTGGATCAGTTGAACGCGTTTGCAGCGGAAGTGACGCGCGTCGCCAGAGAAGTGGGAACGGAAGGTAAGTTGGGCGGTCAGGCTCAGGTTCCGGACGTAGCCGGGACGTGGAAAGACCTTACGGACAACGTTAATGTAATGGCTGTGAACCTTACCGAACAGGTACGGGGCATTGTGAAAGTGGTCACCGCCGTTGCGAACGGCGAACTCACGCAAAAGTTGACGGTGAATGCGAAGGGTGAGGTTGCGGCTCTTGCAGAGACCATCAACAATATGACGAATACGTTGGCCACGTTTGCGGACCAGGTAACGACTGTTGCGCGCGAAGTTGGCGTGGAGGGGCGACTCGGAGGCCAAGCGAATGTTCCTGGCGCGGCCGGTACCTGGAAGGATCTTACGGGCAACGTTAATCTTCTTGCGGACAACCTTACCAATCAGGTGCGCGCTATTGCTGAAGTGGCCACGGCTGTGACGAAGGGCGATTTAACGCGCTCAATTCAGGTGGACGCAAGTGGAGAAGTGGCCGAACTAAAAGACAACATCAACACGATGATCGACAACTTGCGGCTAACTACAGACCGCAATACAGAACAAGATTGGCTGAAGACGAATCTCGCACGCTTCACGGCCATGCTTCAAGGTCAGCGTGAACTGACTACGGTGGGACGTCTCTTGCTGTCGGAACTTGCGCCGCTGGTCAACGCCCAACAAGGTGTTCTTTACCAAATGGACGCCGAGATGCCGGGCAGCATGCTACTTCTATCTTCTTTCGCGGACTCGACAGAAGGTCACCAGGAGCGAGTCAGGGTCGGGGAAGGTCTAGTTGGACAGTGCGCATTGGAAAAACGGCGGATGCTGATCACCAATCTGCCAAAGGACACGATTCCGGTTCGTTCTGGGTTGTTTAAAGCAGTTCCTCGAAACGTCATCGTACTGCCCATCCTTTTCGAGGATCGCGTCAAAGCAGTCATCGAACTTGCGAGCCTGAGCGCCTTTACAACTTCTCACCTTGCTTTCCTCGAACAATTGACGTCGAGTATTGGCATCGTCTTGAACAGTATTGAAGCCACGATGCAGACCGAAGGCTTGCTGAAACAGTCTCAACAGCTGGCAGTCGAGTTGCAGACACAGCAGAAGGAATTGCAACAAACAAACGAACAGCTCGCTCAGAAGGCGAAGCAGCTCGCAGAGCAAAATGCAGAAGTAGAACGTAAGAATCAGGAGATCGAACAGGCTCGTGGCGCGCTGGAAGAGAAGGCGAAGGAACTTGCCCTGACGTCGAAATACAAATCAGAGTTCCTGGCAAACATGTCGCACGAGTTGCGAACACCACTCAATAGCATCCTTGTGCTGGGCCAGCAGCTTGCAGAGAATCCCGAGACCAACCTCACCGCGAAGCAGGTCGAGTTTGCTCGTACAATTCATGGCGCTGGGACTGATCTCCTTAATCTCATCAGCGATATTCTCGATCTTTCAAAGATTGAGTCAGGGACTGTCTCTGTAGAGGCCGAAGAAGTTTTCTTCGGTAGCTTGATCGAAATGGTGGCCCGCCCATTCCGGCACGAGGCCGAGAACCGCAAGCTTGTCTTTGAGGTGGATACAGACCTGCACATGGCACGCAGCCTGGTAACGGACTCGAAACGCCTCCAACAGGTGCTCAAGAATCTCCTGTCCAATGCATTTAAATTCACAGAGCAGGGTGGAGTGCGTCTTTCTGTTTCTGCGGTCACGAGTGGGTGGACCCTACGTCATCCGGTCCTGAGTGGAGCGGCGTCCGTAGTAGCTTTCGAGGTCTCGGACAGTGGCATTGGCATTCCAGCGGAGAAACAAAGGATCATCTTCGAAGCCTTCCAGCAGGCTGACGCCGGAACCAGCCGGAAATATGGCGGTACAGGCCTAGGCCTCGCGATCAGCAGGGAGTTGGCTAGTCTCCTGGGTGGCGAAATCCAGCTCAAGAGCACACCGGGTAAAGGCAGCACCTTTACCTTGTATCTACCTCAGACGTACGTCGGGCCAGCGACCCCTGCCGTCAGTACGGCCAGCCAACCAAATCATGGGCTACTCGAACTCCCGACCTCCGCTATCGCTTCCATTGAAGATTCGATTGAGATCGTTGAAGATGACCGCAATAATATCCAGGCCGGAGATACTGTTCTATTAATCGTCGAAGACGATGTTCATTACGCACGTATTCTTTGTGATCTATCGCGAGAAAAGGGTTTCAAAGTTTTGGTGGCCCGACGTGGAGCTGAAGCACTCGCCCTGGCGCGGGAGTTCCGTCCCACCGCAGTTTCTCTCGATGTCTCCCTTCCGGACATGTTGGGCTGGACCGTTTTGAACCACCTGAAACAGGACCCCGCGACTCGCCATATTCCGGTTCAAATATTGACCGTAGACGAGGATTGGCATCATGGCCTGTCTCATGGAGCATTTGCTTTTGTCACCAAGCCGACTACAACCGAGGGTCTGAGCGCCGCCATTGCGCGAATACGGGAGTACTCGAGGCCCCGACGCAAGCGCCTTCTGGTGGTTGAGGATGAGCCTGCACAACAGCTAAGCATCGAAGCGCTTTTGGGGCATGATGACATCGATGTGTCAGTCGTCTCGACGGGTTCTGATGCTCTTGCCGCAGTAGAGAACGAACAATTTGACTGCGTCGTGCTCGATCTCCGTCTGCCGGATATGACTGGGTTCGAACTCCTGGAAGAGCTAGCTCAGTCCAAGTCGGGAAGCGAATTACCGGTGGTTGTTTTCACTGGGAAGGACCTGTCGCCAGAAGAAGACGCACGGTTGCGTATGTTAGCGCGAAGCGTGGTCGTCAAGGATGTCGAATCTCCTGAGCGGCTTCTCGATGAAACAGCGCTCTTCCTTCATCGAGTTGTCTCTGATCTTCCCGAGGAAAAGCGCAAAATGCTGGACCGTCTGCATCGTTCAGATGAGGCCATGGTGGGTAGAAAGGTGTTGATCGTCGATGACGACGTAAGGAACATCTTTGCACTTAGTAGTGTGCTGGAGCGCCGCGGCATGAGTGTACTTACTGCCGGAACCGGACGCGAGGCGATTGCCACAGTCGAGTCGACGAGCGATCTCTCCATCGTTCTGATGGACATCATGATGCCTGAGATGGATGGATACGAAACGATGCAGGTCATTCGACAGAATCCACAATTTCGACGCCTGCCAATCATTGCATTGACAGCGAAGGCAATGAAAGGTGATCGGGAAAAATGTCTGGAAGCAGGTGCTTCCGAGTATTTGGCGAAGCCGGTCAATACCGAGCAGCTGTTGTCGGCTTGCCGTATGTGGCTTCATCGATAATTTGAAACAGCATTGCGGAACTGATGGCAAATTTCTGACTTGCGTTTCTAAATGGATAAAGAGAAGAAAATGAATGATCGCGATCAAGCAAACATACTCATGGTAGATGATCAGCCGGGCAAGCTGATGAGCTACGAAGTCATACTTAGAGAGTTAGGTGAGAACCTTATCCAGGCGCGATCTGCCAGAGAGGCGCTCGACCAGCTTTTGCGCCAGGATGTCGCGGTCGTTCTAATGGATGTGAGCATGCCGGAGATCGACGGATTTGAACTTGCCGACATGATGCGTCAACATCCCAGATTCCAAAAAACTGCCATCATCTTTATCTCCGCCGTTCACTTGACTGATGTCGATCGTATCAAGGGATACCGGAGCGGCGCGGTCGATTACATCTCTGTTCCTGTTATTCCGGAATTGCTTCGTGCCAAGGTGAGCGTTTTCGCCGAATTGCACCGTAAAAACCGGCAATTGGAACGTTTGAATCGTGAACTGGAACAGCGCGTTGAGGAACGCACGAAGCGCTTACAGGAGAATGAAGATCTTCTTCGCGAGCGAGCGGATCTACTCGAACTAGCGACGGAGGCGATCATTGTGCGAGACCTGGACGGAATGGTCCTCTTCTGGAATTCGGGTGCAGAAGCGCTCTACGGTTGGCGACGCGAAGAAGTATTGGGCAAGTCGGTTCACCAAATTCTAAAAACCCGGTTCCCCAACGGATTTAGTGATGTCGAGCGGACGCTCGCACAGGCCGGTAAATGGAATGGAAACCTCACTCAATTCACCCGTGACGGCCAAGAGGTTACCGTCGCATGTCGAAAAGCGATGAAGGCAGACGGCAATGCAGTCTTGGAGATCAATAGAGATATCACAACTCAATTGAAGACCGAGGATGCCCTCCGCAAAACAGAGAGACTAGCCGCGATGGGAAGGATGGCTGGAATAATCGCGCACGAGATTAACAATCCTCTCGAAGCAATCACCAATACGTTTTATCTGCTTCGCGATCATCCCTCTCTTGATGAAGAAGCCCGTTATTTCGCAAAGCTTGGCGACGAAGAGCTCGTTCGCGTTGCTCATATTACGCGGCAAACGCTGGGTTTCTATCGAGAGTCAGAGCAGCCGGTTGAGGTCTCAATCTCCGAGATTCTCGACGAAATTCTTGAGTTGCAAGCACGCAGAATGGAATTTCACAACATAACAGTAGATAAGCAATACGGAAGCAAAGGAACCATCTGGGGTTTTCCGGTCGAGTTAAGGCAGGTGTTTCTCAATCTCATTGGAAATGCGGTTCAAGCCATGCCTAATGGTGGCACGCTGCGCTTGCACGTCTTCAATTCTTCATGGCGATACCGTCAACATCCAGAGGTCTGCGTCTCCATTTGTGATACAGGAACAGGCGTCGATCCTAAGCATGCTAAACATCTGTTTGAACCGTTTTTTACGACGAAATCTGTGAAGGGTACCGGCTTGGGCCTTTGGATCAGCAAAGGCATTATTCAAAAATATGGAGGGACAATTCGGTTCCGCAGCGCATCGTTCACTGGCCGAAACATCACATGCTTCAAGGTGAGGCTGCCGGATGCGAACATTCAAAGCTTTGCCAATTCAAAGCCCGCTGCACGAGAAGTGGCAGAGATCTTAGGAGCGTCTAATGCCCATCAGTGATATCACTATTCTCTGCGTGGACGATGAGGAAACACCCAGAACGCTTCGAAAACTGATACTCCAGAAGCAGGGCTATCAGGTTGTAACTGCATCTTCTGGTATGGAAGCGTTAGAGGTGCTTAAGCAAACCAACGTCAATCTGGTTCTTTCCGATCAAATGATGCCTGGCATGACTGGCTCTCAACTCACACAGTCGGTTAAAACTATGTGGCCTGCGATGCCGGTAGTTTTAATTTCGGGAGTAAACGAAATTCCTAAGGACGCTAGCTGTGCGGACAAGTTCATTAGCAAAATAGGAGGACCCGAGCTACTTTTCGATATCGTCGCTCAAGTGCTAAAGGATTACGGCATACTAGCTGAGCTGGATCATAAAACCCGCTAGAGCTCGCGGTTCCCTTCTGATGACTTACACGTTATCGAATTAACATCTCTTGTTCGTACTCGGCCGACAACTTTTCTCTTCGCTGCACGAAAACCAGACTCGACGAGAAGAAGAAAGAGACGCGCCTGCCAAACATTGCTACTGCTGCAATCGAAATTTTTGTTAGATGTAAGGTGAATGAACCGGTTCCGGCAACAGAGACGCGTTTTCGCAAATCCGATACCCTCATTGTCTCTGTGTCACTTCAGTCGTTCTAGATAGGCCTCCGCATTCCGGAGCTCCGCCGTGCTGCCTGTGCTCTCTGAGGTGATAGGTGCTCAGAGGCTACGCGTGAGTGAACGGGCTATTTCGAGAGATTGATCGTCGCACTACTCGCTCCTGCGCCGTAGTTAATCCCCACTCCATATGTCGCGGTAATGGTGTGTGTCCCAGCAGACAGGCTCGCAGTGGTGTAGCTCGCTTGACCGCTTGCGTTGACCGGTATAGTAGCGAGCAGGGCGCTACCGTCGTAGAACGATACACTCCCGTTTGCGTTCGGCGGACCCGCGCTCCAGGAAGTAACCGTCGCCTGGAACGTGAGGCTTGTTCCGGCTGGCGAATAGTAGCTCGACGGCGTCAGCGATACATTGACCGGAGCGGGTGTCACGGTGAACGTCTCGGTCTGCGCCGCTGCGGCAGCGTAATTCGTTTGCTGCGCATAGGCCACGACTACCGTGTGAGTTCCGGTGTTCGGCCTCGCAATGGTGAACTGCGAATTGCCATTGGTCAGCGGCAGCGTCACTGGCGAACTACCGTCGAAGGAATAGGTAATTGAACCCAGCGGCGCTCCTGCGTTTGAACTCAGATTCACCGTGCACTGGTAGTTCGCCCCGTAGGCAAATGAAGCATTCCAGCACGAGACAGCCATAGTCACCGAGACCGGGTTGACAGTCACGCGAACGGGAGCCGAGATTCCCGGCGGATTGTTTTTGTCTCCGGAATAGGATGCCGTCAGCACGTGTGTTCCGGCACTTAGCCCGGGCGAGATATACCAATAGGCACAACCGCCGCCTTGGAGCGGCTGGGTAGTGAGAAGTGTTGTCCCATCGTAGATTTGCACGGTGCCAGTAGCGGTCGAACCGAGGCAGACGGTAACGTTGGTTGCGCCGGGATAGGTCAGCTGTGTGCTTGCGAGCTGAAGCTTGATCGCTGCGTCGTAAACGTTCAACACCAGGCTGGCAGCGCTAGGCAGATGATTCGCGTCGCCCTGGTACTGGGCGTTGACCACTATGTTGCCGGATGACGTTGGTAGAAAGGCGCAGGTCGCAACACCTCCAGCATTGAGGATAGGCGTACAGAGCGTCGCTGACCCGAAACTGAAGACAACCGTGCCACCAGGCTGGCCAACCCCCGTCACGGTTGCGGTCAACAGGTCGGGCTGGCCTTGCGCCGCTGTGGTTGTGTTGGCGGAAAGACTTAGAGTGGTCGATGCCTTTGCGATCACCAGTGTTCCGGATGCCGAGCCTGTGTAACTCGGATCTATGATGGTTGCTACTACGGCGTAGCTGCCGGACGCTGTGGGCGCGGTCGTCGAACCGTTGTATGTCAGACTGACGGCTAGTCCTGCCGGAGTCGTCGTCGCTGTTGCGGAGAGCGGAGAGCCGGTGTAGGTCTGCGCCAGGTTGCTTAACGCTACGGTCGCTATTGCCTGTGTCACCGTGAGAGTCGTGGTGGGAGTGGACGCTGAAGAGAATCCGTTGCTGCTGGTATAGATAGCGGAGATGGTGTGGGCACCGACGGTAAGTCCAGTCAGTAAGGAATTCGCGGTTCCGTTGACGAGATTGACGCTGACTGTGTTGCTATCCACTGTGAAGGCTACCGTACCAGCCGGTGTCACTGATGGACCGGAGACGGTCGCGCTGATGGCTACGGATTGACCAAAGACAGGCGATGCCGGCGAGAAGGTGCCGAGGCTAATCGTAGCGGTGGGAGGAACGGCTGGGCCGGTAAGCACAAGCTGTACAGCTGGCGGTGTGGAGAGCGTTGCGTTCGAAAGATTGCCGTTGAATGTCGCAGTATCGGTTGGATTGGCGAAGGTTGTTGGCGTAAAGACTGCCGTCAGTGAACAGGTACCTCCCATCGCCACGGCGGAGGGGGATGTGCCGTTGAGAGTGCAATCGGTGGACCCGGAAGCGGTAAGGCTATAGTCCGTCGTATCGCTCTGACTTACTGAATTAAGTTGGAGTGTCTGATTGCCCGATTCAAGTAGAGAGACGGTCTGTGGTGTAGCAGTGGCGCTGGCAAATAAGACATATCCCTGCGTACGTGTGAGCTTCAGAACAGATCCTCCAGAGCTGGTATAAAGATTGCCGGCTGCGTCGATCGCGAGCGCCGACGGCATGAGGCTCGCGACGGCAAAGGATGCACTGCTGGCGCTGGCGGGAACAGCGAGGATCGATCCTGTGTCGGCTATCAGCAGATTGCCAGCCGCATCTGTGGCAATCGCAAACGGTTTGACGGCAGGGGAAGACACGGTTGTAGTCACGCCGGTCTGCATGTTGAACCGATAGACCGTCGCTGCGCCGGGGTCGGTCACGAGCAGGTTTCCGGATGGGTCGAGAGTGAGACCAGCAGGTGCCACGAGTGAGGTGAGGGGGAGTATGCGCTGCGCTCCGGTGATGGGGTTGAGCTGATAAACAGCCTGTGCGGAAGAGTCTGATACATACAGATTATTCATCGCATCGACAGTGATACCGGCGGGGCTGGTGAACTTGAACGGGAGTGTTGCCGCAGAGCCAGTAGGTGAGATCTGAGTAATCCGACCTGTGGAGGTGTCAGCGACGTAGACGAAGCCTCGGCCATCAACTGCGACGGCCCCCGGTGAGGCGAGCGTTGCCAGCGAAGTTGAAGTGGCACCTGCTCCTTGCGTGATGGCGATCGGAGCAAAACGGAGCAGTTGCTTGTTGTTTGTATCCGAAACATAAACGCTTCCTGCGTTGTCGATGGCGAGGCCAGCAATCTGGAGGTTGGAAGCAAAGCTGGTCTGGCTTGCGGGATCGAGCGTGGCTCCAGCGCCGACGCCGGCTCCGGAAAGAGCGAGGAAGGCAGTGTTGCCAGTGGAGCTGTTGACGGATAGCGGCGTTGAACGAGCACCGGGAACTGCTGGCGTGAAGCCGGAGGAGATCAAACAATCGACAGTCGTATCGATGTTGGTGGTACATGTGGGAGAGTTCAACTGCCACTCGCCTGACGCGTATGCGAGTGGGTTGGCGGCGGGGCTGTCACCAGCAATATAGTGAATCTGAATTGGCTGAGTGATGGTGGCAGACGTCGCAGTGGCCGGCGACTGCAGTCCGGTAGAAACCTTGCGGATGCGAGCGTTGAGCGTATCCGAAATATAGATGTTACCGAGTGTGTCCGTGCCTACGCCGATGCCATTGCCGCCATCTCCGATGATGGCCCGAGTCGCAGGGCAACCGTCGCCGACGCTGTCGGTTGCAGTCGAGCAGCTCGTTGTGCTATTACCCGCGATAGATCGGATGAAGCCGGTTCGGCTGTCGACAAACCAGATGACGCCATTGCTGTCCGATATATAGAGATTGCTGCTGTTGTCGATCGCCAGCTTCTGCGGACTGATCGTGATGGTGTTGGCAAGCGCCAGCCCGGTGTAAGCTGTGCTGCCACCACCCGCAAGTGTGTAGATAAATCCATTCTGTGGTGATGCGATGCCGACCTTGGTCAAAAGTTGGTAGAGTCCTGATCCAGGCTCGCAGGTGACGCAGATGACGCGGACGCGCGATGAATCGGCGATATAGACATTGTCATTTATATCGGTGAGTACACCTTGAGGATTGTTGATGGTGGCTGCCGTGGCGAGGCCATTGTCACCGGTCGAAGAGGCGACGCCAGTGCCGGCAACGGTCTGGATATTGCCTGTGGAGTCGATGACACGAATCTTGTTGTCGGCAGTGTCTGCGATGTAGACGTTGCCAACCGTATCTGCCCAAGCGCTACGGGGCTGATTGAGTTGTGCGGCCGTGGCTGTACTGCCATCGCCATTCGAAGCAGTCGGTGACGAAGGTCTGGTCCCAGTGCCAGCTAGCAGATAGAGCAGGCCGGTGGCGACGTTGAACTTGTACACCTTATTGTCGCTATAGCCGGCAATGTAGATATTGCCCAGCGGGTCGGACGAAACGCCGCGGGGCTTGTTGAGTTTGACCAGCGATGGCGTGCAGCCTGTGGTCGCGCTGGGGACACAGGCCGTGCCTGATACATAACCTGCAAAGTTACTAATGATTCCGTTTGGCGCAATGCGGCGTACTATGCTCGCGTTCGCGTCCGTCATGTAGACATTTCCGAATGGATCGGCGACGACACTACGGAGGTCAACCGAACCGTTGAAGACGATTGAGGTGGCCTGGCACCCATCACCAAAATTGTCAATGGAGCTGGCGCAAGTTGTGTTGGCGTTGCTGATCGTCGAACCTCCGGCGATCGTGGAGATAGTGTAGGGCAGTGTTATGGGGTCGCCCGGCAGAGGAATATTGATCGGAGGGTTGACGGTGATGGCGATAGCGGATATTGAAGTTGATGCTGCGAAGCTTCCACTAGCAGCAAATGTCGCGGTGACGCTGTCGGTACCGATAGGCAGATCAACCGAAGCAGCGGCGATTCCATTGGTCAGTGTGGCTGAAGCGGCGGTTGTAGGACTGCTATTGCTGGATGTGGTGTAAGAAAAGGTGACCGTTCCCGTGGGTGTGCCAGCGATAGAGGATACCGCAGCGGTGAGTGTGATGGGAGTACCTAAGCTGGTGGTGGTACTGCTCGCCGACAGCGTCGTGACGGTGACAGCCGGAGTAACAGTGATGGCGCTTGACGTCGACGAGGAGCCTGAGTTGAGTGGGTCCCCGCTATAAACGGCAGAGATCGTGTAGTTCCCGATGGGAAGATTGAGGCTAGCCTGAGCCACGCCCGAAGACCCAAGCGCGGCTGTTGCATAGACAGCACCGTTTATTACAAATTCCACCGCACCTGTCGGGTTGCTGCCGGCGACTGTGGCCGCAACGGTGAATGCCGTACCAAAGGAAGTGCTTGCCGGGACACCTGACAATGCGGTCGTACTGGCGCCGAGATTACCGGCGTTCACCGTAACGACATAGGGTTCGGTCGTGGAGTAGGGCGTGCCCGATACGGTGGGAATGTAGTTGGAGTCGCCTGAGTAAGTTGCAGTGAAGGTGTGGGTACCAATGCTGAGGTTCGTCAGTGGGATGGATAGAGTATCGCCAGTGCCGGGCAGCGTAACCGTGGTAGTGCTGGTCGCCCCATCGGTTAGTGTTACGGTTCCGGTGGGGTATGCGCTACCTCCCACTGCTGGAGTAAGAATGACGATGGCCGTAGCCGTCTGACCGGAGATGATGGTCTGCGGCAACCCCGTGGGACCCGTCAGTTCAGGCGCGATAAAGGTAAAGCTGCATGCAGGTGGAACCAGGCCGGTTGCCGTGCGGCTGTCGGTGAGAGTGTTACCGTTGATCCCGACGGAGCTCTGGTAATCAGTAGCGAAGTTGCTGGAGACCTGCCCCGGACCATACGTGAGAGCTACGTTGGTGGGTGCGGGAGTCAGATCGGACGACGGAAGCGTAGCAAAGCTCACATTATCGAGAGTGACACCGAGCGGATTGATAACGCCATTGTTGTTGGCGCCCGTGAGGCCCACCGTACCCGCGGTGAGGAAGGAGAGGTTCTGTAGGAGAATATTCTTGAAGTTTGGCGTTAGTGTTCCTGTATTCGTGTTGTAAAGGGGTGTGAACTGTATTTCGGTTGCGTGATTCTGGAAGCATGAGTTGGAGTACTGGATGTTCGTGACTAAGCCACCGCGGTCGTTTGCAGATTTAATGCGGATGCCAGTGGAGTTGGAGTCGACGCTGCTATTTCCGGCGAGCATGTTGCCGTCGAAGAGAAGGTTGCTCACTCCAGCGGAGGTAAAGCTGCCGATCGACTCGCCATGGCCGGCGAAGAAGTGGTTATTAGTGACGGAGATATTCGCCGAGGCGGAACTGGAACTTCCGGAGGCACCGACTGCGACATTGTCATCACCATCGGAGATCCAGGATCGCGTAATCGTAAAGTTTTGCGCTTGATCCGGATCGATACCGTCTGTGTTGCGCGAGCTTGTCGGCGTAACGATCTTAACATCCCATGCGGTTAGGCCATTGGTTCCCGAACCCGTCGTTGAAACATGGAAGAGCGGCGAATTGCGTAGCGTGATCTTGTAGAGTGTGATGTTTGTGGCGTTGCCAACCTGGATGAAGCGCGGGTTCTGCTGATTGCCACCGCTATTGGCGATGGCCGACAATCCCCACCAGCTCTGGCCCGCGAAGCTCGATGGGAATGCGTTGAGCAAAGCATCGCCTCCGCGGCCGTCGAGCTTTCCGAAACCCATGATGCCAACGTTTGAGACGTTGTTGATATTGATCAACGGCAGACAGGAAGAGGTCGCGCTATTGGAGTTGACTGTACCGCAGGTGTGGGTACCAGCGACGAGATCGTAGTCCTGCACATTGCGGGAGAAGTAGACAACGACGCCAGGATCAACAAGCAGGGTGACCCCGGAGGGCATATTGATTGGGCCGGTGAGATACGCGTTGTGGCCGGCGCCGTCAACCGAGAGTCGAACGGCCTGGTTGGTATTGGTGCACCCGTTGAGCGCACTTTGAATACGTGCGCCGTCCGGGTTAGTGATGGTGGCATCGACCGATGCCGGGATGTCGTCGTTGACCGAGGTGAGCGCCGCGGTCAGCGTAGCGCAGACTACCGGGAAGACTGGCTCGGTGACGGCGCGAGTATCGCCGGTCGCTACAGGTGCAGCTTGCGTAGTCGACTGAATGGCAAGGACGCCGTTGGTGAAGGTAAACGTATAGTTACTGGACGCGAGCGTTCCGGTAGACACAGTGATGGGATAGATTCCGACCGCGCTGGGAGCAGTCGGGTTGGTCGTGAGCGAGGGCAAGCCAACCAAGGAACTTGCCTGCGTGTCTCCGTTCACAAAACCAGTGATGGCCGCAGTGTAGGTAGGTACAGGCTGACCAACGACGACAGTGATATTGTTTGCAGCGACTTGGAGAACGCTCCTCGCTACAAGGATGGCGCTCTTCGCATTGGCGGCCGCAAAAGTATTATCGCCGCTATAAATGACAGTGAGGCTATGATTGCCCGCGGAGAGTGACGCCAAGGGGAACGTGAAGATGCCTGCGTTCGAGAGCGAGCCAGTCTGCGTAGCTGCGCCGTCGACTGAAAGCAGAATTTGCCCAGTCGGCACAGTGGTTCCGCTGCTCGCCGAGACCGTGACAGTAATTGATGTAGCGACTCCGTAGGTTGGATTCGCCGCCGGCTGAATCGTAACAACGGGTACCGTTGTTCCACTTGCGGCGACGTCGAGAAGATAGGGAGTGGTCGTGGTTGAGGCGGAGAAGTTGCTGTCGCCGCTATAGGTCATCGTAATGCTATGAAGACCCGCCGGGAGCGTGCTGGTGGTTAGATATGCTTCGCCGGAAGCATCGAGTATGCCGGACGCGAGCGTTGTGGTTGAACCGTTGTACGAGTCGGAGAGTGTATAGGTACCGGTCGGAATGGTATATGTCCCGTTGGTTACGGCGCCGAGGCCAGGGGTCTGTGGACGCATCACGATGGTCACGCTGCTGCCGCCAGCCACCGTAGACGCATTTCCCGAGGGGACGAAAGCGTTGGCACCCGATGCGATGGCCACGGTTGGGTTCCAGTTGGTGATTGTATTGAAGGGTGAGATCGGCACCGTTGACCCGAGAAAATTGATTGGGTAGTACTGCTGGGCCTGCGCCTGCGTCAGTGAGGTCTTAATGGTATTCGCCGATTCAGGCGTCCCCGGATCCTGCGATGTGGTCTCACGTGTGCCGGCGACGCCGGAGCCACTGCTGCCTCCCGAGCCGAGGTAGATAACTCCGTTTGAATCCGGCGATCCAGTTGCCGGATCCGCATAGGTCATGTCGTTGTACTCGGCATAGGTAGACGTGGGTAGGTTCGTGTCGCCGGAGAACTCGATGTAACCGGCGGGGGCGACCTGATCGACATAGGAGTTCAACATGATCCAGGTGGAGTAGTGCCCATACGGACGACCGAAGTAGAGCGAGGTCATCCCCGAACTCTGCGATGTGAACACATCGCTGTTCATGACGTAGCCACTTAAATAAGAGGGTGAGGCTCCTGTCTCATCCGCCTGATTCTGCGCTTCGATGGTCTCCGTGCCGGTAGCCGTATTCCCGTGGTAGGTCGTGTAGATGCTAGTGTGGTCGAACACTGCAGCCGCGTCGCCGAAGATATAGTCCACATCGCCCGTGACTTTGCCGCGGAACCAGTACTGGCGCGCCGCATCCGCGTTTGCTGCGCTGATGCTGCCAGCGAAAATTGTGTCCTGAAGACTGGCCGCATAGATGTTGTTCAATACTGCCTGATCGCCGGTGATCCAAATAGCAAGCGCCTGCGAGTTGCACTCGGTCCCGGAGTTATAGAGAGCGGAGAAGGTTTGAGCAGGCTGACCGGCAGTGCAGACACCGCCAACCACTGCGTTAGTAGTCGTGCCGACGTTGTCAGTGTTGTAGGTGTTGCTGACCGTCAAGTTATCTGCGTAGAAGTTGCTCGGAGTGCCAGTGAATCCGTTGACGGTGCCTCTGGCAACCACCATGGTTGCCGAACCCTGATCACCTGAGCTCCCGTTGTTTCCTACTCCCTGCCCGGGAAGAAAGGGTGCCGAGAATGCTCCGTCTTCGTTGGTGATTACGACGTTATTGGGGTTTCCGCCCAAACCGTACAACGACACATTCGGCTTCACCACCGTAACGAATCCGGTGTAGGTGGCGGGCTTGATGTAGATGCTGCCACCGGTATTCGGCAGGGCGTTGATGGCCGTCTGGAGTGAGGTGTAGTTACCCGTACCATCCGCGGCGACAAGATTTTGCGTGACACCAACGGCTGCAGTCGTTGATGCCTTTGTGACGGTAAGGGTCCCACCCGATGTTGTGCTGGTTCCGAAATCAACCGAATCGGTCGGGTAGAAGGTAACACCTAACGTGTACGAGCCAATAGCGAGGTACGTTGCGGGGTTGACCTCCACGCCGTTCGCAGTGTAGACGTAGGCACCGGGAACCTGGGAGCCGCTAAAAGTCGCCGTCGCATTCAACACCGAGGTTCCGATCGGTGAACTGAACTGTATGCTCGTAGTGCCAGGCGCCCAACTGGTTGTCGTCGGGTTCTGCGCAATGCTGAAGCTCTGCGGCGCACCGGAGTTCGAGCCAGTGAAACTACCACTCGTGCCGTAGATTGCCGAGATGGTATGAGTGCCAGCTGGCAATCCGGTAAGGGTTATCGTCGCAACTCCACTCGCACCGCTCGGCGCCAGCGTTGGGTTCGTTGTGGTCGAATCTACCGTCACAGCGACCGTCCCTCCCGGTGCGGCGGTTCCTGCGGTTGCAGCTACCGTTACAGTAAAGGTCACCTCGGTGCCGGTAGCGCTATAGGAAGGGTTGGCAGGCGTTGGGCTGCTGATGGTTGTTGTTGTGCCCACGGCCGTACCCGTCAAAGTACCCGTCAGTGTTAAGTCGCCGATCGTCGATGTTGCAGGGAGATAGCTGAGAACGTCGCTGACGGTACTCGTTCCGGCACCAACAAAGTTTGCAACAAGTGTGCAGGCGTTACCGGCAGGCTGGGCTCCAAGAATGCTCGAACTAAATGGACAAGGATTAGTGGCACCGCCGGCAACGCTGAAGTTGGTGGTGTTTGTGACGGTATTCGAGCCAATGATGGATTGATTGCCAACGTTTGTCAGCGTTCCTGCAAATGTCGGCGCTGCAGTGGATCCAGTGCCAAAGTTGAAGGAGACTGCATCGCGCACAACCTGGGTAATGCTCGTGTTGCCCAAATCGGCGCTATAGACGTTGCCTCTGCCATCTACCGCAAGACCGGTTGGCATGTGCAATCCACTCAGTACAGTAGTATTTGGTCCGCTGATGGGGACCTCGATGACCAAGAGACTGATCGCATCCTGCACGTAGAGATTCCCCGCCGGATCTGTAGCGACTGCGACAGGGACAACACCTGTCAGGCCGCTCACCGTCGTTTGAACATAACCTGGAATGCCGCTTACGAGGCCTGGCGTCAGCTTATAGACGGCGCTTGTGCCCTTGTCTGCGACATACACATTGCCGCTGGGATCCACTGCGAGCGAGACTGGATTGGTAAAGCCCGTCCCAACCGTCACCTGTGGCACCGCAGCGTCAGGAACGAGAGAAAGCCGGTAGATGGCCGTATTGGCTGCCGTGCTTTGCAGATCGGCTACAAAAAGATTTCCCGCCGCATCAGCGGCAATCGCCTGTGGAGCAGGTACTCCGCTCAGCGGGACATAGGTCACAGAAGTGGTGGTGAAGTTCGATGGCCCGCCGGGAGATGACGGCGCACCGCTCACAGTAAATTCTGCAATTGCCGGAGTGCCGCTTCCAACTGCAAACACGTTACCTTGCTGGTCGACTGCGATCTGGCTCGGATTGACCGGCAAGGTTCCCGGTAGAGTTGCACTACCGGCACCCTGAACATATTCCAGAAGATGGCCACTTGAGGTATCCATCGCATAGACATTTCCGGCCCCGTCCAAGGCCACTCCTGCCGGGGCGATGCCGCTGAAGATCGCATTTGTCGTTGGAGCAATCGCCGTAGTGGTGCTTCCGGATCTCGAGGTGGCAGCGTCGAAGGCCAGAACGGATCCTGTCGCCGTCCCACCCAGTCCGACATTGATAACTTCAGTTGACGGAGAACCGGAGACCGGAGCAACAGGCACGTTCACCGACAAAGTTGCCGAGCGCAGACCTGCCGCCGACGGCGTCGTTGTTACCGGAACGTTGCAATCAAAAGAAAAGTCTGCGTTCTGTGCGCCGCAACTCAGCGTTCCCACCGCCATGTCGGGTGTCGTTGATAGCGTCGCCATCGGAGAGGATATGCTTGCTACTGCCGTTTCAGGAATATGTACCTCGAAGTTCTGAATCTGCGCCGTGCCTACCGTCTGCGGTGCCAGGCCCTGCGCCACGACCTTGCGAACAAGCATTCCGCTGGAGTTGCTGGACGCGTCAAAGAGATACAGATTGTCTTGCCCGTCCGCGACAAGGCCGAGGCCATTGCTGTTCGTAAACAAAGACTGGGCCGCCGGGCAACCGTCGCTATATGCACTCAGAGACTTTTGCCCGGAAGATCCAGTACAGAAGTTGCCAGCCGTCACATTGGCTGATCCCGTAAACAGCAGTCGGATATATCCGGTATTCATGTCGTAGAACAGCACTTTGTTGCCGTCACCGATGAAGATATTGCCTTGTGGGCTGACAGACACTTTTACAATCGTCGTGTCCGATGCAGTTGTGCTTGTGCCCAGCGTAGGCTTGGCACCAAGAGACGTGGAGCCACCGCCCCAAAGCATGTAAATGAACCCGGGCTGCGGCGTAACGCCCGGATTGTTCGTAATGATCGCCGCCGTCATCTTCGCACCAGCCGTACCGGCACCACTCACGTAGAAGACGCGCAGCCCGTGCGCCGGATCCGTAAAGACCATGTTTCCCGCTCCGTCAACGGCCACTCCACTGGTGTAGCCGGAAGAAGAACTCACGGAGCTGAAGTTCAGCGGGCATCCATCGCCAAAGGTATCCAACGCGGTGCCAGTATAGGTGACATTGTTCACGGTGTTCGAGCAAGTATTGTTTTTCGTGGTCGCCGTACCACCGCAAACACCGCCGAATGTGTTGAAACAAGACGATGGATTATTGGTGATGTTTGCGACCGAATACATGTACCCCTGACTCACCGATGGGTAATACACGCTAAGAGCCGCATAAAGAGGATTATTGCCACTGAAGTAACTTGAGGTCAGCGGCCCCACCACCACACGAGTACGCGACGTATTTGTGTCAGCAAAGTAAACATTCCCATACATGTCTGCGGTTATGCCGCGCGGCGAATCCACGATCCCATTTACGGTCGCGCAAGGGCCTGCGCCCACCTCCACTGCCTTCACATTGTCGTTGCCAATAACGCTGGTGCTGCCGCCTGTGCCACTTCCGCCAGTAGTGGCCACACATCCTGCCACCAGTTCCATGTAGCCGACCTGCGCTGGGGTGCAAAGCGGAGAGGCCGCACGACAAATGATATGACTCAGATTGTCGCCGTAGCCGGATAGAAGAACATTGCCATAAGGGTCGATGCCAATACCACGCTGCGACTTCGCGACGGTCTGCGTTGCCGCTAGGCAACCGTCGCCCGCGGAATCTACTTTTGTGGAACAGACTGTACCGCCCCCTGCCAACACGCTCATGATTCCGGTGGTGGGATTGATCGCGTGGATGATGGAATTGATGTCATCGGCGACAAACACATTACCGAAGGAGTCCACTTGCACGCCGCCACGAGCAGCGGCGCCAAAGACGCCGTTGACCGCAAGACATCCGTCGCCGAAGGTGTCCGTGGACTTTACGCCCGAGGCCAGATTCGGACACTGCGTAGCAGACGCCGCTGTCATCGGTGAGGTCCCCGCGATGGTCGTCACGGTGTAGGGCAGCGCGATGGGAGCTTGTTGTGCCCTGACAATCAAGAAGGAAAAAACACACAGCAGGAGCAGAAGCGGACGGACGGGAAGAAATCGGAGCAACATGGGGTTCTCCAGAACTCTGTGAGATGGATGGAGCGCGCCGAACCCTTCTCTGAGGATTTGATGGCCTAATTGGTCGGACCTTAAAGAGCCGGGCAATTATGCATCTCACGCCTGCATAGGTGTCAAGAAAAAAGTTTGCCCTATGAAGGGTAACCATATGGCTCCCACTCAAATTGGATCCAATCTCATTGAGAAACCAATACTATTTCGCTATAAATTGATCGACAGGATTATCGTTTTCGAAGCAAGATGAAATGACTTTCAGCACGAGATCGGGAACACCCCAAATAGAGAAACCCGATCAGTATTGATTCTCAGGACCCCCCTGTCCCGATGGAAAACAGTAAGATTGGAAGTTGATATTGGACCACCGCTACATTTTTGAGCAATTTTTGGTCAGACCTGACATCGGGGGGGATTTACGTCTCCTCGAAGGAAAAGGCAGATTTCTAAGCCGTTATTTCCCGAGGTGGCAGCCTCTCCACAAGGGTCGAACCCCGGCCACAGGTAAATCCACAACTCTCGACATTGTCGTACAGAGTCGTCCCGGAACTGCTCCGACCATCCAGACTTTTGGGACAAATCAGGCCGCATGATTGACTGTGACAGGAACGTGGTTGTCTGCGAGTCTGTCGTTTCGTGAGTTGAGTCCCGATCGGAGCTTCTTTCCATGCGAAGAAGGCACTTCCTGAAGAACGCATCTGCAGCAAGTCTCCTTACAATACTTTCCCGTTATGAATTCGCAGATGAGAGGCAGCCACGAATCGCCTTCGGCGGCATTGGGATTGAATGCAGCACGTATAGCCGCATCCGGACGCTTATGGAAGACTTCGAAATCCTGAAGGGTGAAGCACTTGCGAATTCGCAGCGATTCGCGTTTTTGAAAAAGTATCCCGCACAATTCATCCCGACTGTGGTGGCGCAGGCTGTGCCCGGAGGACCAGTCGAAAGGGCTACCTATGACGCCATCAAGGCGGACTTTCTGGAGAAACTACAGGAATTGCTTCCGCTCGAAGGTCTGTTTCTTCCCATGCATGGAGCCATGTTCGTAGATGGGATGGAAGACGCCGAGGGCGACTGGATGGAATCCGCACGCAAGGTCGTCGGCCCCGACTGTCTGATGTCCACTTCCTACGATCTGCATGGCAATGTGAGCCAGCGTGTGATCGACAACCTAGATATGTTCTCCGCGTTCCGCACCGCGCCACACATCGACAAAGAGGCGACCATGGAGCGAGCGTGCAGCATGCTTCTACATTGCCTGGATCAACATATTCGTCCCACGCTCGTGTGGGCCCCTATTCCTGTGTTGATGCCGGGTGAACGCAGTAGCACGGAGTGGCAACCAGGTAAACGATTGTGGGCGCGGCTTCCGAAGCTGGATGAAGCACCAGGAGTTCTGGATGTGTCCCTGCTCGTTGGCTATGTTTGGGCCGATGAGCCACGTTCGACAGCATGTGCCGTCGTTACTGGGACGGCTCCAATCACGGAGAAGAAGATTGCCGTCGATTTGGCGCAGCAGTACTGGGATGCGCGTAAGGATTTTCAATTTGGCACCGAGACCGGCAGCATCGACGAGTGTATAGAGAAAGCCATGAAAGCGAGGACACATCCCGTCATCCTCGCCGACTCGGGCGACAATCCAACGGGAGGGGGCACCGGCGATCGCGCCGAAGTTCTTGAAGAGCTACTTCGTTACAAGGTGCGGAACAGTCTCTTTGCCGGGATCACCGACCTTCCCGCTACGGATGCATGCTACAAGGCCGGCGTGGGGGCCACGCTACCTCTCTCCATCGGTGCGACGCTCGATCCGCTGGGAAGCAAGCCTGTCAAAGTGTCAGCGAAGGTGATCTTTCTGATTCCAGCAGCCGTACCTCGCCTGCGTGAAGCTGTTGTCCAGATCGAAGGTGTCACTCTC
>Ga0210397_10000209_pt1 | contig 43484 bp, 42 predicted proteins | sample IncBWH2OmetaG_FD_160126 | JGI IMG/M metagenome (GOLD analysis project Ga0210397, IMG submission 160126) | Forest soil microbial communities from Barre Woods Harvard Forest LTER site, Petersham, Massachusetts, United States - Inc-BW-H-2-O ...
TGGCGAATCGCGTCCGCTTCGTTCTCCGCTTTCTTCTCGTCCTTAACTTTGATGGATTCAGGCTTGCCCTGCTCTGCTTGTGCGCCGCTTTCAGGTTTGGCGGCTTCCTGCGCCTGCAAAACCCCACTCGGCATCGCGGCCAGAAGCAATAAAGCCAGAACAGCTTTGATCCAATATTTTTGTCTACTACTGGCCATGCCTTTACCGTCCCCCTGCTGCTGCCGGTTTCAGAACCGACTCAATGACCTTGTCCGCCAGGGCATCTGCCTGCTCCCGCAACGCAGCTTTGGAGGCTATAACCGTAGCGGCCACATTGGCCCGGGCCTCTTTTACTTTTTCACCGGCCTGTCTGCGAGCTTCAGCCAGCGCGGTGTTGCGCGCTTCCATGACCTTCTGACGGTTAGCCTGCTGCACTTTATAGAGCTCAGCCCGCGCCTCCCGCACCCGCTCCTCATACTCCGCGGTGCGCTTCTCAGCCTTGGCGATCTCCTCCTGGGCACGCTGAATAGCGCCCTCGGTCAGGGCGTGGCGCTGCTCCAGCACCTGTTGCAGCTTTCCATGAACAATGTAACGGTAACCCACCCACACAATCAGCAAGCTGATGATCGTGGGGATGGAATTAACCAGTAATTCGCCTATTTGCCTGAGTATCGCGTCCATGCAAAATGATCTTTAGTAAGTTGTTGTGAACAGAAGCGGAATGGGATAACCACCAAACTCTTTAAGCTAACATTCACATACGCAAGTGTCAACGTCGCGGAAGCGTTGTTGCTGCAATGAATCAGCATTCAGAAAATCTGTCAAGGCGGAGGAGGAACGCTGATTTCTATCCATGAAAAAAAGGCTTCCGCTATGATCCTTGCCTATGATTTTTCTCTATCTATTACTCGGCCTGCTCGTCGGCGTATTTTCTGGAATTGTCGGAATCGGCGGCGGGATTCTTATTGTTCCCGCGCTGGTTTATTTCGGTCATATGAGCCAGCACAAAGCCCAAGGGACCTCAATCACCGCCCTGCTGGCGCCCATTGGAGCATTGGCATTCTGGGAGTACTACAAAGCCGGCAATGTGGATGTGAAAGCCGGAATTTTGATTGCTGCTGGATTCCTGATTGGCGGTTATTTTGGCGGCTGGTGGGCCCAATGTCTCCCGGAAATTGCGCTACGCCGGATATTTGGAATTTTGGTGGTAATGATTGGTATCCAGCTACTACTAGGCCGCTCTTAAGGGCTTCCTTAGCAGTCCGGAAACTCGCATTTTCAGCGCCGTTTAAAGAGAGTTATCAAGAAAGTGAAGTAGGTAAAAAAAGACATTGTAGATCGCTTGACATCATCATTCCATGGCCTAGAATGTATATATCACCTCCGATCCGATTCAGGATCGAATGGGCTTGTGGCCAAGGAAACCGTCACCGCTTCTTGGTCTCAGGCCCATTTTAATTTTGCGCCAAAATCCGGCGCAAAATAGTAGTCAGCAATCAAATTAGCTTTGTCTGAAACTCAAAAGCGGTTACGTATTGAATTTTTGCTTCTGTAGCTTATGAATCGCCTTCGGCACAACTTCATACTCTTTTAAAATCCTGGCCAGTGACTCCGGGGCTTCCACATCCATCTGGACCTTGCTGTCACGATAAGAACGGTTCAGGATCCGGGCGCGCGACTCAATCAAGGCCAGCAGTTTGCCTTCGCTCTGCGGAACGCGAATCTGCATAGTCTGAATTGTGTCGACTTCCAGACGAGCATCAATCGCAGCTAACAGATTGTCCAGCCCGATTTCTTTTGCCGCAGAGATGTAAACCGTGCCGGCAGAGTTCGCCAGTGCCCGTCGCTGTGCTTCCGGCATGAGGTCAACTTTGTTCATCACGCGAATACGCGGCCTGTCCAGCACATCCAGATCTTTCAGCACGCTTTCTACCTGATGCTGCTGCTCATGGCCCGTGGGGCTGGTAACGTCTGCAACATGCAGCAATAGCGCGGCGCGCTGCACTTCCTCCAGCGTAGCGCGAAACGCCGAGACCAGCGTTGTGGGCAGGTTGCGGATGAAACCTACTGTGTCTGAGAGCAAGACTTTTCTCTTGCTCGGCAGGGTGATGCCGCGAATGGTTGGATCAAGCGTGGCAAACATCTTGGCGGATTCCAGCACGCCAGCGCCGGTGAGCACATTGAAGAGCGTCGATTTGCCTGCGTTGGTATAACCAACGAGAGCAATGGTCGGCAGCGGAACCGATTCACGGCGCTGCCGCTGCTGCCCGCGAATGCGCTTCACATCTTCGAGCTGCTGCTTGATGTGGCGAATGCGGCGGTAGATTTTCCGGCGATCAGTCTCCAGTTGCGTTTCACCAGGGCCGCGTGTTCCAATGCCGCCGCCGAGCTGCGACATCTCAATGCCTCGACCGGCTAACCGCGGCAGCATGTAATTCAATTGCGCCAGCTCAACTTGCAGCTGACCTTCACGGCTGCGGGCGTGACGGGCAAAAATATCCAGAATGAGTTGCGTGCGGTCGATCACACGCGCATTCACTTCTTTTTCAATATTGCGCTGCTGGGAAGGTGAAAGCTCATGGTCCACGAGCACCAGATCGGCATCGACCGAAGCGACGGCGCCAGCAATTTCCTGCAGCTTGCCTGTGCCGATGAGAGTTGCGGGATCGGGGCGATCGCGGCGCTGAACAAATTCGCCGGCAATTTCCGCGCCCGCTGAGGCTACCAGCTCACGAAATTCCGCCAGCGATTCTTCCACACCTACATGATTTGCAGGGGAGACACCACTCCCTTCTGCTCGATCAGCCGCTACTTTGCGTGCGGCCACGGCGGCGGGAGGCAGCTCAAGATCACGGTCTGAACGCGAACGATACCGGAACTCAACGGCGACTAAAAACGCCCGCTCCGGACCATCGCGACCGGTCCTGATCCCGGCCGAAGTTTCGAAACGGCGGGAACGCTGCCCTGGAATGGATTAGCCCTCCGACTTGCCGGTGTTCTCGCCTTCTCCCGCCGATGTGTGGCGGCTGTCACCATGGTGCATCATGCTGCCTTTTGCCATGACGACGGTTGAGATAGCGTGTTTGAAGATGAGCTGTTCCTGGTTGTTGGTTTCGAGGACTACTGAATATTTGTCAAAGGACCGGATACGTCCTGTTAGCTTGACTCCGCTGAGCAGATAAATGGTGATCTGGCTTTTGTCCTTGCGCGCGGTATTCAGAAACGAATCCTGTATGTTTTGTGCCGGCTTATTTTCCATCTGCCGATCTCTCTCCTGTATTTCTGGCATATAGGACGGGTGAAACTCTCTCAAAAAATGGCCTTGCCTGCCCATTGTAGCTTCTGAGGGCCTTCCCGGCAAAAAAGTCTACCCAGAACTGTTTATCACAGGAATGCTATGATTTTAAGAGGTATGAAGAGCGCCAGTCATAAAGCGACAGCCGATATTCCCATGCTCGACCTATCGCGCCAGTACTCCGTGCTTCGCGATGAGATTTTAGCCGCCGTGGGCCGCGCCTGCGACTCCCAGCGTTACATTCTGGGCGAGGACGCAATCGCTTTTGAGCGCGAATTTGCCGCTCTTTGCGGCACAACGGATGCCGTGGGTTGCGCTTCCGGCACGGATGGCCTCTGGCTGGCTCTGGCTGCGGCCGGTATTGGCCCCGGCGATGCCGTCATCACCACGCCTTTTACTTTTTTTGCCACCGCCAGCTCCATTCTGCGGGCGGGAGCAAAACCAGTTTTTGCCGATGTGGATCCAGAGACCCTGAACCTTGATCCCGCCAGTGTGCGCGAGCACCTGAAAAACGGATGCAAAGAAATACGCGCTGTCATGCCCGTCCATCTTTATGGCCAGTGTGCAGACATGGACAGCTTTGACCGCCTGGCCGGCGAATTTAAATTGACCATGATTGAAGATGCCGCACAGGCCGTGGGAGCTACATGGAATGGCCGCCGTGCCGGCGCCATGAGCGCCGCGGCAGCCTTCAGTTTTTATCCCACAAAGAACCTCAGCGCCTTTGGAGATGCCGGCGCGGTTACAACGAACGATGCAAAGATTGCTGAGCGCATGCGCTCACTGCGCAATCATGGCAGCAAGCAGCGCTATTATCACGATGAAGTGGGAGCCAACAGCCGGCTTGATTCCATACAGGCTGCAGTGCTGCGGGTAAAGATGCCGCATCTTGCGGACTGGAACAAGGCCCGCCGTGAGCATGCGCAGACTTACGATCAGCTCTTGACGAAGGCAGGCCTGATCAAAACCGGAGCCAATTCCTCTGCGCCTGTCCGTCTGCTGAAAACTCTGCCCGCTGCTCATCATATTTATCACCAGTATGTGATCCGCGTGCAAGACCGCGATAAACTCCGCACTTTCCTGAGCGAACGCGGCGTAGGCTCAGAAATTTATTATCCGATACCGCTACATCTGCAAAAGTGCTTTACCTATCTAGGATATGCTCCGGGCTCCCTGCCGGAATCGGAGCGGGCAGCTCTCGACGTGTTGGCCCTACCGATGTTTGCTGAATTACAGCCAGACGAGCAGCGGCATGTTGTGGAGTCGATTGCGGCGTTTTATTCATAGGACGGGCTGGCGCGTGCCCGTTCGTTCACGAGGAATTAGTGATCTCGTGAGAACTACCTGAGACCGCATGGTGGAGGAAAGATTCCGGGGTCCTTCGACTTTACCTCACGCGTAAACGGCGCTCGGCGCCGCCCAGGATGACAGGCCAGCTCTTACATTGCGTTCATCGAGAAGGCGGACGGTTTCAAGCTTTCTTCGGTTTTGATATTTTCCAAAATATTTCGATACCTCGCTGACGCTTTGTCCAATCGCGCCTGCTCTTCTGATCCGTTCATGGCATTGGCTGCCATCAGGCAATAGGCCGCACGAAACGCTGCATAAGCCCTGATGAAATCACCAATCCGGCTGCTTGCATCATCTCCGCTTTGCTGCCGGTAAAGGTTGAGGACTTCTTCTGTTTGATGGCGATTCATCTGCCACTCGACGATAGCTCCGGCCAGGTCCCAGGCAATGTCGGTTGGACCAGGAAAGAAATGATCATCGCCATGGCTGCCTGAATCTGTTTTCAGCATCGATCCGTCTTTTGCTCGCAGCCACTCATGCGGCTGCATGTGCCCATCAGCGATCACTGGATGTTCCAAATGGAGTTCGACTGGCATTTCCAGGCCAAGCTGCCGCAGGTTGTGCTCAGCCATCTGCTGCAACGGATTTAAATTGGCAACTTCAGCGGGAAAAGCTCGACAGCGAAAGGCGCAATACTCGGCAAGGCGCAAAAGACGGTCGCTCGATAAATCAGTCCCCGTCATTGCGCGGCCATCGATCAACGGATAAGAAATGAAGCCATGAACTTCTTTTCTCGGCATTGGGCCAAAGCCGCCTTCAGCCACTTTCAGCTCACGCGAGAAAACCTTCTCGCCATAATGACCAAGACCGCCAAATTTATAGAGCCTTGCCTCTGCTGCTTCAGATAAATACTTCAGCCGTTCCAAGCTCGTCCATGTGGCTGGCCAATCTGCTGCATCCAAAAATCGCCGGCGCCACTCTCCGCCGCCAATAAAATTTGCGGCCTCAATAGGCCGTCGCGCCTCTCTATTGACGGGCACACAGCGATAGCGCTTCCATCGCTGCGCCGCATCTTGCGAACACAGCGAATCGACATTTGGCTGGTGGCTGCTGATAAAAATAATTTTGTCTGCCGGAACGCCTGCTCTTTCCAGCGCTTCTGCCACAGACAAAAATGACGATCCGCTGAGCCCGGGGCCTTCATCGACGATCAAGAAGTCGCTGCCGGCGGCAACTTTGTTCTGCACGAGAGCGATCTGCTCCGGCGAAAATTCTGCTCGCCGGTTATAAGGATGTCCCAGCGGTCGAACTGTGAATCTCTGCGTTTGCAATTCATGGAGCCGTGCTGCGGCCGCCACCATAGCACTCAGAGTTGTGCCGATACTCCGGATCCCGACAACCACGAGGTCTTTTGCGGAAAGCGGAATGCGATCCAGCACATCTGCATAGGCCAGCGGATGCAATGCATAGTAAGCAAAACCTTCGGGCGTGGAAATTGTGAGTTGTTCTGGAATGAAAAGAGATTTCGCGGAAGAGACTAAATGCTGCAGACTGGAACTCTGCAAAGTGGAAGATGAAGCGTTACGCACGAGCGCACTAGCAAGTTGTTCAGTAAGTATTTCTGCAGGCTTCGCAACCGCACTCTTTACATCGGCACTCTTTGCGTCGGCACTCTGGGCATCAGCAATGCCGCACTCAAGCTCGCCGGCCAAAAGCAGAGCGTTCACTAAGAAATCGGGCGAATAGCTGCCCCTCTGCTGTTCCAGTTGAGCAGCTACTGCCGTTCGAAGCTGTTCCCCACTCACACTCCACCGGTCTTCTCTGAAGACCAGCAGGTTCAAGGCGCTCATTCAATCAATAAAAGGATCAGGCTACTTTCTTGGCCGTTCTGCGTGTGGCCCTGGGCGACCGCGCAACATCGCCTTCTTTATCTACAAAGTAGAGGAACTGATTGTCGCGTTCAATTGCCCGCGGCACCAGCACCTCAGTCTCGCCATCCCCGGACTTGGGCTTACGGCTCACGTTGCCGTCGCCATCAATGAAATACAGGTACTTCTTATAATCCCGCTCCAAGTGCAGTTCTTTAACTTTTTCCGCCATGCCCTGTTGGACGGTAAATCTGGCCGAGTGGATGCCCTCTAACTCATTTAGATTGAGCTCTGGATTTGCGGTGTTTTGGCGGAGGCAGAGTCTCTCCTGGCCCGAGCACCCGCCGCACGATGGGTGGATTGAACTTGTAAGTACGATCATGCAGGGCGCCATCATCGTCTTTTACGTGCAGCACAAAGGTGCGCAAATTGCCTTCTTTTTCAAAGTCCTGCCGGCCCAGGGTCACCGGCAACATGCCTTGCAAATCCCGCTCACGATATGCGGTTTCATAGCGATGCTTGCGCACATTCCAGGTGAATACCCTTGCCTGGCTGAAGTCATAAGGCAATCCTTCTTTTTCCGTAAAGAGCACCAGATATTCCGGAACTTTCTTATCGCCATCCGTCGACTCGTCCAGTGTGTAAGCAGCCACAATGTGCTGCCCTTCTGAATACTGCGAGATCTCATCCGGAATATCGAGATAAAGCGCACGGCCCAGCACCCAGCCCACGCGATTCTGCGCATCGCGCGCCAGCCACCAGTCTTCACGCACAGCGGGCGGCGCGGTATTGTCACTCTTTACCTTGTCTTCATCAGGACTATCATCAGCATCTTTATCTTTTGGCTTATCGTTCTTGACCTGCTGTACAGGAGCATTGCGGTCAACCGCTTGCCGCTGCAGCAAATCTACTTTTTGTTTTTCATTGAGCAGATAGAGATAGCTGGTTTTCCGGCCCGGCAGCACGTGGACCTTTACCTGCTCTTCAGTTGTGGCCGTGGCCTGGACTGGCGCTGACTTATATTGATCCGCCAGATGCTGGAACTGGTCAAAGGTCGCCTGGTCGACAAGATAGCGCTCCTGGATCCAGCCCTCTTCTCCACGCGGCGACCGTACGCGCAGAAAGCGCTTGTTCTGCATGTGCTCCAGCACTTCAACGCGCTCACCGTTATGCACTACTCCGGTTTTGTTATAGAGCGTGGCGACATGATCACGCAGGCTGGCTTCTGTCACGGCAACGTAAGCGTATTCCTTTTCTGAAAGGCCGCCTTTGCCGCTGCACCCGGCCAGCAGAAAGAAGAACGCCAATCCAACAAGGAAAGCCGCGAGAACGCTATGTTTTCGCTTTGTGCAAAGCTTACTGCTCCAGAATTTTTCCATCGCCGTTACTTCAATATAGCAGTCCGGCGACGATCAAAATAGACACGGCCCGCCATGCCCGACCGGCCAGTTTTCTCGCAAGCGACAGCTTGTTGCAATGGCACCCGCGGAGTTTATGCCCGCGATCTCTCAAGCTGCATTCTGCTGCGCAAAAATAAAAACGTGTCCGGCAGGATCTTTAATGCCGAACTCTTTGGCGTTGTAAAAAGTTGTCCGCATCGGCAACACGATTTCCGCTCCCTTAGTCGCTTCCATCGCAGCATTCACATCTGCCACCTCGATATATAGAAAGCTCGGCTCTTTGTGGACAGCCTTACTCGTCGTTTCATTGTCCTTGGCGGCGCTGGCAAAGCTTTGATACATTAGCTCCACGCCATTCTTCTCGAGGATGGCAAACCCTATATTGTCGCCTTCGGGGACTTCCACTATCTTCTGAAAGCCCAGGCATTCCGTCCAGAAGTGAATGCAGGGTTCCAATTGTTCCGCAAATAAAATGGGGGTGATCTTCTTCACATCAGCAGCTTTCATTCTTATCTCTCCATTCGTGTGATTTCTCTTGATTTTAAATACTAGTCTAATTTAGACTACATATACATTATGACGTCATTTTTGGGATGTCAACTGGAGTTTGCATGAAAACTCAAGAACGCCGTCTGGAGGATCTGATCTCAGTGGGTCCGGCCATGCTGCGAGATTTCGGGCTGCTGGGCATTCGTAGCGTTCGGCAGCTGGCAAAGCAAAATCCTGAGCGGCTTTATCAGAAGCTCTGCCGCATCACCGGCCAGCGCGTGGACATCTGCTGCCAGGATGTTTTCTCCGCCGCGGTTGCGCAGGCCCGCAATCCGCTGCTGCCTGCCGAACAATGCCAATGGTGCTATTGGAGCCGGCAGCGCAAGGCCGCAAATGTCCACTAGAAAGCGTGAACTCACGGTGCCGGACCTGGTCCTGCTGAGTTTGCTGGCGGAACAGCCAATGCACGGATATCAAGCCAATCTGGAGCTGGAACGGCGACAGGTGCAGGATTGGGCAGGCGTGTCGCGTCCGCAGATTTATTATTCGCTGGAAAAGCTGGAGCGGCTTGGGCTGATTCGTGAAGCCGGGGATCGCGAGCCGGCGCTTGGCCCGGAGCGGCGCATCTTTGCCACCACGGCCAAAGGTCGCACAGCTCTTGCTGCAGCGCTCGAGCGCGAGGACTGGACAAATCAGCGGGAGCGTCCGCCATTCCTTACATGGATAGCGCTTTCATGGCAGGCGAAGCCGGGAGCAATGCAGAAGCAGATTTTGCGCCGCCAGGAATTTCTTCAAGCCGAACTGGCGCGTGAAGAAGCAACTCTTGCGGACATTGAAAAAGAGGTAGGCCATCGCTTTCATGAAGCCGTATGGATGGTGACGCTGGTGATCGAACAATTCCGCACAGAGTTGCGATGGCTGAGCAAGGTGGGCAGCGAGCTTGATCGGCGCGCACCAGCTGCTTCTCCGGCGACTCTAGAGAAGAATGACTAAGTTCTAGCTCATGGTAGATTGGCTGACTAGATTGAAACTATCAGCCATTCAATAATTGATTGACAGCTACAGCAAACTGCTAGAGGATATGCCGCATGAAAAGCCTGCATTTTCTTGCTGCATTTACGCTCATCTTGTGTGCCATATTGAGTTCTGCCCTACAGTCGCCGATGCCCACTCGTCCTCCAGCGCGCATAAAGGTGAGTGAGAGCGTAATGGATGGGATGATACTGTCCAGAACCTACCCGAACTATCCTGAAGACGCGCGCAGAATGCATGCAACAGGCAATGCAACGGTAGCGATCGTGATTGACCGGGATGGAAATGTGGTTCGCGCGGCTCTGGTGAGAGGCAATATTGTCCTTGCGGATGCCGCTGAAGCCGCGGTGAAGCAATGGAAATATAAACCGTTCCAGGTAAGTGGCAATCCGGTTGAGGTGGAAACAACCGCGACCGTTGTGTTCAGGGACAGAATGGGCTTCTAGCGGCTCCTATTGCTGGCGGGTATCTTTCACGGTGAAATCCGGAGGTATCTGGAAAAGCAACGGATCAGGATCACCCATTTGAATATTCGTGAGCTTGTACGTGCGTTTGCCCGATCGCGGATCGTCAACGCTCGACAGCACCTGCAGCGAGAGGTCTTGTACACTCCAATGCTCGCTGGTGGTGATCAAAGGCTTGTCGTTCCCGACAGCTCCAACAGGCGTGGTGGTAGTGGAACGTATGCCGGTTGCTGAGAAGCCTTCGATTTCCTTTACACCCAATTTTTCAAACGACCTCTGGAGTGGCGCTGTTGCGGCATGTTTGATGACGGAGCTGGTTCTTTCTTAGGCACATCTTGCCTGACCTGATTTTGACTGCTGTCAGGATTGGATGGCGGCGGGCCGTAGTGGGTCACTTTCGCTATCTTGTTCTCAACATCCAGCAGAACGAATTGCTTTTCTACCGGGTCATTAATCTTGATAAGTTTGAGGGGTTTGTTGTCAGCCCCCAAAGCATCCATCTCCATCTCTGTGCGCTGGCGTCCCTGCGAATCACGAAACATCTTTCCGCGGGTTTCACGATGGATATGCGTTCCGTCGGCTAAAACTCTATCTGTTGCGTCGATCACATCAGCGGAAAGAGGCTGCAGGGTGTTCCCTCTCGAAGCAGAGCTGCCTGCAAAGGAAACGATCACGCCACTCTGGCTGGTACCGGCGCTGGCAGCGAGTCCCGGGCTTGAGCTGCTACTTTGGCTGCTCGATGAGAGCGTTGCGACTACATTCTGAGCGTTGAGGCATATGGGAGCGAATAGAAGAAGAGACAGCTGAATCAAAATCGGGCGCAGCTTCAGCATGGCGAGCCTCCATGGCTTTCCGGAGCAACAATATTCTGCTACGGAAAAGGCCGCAGAGACAAGATAACAAGTTGATCAACATCGCCTGCAGCCACGAATTCACTACAGCGACAGAAGTTTATGCAGCGAGCGATTGCTGTTCTGATGCGATTTGAGCGCGAAAGCCGTCGCGCCAGGATTTCCAGCGCGGGATCCACGCGAGTTGAGCTTTGGCTTTCTGATTGGATGAGCCACGCGCCTCATTCATCATGATCACGCCGGCTTCACCAATGGCAAAACGGGCAAGCCATACCGGAATATGCATCGGCGGCCTGGCATGGACCATTTTGGCCAGCTCTGTAATCCAGACTGAAGCGGGAGCAGGCTCATCGTCAGTGATGTTGTAGATTCCCGGACGGCCGTGCTCTGCCGCAGCCAGCGTGGCGGTTGCCACGTCATCGATATGAATGAATGACCACACGGCAGAGCCGCTGCCGACGATGGGAAGACGGCGTTTGCGAATCTGATCGACCATCCAGACGCCGCCAGTATCTGGACCGTAAAACGCGCCGTAACGCAAGACAATTCCTTCAATTCCGGGAGCCAGGCTCACGGCACTCTCAAGATGCTTGATGGCCTCAAGGCTGCGTCGAAAAATTGCCGGCGGATTGGAGTCGAGCGGATCGTTTTCTGTCTTCACTGGTCCGCCAACGCGGGCGTTGGGCCATCCGGTATAACTTTGGGCCACAAAGCGCTGGCTGCCTGCGGCACGCGCCGCGGCCAGAAGATTATCAGTGCCTTCCGAACGCAATCTATCTGTGAGAACAAACTGTTCGTCGAACTTGCGGAGGTTGATGGCCTGGGGAATGGCCGTCATCTGATGGATGACAACGTCCGGCCGCGCCTGCTCCACCGCGCGCAAGACAGCCTGGCGGTCCAGAGCATCTGCGGCAACATGCACCGCGCCAAGCGACTCAACCAGCGAGCGCCTGCTCTCAGAGCGAGTCATGCCTGTGACCTGATGTCCTGCGGCAACCAATACTGGAAGCAAATGGCGCCCGACAACTCCGCTGGCTCCTGCCACAAAGATTCGCATCGTGGCCTCCTTTGTATGGCATTCAATTTTTGGATGACTTAAGAAGCCATTTAGGTTCATTTTGTGGTAGCGAAGATAATTAGAAAATCTACTTGAATATTATTCAGGCTATGGGAAAATAGACCCTTATGGAGCGGCTTTCCGCAACGACCGCCGAATGGATGGCAATTCTTGAGACGATTTCCAACTCCCAGCCCGACGCATGCAATGCAGAGTGGGAATGGGTGATGGAGCGTCTTGGGTTGGGAGCGGAGTATTTTCTGGCCATTCTTGAGGCAGTCCGGCAAGGAAGATGGCGAACGGCGGAAAATCCCAAAGCTTATTTGAAAACTGTAGCCAAGCGCGAAGCCTCGAAGATGGGGCTTTTATTCGAACCCGGGGACGACGAGCTTGTATTCATGGACGGTGATGAGGAGCTTTCAAGCGAGGAGAAGCTGGATTTTGCGCTGCACACGCGAGAAAGCGTTGCGCCAATCAAGGACAAGGATGGGATTTGGCGGAGCGGGCCGGGATGGGACCGTGAGTTTGACGATCCGCGAGGCGATCATGAAGCATACGAGGATTTTCTGGTTTCCTATTTGCCGCGTGACCTGCAGCAGTTAATAGCTCCGCCGGACGAGTTGAGAGTGCTCATAGAACATATCAACGCCAGCACAGATGAATTTCATCTTCATCTCCGCAATGCGACCGTTCCCGATTGGGCAAGATGGTCAGAAGCGGCTGAGCTGGATGAGTGGGAGAGACGGGTCCTTGAGTACAAGCTGGCGCGGGTGAGCCGGGAACGGGCCTTGAAGGAACAGGCAGATGAGGTGTCCCGCAAGGCGCTGCAGGCGGCATGGAAGAGATTTGACCGGAATGGCATAGAACGTCTGAGGACGGCAGCAAAAAATTTGGGTGAAAATGTCCCGGAATCGGAAATTCGGGACACTAGGTAATTACCGGCCTCCAGGGTTGGAACCTCCGCAGCGGCGAAAGCCGAGATCCGCTTGCTGTCAGGCCTAAAGGGCCGTTCGACTTCGTCGCTTTTGCTCAGTCGCTCAGGGCAGGCTCTGCTCCCACCCACTTGCCCAGGGGAAGATTTTCACTCGCGGTTCAGCAGGCGCAGCATTCTGCGGCAATGGATCACACAAAGTCTTTTGGCCAGACATGGTAGAGCCCGGCTATGTCCAGCAAGTAATTTATAGATATAGCGTTCTATTTTATTTAGATAGGTAAATTTTGTCTGGACTGTAAATTCAACTAAGCTATCCGTTGTATGATGGTTAACTATCGAAAAGGATCCATCCATGCGAATAATAACGATAGTACTATTTATCCTAATTGCTTCTCCTGTTAGCTTCGCACAGGCTGCACTTGCGACCAATGTTACTTCGGTGGATTTCGGCGGCATCGCAGTTGGAGGAGCGCCAGTGTCACCTTCGGGCCCACAGCGCGACATCGTCATGACGAACACGGGCAATGCAGCGCTGACAATTTCCAACATCCAGACCACCGGGGATTTTGTGTTGCCGCTCTCGCTTTTTCCGATCTTGCCCCTGCAACTGAATCCGGGCGAAAGCCGGGATTTTGCGATTACATTTGTTGCCACCGCGCCAGGGCCGCGCTCCGGCGTGCTCACGTTTACAGACAATGCTGCCAGCAGTCCGCAGACGGTAGCGCTGACGGGCACCGGACTCACCAATGATTTCTCACTGTCAGTACAGACCATTCCCGCTTCCGCCACGGTCACAGCAGGACAAGCAGCCGGATATATTCTCAATCTTGCGAGCGGCGCTCAGTTTTCCGGGCCCGTCACATTAACCTGTACAGGACTTCCGACGGGTACAATGTTCAACGTGGTAACCGAAGGATTGGGCACTCAAATGAGCCTGACATCGACTTCACTTCTGACATTTTCGGTCCAGATCGGAACCACGGGCGCAACGGCGCGGAACCGGTCGAGACTTCATTTGTGGTATGCATTGGGCGCGGTATTAGGGATGACGTTGATATCATTCAAACGGCAGAAGCGCAGCTTACCCATCATGGTTTTATTGATCATGGCTTTTGCGATTACTTCCTGCGGCGGTTCCAGCAATAGTCCAGCCAATGGCCCAACACCAGCCGGAACCTTCAACGTTGTATTTACCGCAACTTCCGGCTCAACCGTGCATACTGCACCAGCTACATTGATTGTGCACTAGCTTGATGCCAAGTTCGCTTCAACGCTGAATCGAATTTATTAGACCTCTACAGCAGGCCTGAAGGCGTGCGCCACCCACTGAGAAGTACTGCCAGGGGATAAATCTGCACCATCCCCAGAGTTAACAACCACAACAACACAAATCAGAGCCACCCGATGGGTGGCTTTTTTATTGGGCGTTTTATTCAACGTTTATTGCATGAGGGAAACCATGTCAAAAGAAGAGATCATTGCCGCAATCAAAGAGTGCTCGGAAAAGCTGGGACGAGCGCCGAGCCAGCCGGAGTTGAGCAGCACGTATCCGGCGATCAAGATGGGGACGGTCCGGAAATTTTTTGGGAGTTACACAAAAGCCCTGGAAGAAAGCGGCTTTGCCGGATCGGGGTGTGGCTATGAAGTCACGATGCAAAACCTATTTATGGACTGGGCGGGGATTGTGCGGCGCACAGCGAAGGTCCCGACGATGAGCGAATATGAGCGCGAAAGCCGGTACAGCGTGCGTCCTCTGGTGGGCCGGTTCAGGCGATGGAGCCAGATAGCGCGAGGTATGCATGAATATGCGCAGCAGACAAAACTGGATGTCGAGTATGGAGACGTTCTGGACATCATTCGCAAATATTACAAGGGCGAACCGGAGGCAGCCTGGATATGCGAGCGGACAACGGCGGCAGCAAGGGCGTCCGATGCGATGCCGCTTCCCGACCGGCCGGTTTATGGGCCGCCGCTGGTGCAGTCGCACCTGGTGTATGGCCCAACGAACGAAGCCGGCGTGATTTTTCTGTTTGGCATGCTCGCCGGGCAGCTGGGATTTATGGTGACACGCATCCAGACGGAGTTTCCGGATTGCGAGGCGCTACGGCGGGTGGGTGAAGAGCGCTGGCAGCCGGTGAGGATTGAATTTGAGTATGAGAGCCGGAACTTTCTCAAACATTTTCACAATGCGGAAGAATGCGATCTGATTGTGTGCTGGGCGCACAATTGGCCGGAGTGTCCGCTGGAGGTGGTGGAGCTGAAAAATAAATTGCCCTGATTACCGGAATTGGGAAATAGCGGTATCTCCATGAGAGGCCAGAGCACCGGAGCAATTTCCCACATGAGCTATCGCTGCGGAGTTTCTTTGACGATGAAATCTGCCGGCACCTTAAAGAGCGATGGGTCGGGATCAGTAGTCTGAATATGCACAAGCATGTGCCTGTAATTGCTCAACTCCGGATTGTAAGAGGTGCTTAGCAAGACCATTTGGAGATCGGGTGAGTACCAGAACTCATTGGATGTAACGCCAGGTTTATCAGTTCCCACCATTCCTGCGGGCACGGTATGGGACCAGCGCCTGCCGCTCACGGTAAAGCCCTCAATGATCATCGTTCCCAGGTCTTCCGTAGAGGTACGCACTGCCGTGAAACCAGCGTTTGTGGCTGGGAGGACTGCCGCTCCAAGTGGAGACGCCGACTTGGCTGCCAGGCCGGATTCAGGTTGCGGGCCGCCTTTCACGGAATGACTGATGATTGCCACTTTATGTTGAGAATCTAAAAGGATGGAGCGTCCGTTTACGGGATCGAATATCTCAATCTGAAAACCTGGCGTGACTCCGAAGCCAAACTTGTTGTCAGTTTCAATACGGGTCCGCCCCTTTGAGTCGCGAAAAATCCTGCCATGCTGTTCACTGGGGATATGGTTTTCATCTGCCGGCGACAGGTCAGTTGTTTCAGTAACACTATCAGCAGAGAATGGCCGGCCAGTAGTAAAAGCGTGAAGACCTGCGATTGCAACGCCACCACCAGCGATCTTTGTTTCGAGCCGACCTGTAGCATTCGTCGAACTATTGCCGGATCCGTTGATAGTCCCTTTTTGACCCGTTAATTCCGTTGCACCTTGAGCGTGAAGCAAAACAGCGGTTGAAAGAAGAGACAGACAGGCTAGTAATGTACGTAGTTTAAGCATGGCCATGCCTCCATTGAACTATCCGGAGCTGGAATATTGTGTTACAAGAAAAGCAAAGAGGCAAGCAACATATATTTTGCATGGCACCACAGAAATTTCCATTTCCCGGCCCCTAACGGAGTTTGTGCAGCCTGTGCTTACACGATACTGGATGATTTAATCTTCTATTTGTCGCTCCGCTGCGCTGCTCGCTGGCCTGCGGCGCAAGGAAATTAATTCGGTTTCCATTTACCCAGCCCTTATCCCTCATCCCGCAAGGCGGGACTCGGGAACGGACTGGGCTAACATATTGCCGCGCCTCCGGCGCTTCGGTTTGTCAGTGCGGGGATTTGGGTAGCTCCGGTTGCGTGATGAAGAGGACCCTCAGCGGCTAAAGCCGGGACTAGAGAAGCAGTTTACCGCAGGCCTAAAAGACCCGCTTCAATTCCGTGTGAAAAAATGTCTGCAGATCCAGAAAAGGCCTAATGGAGGCTCTACCTGGTGAACAATGCACTTTCTAAGAGGAGTTGACCGAAGGTCATCTATTTCCTAGAGAGTATGTGCTCTTATCATTCGCTTGTGGGTACATTCTTTACAAACTACCAAGTACATACGCAAGACATAGAAGCGTGCATTAAGGCCGCTACTACAATAGTAAAATCCAGGGCTTTGGTCACTCAACCTGAAAGCGGTTGGATAAGCATCTATGACGAGACATCGGAGTTGCAGGATTCCGCCGAATTGCAACGTGTAGCCAGCGAGCTCTCGGAAAAATTGGCCACTGAAGTTTTTGCATTTCTGGTACATGACAGTGACGTTTTCGTGTACTGGTTTTACCGGAAAGGCAAGCTCGTTGATCAGTTCAATTCGAACCCAAATTATTTTGGTCCTATGAAGAGCGCGGAGCGGAAAAAATGGGCTGGTCAATTCCAAAAGCTGGCGCCCATAATCCTCTCGGCGGGTACTCCTGAGCAATTGCAGAAAAAAATGGAAAGGAAGCACGTTTTTCATGAAGAGCTTACTCGCGAATTTGCGAAGGCGACCGGCATAGATCCGGACCGAGCGTGCACTGGATTCGAGTACCTGCGTGCAGACCAGCACGGTTTCCGGTTGATTCAAGGCGAGAAGTACTCTCCGGACAGTGCTGCGCTGGGCGAGAGCGTTGAAGCCGGTAACCTTGAACAAGTGCGAGCCCTGCTGTTGGACAAGGTTTCGCCCAATGGAAAAAATCGTATTGGAGAACCGCTGCTAGCGGCAGCGTTGCGCTGCGGCAGAACAGAAATCGCTGTGGCTCTGCTTGAGGCAGGCGCCGATCCCTACTCTGATCCCAAAGCTGACGCTTTGTGGGCCGCAGTAGCCCACAACAACCAGGCAATACTCAAACTCCTCCTCCAAAGACCATCTGAACAATTGGAAGCACGGCTGCCCACTGCGTTGATGAATGCCGTCGTGCTCGGCCACGTAGAAATTGTAGAAGATCTGCTAAATGGAGGAGCAAAGCCAAACGTAGCAAATGAGCAAGGGAATACGCCACTAATGGCCGCGTGTTGCCGTGGTGTTGAAGCAATATGGGAGGCACAGACAGGGCGGCGTTTCTCTGATCATCCACGCGCTAAACGAACCGATTGGTCCGCGTTAGTGAATATTTTGCTTAAAGCCGGCGCGGATGTGAATGCGCGCGACAAGAATGGTGTTACAGCCCTGTTAGTGGCGCGCGCAAGTGGGCAGCAGAACATTGTTGATATGCTATTGAAATCCGGGGCGGATCCAAATCCCAAGCTGGATCCTCAATTCGTCAAAACGGTCGAGAAACAAAAAAAGAAACAAATCAAGCGGCTGCCAAGGGAGACCCGCTAAAGAGGCTGCCGCGTCATTTCCCATGACTCTACGGCTGGATTCTCTTTAGAAAATGCGCTCCAGCAGCTCGCCAAAAGCGGAGTTCTTGCTTCTGTTATCCAGTCCTTATCCCTCATCCCGCGCTGCGGGACTCGGGAACGGACTGGGCTATTATATTGCCGCGCCTCCGGCGCTTCGGTTTGGCCGTACGGGGATTTGGGTAGCTCCGGTTGCGCGATGAAGAGGATCCTCAGCGGCTAAAGCCGGGATTAGAGAAGCAGTTTACCGCAGGCCTAAAGGCCTGCTCCACCCCGTGACAAAAAATTGTATAACAGGTTTATAAAAGGCCTAAAGGGATGGTCCAATCCGTGAGGGAAAAATGTATGCAGATCTAGAAAAGCCCCGAAGGCCCATTCGGTTTCTTCGCTTTGCTCAGTCGCTCAGGGCAGGCTCTGCTCCACCACTTTAATTTCAGAATCGTGTCAGATCAGTAAAGTCTCTTCATTTTGCAGCGGTCAAAAGGGGTCGTTACCCCCCTTGGTCGAGAGAGCACAAGGTCCCTCACCCCTATTCGGCCGCTGGTGCGAGCGCGGCCTCATTGACGGGGATTCGGGATGACGAGCTTCTACGAATCATCAACGGATTGTATAAGCAGCATTACCGCAATCTCGAGGGTCCCTCCACCTTAGTGGTAGAGAAGTTTCGTGCTCACGAAAGATTCTAACTTCTTTTTTATTTGATCGTTTTATCGCGAGACCCCCTGAAGCGGCACGGTAGATGAGAGATTAACGGGATCCTTCGACTTGCCCTCGCGCGCACAGCTTGCTCGGGCGGCGCTCAGGATGACAGGATTTGGCATTCATCTCAAACTTATAATTATTAAGAGCCATCTTGTCATTAAGAAGCTATCTTGTTATTAAGAAGCTATCTTGTTATTAAGACGCTCTTGTTAAGGAGCTATCCTTTCTTTTTCTTCCGCTTCTCTGTGCGCTTAGGTTTCTCTGACTTTTCTTCCATGATCGCGAATTGGATCTTGCGCTGGAGATGATCGATGCGGTCGACGATCACCCGTACTTTGTCTCCGATGGAATAAGTTTTCCGGGAGCGGGCGCCGATGATCTGGCGGGTGTTCTCGTGGAATGAGTAATTGTCGTCGGTAAGTGAATTGAGCGGGACCAGGCCTTCAATGAACAGCTCAGTCAATTCCACGAAGATGCCAAACTTGGTGACGCTGACGACGAGACCGTCAAAGTCTTCTCCCACGCGCTGCTCCATGAACTTGAGCTTCTTCCATTCCAGCAGCTCACGCTCGGCTTCAGCGGCGGCGCGTTCGGCGGTACTGGAGCTCTCCGCGATCTCATGCAGTTCAGGTTCAGAGATTGGGCCGGGCAGAGGCGTGGAAGATAGCCTGCGGCGAGCGGAGGAGCCTTTTTCCGCGCGCTTGGACCACGGTGAGCGCTCTTCATTGGATTTCTTTGCGACGTAGCGGGCGGGTGCTCCACTTTCGCCGGGCGAATGCGCTTGCTGCATCGGGTGATCGGGTGATCCGGTGATGTGGTGATCGGAAAGGCCGTCCGACCGCAGCACCCATTTCAGGATGCGATGAATAATAAGGTCTGGATAGCGGCGGATGGGCGAGGTGAAGTGCGTATAGCTAGTGGCGGCCAGGGCGAAGTGGCCTTCATTGATCTCTGAATACCGCGCCTGCTTGAGCGAGCGGAGCATAAGAAAAGAGAGCACGCGCTCTTCCGGCTTGCCGGCAATCTTCTGCACCAGCTTCTGGTACATGCGCGGCGTTACATGGACCTCTTCCGGAAGCTCCAGAGTGGGGGCGCGGTGGCCGCTGCGTTGATTCGCGCGCTTGTCACCACGGGTCTGCACGCGTTTGATAGGCAGCGCGCCGACGCCGAGCGAATAGCCGAAGCTGGCGGCGATGGTTTCAAAGTCATAAATGCGCCTGGCATCCGGCTTTTCATGGATGCGGTAAAGGCTGGGCACGCCGCGCTGTTCCAGATGCGACGCCACAGTTTCATTGGCGGCGAGCATGAATTCTTCAATCAGCTTGTGGGCCCAGTTTCGTTCTGAGGGCGCAACGCTCTTCATCAGGCCAAATTCGTCAAATTCAATCACCGCTTCCGGCAGGTCAAAGTCAATGGAGCCGCGCTTGACGCGCTTGCGATTAAGGATCTGCGCCAGCTCATACATAAGATGGAAACTTTCGGCGAGCTCGCCATATTTCTGCGCCAGCTTTTTGTCGCCGTCTTTTTTGCCGCCGCCGTTGCCGGCGAGGATGGCGGCCACGTCTGTATAAGTCATGCGCTGGGCGGAGCGGATCACGCCTTCTGCCAGTTCGTAAAAAACAACTTCGCCATGGGGATCGATTTCCATGATGCAGGAGAGCACAAGACGGTCGACCTGTGGCCGCAGGCTGCAGATATCGGTTGAGAGCTCAAGCGGGAGCATGGGCACGGCGCGATCAGGAAAATAGACTGACGTTCCACGTTTGCGCGCCTCTTCGTCGATGGCGGAGCCATCTTCCACGTATTGCGCCACGTCAGCAATGTGGACCTGAAGTTCGTAATTGCCGGTATCGAGGCGGCGGACAAGAACTGCGTCGTCAAAATCGCGGGCGGTTTCACCGTCAATGGTGACGATGGGGAGATCGCGAAAATCGCGGCGACGCGCGATTTCTTTTTCCGGAATGATGGGGCTGATCTCCTGCGCTTCCTGCAAAACTTCTGCGGGAAAAACATGCGGGATATGGTGCTTGCGGATGATCATCTCCACGTCGACGCCGAAGTCATCTTCATAACCGAGAATTTCGGTGACGCGTCCGCGGGGGCTTTGGGTAGCGGAGGGCCACTGCGTGATTTCAACTTCGACTACGACGTTTTCCAGGTCGTCCCAATTTTTTGTGCGCTGTGCTTCTTCACCAAGAACGCGGTGGGGACTGTGACGGTCAGGATGATGGGGGGAGGAGGCCTTGTTGATCGGGTGATCCGAGGACAATCCACGGCCTTTGTCTCGCTCACGAGATTGGTAGTTTGCTGCGCGATTGCTCTCGTGCATTGGCGCTGTGGAGATAGAAGCCGGCCGGTGGTCGCGATCTTCTTCTGATGGCTCTGCGTCTTCGTCTTCCGCTTTGGGATATTCCATGCCCTGGGGAATGATGATCTCCATGGCGATCTTTTCATCGATCGGCCTGACAAAGTTGTTACGATCACCGTAATGGAAAATGCCGACGACGGTTTCCTGCTCGCGCTCCATCACGCGGACGATGCGTCCTTCAGCTTTGCCGTCATTGCGGAGACGTCCCATCTCCACCAGGACCTGGTCACCATGCATGGCGTTGCCGATCTCTGGCGGAGGAATAAAGATATCGCCCTGCAGCTTGCCCTGGACACGGGCGGGCAGTGATCCGGGTTCAGGAATGACGAAACCGTAGCCGTCACGATGCATACGTAACCTGCCTACAATCAGGTCCTGATTGGAGGCGGAGGTGGGAAATCCCCAACGTTCTTTGCCGATGGCGATGAGTTTGCGCCGCCGTGTAAGGTCGCGGAGAAGCTGCTGCAGGGCGCGGCGATCGCGGCCTTTGAGTCCTAGGTCGTGAATGAGCTGCTTGAATCCAGCCATGTGCTTAGGCTGTTTGGAGACGTAATGGAGAATCTGCTGTTCTGTAAGCATTATGTGTTAGGAAGATCGTGGAGCCGAGGTTGTACGGCGCCTCTCCCTTAACCCTATCCTAGCGCGAAAAGAATTTTCCATCTAAGGGGCTTGCCCGATATAAGAAATGCCGTGAAAAGAGGAATAATTACATTCGTCATGCAGTGTTGAGGCGCCACAGAAGGAGTCGCGTCACTGCGCGAAGGCAGCGCCAATCAGCGATTTTTGAGTAAATTGCGCGATTTTGAAGTTTTGGTTACTTACGTGCGACAAACCCTTAATTGGTTATCCAAATAACCGATAAGTACAAATAGCAGCGGCGAAGATTGTAGCTGGCTGCGCACTGCCATAGAAGAAACTTGAAAGGAAGTAGAAGCAATGTGGAAGCCTGCTAGCACGACGAATCAGAATCCAAATCCAAATCAGAAACCCGCTACAGAACCGGAGAAACCAGTTATGAGCACTACCCCCAGTCTCCCTAGCGAGCCAACGCCGGTTTCGGCACCTCGCAATGCTGTTGTGAACAACACGGAGCAAGCCACGATCGGCAAGTCACTCGTCATTAAAGGCGAAGTTACCGGCTCCGAGTCGCTTTATATTGACGGCCGCGTAGAAGGCGCCATCAATCTGCCGGGTAACCGCGTAACGGTTGGCCGCAATGGTCAGGTCCAGGCCAATATCAACGCCAAGGAAGTCGTGGTTCTGGGCAAGGTAAAAGGTAATGTCACGGCCAGTGACCGGGTTGATATCCGCAATGAAGGTTCATTGGGCGGCGACGTGGTTTGCCAGCGCATCAGCATTGAAGATGGCGCATGGTTCAAGGGTTCCATCGACATTCGTAAGCCCGGCCAGAAAGAGCTGAATGGCGCGTCGAAAGAAACCATCTCCGTGAGCGATGCTCCACGGATGACCACCGCCACGGCATAGTCTTTGGTTAACGCAGTATTTTCCGCTTCAGGGTGCTCCTTGGGAGCGCCCTGGAATGGAGTTTAGGTCGAAGTGAAGTCAATGGTTAATAAGATCCTCCAGTTGTTATCGATTCGCTGTTCCCACAAGAAGCTCTCGCAGCCTTTTGCTGCTGCCGTGGCTTCTGGCCGACGCGCCGTAAACTCAGATTGGGATATGCCCGCTCCTGCCGGACAGCACTACGTTGTCTGCCTTGATTGCGGCCATAAATTCCAATATGACTGGGCCAACATGCGGGTGATTGAGTAGTCTCTTTTGCCGCAGATCAGCGCGGATAGTCGCTGATAGGAAGTCTTTTGGCTCTAATTCCTGCTGATTCTTTCTGCGGTTCTGTTCCTATTTCTGAAATTCATCCAAATAGCTTTGCGTCTGTTCATGAAATTTGATCTGCGGGCGCAGATCAGCGGCGACTATCTTTTTAAAAGCCTCCGCACCAGCCCGCCTGCCTGATCTACTCCAAGCATCGCGGTGCATCCCAGATAGGCTGCTCCGTACGGGACCAGGATCACCACTCCCGCCAGCAGCGGACGATGCGGATGCACACCCAACTTGATTCCCCACGCCACAGATGCCGCAATCACGGCAGACACCCAGAGCCTTGCAAAGTATGCACTTGGAAATTCCGTGCGGCCAATTTTGCTGTTCATGCCTCCGCGCAGCAAAAGAAATTCCACCCAGCCGGCCAATCCTGCTGAGGCGGTCAATCCCGCAGCTCCCCAACCGGGGGCAACGTGCAAAAGTACCGGCAATGGCCGTGAACAGAAATATCCCAGGACCGTTGTAAGAAAAACGCGCAACACGGCAAAGCGGACCGGCGTCCGTGTATCGCGCAGTGCGTAGTAAGCAGAAGAATAAAGACGCCCTACCGTCGAAGCCACCAGCCCTATGCCCGAACCAGCAAGTATCCCCCAGACATAGACGGCATCGGCATGTGTGAATTTTCCCGTCTGGTAGATGGTTGCTGTAATCACGTCGCCCAGGGCAATAAATCCCACAGCTGACGGCACCACAAAAAATCCAATGCGCTTGGTGCTGGCCGCAATCCTCTGCCGTAGCTTCGTCGCCACCTCTTCATCCGTGCCCAGCGCGCTGGACATGGCCGGCAGCTCAGCCGCTGAGATCGACATGCCAAACAGGCTCACCGGTAGCGTATAGAGCGTCTGCGCGTTCGCCAGCGCAGAGACTCCGCCCACCGGAAGCAGGCTGGCCAGCAATCCATCAATGTATGCACTCAATTGCAGTACGCCCCGGCTGATAAATACCGGAACAAAATTCTTAATCACAACGCGCACATTGTCCGTAATCGACTTGAAAAAGATGCGCAGCTCCGGGGCCAGCCGCAACACAATAGGCAGCTGCACCAGGAATTGCAGTCCGCTTCCGATCACCGATCCCCACGCGGTATAAACCGCAAGGTGCGCCATGTCCGCGCGCCGTCCGAAGGTAAGCATGGCCACAATGAACGCTGCATTCCAGATCACCGGCGAAACATAAGAGAGAAAAAACTTGCCGTGACTGTTCAGGATGCCCAGGCACCAGGCGGACATCACCAGCAGGCCGACGCCGGGAAATAAAATCCGTACCAGTTGAATGGCCAGCCGTCGCGTCTCACCCTTAAAGCCGAAGGCAATGATGTCAATGATGTAAGGCGTGGCCAGCACTCCCACCAGCACCAGAACCGATGTGATTAAAGCAAGCAGAGAAAAAATGGCGCCGGCCACGCGTCCAGCCTCATCGCGGTCTTTTTGTGCCAGCAGCTTGGCATAGACAGGAATAAACGAAGCCGAGAGAACGCCTTCGCCAAACAGGTTTTGCAGCGTGTTGGGAATACGCAGCGCAGCTTTGAAAGCGTCGGCAACATAGGTAATACCAAAATAGTGGGCGAAAATGCGGTCGCGCACCAGCCCGGCAATACGGCTCAAAAAGATTCCTGCCGCCACCAGAAACGCATGGTGCCCCACGCCGGCTTGAGTTGCGGGCGCTGTGGAAGCTTCAGGTTTTTTGGGTGTTGTCACGCTAAGCGTTTTTATCCAAGCTTTGTTTATAAATGAGAAACCTGTCTTACGAGGCGAAATATTCCCTCTGCCCTGTTTTCCAGACCTCCACTATACTGGCACATTAAGATGCACCAAAAAGGGGATGGCAGATGCGTAGCTTAAGCGTTCTAGGGTTCGTGGCAATCGTGGTTCTTGTGGCATATTCGGGCTCCAGTTACGCGCAGGATGCCGTCCCAGTCGGCTCTTACCAGCAGACATGCAGTGATATTTCTGCGAAAAAAGATACCGTCTCAGCCAAATGCAAGGATGACAAGGGCAAGTCCCACTCCACCAAACTTACCGGGTTTGGCGAATGCTCAGATATCGCGAACAAAAACGGTGAGCTGCAATGCACCGTTTCCGCGGATAAAGCTTCCTCTTCCGTCCCTCATGGCTCTTACAGAGACACCTGCCGCAGCATTCAAATGAAAGGCGCAACCCTGCACGCTATCTGCAGAAGCAACGATGGCCATGAAGCCCCAGCTACCTTTGTGCACCCTGACCGCTGCTCTGAAGGCCTGGCCAACCTGAATGGCGTTCTGAACTGCCAGGTGAGTGACATCCTGCCGCCCGGATCTTATATCTCCACCTGCAAAGACGTTCGCATGAAAGGCACCACGCTCTATGCCTCCTGCAATAACGGCAAAGATCAGTGGATGAGCGCGGAACTCCATGAAGCCCACCGATGCTCGGGCGACATCGCAAACCAGAACGGCACGCTGCGTTGCGAGCCTATCAGGCCTCCGGAAAAACATTGATCACTGGAGCAGAGCCTGTCCTGAGCGGCTGAGCAAAGCGAAGAAGCCGAATGGTCCTTCAGCCCTTTGTAAGACTTTCATACAACTCTTCTCACAGGCTGGAGCAGTCCTTCACTCATTTGAAAACATTTTCCCCTCACGGGGTGGAGCAGGCCTTCAGGCCTGCGGTAAAAGCTGAAAGACAACCCGGCTTTAGCCGCTGAGGTACCATCAAACCACCTCTGCTTTGCGCAGACCAACAATCTCTTCCTCTCCATACCCAATCTCGCGCAGAATCTCATCCGTATGCTCACCCAGCGCCGCCGCGCGCCGCCGAATCCCTCCGGGCGTGGCTGACAATCTGACCGCAGTGTCGGCCAGCGGCACCGGCTTGGCCGCTCCGGGGTGATCGACATATCGCAACAACTCTCGCGCCTTCACCTGCGGATCGTCCAACACCTGATCCAGCTCCAGCACCGGACCAGCCGGAACACGCGCCTTTTCCAGTTCGGCAATCGCCTGCTCGGTTGTTCGCGTGGCCAGCCATGCATTCATCGCCTCAGTGATCGCCTCGCGATGATCAGCACGAAGCTGGTCACCCGCAAATCGTGGATCGGCAATCATCTCTTCGCGGCCCACCAGCCTGGCCCAGCGGGCAAACATGTCATTGCCTACGACGGCAACCACAATCCAGCCGTCTTTTGTCTTGAATGCGTCAGAAGGCGAAGCATAAAAGCTGGCATTCCCCAGCTGCTTGCGCTCAATTCCCAACACAGAGCGCTCAGCCAATAGACCATGAGTAAACGTGACGCTGGTGGCCAACAATGAGCCATCCACAATCTGCCCTTCGCCTGTCTGCGCGCGATGATAGAGCGCCACCATCACGCCAAAAACTGTATGCAGCGCGGTGCCGTAATCGGCAAAAGGAACGATGCCGCGCACCGGCGTTTCCGGAAATCCTGTAAGGCTCATCGCGCCGGACATGGCCTGCGCCACCGTATCAAAACCCACACGGTTGGCATACGGACCATCCGGGCCGAAAGTGGAAATGCGGGCAAGAATAATGTCCGGCTTGATCACCGTCAGCGATTCGTAGTCCAGCCGCATGCTCTTCAGCACATTGACCGGCAGGTTGGCCACAATCACATCTGCGCTCTGCACCAGCCGCCTGATGATCTCTGCCGACTCGGTCTTCGAAGTATCGAGCGTAAGATTGCGCTTGTTGCGATTCAGCGAAAGAAAGCCGCCGCCTTCTCCGCTCTCGGTGATCGCCGCAATATAGCGGTCTTCACTACCCTGGCGACGATCCACGCGAATCACATCCGCGCCCATGTCCGCCAGCAGCATGGCGCAATAAGGCCCGGCAATAAAGCGGCCAAAATCAATGACGCGAATGCCCGCAAGGGGAAGCGTGGATGGCATCGCAGAATTTTACCCTAACGTTTTGAGTAAAAAGAATGCAAGCGGCTCTTGCTGATGCGTTCAATAATACGAATAGTTCCAGTGGAATAATGAGGGAGGAAGGCATGGTTCAAATCCGTTGTGTCTTTTTACTTGCTATAGTCTTGGCATTTATTTTCCCTCAATCCAAACCGGTGCAGACTGCCAACCTCGATTCGTTGTCTGACGATGACCTCAAAGCCGCTGTGATCCGCATGGAAAGAACCCGCTGTTTCGGGAGTTGTCCAGCATATATCCTGATAATTTATGGCGATGGACGAGTTGAATATATCAGTAAGGAAGATAAAAAGGCTGCAGCCAAACAAGGTACGATAGCTCCCGGCGCTGTTAAGGCATTGCTTGCCCAATTTGCTAGCGCCAAGTTCCTCTCCCTTCCTGACTATCTTTTCGAAGAATGTACCTGCCGACAATGCACAGATTTACCCTCCACCATTACAGAGATCAATGTGCAGGGTACGACACACAGAGTCAGGCACGATTATGGATGTGGCTGCGCACCTGAAGCTCTTTTTGAACTGGAGTCGGCTATTGACAAGGCCGCTAACGTTGAACAATGGACGGGTGATACCAGCAAAAGAGGCCCTGCGGGTACCACATGCTTTCAACCAAAGGATTTAAAGCATTGAAATTAGGACCTTTTAGAGGGTGGAGCAGGCTTTCAGGCCTGCGTTACGGCTGAAAAAATTCCGGCTTTAGCCGCTGAGGTGAGACTCTTGAAATGTAGTACATCCATTATGGGCCAAATCGAACTTCATCAACTTTGCAACTGGAGCTACGCAAATGCCCATACAGCCAAAGCGAAGCGCCGGAGGCGCGGCAATATGTTAGCCCAGTCCGTTCCCGAGTCCCGCATCGCGGGATGAGGGATAAGGGCTGGGTAAGCTGAGACCAAAATCAAACCACACTGCCGTAGAGCCTGCCCTGAGGGACTGAGCGGATGCGAAGGACTCGAATGGACCGGAGCGCAGCGAAGCGGAGTGACAATAAAAAACCACCTTTCATTGGAATAAAAAGTTTCCGGAGGGTCGAGCAGGCCTTCAGGCCTGCGTTAAGGCTGAAAAAATCCCGGCTTTAGCCGCTGAGGTCTCTACTAATCCAGTGTCCCCAAATCCCTTTTCCGGGACATTTTTATTTCGCTGAACTCTCCACCACCGCCCTCACCACCGAATCCATCGCCCCCAGCACCTTACTCGCTGGCATGTTGTAGTTATTGCAAAAAATCGAAAAGACAAACTTCCTTCCGGATTGCATCTGTCCATAACCGGAGAGCGCGTTCACATGGCTCAGTGATCCGGTTTTGGCATGCACCACTCCTGCTGCTGGCGTGTTGAGAAAACGCTCTGCCAGCGAGCCATCGACGCCGCCCACCGGCAACGATTCTTCATACGCCGGCCCCCACGGCTGATGCGCTGCATAGCTCAGCAATTCGACCGCGGCCGCAGGCGAAGCCAGATCACGGCGGGAAAGCCCCGAGCCATCCAGGAAATAAAACTCGTCGTCCTTCAAACCTGCTTGCAGCAGAAATTGCTTGACCGCTGCAGCGCCGCCTTCGAACGATCCGCCAAAGCCGCGCAGCTTGCCAACCAGTCGCAACGCAAGTTCAGCATGCAGGTTCTGGCTGGTCTTATTGGTGACGCGGATGTCTTCCAGCAAAGGCAGCGAAACATGCTCGGCCAGAACCTTGGCGGCCGGTGAAGACTCCGCTCCCGAAATGTTTTGCTGCGGCGGATTGTTGCTTGCCGGAGCCACCTGTCCCGGCAACGCCGGAATTTCTCCAGAGTTTGGCTTCTCTGATGCCGGAGCAGTCGGTGGCAGGCTGGCAGGATTCCCCGTCTGCGGAGACGGCAACGCTGGTGGCGTCACCTGCGGAATAAAAAATTGTGCGCCTTCACCATGCCTTGCCCGCGCGTTGCCGTGAATGGTAATACCGCGCTTTTCCAGCAACGTGCGAAAAAGCTGCGCTACAAACTCCGCCGGATCTTCAATCGAGAGAGTCTCTTTGGTTCCCGCATCGTTCAACGGAACCGATCCCCACAGCACAACCTTCTTTGATCCCGGATCGCGATGGACCCCAATCTTCTTGATCACTCCGGCCGCGGTGGTGACAATGCGATTATCCAGCTCGTAGTAATTTGTCTCCGGCTCAAATGTGACCAGCGCCTTATCGCCGACGATTGCCCCCGGCAGGATATTCAGAAAAACTACATTGTCATTAGAGGTGAGAGCAGAGACCGGCGCGCCGTCACTCCATTGCAGGTCGTCCAGCGCCCACCCTTCGGCATAACGCTCAAACTCGTAATAGCTGTCATCGCCGATCAGGTCGCCATCCACAATTTTCAAACCGCTTTTCGCAACCTGGTCCGCCATCTCTTCCAGAATCTGCGTGTGCGGTGGCATGCGCTCAGTCTTCAGTGAGTAGGGCAGGACGCGGCCTGAGATGTTCGGGTCTCCGCGGCCCACAATCACCAGGTCGCCCTGCAGGCGGCCATGATCGTCAATCGTTCCCTGCGTCTCCACCGTTGTGTGAAAGCGATAGTCAGGCCCCGCGATCGCCAGTGCGGCCGCCGTGGTAAACAGCTTTGTGTTGGACGCTGGCAAAAAGAGCTGTTCAGCATTCTCAAGGTACAGCGTCGCCCCGGTTTCCTCATCGATAACATCAATGCCCCAGTGTGCGCGACTGAGCGGCGTCTGGTCCAGAATGGCCGTAATCTCTTTCGCTAAATCTTTTTTAGGAACAGGCTTTTTCTGCGCGACGGCAGAAAGCTGAAGTATCAGGACCAGTGCAAGCGCGCAGAATGATCGTGCTGGGTGTGATCGAACTGAAGAAGGCCGCATGGGAATGCTGAAAATTATACAATCGCCGCCATGGGCTCCTCATTGAAACGGCGGCATTTCGCATGGAGGCTGCGGACGCGCACGCTGGAACTTGGCTCTTGCACACAGGTGATGGGTATTTTGAATGTGACGCCGGACTCATTTTCTGATGGCGGGAGGTTCATGGCGCGCGATCAGGCCGTTGCCCACGCGCTGCAAATGTTGGACGATGGCGCTGACCTGCTCGACGTTGGGGGTGAATCCACGCGCCCCGGAACGCCTGTGATTGAGAGCGGTATTCCAGCCGAAGAAGAGCTACGTCGCATTCTGCCGGTGATTGACGCCGTGCTGCGTGAGCGGCCGGAGGCAATACTTTCCGTGGACACCTACAAAGCCGAGGTCGCCCGGGCCGCAGTGAACGCCGGCTGTGAAATCGTGAATGATGTTAGCGCCCTGCGCTGGGACAACGAGATGCCTGCGACAGTGGCTGAACTGCAATGCGGCGTGGTCCTTATGCACACCCGTGGACGCCCGGAAGAGTGGCGCAACCTGCCGCCCTCAGCCGATATCGTTGCAGAAGTAAAAAAAGAGCTGGGCGAATATGCTCACAATGCTCTGCAGCAAGGCATTGCCGCAGATCGCATCGTTCTTGATGTCGGCATTGGCTTCGGCAAAAAATTTGATCAGAACTATCCCCTGCTGGCTGGGCTGGATCAACTGCAGGAGTTGGGCTTTCCGCTTCTGGTGGGGACCTCTCGAAAATCTTTCATCGGACGCACTCTTGCCCGCAACGGCAAAGACGCGCCGACAGATGAGCGCCTCCATGGCTCAATTGCGGCTACTACCGCGTCGGTTATGAACGGCGCGCACATCGTGCGCGTCCATGATGTGAAGGCGGCCGTGGATGCAGTGAAGATTGCGGATGCGATATTGAAAGCAGCCGCGAATCCACGCGAATAAACACGAATCAAATTCGCGTCTTTCGCGTTCGTTTGCGGCTAAAGTCTACTCCGGCGTAAAATCCCGCAAATTCTGAACCGTCTTAGCATCCAGCTTCTGCAGCACCGCTACCAGCAGGTCCACCATTTTGTCGAAGTCCCCCCGATTCATGATCCCGTTGTGCGAATGCGTGTAACGCACCGGCACAACAAGGTTCACCGTGGGCGCTCCGCCGTTGCTCTTCTGCATCTCGGCGGAATCATCGCCGTAGCCCTGGATCACGTCTGTCTGTAGTGGAATGGATTTTTCTTTGGCAGTCTGCTTCAGTAGCGCCACCAATTTCAGGTTTGGCAATGCACTGGAGTCATATAGAAAAAGCGCTGGGCCACCTCCGAGCAATTCCTGCGCCTCTTCCGGGCCGACTTTTGGCGCATCCCGAGTAACGCCGCCTTCAATGGCGATGCCAATCTCCGGTTTCACAATGTCACTGGATGTATGCGCGCCACGCAAGCCAATCTCTTCCTGCACGGTCGCCACCCAGAAAATCTGATTCTGATGCGATGTATGTGCCATGCGCTTCATTGCTTCAAGCACCACGGCGCAACCCACGCGATCATCCCAGCCTTTGCCCAGGTAATTCTGCGTTCCGTTCATCACGGTGAAAGGCGCGTCCGGCACTACCGGATCACCGGGCTCCAGGCCCATGGCCGCTGCTTCAGCTGCGCTCTTTGCTCCCACATCAAGAAAGATCCACTCACGCGGATAGACGCGCGTGCGCTCTTCCTGCGGCACAATGTGAATGTCGCGAATACCAGTGATCGCATGCACCGGCCCTTTTGAGCCGATGATGGTCCAGCGCTGGTCCACAAGCGCCTGGTCCAGCCAGCCGCCCAGCATCTGCATGGTGAGATAACCATCGTTGGTCACGCGACGAATAACGCCACCCAGTTCGTCCATGTGCGCGTCAACCATGATGCGCGGACCGCTTGAACCCTGCACGGCAATCACTGAGCCGAGACCGTCATAGTTCATCTTTTCTGAAAGCGGCTTCATGTGCTCCACCATGATTTTTCGCACCGGCTCTTCAAACCCGGATGGGCCAGGAGCATTGGCCAGCGACTGCAAAAGCTGCTGCGTTTCATCGCCTGCAGTGGCAGATGAGTGAGATTGGGCAAAACTTGGTGAAGAAAAGAGCAGAACAAGAGCAAGCCAGATTTTCATAGCGAACGAATGGTACACAGGGGTGCGGCGTATCGCAAATCACAAATTCAATTCACATCCGGATCATCGCCCGCGTCGTCGTGCTCTCCGCGTTTGCGGTCCTGTTCTTCAATCACATGACGGTGCGCGGGATCAAACAACGTTTGCAGCTCTGACGTAGCGCTGCCCATCCTGCCTATCATTCCGCCACCTGCTCTCCCATCGTAGATGCCTTTCCGCATCAGCCTGTCGATAAAGAGATAACCGCCAACCAGCAGCCCGCCGATCACGATGATCCAGGTCAAACCAGCAGCGTCGAGCATAAGATATGTGAAGCTCAAAACAACTTCTCCGAATCCAGCAGGATCGTTACCGGCCCGCTGTTGATCAGCTCAACTTCCATCATTGCCTGAAACTGGCCCGTTTCGCAGCGCAAGCCCGTTGCGCGAACACGCGCAACAAAATACTCATAGAGCCGCTTTGCTTCTTCCGGCCGTGCAGCTCCGTCAAACGATGGCCGCTTGCCTCGGCGTGCATCGCCGTACAACGTGAACTGCGATACCGCCAGCACCGCGCCGCCTGCATCATGTAAGGAGAGATTCATCTTTTCTTCCGCATCTTCAAAAATGCGCAGGCCAATGATCTTTTCAACCAGATAATCCGCGGCGGCTTCAGAATCCGTTTTGCTCACACCTAGCAGAACAAGCAGGCCCTTGCCGATTTCTCCTGCAACATTTCCATCCACAGTCACGCGGCAACGGCTCACTCTCTGGACCACAGCTCTCATGGCGTTTGATGATAGCAGCCGAGCTCGCCACTCTCACACCCTCATGGCCATTTCTGCACGCTGGTATTTTCCGCAGCCGCCTGAGGGGCGAAATGCACCTGCCGATAGTGATTGCCAACTGCAAGCTGCTCTCTTAGAATCGCGAGTTCTTTTTTATTCCCTTTTCAGGAGCTCAACATGGCGCGTCGCTCTCTTCTGTACCGGGTGATGCTGCTGTTATTGTGTTTGGGGCTGAGCAGTTTTGTTCTGGCGCAGCAATCCGCAGGCACACAGCAGAATTTACCGACCTTCCACAATGATGTGGTCATCAAGGGTGGCACCATCCTTACCGTGACCCATGGCAAGATTGAAAATGGCAGCATTTACATTCACAACGGCAAGATTGCCGCCGTCGGCCAGACCGTAGACGCGCCTTCGAATGCCGTGGTGATCGATGCCACAGGCAAGTTTGTGATGCCGGGGCTCATCGACTCACACTCGCACATTGCGCTGGATGATGACGTAAACGAGGCCACCAGCCCAATCACGCCACATATGATGATGCGTGACGCCTTTGACTACAACGACAAAGCCATTTATCGCGCTCTGGCCGGCGGCGTGACTACGTCACTTCTCCTGCACGGCTCAGCCAACATGATTGGCGGACAGGCCGTGGTGATCAAGCACAAATACGGTCTGGGCAAAGAAGAGCTTATCTTTCCCGGAGCGCCGCAATCCATTAAGTTTGCCAGCGGTGAAAATCCCAAGCGCGTTTATGGCGGCAAGAACCAGCTGCCCTCCACTCGTATGGGAAATTTTGAGGTCATGCGCGCGGCGTTTATTGAAGCGCGCGAATACATGCGCACATGGGACGACTATGATGCCAAGGTCAAAAAAGGCGACAAAGATGCCACGGCTCCCAAAAAAGATCTGAAGCTGGAAGCTCTCGCAGACATTCTTCGCGGCAAGCTTCTGGTCCAGATTCACTGCTATCGCGCCGACGAATTTCTCACAGAGATTGCTCTGGCTCACGAATTTGGCTATAAGATCCGCGCCTTCCATCACGCGCTGGAAGCGTACAAAGTGGCGGACAAGATTGCCGCCGAAGGAATAGCTATTGCCACCTGGCCAGACTGGTGGGGCTTTAAGTATGAAGGGTGGGACGGCATCCCCTGGAACGCGGCTATCTCACTGCACAAGGGCGTGCGTGTGGCCCTCAAGAGCGACTCTGAAGATGTCACCCGCCGCCTGAATCAGGAAGCCGGCAAGATCATCCACTATGGTCTGACCGAAGAAGAAGCGCTGAAAGCAATTACCTTGAATCCGGCTTGGATCATCGGGGTGGACGACCGTGTTGGCTCCCTTGATGTGGGCAAGGACGCCGACATCTCCATCTGGAACAGCTACCCGCTTTCTTCCGCCGCGCTGGTGGACAAAGTTCTGATCGATGGCGACGTTTACTTTGACCGCTCGCTCGCCGGTCTCGGTCTCACTCACTACAAGGAGGGCCAGTAATCATGCTGAAAAAATTATCTCTATTCCTGCTCCTTGTAACATTCGCGACTACGTGCCTTGTGGCGCAAGGTAAAAAATCCAAACCTGCGCCGGCACCCGCCACGCATGCCGCTGCCGGCAATGAAACCATCGCGCTCAAAGGCGGCAAGCTGCTGACCATTACGCATGGCGTAATCGAAAATGGCGTTGTGGTAATCCAGAACGGCCGCATCACCGCAGTTGGCGGCGCGGGAACGGCCATTCCATCGAGCGCAAAGGTGATCGACGTAACAGGAATGACGGTCTATCCCGGCCTGATTGATTCTGAAACACGCCTGGGTCTGACGGAAATTTCCGCCGACCGCATGACCAATGACGAATTGGAAGCCAGTGACGAGATCATGCCACATATGCATGTCTATGACGCGTTTCATGCGGAGACGGCGCTGATTCCGGTCACGCGCATCAATGGCGTTACCAATGCCATTGTTGCGCCTGCCAGTGGTGACACGCTGCCTGGCCAGGATTCTTTCATCCAATTGGCTGGCGCTTCCGCCACGGAGATGCTCTCAGTGCGCGACATCGCCATGCCACTCAACTTCACCGGAGCGCAGCGCCGCAACCAGAGCTTTGAGTCAGCCAAGTTCCCTTTCACCCGCATGGGCATGGCGGAGCAGTTGCGCCAGACATTCATTGACGCAATGGATTATGACCAGAAGCTAGCAGCTTACGAGAAGAAAAAATCTGCAAGCGGCGATGATAAGGAAAAAGACAAAGGCCCCGGCGCTCCTCCCAAACGAGACTTGAAGCTGGAAGCGCTTCTGCCTTATCTGCATGGCAAGAAACCTGTTGTGCTGGCGGCGGAACAGCCCAACGATCTGTTGACCGCTTTGGACCTGGCCAATGAGTTTCACCTGAAAATAATCCTGAATCACGTAACGCATTCCGCTTCCCTGCTGGATAAGATTGCCTCCACTGGCTTGCCAGTGATCGTCGGTCCGATCTATGAGCAGCCCAAAGACGACGAGCGGTACGATACGGTTTTCAAAATGCCGGCAGAGTTGGCCAAACGCGGCGTGAAAATCGCGTTTGCCTCTTATGACGCGCACAATTCCCGCAACCTGCCATACGCTGCGGGTTACGCCGTCGGCTTCGGCTTGTCGCCAGAGGAAGCCATGAAGGCCATGACTATCAATCCCGCCCAGATGTGGGGCGTAGATAAAGACCTGGGATCGCTGGAAGTCGGAAAGATGGGCAATGTCGTGGTCGCCAATGGTGATCCGCTGGACGTAAAGACAGACGTGAAGCACGTCTTTATTCAAGGCCAGGAAATCCCGCTGGTAAACAGGCAAACCGAGCTGCGCGATCAATACTGGAAATAGTGAAAACGGAAATAACAGTGAGCCGGGGCAATTCTGCCTCGGCTCTTTTTTTAGCTGCGGATTTTAACCTGCAATTTGTACAAGGTCTGTCCGCGCAGCGTAACATTGATTGTGCAGGCACAACGCATGCACAAGCATCCCTGTTTGTGATTGTCAGATGCTTGCAAAAGGAGATAGACATGGTTTCAACAGCACTTTTTGTCCGTTTAGAAGCAAAGCCGGGAAAAGAAGAAGAGGTAGCCAGCTTTCTGAAAAGTGGACTGCCGATTGTCCAGCAGGAACCAGCCACGGTCGCGTGGTTCGGCATACGTTTAGGCCCCACCACGTTTGGGATTTTTGATGCATTTCCTGACGAAGCTGGACGCCAGGCGCACCTCAATGGACGCGTTGCCGCCGCGCTCATGGCAAAGGCTGGAGAGCTATTGGCGCAGCCGCCATCGATTGAAAAGGCTGACGTGCTTGCGTCGAAGCTGACTGACGGCAACGCGCAGAAGGCAGCGTAAAGACCGCAGGACATACCGCGCTGAGTTGAATCAAAGATGACCGATCTGGGAAAACTACTGATCATGCTTGGCGGCATTATTTTGATTGCCGGCGCGGTGTTGCTGCTTGCCGGTCGCTTCCATCTGCCGCTGGGTCGGCTGCCAGGAGATTTTTCTTATCGCGGCAAGAATACAGCGTTCTATTTTCCACTAACCACCTGCATCATCATCAGCATTGTGCTCTCGTTGATTTTCTGGCTGATCGGCAAAGGACGGCGGTAAGTTCGCTCTCTGCTAAACTTCGATTGAATGTCTTTTGCTGACCAGCTTGGCTTCACCTTTGAGCAGGCGCCTACGCGCCGCATATGGCGTGTGGCGGATCTGGTGAGCGCTGTCCGCACCACCGTGGAGCGTGGCTATACGGATATCTGGGTGGAAGGCGAGATTTCAAACTTCCGTCCGTCAGAATCCGGCCATCTTTATTTCACGCTTAAAGACGGTGACGCCCAGCTGCGTATTGTGATGTTCCGCAGTCAGGCGCGATTGCTGCGTTTTCGGCCTGAAAGCGGCATGCAGGTGATTGCGCGCGGCCGCGTGACCATCTATGACGCGCGCGGTGAATTGCAACTCTCTGCGGAATTTCTGGAGCCGGTGGGCGCCGGTGCGCTGCAACTGGCTTTTGAGCAACTCAAGTCGCGGCTGGCGCAGGAAGGATTGTTTGATCCTTCACGGCGCAAGCCGATTCCACCGCTGCCGCGCCGCATCGGCATTGTCACCTCACCGCGCGGCGCAGCCCTGCAGGACATGTTGAATATTCTTGGCCGGCGCCATGAAAATGTCGGCATTTTGATTTATCCGGCGCAGGTACAGGGCGAGACTGCGGCTACGGAAGTTATCAGCGGCATCAAGTATTTCAATCGCGCAAAGAATGTGGATGTGATCATCGTGGCGCGCGGTGGCGGATCAATTGAAGACCTGGCTGCGTTCAACGATGAAGCCCTGGCGCGCTCAATCTCAGCGTCTGCCTTGCCGTTGATCTCTGCCGTCGGGCATGAGACGGATTTCACCATCGCAGACTTTGTAGCGGACCTGCGTGCTCCCACTCCTTCTGCCGCTGCTGAGCTGGTGATTGAATCCAAGCACCGGCTGGCCGAGCATCTGGCGCACCTGCATCAACGGCTGGATCGTGCAACGCGCTATCGCCTGCTGATGGCGCGCACGCAACTTCAAGAGCTCTCACAGCATGGCGCCTTTGCCCGCATACAGGATTTGATGGGTCGTCGCACGCAGCGCCTGGATGAACTTTCTTACCGGCTGGCGGCAAACTACCGCACTCTGCTGCATGACTATCATCGGCGGCTGGATGTTGCATCATCGCGTGTGCGGCATTTTGATTTTCGGCGATCACTGGCCATGGTCCGCAGCCAGCTGGAGTCAGGAACGGACGCCGTAGTCAATGCCTTCCGCACACAACTTGCGCAGCGGCGGTCAGTCACGGAACGGCTGACAGCGCAACTGGAAGCGCTTTCACCCGTAAAGATTCTTGAACGCGGTTACGCACTGGTGTTTGACGCCAACGGTGCATTGGTCAAAAACGCAGAAAAGCTTGCGCCGGGCACGGAGATTACTGCGCGCGTGGCACGCGGTGCATTTACCGCCGAAGTAAAATCAACCCGGAAAGAGTAATCTCTCCAGACATCGGCACAAACCAGTAAATCACGCTACACTTTGAGGTTGACCCCATAGTCCAGGTAGTCGAAACATGAGCTGGAGTTCGCTTGAGAAAACTTTTTGGTACAGATGGAATTCGTGGCGTTGCGGGCGAGTATCCGCTCGATAAGAAAACAGTTTATGCAATTGGGCGCGCCCTTGGTGACCATCTCCCCGCCGGCTCTCACCGTGTGGTGATTGGCCAGGACACGCGCGAATCGAGTGGATGGATTGCCGATACACTCATCGCCGGCTTACGCGACTCCGGAGTGGAAACAGCCAGCGCCGGCGTGGTCCCGACGCCTGCCGTTGCCTACCTGGCCCACACGCATGGTTTTTCCGCCGGTGTTGTAATCTCTGCCTCGCATAATCCGTGGCGTGATAACGGAATAAAAGTTTTTGGCGGCGATGGCTATAAACTACCAGACCAAATTGAACTGGAAATCGAAACAGAAATCTTTGCGCTGCTCAAAGAGAATGCCCCGGAAAAAGATATTCCTGCCGGCACATCTCTCCCCGGCGACACCAACCTGAGAATGGACTACCTCAACTGGCTGGCGCGTGTGCTTCCCGGCGCTGATCGCCTGCGTATTGTGGTGGATTGCGCCAACGGCGCCGCCAGCACGGTTGCTCCGGAGATATTCAAGCGTTCTGGGGCGCAGGTGGAGTTCACGCATCGCACGCCGGATGGGCGCAACATCAATGAGAATTGCGGAGCGCTGCATCCTGAAATCGTGGCGCGTGAGGCCCTGGCGCGGACCGCCGACCTGGGCATCTGCTTTGACGGTGATGCCGATCGAGCACTCTTTGCCGATGGTAACGGCCGGGTCGTGGACGGCGATGCGGTCATGCTTCTGCTGGCACGCGAATTGAAGGAGCGTAGCGAGCTCTCAAATGACACGGTAGTTGCCACAACTATGTCCAACATGGGGCTGGAGATTGCGCTGCGGGAATCTTCCATCAAGATGCTGCGTGCTCCCGTGGGCGATAAATATGTTTTGGAAGAGATGCGCAAGACTGGCGCTGTCCTTGGCGGCGAGCAGTCCGGCCATATCATTCTTTCCCGCGAAGCCACCACGGGGGATGGCTTGCTTACAGCCATGCGGGTGCTGGCAATCGTGGCAGCAAGCGGCAAGTCACTAGCCCAGTTAATTTCAGGCTTCAAGGTATTCCCGCAGACCATCAAAAATGTTCGCGTGAAAGAGAAGCGTCCACTGGAGCAGATGCCGGAAGTAATGGCGGCCATTCAGCAGGCCGAGCGCGAGCTGAAAGGTAATGGCCGCGTCAACGTGCGCTATTCTGGCACAGAAACATTGGCGCGCGTGATGGTGGAGGCGGAAACTGAAGAGACCGTACAACGCCTTGCAGGACAAATTGCCGCAGCCTTGCAGGCTGCGATTGGAGCAGACAACGCCGCCGCTCATTGAGCCGGTTCCAGCGCGCAAAAAGCGCTGGACTCCGCGCATTATCCTGCTTTTCCTGATATTGATTGCCGGTTTCTGGCTGAGGCCTTTTCTACTTTCAGCGCTGCAAACTGGCGCAGGCTTTGCCCTGGATGTGGTCTACTTTCTTGCTTATCTATTTGCCGTTGTCATGCTGCCGCTCATGTTCTTTGCGCTCATGGGTTTTGCCTATCGAGTCTTTGCCCGGCCTTATGTGAGGGTGTGGCACATCAACCGTATTCGCCATGGACGGCATTTGAAAGAAGTGATTCGCCGCAGCCGGAAAGAAAATTAGCTATTCCACGTCGCGCCAGTTTGGCCCAACACCCAACTCAACCAGCAGTGGCACGCTTAACTTGTGAACGTTTTCCATCTTGTCGCGGACAAACTCGCGCATGGTCTCGACTTCATTCTCCGGCACCTCGAACAACAATTCGTCATGTACCTGAAGCAGCATGCGTGATTTCAGCTTGCGTGAGCGCAGCTCAGCATCAATCTGGATCATCGCCAGTTTAATCAGATCAGCAGCGGTGCCTTGCAATGGCGTGTTCACGGCGGTGCGCTCTGCGAAACCCCGCATGTTGGCATTTTTGCTATTGATATCGGGAATTGGACGCGAGCGGCCACAACGGGTCTTTACGCTCTGTTCGCGGCGCGTCTCTTCCAGCACGCGATCGATAAAGCGCCGCACACCGGCATATTTTTCAAAATAAGCATCGATAAACTTCTTGGCTTCACGCTGCTCAATGCCCAGCTGCTGTGACAGCCCAAAAGGCGAGAGCCCGTAGACAATGCCAAAGTTAACTGCCTTGGCGCGGCGGCGGTGCTCTGCATCAAGCATCAGCGGTGGCACGCCAAAGACCTGAGATGCGGTGAGCGAGTGAATGTCTTCTCCCTGGCGGAAAGCTTGAGTCAGCAGCGGATCTTCAGAGAAGTGCGCCAAGAGACGCAGCTCTATCTGGGAATAGTCGGCAGAGAGCAACACATGCCCTGGCTCCGCGATGAATGCCGCGCGTATCTCACGCCCCAGTTCTGTGCGAATGGGAATATTCTGCAAGTTCGGATTCGTGGAAGAAAGCCGGCCGGTGGTAGTGCCAGTCTGATTGAACGTGGTATGCACGCGGCCTGTACTCGGATCGATCAGAACTGGCAGCGCGTCAACGTAGGTGCTCTTCAACTTGGAGAGTTGGCGGTAATCGAGAACCAATCGCGGCACTTCATGCGTTTCAGAAAGCGATTCCAGCACGTCGACTGCAGTAGAGATCATCTTGCCCTTGCCATATTTCACCGGCTGAGGCAGCTTGAGCTGATTGAAAAGTACGTCGCCCAATTGCTTCGGCGAATTGATATTGAAAGTCGTCCCGGCCTTCTCGTGGATCTCTCGCGCCTTGGAGTCACACTGCTTTTCCAGATCGACGGAAAGCTGGCCCAGCATCTTGCGGTCAATCTTGACCCCCGCCAGCTCCATGCGTACCAGCACTGGGACCAGAGGCAGATCAATCTGCTCATAAAGGGGCGCCTGCCCGGCACTCTCCACTTCATTGCGCAGCACAGGCGCAATGCGGCCAGTCACATCAGCAGCTTCTGCCACAGAGTTGGAAAGATTCAGGTTGAAGCTGCGGATGGCAATCTCTGCCATTGAATGCTTGGTATAGGTTGGATTGATAATGTAAGAGTAGAGCATCGGCTCATCGCGAACCCCCGCCAGTTCGACTCCGTAGACGGTGAGTGCACGCAGAGCTGTTTTGTAATCGTGGATTGTCTTGGGGACTTCATCATCGCTTAGTAGTTTTTTTAGATCGGCGGAGAGGGTATCTTCGCCCAGAGTTGCGGTAAACGCCTTGCCCGCCTCGGTGGAAAGGGCCATTTTCAGCGGGCCGCGCGCGTTGCTATTCGCAACCACAGCCTCCGTAAACAAATCACCGGATTGCTGGCTAGGTTCTTCCTGCTCTTCTTCCTCTTCCAGCTTTGGCGCCGCAGCAAATTCAAATGCGACTGCCAACGCCCCTTTTGCTTTGCGCAGAGCTGTTAAATCGTCTGCGGTGAGCTCGCGATAGTCAGTTTCACGTACCTCCACCACAGGCGCAAGTTCTTTGAGCAGTGTGGTAAATTCCAGTTCGCTGAAGAGCGAACGCAACGCCTCTGTATCGGGCTCCCCGGCCACCATCTTTTCCAGATCAAGATCGATGCCGACATTCTGATCAATGGTGACGAGCTGCTTGCTCCACAGAATCGTATCTTTATTATTCAGCAACGATTCGCGATAGGTCTTGCGCTCAACTTCCGCAGCGTGATCCAGCGCGTTATCCAGATTGCCAAAGCGCTTGATAATTTCGACTGAGCCTTTGTCGCCAATGCCCGGAGCGCCGGGGATATTGTCGATGGAGTCGCCGCGCAGAGCCATCACGTCAATCACCTGCCCCGGACGCACGCCCAGAATCTCTTCCACCTTGGCGGAGTCGCAGATGAGATTATCTTTGGGCGGATTGAGCACGCATATCTTGTCATTCACCAGCTGCAACATGTCTTTGTCACTGGAAACAACAAACACCTGGTACGACTGCTCTGCGGCCTTGCGGCTCAGAGTGCCGATGACGTCGTCAGCTTCAAAGCCTTGCGATTCAAGAATCGGAATGCGGTAGGCCTCCAGCGCGCGACGGATATAAGGCACCTGCTGCACGAGATCATGCGGCATTTCCTTGCGCTGGGCTTTATAACCCAGATATTCCACTTCCTTGAAGGTCTGCGTCTTGATATCAAATTTGCGGATGGAGGTAACCGCCTTGGCCTGTTCGTCGCGAAACGTGGGACCGGCCACGTCAAAAACAGCAGCAAGATATTCCGGATTGAAATCCGCGCGTAGCTTGCGCAGCATGTTTACAAAAACATAGGTCGCGGCCGTGGGCACGCCTTTTTTAGTGGACATGGGCCGTTGCCGCGCCATGGCATGATAAGCACGAAAGATGAAGGACATCGTGTCCATCAGAAAAACACGGCCCTTTTGCGTGGGTTGGGGATCACTCGCCAATGGATTGGTAGCCAAGAGAAAATTCTATCCTAAACGGGAGAGAGACGAGTTTTGCTAGAATCGGCTGCGTGACCTCACTCAACTCCACTCTCATTCAGGATTTCGCAAAAAACTATCAGGAATCTGCAAAGAAGATTCATACGCTCGTGGACCCGCTTTCCGATGATCAGATCTGGACCAAGCCCTATCCTTATGGAAACAGCATTGGCAATCTGCTGCTGCACCTGACAGGCAATCTGAATTATTACCTTGGGGCGGAGATGGGCAGCACAGGTTATGTACGAAATCGGCCGCTGGAATTTGATCCGGCATCGCGAATCCCAAAAGACGAATTGCTACGACGCTTCGATGATGCCATCGCTGTTGTGATTGCGGTCTTGCAGAAGCAGTCAGAAACCGACTGGTTCACAGCTTATTCAGCCAAAGGACAGGAAAGCATTGGCGACCGCTTCAGCGCGATTCTTCACTGCGCTGGACACATTTACCACCACACCGGACAGATGATCTATCTGATCAAAGAGCTTCAAAAGTAAGGCGCGCTCGCCAATTTGTTTGAAATCGCTGAAATAGGCGTATCACTAACTGCGTCAATAAAAAACAGGACATGTGAGGCGCATGATTCATGGAAGACTTGTTGGTGGGGCTATTGGAAGTTTTTCTTGAACTTCTGTTCGAGGCGCTTTTTGAATTCCTGATTGCTGGTTTTGTAGATCTGCTGTTACGTGCTTTCGGGAATGCTTTTAAGCCCTTTGAAATCAGAAACCCTTTTGCGGCATCTTTCGGATATGCATCACTCGGTCTCATAACCGGCGGACTGAGTCTTATTCTTTTTCCTCATCATTTAATACAACCATCAAGGCTGCACGGGATCAGCCTGGTGTTGAGTCCTGTATTTGCAGGCTTATTGATGTGGACTACGCGGATGCTCTTGCGTAAGGGAAATAAGAGTGTGATTCAATTCGAAAGCTTTGGTTATGGGTTCACATTCGCCTTCGGCATGGCCCTGGTACGCTTCTTTTTTGCCCGATAAAATCCAGGTAGTTAAGTAGAGAATGTGGGATCACCCGCCAATCTTTTAAAAATACCATCTTTTTTTGCTTCCTATTGGCACATTATAGGAGTCTAATAAGCTCGAGGCTCCTATAACTTTCCTATATGACCGACCAAACCCGCAAATCTGACGTCTGGCAGGGCACCATGGCTTTAATGGTGCTCAAAACTCTGGAAGCAATGGGTCCACTGCATGGATATGGAATCGCCCGGCGGATCGAGCAGATCAGCGGTGACCGGCTCTCATTGAATTACGGCAGCATTTATCCGGCGCTGCTGCGGCTGGAGCAAGAACGGGCCATTACCTCTGAATGGGGCGTTTCAGAGAACAATCGCAAGGCCAAGTATTACCGGCTGACCGCCTCCGGACGCAAGCTGCTCAAGCAAGAGACGCAGGAATGGCAGGAAGCCTCAAGCATCGTGGCGCGGTTTCTGGCGGCCAAGGAGTCATGATGAAAAAGCTATGGGTAATGTGGGCACGCGTTACAGGGCTCTTCCACAGGAATTGGCGAGAGCGCGAGCTGGCAGAAGAGTTTGAATCGCACCTGCAGATGCATATTGATGACAATATCCGCTCGGGCATGAGTCCGGAGCAGGCACGGCGTGAGGCGCTGATCAAGTTTGGTGGTGTAGAAGCGGCCAGGGAAG